>ERZ842401.2597-NODE-2597-length-23952-cov-74.321212_pt1 | contig 23952 bp, 23 predicted proteins | sample MGYA00521270_ERZ842401 | MGnify/ENA primary metagenome ERZ842401 (study PRJEB31892, sample SAMEA3878208) | bioreactor metagenome | biome: Moose rumen | place: Sweden | collected 2011-10 | study: EMG produced TPA metagenomics assembly of the PRJEB12797 data set... | reverse complement strand
AAGGAGGCTACCTTGCTGAAAAAGAACTGGCTACTTAGAATTTACAGATGATATGGAACAGGAAATTAACCAAATATCAGAAGATTTAGCCCAAACCCTAATTGAGACTTTTGAAGATTTCAATAAGGCAAATGAGGAATTAGAAAAAACGCTGAAAAATTTCTTGCCGAAAATGGAAAAAGAAATTCAGCTTAAAGTTGCTGAAAAGTTTGTTTACTACATCGACAAATATTCACAAGCATCATTCTTTACACGATGGTACTGGTTACGCAAGGCAAAGCGTTTTATTCATGGTATAAACGACATAAACGATATTTTTGAAGATGGAACAGTTAATTTGCACCACACTGGAGCAATCCAAGAAACTAATTGATGCAGGGATAGACCCACATACGGCTGATATGACATGGCATCACCATGATTCAAGAATAAAGTCAATGGAATGGGAACTTAGACCGTTCAAGCCGCGTTTCTTTGAAGGTGACGCTATCAAGATGTACGCCAAAATTTCAAAATTTGGCAATGATTTCAGCAAGAAAATGGGTATCAAACGCCCCGACTATGATGCCAAGACACAGTTTGAACAGTTGCACGGAAAGGATGTGCCTGCATGGTCATTCATGGGATTGCTAAAACTTATGCCGAAACACGTTGAAAAAGACGGTGTAAGGTATGACCTCCGCATCAACTGGAATGATGATGACGATGCCCTGTATTACGTCAATGCAGACAGAAAGACCCTCAAGTTTGAGCAAAGGGCTACACCCGATTCTACTGACCTGCTGGATTCTCTCGTTATCATGCTGACGTGGCTTATCAAATGGAACTACATTACACCCTATAAGAAAGAATAGCTATGGTGAACTTTAAGCGACTATCACAGTTATCAAATGCGGCTGACGCTGACATCGAAAAGAGTCATTCTGAGTTTACTGATGCACAGAAACACGCATTTAGGCTTGGTTTTCTTGCAGGGGCTAACTACTGGATGCGAAACGGCCACCACCATCTGCGCTTCAAGAAAGGCGATAAGGTGGAATACGCTAACATGGTGTGGACTGTTGACGTGTGGGAAGGTACGGACGATGACCATTATGTACTGACAGAATACAATCCAAAGTCTGCCAGCCCACAAGTGATGCACGTTGAATTTGAAAGGGATGTGCTGTTTAGAATATACAAGGCACAGCCGACAGCACAGGAAGTAATGGAAAACTATATTACAAAAGTATGATTGCATGTGATTTAATGATTGGAGATTACCTTCTTTGGGAGGGTTTACCATTTAGAGTGATACAAGTATCAACATCATCCATTGCAGGTGATATAAATGACGGCTTTATGCTGGAAAACGGCGAGGAGGATTGCGGTGAGCCTATCAAGTTGGATGCAGATACCATGAAGCAGATTGGTTTTGTCAATGATGAATCGCCACTGTTTGCCAAAAATGCTATTTGGTTTTTGGGCGATAACTACTGGCTGTTAAAGTTGGCAAGACATCCATACGGATGGTATGTCACACTGACGTTTCGACACCAAAACATCACAGGGCTTGTCATCGAATATGTTCACGAACTCCAGCACCTCTTGAGGCTTTGCGGAATTAGCTATAATTTTGAACTTAAACGAATAAGCAATGACGATAAATGAAATCTGCATCGGTGATAAAGTAAAAATCACTGGTCGAAGAAGAGTATATACCGTCACGGAAATAACGGGTAACGGCCAAGTTGTGCTTGCAAATAACGGTTTCTTTGATGTGAAAATCGAGCGTATCAAACCAATAGAACTGACACCGTACATCCTTACCGAAAACGGGTTTGAATGCTATGGTGAAGTATGGAAAACTTGCTGGAAATCTGTTGGCGAAGATGGCGACGATGATTTGGAGGTAGTATTCAAGGATGATGGCAGCATTCAGACGAAGTTTGATGTTGCAGGGCTATATATCAGCACTTGTCTGATAAAGCACGTTCACCAGTTGCAGCACCTTCTTAGACTGTGCGGACTTGATGATAACTTAAAATGGTAGGATATGGAAAACATGAACGCACACAATCCTGCCAAGATAAAAGAATGCTTTGGTATCAAATTTCCAAAAGGCACTGAGGTGGTGGTATGCTGCCGCAACGAAGACCGTGAGGCAGTAAAGCAAACCGTCGAGCGGATGGGCTACAAAATAGCCCATATTCAGCTGGCAGACAAATCAATACTGCCGATATGTCCGAAAGGCGGCTACCTGCTGATGAAGAAACCAGAACCGTTCCGTTGGGCTGACATCATCCCCCGCTACAATTCATGCCGCGCATGGATAGAAAATATGGTTAGGTAAACAAAATCAGAGAAATATGGAAAACGAATTTGCACTTTCGATAGAGTCCGATGACGTACAACTGGTGACACGCGGCAATCATTCAAGCATTACAATGCGGGTTGACAAGCAACAGATTCACAACATTATTGACACAAGCCTTTTTGCCGTTATTGAATATCTGCAAGAAAAAGGGTTTACCGTTGAACTGCCAAGACAAAAAGGAGGCCGACCTGTGACGGCCAGCCCCACATGAAAGAGTTCACCCTCGCGGGCTACGGAATAGGATGCCCCATACTACCCTCGCGGGCGGCGTGGGGCTTTACATAAACATATATAGTAGTACGAAATCCTAAATAAACGGTATCTTCTTTCTGAACTTGACGAATAGCCACACCAGCAGGGCAAGGATGGCCGCTACGGATATTCCGACGGCAATGCCTCCCACCTCCAGCTTGAACGTCTGCCACTTATTCAGCGGTTTATCCCTGTATTCTATATCGTGAATCGTCACGGTGTTCTTTTCTTCCGTTTTCTTCATCAGCGAGTCACACATCATCTTATAGTAGGCCGTAGAATCCTTGACCTCCTTGTATTTCTCCTTGTAGTGCCATTCGCTGCGCCCCACCTCATTACCTTCCGCATCAACCTTTATCACGATGCTGTCACGCACATTCACGCTATCCCGTATCTGCGTCTTGGTTTCCCACCGCACACTGTCAACGATATGAATCTGCGTAGAATCCTTTATCACTGAGGATGATTCCGTACCCTCATAAACCTTGTGGCTGCATCCAGCCAGCATGACGGCCACCACAGCCATCATCAAGAATACTATTCTTTTCATAATTCCATCTGAGTTAAGTTATTACTAAACCAAGGGTGTGCGGCTACCCTCGGCGAACAGGTTACAGCATGTACTTTTGGATATAGTTCAATATACCCTCGACATGCAGGCGGGCAATAGCGTGACGGCCTTCATCGGAAAGCAGAAACGCCACATCGCGCTTGTTGTCTTGAAACAGGTTCTCCGTCAGCACGGCAGGGCAGGCGGTTTTCCTTACGACATAGAGGTCAGCCTCCAAGTCTCTGTCGCCGTCAGTCATATCCATGCGGAACGGGGTCTGCTTCTCGGTGTATTCACCGCGACGCTTGCCCTCGTCCATCAGCTTGACATATCCCTTCAAGTTGGAAAAGGCCGCGTCATACATGCACTCGGCCAGCAAATCGGCCTTTGTCTTGCCCTTCGACGTATAACAGCACCAGCCGCCAGCACCGTGCCACTTGCCATCTGAACCAGCGGCATTGACATGGATGCTTACATACAGGCACTTTTCCTTTCCATACTTGGCGCACAGGCCGTTGACAACCCTAACGCGATATTCAAGTTCACGGCTTTGCAGTGTACCGCTGCCAGTCATCTTGTCTGACTTCTTCAAAGGCTCGTAGTCCACGAACACCTTATATCCGTATGACTCCAGCTTTGCCTTAACGTCGGCAATGATTTCACGGCTATAGACACACTCGCGAAGCGTTCCGTCGGGAGAGCACTTACCCAAAATCTCGTCAAGATGGGCAGTACCCAGCATGATGGCAATTTCTTCTTTCCTCATACCGTTTCCTTCGTTTTGTCACCGAGAACGGAGCGGCGCATGGCTTCTGCCAGTATCTCCACCATCTCCTCCTTGCTGAACACCTGCTTTGCAAGCCTTTCGGCACGGGCAATTTCAGAATGCACCTTATCGTCGGCCTTTTCGCGTACTGACAGGAACTCCACGACGCACCAAAAGATAGCCACAGCAAGGGTTATCAGCGGCAGTCCATAGACAATATCCCAGCCAAACCACAGATACAGCTTTGAGAAATGAATCATCAAGTCAATCAGCGTGGCAATCAAAAGGCATCCGTGGTACAACACGAACTTGTAGCCCGTGCGTTTCAGATAGTCCGATTTCCATTTCTCCTTCCGATACCATGCCTTATACATGCCCGATGCAAGGTCGATGATAATGGCAAAGAAAACAACCATGATGGCCACTACTGCAATCATCATCATCGTTTCCGTTCCTTCAAATAATTTCTCCATTGTTCAAATCACATTAAATTGTTGATGAAAAAGTTCACTTTGTCGAGTAACTCTTCCAGTTTCCTTGCAGTTCTTAGCTGCTGTCATCATACTTCTTCATAAGCATTCCGTTTTTAGGGGTTAGACATCAGTGACCATATAAACCGAGTAATCGGGGTTAGCAACCAGTGGCAGCACATCAGCATCGCCAAGGCAGGCCATCGCGTACCTGTGTATGCTTCGCTTTATCTGTTCCATCGTGGGCTTCGTCGGGTACTGCGACATCCCGAAGGTCACAATCTCCTCACCGTTGGCATCCCTGCCGCCCGTGGGTCTTATGCCGTAGCGTATCACCCATTCGCCGTTTGGCAGTTGTTCGATGTACCTCGCCTTGCTTCTTGGTAGTAGATTCAGCATACCAGCAACACTCCAGCCAAAGCGTAGTAAACGATGTATTCAGCCCAAAAGGTGTAGAACCTTCTGCCAGCTATCAGCAAACACAGCGGATAGCAAAGCCACACGAAAAGCACAGGCCAGCATGTAGCCGCCGTTATCGCCGTGGCAAAGCAACCGCACATCCATCCTCCGAAGAAATGCAGCACCTTCGATTCCGTCTTGTAGTACGGCGACGCTGCAACACAGAACAGACCGACAACACACAAGAATCCCGTCCACTGCCAGTTTTCCGACAGGTGCTCCATCAAGTCGGGCATCAGCAGACCGCCGACAGCGACAATCCATAGCGTAAACGCCCATTTCGGGATGACATAGGCAATTTCCGACACCGATTCCAAAGCACCCTCCTTGCGGGTCATGGCGAGGATAATCCCCGCCGTGGCCAGCATAAGTGAAAGATAAGTCGTTATCATAGCGTGTACTCAAGCATTGGTGGATAGTTCTGCGTGTAGTCGTAGGCCATCAGTTCCTCTTCTGTCTCAAGGGCGGCAGCGGCAATCTGATGTGCCGTGGTAACACCCATGCACTGTGTGGCATAGACCTCAAGCTGTGTAATCATGCCATCCAGCGTGTCACACGGTAGCTGCTTCTGAACATTCCCAAGCACGAAAGGGAAGTTCTCGATTCCCGCCTTTTGGAAACGGCCAAGCGACGTAAGCAGCGACTCACGCATGGGCTTAGTCAGCCAGTATTTTTCGCCGTTAATCTTAAAGGCGTTCACATCGTCCGAGATGTCGTAGTTCTCGATGTCCTGCAACACCAAGGCACGGGTATTCTCCAGCGCGTCGAACCCTTCCGCGTCGCCGAGGCCGTTATCCATGATGAACCGCATGGCTTCGCGGGCAGTCACCTTCGCACTGCCGCGCCAACGCTGCATTTCAATGAATGCCACGACGCTCTGCATGTCGCTGACATTGGCCATGTAGTTGTTCCTTACTGCATCCATCCTGTCGGCTGGATATTCGTTGTTCACCAGCGCACTGACTATCGCCGAATAGTCATCCTTGCTGATTTTCCCTTCCGTCACAAGGGTTACTGACTTGGCCTCGAACTCTTCACCGACCTGCTCGATGCCGTAGTTAATCGTGTAGTGGAAGCCCGCAGGGGTTCTCGACACTGCAACGAATGGTGGTCTTTCTGAATACCTCATAATCTTACTTTTTATTTGTTGAACACTAATAATCGTATGGGAGCACCAGTTCCCTGTATTTTCTCCGCGCCCTAATGCTTTCGTAGTGGCCACGGATATAGAAGTATCTGAACAGGCCAGCACCCATCCCGTCGAGGATTTCAACCCGCTTCGCGTAAGTTTCCTTACCCTTGCAGAATCCAAGATAGGAGTTGATGACCTGCTCGATGCGCTTGCAGTCAAGCACCGTCAGTTCCTCTTTGCTGTCTATAAGCCGTCTGAATCCTACCGCCCTTTCCTCAAAACGCGCCAGCGTCCTGTTAGACAGATAGAGTCTGTTCGGCTTGATGTACGTTCCGACAAATGCCAGTCCGTGCGAGACAGGCTGCAAGTACCGCTTATCCTTGTGCATCTCCAGTTTCAGCTTGTCACGAAGGAAAGCCTCCATCTTCGGGATGGCCTGTAGCAGAAACTCCTTATCGTCGCACTTGTTATCCCAATCATCGACGAACCTTTCATAAGAATGATTCTTGCCTCTGAAAAGGAAAAGCACATACATGTCGAAGAATGACATCAAGAAGTTGGCGAACAGTTGCGTCGTTAGGTTGCCGATAGGCTCGCCGTCATCACCACATCCGAAAAGCGACTTGTTGGGTGCAAGACCTTTCCAAAGCGAAATAGCAGAGTTTATCACGCAATCCCTTTCGGGGTGGTGCATGACAATAACCTTCACCGTCCGAAGCAGAATATCCCAATACATTTCGGGCATGGCATCCATTCCAATGCGGTCAAGAATATCCCATGTAATCCTTTGCCAGCCATCGCGCCCAAAGCGTTTCTGCCAGCGGACTATAAAGCGTTCCAGCAGATACCAAAGCAGATTCTTGTCAATCGACATGAAGAATCCCGTCAAGTCACCCTTGAACACCCAAGCGGGCTTAGTATAGCCGTCGGACACCTCTTTCATGCCCTCGGCACAGTGTTGTACGCACTTGTCAGTACCGAATCCCTTTCGGCAGTTGAATGACACGTTGCCCTGCATGATGAACCTTTCCTCAAACAGTGGCTCAAGGCGCAGGCATACCCAGTGATGCACGATGCGGTCACGGAAATTGGCCGCGAACACCTCACGCAGTTTCGGGTATTTCACAAGAAAGCAGGTGGAAGTCGTGGGCTTGTATGTTCCAGTCCACAACTCCCAAGCAAGACACGGCAAATCCACATAGGCTATCTGCATGTATTCGACCGCCTGCGTCGAGGCCATTTTGCCGCGCAAGCAGTCTTTGTAAGCAAACACCACGGATTCGTAGAAAGCATTGTATAAGCCCCCACATGCGGCCACAGGGCGAACTACGCCACTGCCATACTTGTGGCCGTAGTAGTAGACGTTGCCATTAACGAAGATGACGATCCAAGCATGGCCGCTGCCGTACTCAGTAACAGACCAGTAGTAGCTGTCTTTCTGCGGTTTTGCATCTTCGTAACTGTGACGGCCTGTCAAGTCCATCACAGTAAACCGCCCATTTAGGGGATTATGTAACACTCTGCTAATCATTACTCTTTCCTTTCAGAATCGGTCTCCGAATTAGCACCCTCGTTCATCGTATAATCTCGCCACGCCACAAGCTGCGATTTTATACTTTTCATCAACGCTTTCACCTTATTGTCAAGGTCTCTTCCGACCAGCGGCACTTTGTGCGACTTGTCGGCATCCGATTCATCGGCCTTGTCTGCCTTTTTCTTTGAAGGCATCTCAATTCGGCGAAGCGTCGTGAAATCATCACTCAAATCCTGCACCAGCACACAGGCGCAATCCAAGTACCAAGCCCTTTCATCGGGAGTCCGCGCAACACTGGCCATGCCAATGGACTTCTTGACTTCCGACGCAGTTCCCAGCATTTGGTCAAAGAACTTCGTGAGGCTCCTCGGACTTTTCACCATCAAGGATGTCACGATGTACTTCAAGTTTGCCGACGCTCTGTAAACAGGCAGTTGAGCCAATGCCTTTTTGCTACTCTTCTTCTTGGTGTTGCTATCTTCCACCGTCAACTGTGGGATGACAACCCCAGTGGGATGAACCGTTTCCTGCATATCTGCTTTCTAAATCTTTTCGTTGTTTCTTAAACTTATTCTCTTTCCAAGGATGGGCGCGTGTTGGAACACGCGCCCGAATGATAAAATGTTAAATGTCATAAACAAATGCGGCCACAGGGCGAACTACGGTACTGAGATACTTGTTGATGCCGCCGACGTAGCCATTATTGAAGTAGACGAGCCAAGCATAGCTGCTGTTGAACTCAGTAACAGACCAGTAGTCGCTGTTAGTAGGAATGTTAAAAGGTGTTGTGCTAACACCTGCATCTGCAATCCTCTTTAACAGATTTGCGAACAGGGGCAGTAACGCCTCGCTGTCGGGATTCTCGTTGGCATTTGCCACCGTACACCTTCCACCGTTCTCATACGTCTGATGACCGCAGCTGTTGTAGAAGAAATTGTATATTCTCGACAACAGGCCGCAAGCTGGCAGCATCCACTTGTTACGCGCATACTGAGCATCCAGCGTTCCTTCGACATTCGGCTGATACAGGTAGCAGGCAAAGATGGCAGGATAGTACAACTGACGGTATCTTGAAAGATTGGATGCGCCCTGTGCAGACATCGTGGCGACGAGAGCCTGCATAGCATCCGCAAGTTCCGTCGGTGTCGTGGGATAGGATTCGCCCAAATACCCGTTGATGATGGCCTTTGCATGGTTGACAACGATGTCGTTTTTGTTTTCGGTATCGAAGTCGTTACAAGCAGCATTGCTACTGTTAAGAACAGCATAGCCATCATCCTGTGCCGCATCATGGAATGAGGCATCGTTGATGTATCGGTAATCCTTGTTGGTGGCATCCGTCGGGCTGGTAATACCCGAAGCGGTCAAGTTGGCCATAGCGGTGTCAATGGCACTTGTAAGTCCAGCATCCTGCGCGATTTCACTATACACCGTGGCAGGGAATCCGTTTGCAGCCGAATCGTCGGGATAGATACCCCACACATGCGCACTGGTGTTGTACGTTCCGTCCGAACTACGCAGGTTGGCATTCTCCTTGGCATATACCCACAACTTGCGCTGTGAAGCCGACAGTTCATCAATCTTCACGATAGTACCAACAAGTTCCTTCGATGCGTCGAACTCGTCATCAAATCCGCCGTCGGCATAGGCGAAATCGCCAATCTTAGGCAGTCGTTTGTGGAATCCCACCTTCTTGTCATAGGTCATAACAGTGCCGTCCAGCAGTGTCACCGTCATACGCAGGGTGAATGTACGGTATTCGTTGTAGACATACGTCTTTTTCACGTTCACCGTACCTTTCACGGCATCGGTAATCTCCGCATATTCCGCTGCCGCAGCCTCGACAATCGCAAACGTCACTGCCTCGCGCCCGTTAGACACGGCAATATTGTTGCCAACGTCATTTGTAGTCGCCGCGCTCCAGTCGTTATGTGTTCCAAGCGTGTATAGGTACTTGTCGCCCTTGATGGTCACGCCGTTCACGTCACGCTTCTGATAGTCGATATACAGGCGGTCTGTAGGTATGCCGCTCGGCACGGTCTGAATATCGCCGAACTTCCGTATAAGTTGGATGACCTCGGAGAATGACAGCCATCGGTCATTGGTGGCACGGAGCATCACTACCTTTCCGCGAAGCGTACAGGCAGCAGCCGATGCCACCCACACCAGCGCGTCGGCCATGAAGTCCGACCAGTCCACGTTGTCGATGTTCAGCACTGACAGCGGCGTGAGCGTTCCCGCCGTGAGCCTTTCGTCGTAGAGCTGCCTGACAAGTGCCTGCGTGCTCAGGCTGGCGCATCCCGTCACCGTCAGCGACTGCAAGGCCGTGCCGCCCTCCAGTGACAGTGTGGAAAGCTGCGGCTGCGCCGTCAGCGAAAGTGCCGTCAGCCCTGCGGGGAGCCTCAGTGCGGTAAGCGTCGATGTGGCGGGTACGGTGATGGCCGTGATGTCCGTGCCGCGAAGGTCTATCGTGGCTACACGCGCCAAGACGGAAAGGTTCAGTGCGCCGCCGCCGACGCTCGTACAGCCCTTCATCGAGAACGACTGCAACCGCGTGGCATTGACCGTCACGCCCGAACAGCGGAACGCGGGCAGGTAGCCCGCCGTGGGTTCCGTCCTGTAGGTTGCCGACGGATTCACGGCCAGCGTCTCCGCCGTGGGATACCACTTCGTTGGCTCTGCGGTGAACGACACAAGGCGTTTGCCGTTCAGCGTGAAGGTCTGCGTGGGCTTGAAGCTGTTGTCGCCGATGTTCCCCACCGAGCGGTAGTAGTTGATGCCGTAGATGGTCACGCCGTCATCGCTCGACTGCGTGGGGTTCACCGTCATGGTATAGCTTTCAGCAGGCGACACCCTGACATGCGGGTTGATGAGCGACTGTGCGTTTGCCGCCGTGGGATAGATGTATTGGTGCGGGGTCAGCGTGAAGGTGAACGACGGAACGTCGCCGTTGGGAAGTGCCGCCATCACCATAGCGAAGCTGTCACTGACATCGCTGAGTCCTGTCGAGCCGCTGCCCTGCGGACGGAACTCGCCGAAGGACGCATAGCTGGCCATATACACAAGTCTGCGCTTCATCCATTGCAGTTCCGATTGCAATTGGTCGCCCATAGACTGCTCTATCGGGTCTACCTGTCGCTGGTCGCTGACATAGCCCGTCATGGCTGGGAACTCATACCTTATTCTGGCTGCTTCGTTGAACGCCATAGCGGGGATGTACCTCTGAACGTCGAAGATGTACTTGTTCAGCGTACCCCACACGCCTGCCATGCCCGCGCTTGCCGCCGTTCCTGTGCGCGAGGCGTTCAACCCTGCCATCAGCACAAGAATCTCGCGCAAAGCGTCGGCCAGTTCCAGCGAATCCTCCCACATCTCCTCGCACAGGTTGAACAGTACGTTGTTCACACCCTCATACAGGCAGTTCGCATGGTTGGTGTCGCTGTCTGCGTATGGGTGCATACGGTCGATGTAGTACGGCTTCGTCTGTAGGCCGCTGTTGTCCGTGGCCAGCACGGTGTCAACGTCATCCTGATGCAACTCAAACTTCCAGCCGCCCCAGCTGCCCGCGCTGCCCGTCGTGGGGACAAGCACGTAGTAGGTGTTCTTCGAGCAGTTGTCCGTGCCTGCGATGAAGTGGTTCTGGAACACGTAGTGGAACTTGAGGCTCTTCTCCACGAAATAGTTTCCGATGTTCGACTTGGCATCCTGCACGATGGCCGCGATGAAGGCGTTGTTCACAGCACCCGTGTAGTCGGCCTTCTCGTTGGTGCTCAGTGCGGAATAGGCCGCGTAGGTCAGCGAACTGGCATCCATCAGGTCTACCTCGTCGTAGGCCGAGCCGTTCCACAGTCCTGCGTCAACCCATGCGCCGTCGGTGAAATCCCACCGTTTCAGCTTGTAGTCGTTGGCATCGTTGCCGCCAGCGGAGCGACACCAGTATTTCGTGTTGTGGTCGTTGGCCGCACTTGACGCAAGGAACGCGCTGTAGCTGCCGTCGTAGCACTTGATGCGCGGGTTGTGCAGATAGAGGAAGTTCCAAGCGGCCTTGATGTACGCCACGATGTCCTGATGCGGGTACTCACCGGCATACAGGTGGGTGGAGTCGATGTCGCCAGCAGCAACGTCGTAGGTCTTTCCCGTGTCGAAGTTGATGCTTTTCTGCGCCGTGCCGTCATGCAGACGGTACATCCATGCCTCGTTGTCGGGCGAATAGTACACCTTCGGGGCATCGCTCCCGTGCGGAACGTCATCGAACGGCACGCGCATGTCGGTCAGTTCCTTGCTGTTGTCGGCACCCTCTATCATGGTGAAGTTCGGGAACACGCTCTTCACGTAGCCCCACGTCGGCTTGTCCATCTTGCCAGGCCCCCATGTTCCTGGGCCACGGTAAATCGGGGCATCGTTGTCGCTGGCCTGCGTGAAGAAGAGGAACGGCTCGAGGTGCTTGGCCACAAGTGCGCCCTCGGTGGCCTGCTGTAGCTTGTTTGCGCCCACGTATGCCGTATGCAGGTCGTTGTAAAGCTGGTTCACGCCGACGATGTGGCTCTGCATGGACGATGCGTAGTTGATTTTCAGCACAAGTTTCTGTGCCAGCGGCAGGCCGTCTGCCACGGTATATCCCATTCCACGGTACTTGCCGTTGCCGTCAACCCATCCGTCGGGAACGGTCACGCACTGTACGCCGTCAACAGTTACCAGCGGATAGTTCACCGCAGTCTCGGCGGCGGGGAAGTTCTTTCCGAGGTTGCCGCCCGAAAGTGCTATGTACGTCACGCCGTCGCTTTCCGATGTCGCGCCCTGCGTGATGCTGCTGTGCAGGTCTGAGAGCGGCACGTTGATGGTGGCCGTCACGTCGCCCAGCTTCGTCTGTATGTTGAAATAATAGTAGGTGTTGGCCGTCGTACCCTGACGCTTGGCTTTCAGCGAGCCCGTCTCGCGGCATATCGTTCCGCTCAGTTCGGGCAGTTCGTTGCCCTCATCGTCGTACTGCCAGAACTCCCACCAGCCCGAAAGCGAGTTGGTGTTCCCGTGCCAAGGCTCCTGACCGTGCCACACCAGTACGCGCTTGCCTATCGCACGCACCTTGTCGATGTCTATGCGGTTGGAGGTCATAATGGCATTCTCGGCCTTCACGCGCTGCTTCTCTTCCGACGAGGGAAGGGTGGATACGTAGTTCTGTAGGATGTTGGCTGCCGACAATGAACGGTTCTCCCACACGCGGATGCCGTAGATGTCGATGTCCGCACCGTCCTGACCGATGTAGATGCCGCCGTTTGATAGCGCAGCCGTGCAGAACTCCGACGCGGAAGTCCTGTCGAAGCGCAGCTCGCGGTTGATGATGCCGTTGATGAACACGCGCACAAGGGCTATCGTTCCCGTCGTGGTGGAGCCGCCAGCCGTCAGGCCATCGCCCACGTTGTTCAGGATGACATTAGGCGACACAGCGTCGCGGATGTTGATGCTGATATGCACGCGCTCGTCCTCCTGCCAGCGGAAGTCCGTTGTCTCCTCCGTGGGGTTGCTGGCCGTGGTCAGCGTGCCTACCATCGGGCGCATACGCAGGCCGATGTAGTTTCCGTTAAGGAGCTGTTCGCACAGCCTTACTATGGGGTCATCCTCGTTGGTGACGTTCCGCACGCACGCGTCCATCTCCATCGTCATGCTCGACGCAGGGCTGGCAAGGAACTGCGCCAGCGGGTTATACTTGATGTTCAGCAGACAGCCTGCGGGAACGCGCAGCACCTTATTGCCCGCATCGTCAACCGTCCAGCCGTCCAGCGTGCCGAACTTGAAGCCGCTCCACTCCGACGCTACCACGCTGCCACCGTTCCGCGCGTTCAGTATCCTTGCAGGGTCGGCCTCGGTGTTGTTGCGCGTCTTGGGGTTCAGCAGGAAGTCCGAGCCTGCCGTGGGCGCATATCCCGCGCTGTTGTCAACGGCGATGTACTGATAGCCTGCGCCCGTCGATTCCTCGAGGAAGTCAACGGTAGTGCCGCCGTTGTTCCTTGTGACGTGGAAGAAGGCATCGAGCGTGTCGGCAACGGTCTCGCCAGCAGCCTGCTCTATCTCCACGGTCACATCAAGGTCGTACTGCGTCTGCGGGGCTGCACTGGTCTCCAGCCGGAAGTGCTCGGTCTGGCTGACGGTGAGGATGCTGCCCGACGCGCTGGTCAGCAGCAGTGCGATGTCGATGTTCGCGCCCGATGGTGAATAGACGGCATAACTGCATATACGCGACTGCACGAAGTTCGGAACGCTCGACGCAAGACCCTGTAACAGCAGGTAGGGCTGGGTGAGGTCTGCCCCTGCGGTGCTCTCGTTCACTATCATCAGGTGGTTCACCGCAACGTCGGAAGTCAGCGTGCCGCCGTCGCCGTCGCTGCACGTCAGCCATGCCCGCACCTGTCTTACGCCGTGGTTCAGTATCTTCGTCGCCGTGGTCTCGGTGATGTACACGTCCTCGGTCGAGCCGTGATGGGTGGCATCGTAGTTTCCAGTCCATATCGCCGTGCTCACCGCACCGTCAACCTCCACATGCAGGGTCTTGGCCACTGCGCCATAGACGGTGAAGCGGAGCGGCAGCTGCGATGTTCCCGACGCAATGGTCACAGGACGTTCCCACTGCGATGCCAGCTCCACAGAAAGGCTCACGCAGTTCACCACGTAGGTCACATAGCTTGACGAGCGCGTCCTTTCCACGTTGTCGTCGTCGGTGTACTTGAACGATGCCCTTACCCTTATCTGGTTCGCCCTGTCTGCCACAAGGTAGTCGCCCAAGGCAAGGGCTATCGGGTAGTCGGCAGCGGAAACCTCGCTCGGCCTTACGGTCTGCTTGGCCACCTGCGCCCACGTGGAGCCGCCGTCAACGCTCCTTTCCACTGTCAGCGTACCGTTTGCGCTGTAGTTCTCCGTGGTGTTCGTCGCCGCGATGATGTGCAGGCTCTGATAGCGCATGTTCACGTCGAAGCTGTCGCCGCTCTTCACAACATAGTTGGAACTCGTTCCCCTGTCAGCGGAAAGCACTGCGGCATAGCTGTCGCTCTGCACCGTCGATATGGGGATGGTGAGGTTCTGGATAACGAGGCTTGCGTATGTCTCGCTGTCGCTGTCGTAGAGTGCCGCATCCGCTGCCGTGGCGAAGCACAGGATGTGGATGTAGTTGTTCGCATCGGGCGAGGTCGTGCGGAAAGCACCTGCCTTCGTGCCGAACTGCGCCTTAATCAAGTCCTCGATTTTCTCGAAGTCCAATGCCCACTGCGCCCCCGCAGGAACGCTTGTGCCGAGGATGGTCTGCGCCGCCCCCGTGCCGTTAGTGCCGCCCCATGCCTGACTGAGGCTTGGGATGTTGGCACTGATAATTACTTTCTTTGCCATAAAAATATAATGTTAGGAATTGTAAAACCAGCCGCCGCCATAGAACCAGCCCTCGCCGTGGAACCATGCCGTGACATTCTTTGCGGCTTGTGCCGCCATCATCAGGAACCGCCGGAATGTACTCATGACTGTGCGGCCTCCCATCCCGCAGCGACCGCAAGGCCGTTAAGGATTGACACCTGATAGGTGTAGCCGTCCTCCCATTCGGGCTCTTCCACCCATCTTACCGTACTGCCGAAGGTGATGCCGAAGCTGTTGCCCGACACCGTGAACTCAAGCATGTACTCATTCTGCTGGCCGTCCGTTCCTGCCGCCATCGTGATATTCAATGCCGTTACGGGATTAGCCCACCTGTTCAGCACGTTTGGCTGAATCGTAACCGCCTGCAACACCTGCGCCGTCTGTACGATGCGCCCCATAAGGGTTGCGATGTTGATGCCGTGCGAGTCCACGGAATTGCCGATGTTTGTTATCTGCTGCCCTTGGTTGGTCAACTCGGCGGCGTTGTTGTTCACCACCTCCTTAATCTCATTGGCATCTGTAGCCGTCCACAGGTCGCCACGGCTCTTTGCCGCATAACTGATATTCATTACTGTCATATCTCATATATTTTTGATTATCTTAGTTCAGAACCGATAGCGTATGGGAAACCGACGCTTTTCTCCAGTTGGAAGTCGAATGTGTATGTATTGAATCCCGTCTCAACGATGATACGGTCATCATCATCCAAGAGTTCAAAGTCAAGGGCATAGGGGAAGCCGAAGCCGCCAGCAATCGGAAAGTCGAGGATGTAGTCGAATCCAGTCTGTGAGCCTTGTTGAAGGAACGCGCTCCGCTTTATCGAATTTAGGATTACTGGCAGTTCGTTGCTGAGAAGAAACGGCCTGTCACTGTTCAGCATCCTCACCGTCACCCTGCCAGTGCCGTCCGTGCTGATTTCCTTGCCCTCTATTATGAACCCTATCTTATTGGCCATTCAGAACCTTCGCCATTTCTCGCTTGATGGCTGCGATATAATTATTTTCCAATATCACCTGCAACAACGGCTTGGCATACTGTGGCGGGATTTCAACCTCACCGTCGCTGTAATAGATTTGCCGTGCCAGTTCCTCAAAGCCGATGTCTGATATTACCGAGCCGTTATACATCATGTCATTGCCGACGTTCTTTGCTACGTCAAACGTCTTGTGCGTACCGTCAAACGATACCTGCACCTTGATTTTCGTAAAGTCGATTTTCATACTACTACTTGTTTTTGAAATGTTATGTTCTTAGATACTTAGTCCACGCAAGAAACTTTCTGTCGTTCAGATAGCCGAGATTGAACTGGTTGGCGTATGCCTCGCGCTCAAAGCTGATGTTCCTGTATGCCGTCTGATGATTCCGATACTGTGCAAGTCTGAACAGATACTCCAGCCCGTACCATAACAGGAAGAAGATGACCAGCATCTCCTTCTGCTGCCTGCTGTGAATCTCTTCATGGTTGATAAGCCGTGAGGTCAGTTCAACCTTCGGCTTCACTATCAGCCACCACACCAGCATGATTGCCGTGAACCCCTTCGGGGGAAACCATTTGCACCGTACTATCTTCATAAAAACATGTTTTCGGGCAAAGTTACACGCAAATATCGGCAATAGGCAAAGTGTTGGCGAGTCTGTTTTCACCTCGCGTTTTGGTGACAAATTTTCTGCTTTTCTTGTGTTTTTCGGATTAAATTTGTATCTTTGCAGCCAGTTAGTAACATAATTCATTCTTGCACGATGAAGAATTTATTATATTTGGCGATAGCTGCTTTGCTGTATGTTGGATGCAGTGGAAAGAAAAGTCAAGCCGTTATAAACGAAACGGCCTATTATCATGTGTCAGAAAGGAAAGGTGATGTCTATAGCATCGAACAGATACCGAAATACGCCAGCAAGGATGAAGCCATTGATAAGGAAAAGGCCATCATAGCAGAGTTGTATGCGAAAGATGATAGCATTTACCGTGAACTTGTAAATTCAAAGTTCTTTCTGAAAACCGACCAAGAAAAACATATCATGCAGGCAAAGATTGATGCGTATGCCGAAGTCTTGAGCACAAGGCATTTTCTGATTTCCGCTTTCTATCAGACCCCAATAGACCTAACTGCATTGCAGGGTATCATCCAACAATACGGAGTCGATTCCGATGAGGTCAAGTCCTATTGCGAAGAAAACAATATTGTCTTAGCCACCTATCCACTGAACTAAAATAATTCCCTAATTATGAAACAGATTTTTCTCAGTTTGACAGCAATATTTGCGCTGGTATCTTGTAGCAGTGATGACAGCACAAATGCCCCTGTTACTGGTATTCCTATCAACAGTTCAGAGATAGTTGGTGTGTGGTTTTCGGGGGATTATTTTGTATCATTTGACAACAAAGGATTCTACTCTGCATTTCTTGATGACTACTTCATTGATAGCGGTAAATACGACATCAATTCAGACAACAATATAGTTTACACACTTAACCCGATTACTCGCAAAAGTACGGAATACAGGGTAATAGCGAAAGATGGAAATAGTCTGAAAACTGAAATTTCCTACACAAATATAGATGGTCATCAATTCAAGAAAACAATGACTTTTACCAAATCAGACAAAGAAGCTGCAAAAGAAAGAAATAATCTTATCGGAAATTCATGGGAAGGTCTATGGTATTCAGACAAAGGAGTACAATCTTATAACATCTTTATTTCCACATATATCAATGGAAGCATGACAACAGAAAGCCCTTTAGCCAGCACTATCCCGCTTACAGTCATCTATGTATATTTGGATTATGTAATGTACTATCAGCTTTATACATCACAAAAGGATTTACCAACTATTCATGGATGGAATGATGAAGCTAATACAAACAAAGTCTTGAAATACAAATTTGATTCAAAGTAAATGGCGTACACTGCATGAACAGCATACGCCAAATACAACATTTTTATACAATGAAGGAATTGTATGGCCCATAGAATTGCCATATTGTAAATCCAAAGCTACCATCATTGGCTGTATCATCATCAGCAACACCAACAATGAAGTAATCAGTATCACATTCAAGCAGTGTCGCTTTTCTATGTGCAAATGATTGTCCATTATCATAATAACAACCGACATTATTCAGTTGGATGACTACATTACCCATAGTAGGATAGCCACCACTACCAAAGTATATTCCAGTCCAATCAGAAGGTTTGGTTATCTTATATCGACCTTCACCAAGACGTTCAAAAGTGAAATCCCCACTACTTTGAAGGCAATTGAAACTCGATATAAATTGAAATCCATTTGCATAAATCCCCGTTTCACAGGTACACTGTGCTAAAACAACAGGATAATTCATTTGCGAAATATCTGTGTAAAATTCGGGAATCCACCTATATATTCCACCATCTTTAATACATTTAATTTTAATCCTTTGCCCTTTTCTAAGAATAGGATGATATGTTTTGTACGTTTTATTAGCACTCACACCATTGATAACACTTAAATCTCTTATACAACAATACCCATTGGCATATATGTTTGCTTCTGCACCAAGCCATTTTACTCCTGTTGGGAATTTAATGTAAGTATAAGGATTGAAAGTCTCGATGTCTATTTGTATATTCAGACCTGTATTTTCTATGTCAATAAGATAGAAATTTCCATAACTATCTGATGTGTAGGTTGCATAATCGCCTATATTATATGAGTTGATAGTCAGATAAGGTGTATATATGTTTCCTTTAATTGTGGCATCATTGGCTGTGAAATTATTCATCGTAACATTGCCATCTGCATCAACAATGAATTTATTGTTGATGACAGTTTTTCCGATAAAATTGATATTGTCTGCACCAATTTTCAAAGTACCGCCCTCAAAATCAATCTTATCGGCCTTAATTTTTACACCACTTTCTATCACTCCGTTGGAGTCCTTTGTGACATAAGTACCCAAATGTGCCTGTGCAATAATATTTCCGTCTGCATCAGTGGCCTGTGAGAATAATGTCGCCCAATCTGATGACGTGATGAAGCCGCTGGCGTTCACCACATCCCCAGCCTGTGCGTAGGCCACGGCGCGGACATATCCCTGCAAGTTCTCGATAAGGCTCTGCATAGACCGTTGCAGCACTTCCCAATCGTCACCATTCCACATCTCGATGTTCACACCGCCCTCCACCGTCTTATAGGCATTGCCAACTGGCAAGTACGAGTCTGTGAATGTCACGGTGGAACATACCATGTCATACATCTGCTTCGTGATTGTCGGTCGGGTTCTGAATATCCTTAGATTGTACTGCCCGATGACTTCATAGACGGCCTTGAATGCCTCACGCAGGGTTTCATTGCTGATTTCTTCCCATCCATCCCTATACTGATAGACAGTGGAATCGTAATAGGCCAAGTCACCTTCTGCATGATAGTTTCTTTGCCCCAAGCATATTCTTTGATAAGCATTCGTGTCTTTTTCACGAAGATAGCCGCCATTGTACGAATAAACCATGCTGACAAGTGCTGCCAGCAGTATTCGCGGGTCGCGCTTTTCCGTGATTTCCTTCATGTTCGCCCAATCGCTCATTTGGCCTGTTCCGCTTGAGCGTGAAACCACGCAGACGAACATCTCGCCCGCCTCGGCCTGTGCCAATGTCGGATTGTCGGTGGATGTTTTCAGCCACAAGTCACCTTCTTTATATGGTGGCGTAGGAACGGATGCACCAACGAAATAGTTTACCTTCGTTACGGCCTCCTCAAAGGCTTCATCAGCGGCATTCTTCGCTGCTTCCGACAATGCCGTCATAACTGCTGTTCGCGCCGCATAGAAATCTGACCATTTCGTGCGCCATGTGCTGCCAGTGATATTATTGGTAGTTGACATATTGTCCGACTGAATCCAAGATGGGAGATTGCCGTCCGTTGCCCTGTAAGTGTCAGAACATACCGTACTGCCAGCATCCCAGTTAGTGCTACCATTGAGGTACGTTCCAAGTGCGACAAAGGCATTGATATATGTGTTCAGCGTCGTACTGGATATAAGCAGGTTGTTGTTCGCGTCATAGCACTTATCAATGAGACCTTCGCTCTTATCCTTTTCGTTCCATGCGGCCACGAACTCCCTCTTGACGGTCAGCTTTTCCGACGGGTCTAACTTGCCGTCGCTGCCCATGTCGCCTATCTTGTTCAATGCCTCGGTTGCATCCTCCTGTGCCGCGTCTGCCAACTCCTTCGCCGCGTCTGCCAACTCCTTCGCACGTTTCTGTATTGCTTTCAGCAAAGCGGCCAAGGCCGAATAATAGGTGTTCCATATCTGCCTGTAGATAACAGGTGATGGTATGTCGGTGGTCGATGTAAGGTCTGCCAGCCATGCGGGGGCTGTCGTACCGTTCATTATCTCATCGGCCACATAAAGGCTTTCCGACGTGGTATCGTCGCCGTTCAGCAGACGTGCCAGCTTCTTGAAAGCAGTGATGTATGCTTGATAGATATTCACCCCTTCGCCGTAGTAGTCGCTATTGTTCAGCCCGTAGTCACGTGCCTGTTCCTCGTACTTCTGATAGTCCTGTACGGCCTTCATCCAGTCGATATACACGCGGGTCTTTTCCGCGCCACCCGTCAGCCTGCCGTCACTGGCCACATCCGATATTTTCTCCAGTGAGTCAAGCGTGTCTTGGTCGGTGACGATTATCCACCTGTCGATGATTACGCCGTCAACGGATATGGTAGTCCACCGCCATGCCCTGCCACCTTCCGATGCAGGCTCCCTAAACGTGTCATAGAACAAATCCTGCACATGAAGGGCTTTCAGTGCCTCGGTAATCCATTCCGACGCGGGATAGTTCACCGATGTATTGTTGTCGGTCTTGATGAGATACGTCTTCCCAGCTACAGGCGTTGCATCCCTTGTGGTCTCATAGATGTTCGTATCGACGCATTCATACCATCCCTCCTCGGCTGGATTCTTGCCGTCGGTATCTTCCACGGCATCAAACGATATAGAAGGAAGCGGTGCATAGGGGGCAAACCACAACTCAAATTTCTTGTCGGCTTGGTTCTGAATGTCATTCAAGGATGCAATCAGAGCCGCCAGTTGGTCTGCAATGGAATCGCCGCTGCCGGTATTGCCGCCCTCGGAGTCAACGACGGAGTGGAACTCGCCATAGATGACGTTTTTCTTCGGCGAAAGCAGAAGGTTGGGTTCGGGGATTGTGAAATGGCTGAGACCCACCTTTGAATATTCCATGATGGCGGGAGAGCCCTCACCTTCGACTTGCAGGTAGATGATGCCCTGTCTTGCCGTGTTCGTCCAGTTTCCGAACTGCACGATGGTATCGTCATCTTCGGGGAAGTCGCTGTTAAGGTCGCAGTCGGTCATTGAAATATCCACATACTGATAGGACGTGAAAGCCATGTCATCGGCTGCTCCGTCGGGAACACCGCCATTCTTTACGGTCTGCTTCGCAAGTTCGTATGCCTCCTCAAGGTCTGCAAGTGCCTGTGCCTGTTCCACCCTTTCCTCGTCGGTCATCACCTGCCAGTTGTTGATTGCCTCGACATCTGCAAGGTACTGCTTTTCGACAGCGGCCAAAGCCTTTGTCTTGATGATTTCCTGTCCTACGCCAGTAGCCCTGCGCCAGTAGTATTTGTTAGACACGTTCTGATGCACTCCAGCGTCGATGTTGAATGTACGGCACATCACTTGGTCGTTCAACGCCCACTTGTTGATGGTGGCAGTAGTACCGTCATCCGAATAAAGGTAGCATCGGAAAGTATAGACATTGCCTATTGCACCGCCATTCTTGTCAATGACATGCCCCTGCGAATCCAGCCACTCGACATAGTAAATCTTGCTGCCAGCAGCAGAGAAGATGTAGTTGCCGCCGACGTATGAAATCTCGCGTATTTCCAGCGACGCGAAGAAAGCCTTGATTCTGACAAACAACTCATCGACCTCAAGGCGTGTGCGGGTGTCGCCAAGGGCATTCGTCTGTGATACCAGTTCAAAGCCCTTTCCGAAGAGGTTGCCCTCATTGGTATTCAGCAGATAATCCTCGGTCTGCAATCCCCGCTTCACGCCGTTGCCATTCTTGAACGTCCACAGCGACTTGATGACATCGTTCCTATCCTTTCGGGCATACTGATTATCACTTCTGATGGCCGAATAGACGTTCTTATTCGATGCAGGGGTAGTGTCGCCAGTACCGATGACATACACAGAACCGCCGCCATAACCGCCAGCACCAGTGTAGAGGTTGCCCTCATAGGTCAGTTCATCCAGCTTGCTTTCCATTGCGCCACTGCGCGAATACCTTAGTGACTCGCCGACAATGAACTGCGGGCTGTCAGCAGGTATATCCAGTTTTATCTCATAGCCGATGATGCGCGAACTTCTTGAACTTCCGAAAAGCGCGGGGTTATCCATCTGCACCTTGTCGCCCAAGTCATAGGGGATGGGTACATACTGGTCATTGCCGATGTTGGCATCCCTTCCGTACTTCACTGGCATACCGATGTCCTGCATCTTCTTTGAAATCATCGTACAGGTGTACTCCGACGGGTCAACCTGCGACTTTGCAAGGTATTTGTTACCTTCCGTCACAAGTTCCTGCTCTGCCGACGTGATAAGGTTGGTGTTTGAAATCTTCGTGGCATCCCATCCGAATATGATATACTCATCATCTACTGCTGGGCAGAAATTCTCCCGTGGCAGCTTGATTCCGTAATCCTCGTTAGCGATAACCTCAAAACACCTTCCTATGCGCTGGTCATTGGCAATCAGATTACACTCAAACTCCATGCCGTTCATCTTGCCGCTGGTAAAGCGGATATGGAAGCTGTCACCGTCAAGGCGCATATCGTTGTCGATGGAGTCGATGAATCCGCTGGTGTCAGACACGCGGTAGAAGGTCTCGGTGGTTTCGTTTCCGTCCTCGTCCGTTCCCTTGCTTACATAGGTGCTTACTGCACCCACCTTGCACTGTGTACGCGGGTACACCTCATCCAGTATCAGCACACCTTCGACGGCCTGCTCTTCGGTAATGCCTGCAACCTGTAAGTATGGCGTTCCTGCGGGGAGCATCAACCTGCGCTGCACCACGCCGTTCACAACCGTTGCCCCTTCTTCCTTCCTGTAGTTCGACGGGATGTTTCTTTCAGAGCCAAAGACATAAAGACGTGTAATATACTGCTTGCTGCCCTGTGCGCGTGACATCTGCGCCACGTTGTCATTCAGCTTGAAGGTAGCGACATTCACAGAACCCTCACAGCGGCCAAGGTGTATGACGTTATCCACTACCCACCATTCGCACTCCCAAAGGCTTGCATACTGGTTAAGTGCATCAATCAATGAAAGGCTGTCATAGCTGACTGGCATCATCTTCTTGCTGATATGGCTATAGTCTATATCATAGGTGAATACCGTGCTTCCGTTGAACAGATAGCTGCTATCCTTTGTGCCAAGATAGGTGAGGTTAGCCATGAACAGTTCCATGTGGCCTGCAAGGTCGCGGGTCAGCGTGAATGCCATCTCGCTCTGCTGGTTTGAAGGGGTGAACTTGACAATCTTATTCTTCCACTTCATGTAGTAGGCATCCAAGCGAAGCTGGTACTTGAAGCCGCCATCCTCATTGTATTCGGGCTCGTAAAGGTCTGTCAGTTCAAAGCGGCCAAAATCGGTGTCGCAGTAGTCGCCCAAGCGGAAATGCTGCGCCTCTGCCGAGTTGAACACCAAAAGCATGTAATGGTCGCCCATTAGTTCACGGTGAACCAGCGACCCTTCGCACAACGGTGCGGAATATATGTCACTCTGTGACTTGCGTACAATATCCATAATCTTCTTGCTTGTTATCTGTCATTGGGATTGGGTTCTTTGAAGCGGATGTTTATCTTCACCACCTTGCCATAGGCATACGACTTATAGGTATTGCTCTTTCCAAGGTATCTCAGCTTGTATGTCGTGCCGTTGGCCGTCAGATGCACCATGCTTGCGGCCTGTAGCGAAGCGACAAACGCGCTGCACAATGCCCGCGCATTCTTACCGCCAAAGGCGAATGGCAGCA
>ERZ842401.2596-NODE-2596-length-23969-cov-8.398470_pt1 | contig 23969 bp, 20 predicted proteins | sample MGYA00521270_ERZ842401 | MGnify/ENA primary metagenome ERZ842401 (study PRJEB31892, sample SAMEA3878208) | bioreactor metagenome | biome: Moose rumen | place: Sweden | collected 2011-10 | study: EMG produced TPA metagenomics assembly of the PRJEB12797 data set... | reverse complement strand
CAAGGCGTGGATGACACGCATCAAGGAAGTGGTGGGCTGGTGTCTCGCAAACGCGATCTCGCGGATGAGGCGGCCGTTAGCATCATAGAGGTAGGGGTGGCTCGACGCGTCCTTGTCGTAGGTGAGGATGAACTTGTGGTCGGCCATCGTGGCACCGGTGAGCACCGACTGCTGCTCGGGGATGAACTCGGCGAGGCTGGCGGGCGACAGGGTCTCGGCGTCGTAGGTGACAATCTTGCCCTTGGGGGCATCCTCGTTGGTCATGACATAGATCTTGCCACCGTCGATGCCGATGATGCCGCGCTCATATTTCATGCCGCCGATGAGCTGCACGTAGTGCGGGTTGCGGTCCTTCAAGTCCTTGACATAGATGTCGTTGCCCTCAGCATCGCTCTTCCACAGGATTACGTAGCGCTCGTCATCGCTCACGCTCACCTGGTGGAAGTGCAGGGGCTCGCCCTTGTCCTGATACTCGACATAGTCCTCGCTCTGGGGCGTGCCCAACTTGTGATAGTACACCTTCTGGAACTCGTTCTTGGACGACTTGGCGTCGTCGGGGGCGTCATAGCCGCTGTAGAAGAAGCCGTCGCCCAGCCACTGCGCGTCGGTGAACTTGGCCCACACGATGTGGTCGTCGAGGGTCTGGCCGGTCTGCAGGTCCTTGACGTATATCTCGTTCCAGTCGCTGCCGTTGCGGTTGATGACGTAGGCCAGATAGCGGCCGTCGTTCGAGAAGTTGATCTGTGACAGGGCCACGGTGCCGTCGTCGCTCAACGTGTTGGGGTCGAGAACCAGCTTGTGGTTGCCGTCGGCACTGTACTCATAGAGCACGCTCTGGTTCTGCAGGCCGTCGTTCTTGTAGAAGTAGAACTTGTCCTTCACCTTGAAGGGGGTGCCCATCTTCTCATAGTTGGCCAACTCGGTGATGCGTTTCTTCACGTCCTTGCGGAAGGGAATCTTGGCCAGGTAGTTCTGGGTCACCTTGTTCTGGGCATCGACCCAAGCCTCGGTCTCGGCACTGCGGTCGTCCTCGAGCCAGCGGTAGGGGTCAGGCACTTGGGTGCCGAAGTAGTTGTCCACCGTGTCCACGCGGCGCGTGTCGGGGTAGTTGATGCGAGCCTGTGTCGTCACAGCCGACGCTGCGATCAATGCGCTGCTCATGATGATAATCCTTTCTTTCTTCATTGTTGTGATAGTTATTATAGTTTTAATAGTTTCAATAGTTATTATAGTTACTATAGGGACTATAGGGGATTATTGCTCGAGGTTGGCGATGACGTTGAGCAGGGTCTGGCCCACGTCGGCGAGTGTGGTGGCGCTGATGCCGTCCATGGTGTCGCTCACGGTGTGCCAAGCGGGGCAGAAGCCCGTCTCGGAATCGCTGTGCAGGTCGATGATGTCCACACAGGGGATGCCGGCCCGGTTGATGAAGATGTGGTCATCGGTCACGGCTCCGCCCTGCACGTTGGCAAAGTGGCTGCCCTGGGCAAGGCGCCACACCAGATCGCCAAAACCGCCAGCATACTGCACCGAATAATACTCGCGTGGGAAGGTGGCATCGCGGGCTCCCACCATGTCGAGGAGAATGCCAAATAGGGGCTTATAACCCTCAACATGGGGATGAGTTGTCCAGTACTGCGTGCCCAGCGCCCACGACTCCTCATCATTGTCCACCCCCATGTCCTCGGCATCCACGAGCAGGATGTCCACGCCGATGGCGGTGCCGCTCTCCTTGAGTTGGCGTGCCAACTGCAACAGCACACCCACGCCGCTGGCTCCGTCGTTGGCACCCATCACGGGTTTGTTGTGGTTAGCGGGGTCGGGGTCGTTGTCGGCCCAGGGACGGGTATCCCAGTGGGCAAGAAGCAACAAGCGTCGCTCGGCATCAGGATTGATGACACCGATGATGTTCTTGATGCCCAACTTGCCCGAGCGGGCAGTCTGGACTGTACCCGTCTGCAGCAGTACGGTGTCGCACGAGGCCCGCAACGTCTGCATGAGCCAGTCGGCACACTTGGCGTGGGCGGGAGTGCCAGGCACGCGCGGGCCGAAGTCGCATTGCTGCTGAGTCATGGCCAGCGCAGCATTGCCGTCAAACGCAGGGCGGCTTGCGGTAGCCGTGGTGTCCTCCTGGGTCGCTGCCGTCGTTGTGTTGCCCGTGCTGCCGCAAGCGGTCATCAAGGCTGCGAGCACTATATATAATAATGTCATTTTCATAGTTTGTGATTAAACGAAAAAAGATGCGGCGTGTCATTATCCGCTGTGATGCGGACACGACACACCGCATCCTTTAATAAGTTGGGTTTGAGATGCAGTGGATTACTCGCCCTTGGGCTGAGCAGGGGCCTCAGCGGGAGCGGCGGCTTCCTGCTGGGCAGGAGCGGCAGCTGCGGCAGGTGCCTCCTCGGCCTGAGTGCCGAAGTTGGGAGCCTGGGTCTCGCTGGTGGGCAACTTCTTGATTTGGGGAGCACTCTCAACGATGCTGGGAGCGGTAACGAATGCCGAAGCGATGCTCAGCACGCAGATGAAGATGGAGAGACCCCAAGTTGCTTTCTCAACAAAATCGGTGGTCTTGCGAACACCCATGAACTGGTTGTAGTTGTTCACGTTGGCAGCGAGGCCGCCACCTTTGGATTTTTGAATAAGGATAACACCGACCAACAGAATCGATGCAATCACGATCAGAATTGCAAAAATAGTGTACATTTTTTCTTATTTTTTGTCGTTTAGTGTCTCATTTAAGACCAATTTGGCCAAAAACCGAATTTGGTCTGCAAAGTAAATACTTTTTTCTGGATATTTCAAACTTAAACCCTTAATAATTTCAAGAGCCTGTGAATATTTGTGTCGGGCGATGTACATCTTGGCCAGACTCTCGGTCAACATCGAGTCATCGTTTTCGGTAGGATTATCGACGGTCTCATCTGCGATTTCGGCCTTCTCCTGTTCATCGATGTGGGGTGCGATGGGCATCTGTGATGCCAGTTCCCCCTTCTGCATCTGTTCGGCGATAAACTGGTTGATGAGAAGATCGTCTTGTGAATCACCACCGTCAAGTTGCATGCCTCCCTCTTCCCGCTCCTGTGCGGCAAGCACGTCGGCATAGTCGGGCTGCGGGTTGAAGATGGCGCGGCTGATGGCATCGACCTCGGCAGTCGAGGTCTTGCCATAGTTGTCCAGAAACCGGTCGATGGTCGTCACCGTGTCGGGCGTCTCGGGCAAGGCCTCAGGCGGATAAAAACCATTCATCATTTCGGCATCCTCGCCCAGCATCATGGACAGGGCACGTCGGTCAGGGAAATTGATGGCAAGTCTTGCCAGCACTTCCTCATTGCCCTTGACGCCGTTGTGCTTGAGGAACATGAGCGCGGGCAGCACACTGTAGGGCGCTTCCTGTTCGGCCTGCTCCAGCCATTCCCGCGTCAACTCGGGATTTTCTCCCGCTGCCAACCGCTTGATATCCTCAATCCACTTCATCAAATAATTATCTTTTATCTCTTATCTACTATCTGATCACCAGTCTCCCAGCGTGGCATTGAAAATCAGGTCAGCCAGGTCTTTGCAGATTTGGTCACACAACTCATCCTGCACGTCGACCAGCAACTCGTTGCTGGGGAAGTCGCGGTAGGCGCTGAAGGAGAGGTCCTTGGACAGACTTTGGTTCTTGTTGTTGGTATACTTCACCTTGACAGAGATGGTCAAGCGCGTCTGGCTGGCATAGGCATCCTCTCCCACGGCCTGTGGCGATAACTGGTAGTTGGTGATTTCACCCTCCATGCGCAGGTCAGAATTGTTTGAGTCGATGACACGCAGCCGCGTTTGCTGGGCAATCATGTCGGTCATGCGGTTCTCAAACGCTGACTGCAGCGGCGGATAAACCAGCGCTGCTCGGATGGGGAACTCGCCGAAGGAGATCGTCTTGTAGGTGTTATAGTCGATGGACGCGCCGTTAAAGGTGTAGCGCGGCAGGCAGCCGTTCCACCCGATGGCGGAGATGGCCAGGGTCAATATGATGAAGAGCCGTTTCACTGCCGTTCCAGGTTGTATTGCTTGATTTTGCGGTAGAGGGTGCGCTCCGAGATGTTCAGCTCCTGGGCGGTGAGTTTGCGGCGTCCGTTGTTGCGTCGCAGTGCACTCTCGATGGTCTCCCGCTCAGTCTCGTCGAGGGTTTTTACCGTTTCACCCTCCACGTCCATGGGTGACACCTCGTCGACGCGTCCCAGGTCTTGGGGCGCATTCTGCATGTTGCGATAGGGTGATGTGATGTTCATGTCCCTTTCGCCGCTGATGTCGAGCAAGGGGTTGCTCTCGCGCTTGAGCTCATGCACGGTCGACGACACGTGTGAGGTGGGACCCACGCCATCCATGCGCTTCTTCAACGCTTCGATCTCGGCCCGCATCGACAGGATGAGGGTGAACAGCTGCTCGCGCTCGGCGTTGTAGTCAAAGTTTGGCTGTGACTGCACCGTCAGTGCCGTCTTGCGGTTGCTGGGCATGTATTGGCCCAGGGTCATCGCGTCAACTGTGTTGCCCGACTCGAACAGCGCCACCTGCTCGATGACGCTCTTCAACTGGCGCACGTTGCCGGGCCAGTGGAAGCCCTTGAGCAGGCGTTGGGCATCCTCGGTGAGGGTGACCTCGCTGGTGCGGTTCTCGTTGATGAAGTTGCGCAGGAACAACCTGGACAGCAGCACGATGTCGTCACCGCGGTCGCGCAGCGGCGGCACGTTGATCTGTACTGTCGACAGGCGATAGTACAGGTCCTCGCGGAACTTGCCGTCCTTGACGGCCTGCAGCATGTCCTTGTTGGTGGCGGCCACGACACGGATGTTGGTCTTGCGCACCGTGCTATCGCCCACGCGCAGGTACTCGCCGTTCTCCAGCACACGCAGCAGGCGGGCCTGTGTGCTCATGGGCATCTCGGCCACCTCGTCCAGGAAGATCACGCCGCCGTCGGCCTCCTCAAAGTAACCCTTGTGGTCGGCAATGGCTCCGGTGAACGAGCCCTTGACGTGCCCGAACAGTTCGCTGTCGATAGTGCCCTCGGGGATGGCGCCGCAGTTCACAGCGATATATTTCTTGTGCTTGCGTGGGCTGCTCTCGTGGATGATCTTGGGGAACGACTCCTTGCCCGAGCCGCTCTCGCCGATGATGAGCACGCTCAGGTCGATGGGAGCCACAAGCATGGCGCGGCGGATGGCCGCAATCAGCGCGGGCGACTCTCCCACGATGCCAAAGCGCTGCTTGATGGCGCGGATGTTGTTGTCGTTTATCGTTGTTGCCATTTCTTCATTTTATAGGTTTCACCTTTCAGGAACACGCCCAGTTCCTCGGGCGTCTTGTATTGTGCGTACTCCTCGGGCATGATCGGGTCATGCACGCTCACGCGGAAGTCGTAACTCTTGCGGCGGAACATCTCGGAGGGCAGGCGCAGGGTGCGCAGCTTCCAGCTGATGGCGCCCAGCACAAGCGAGATCCAACTGTTGTGCCCGTGGATGTAGATGGGGATGACGGGTACCTTGAGTTTCTGGATCAAGCGCATGATCACGGGTTGCCACTCGCGGTCCTCGACGCGCAGCTTCCACGTGAGTTTGCTCACTGCTCCGGCGGGGAAGAACCCCATCGGGTGGCCGGCCTTGACATGCTTCATCGTCTCGCTGATGCCCTGCATCGACACGGCACGCTTGGCGGGATCGTCGCTGGCCAGCGCATCGACGGTGATGAAGTTGGGCATCATGCCGCCAATCTTGCTCAGAATCATGTTGACCATGAACTTGTAGTCGGGCCTGTGGGTGCCGATGATGTGGATCATCATCACACCGTCAACGGCGCCAAAGGGGTGGTTGGTCACCGTGATGAAGGGACCCTCGGGCAGGTTGTCGAGCACCTGGCCGTTGTCGTAGGTGATGGTCGCATTCAGGTCCTTCAACACACCGGTGCAGAAGGGCACGCCCGGCGTGTGGCAGTTGTGGCCGTGAATCCAGTTGGCGTCGTCCATATCCAGCAGGTGGAACAGCCACTTCACCAGTTTGGGCTTGCCGTCAAAGAACGGTACCATCTTGCGCACGTCATCATAGTCCAGGATGTCGGGCTTGATGGGCTGCTGGGGCTGCTCGGGGACTTGCTGTGGTTCGTTTTGTTGTATCTTGTTTTCGTCCATTATCTGTATCAAAGTTTTGGGCGGCAAAGTTACTAAGATTTCTGTGAACTGACATCAAAAAACCGTTAAAATCTGCCAAAATGTCATATTTTAACGGTTTCCACACACCCAAAGCCGCTGAATAACAAGTGAGGTAGACTTCAGCGCTAAAGTAGCGATTATCGGTGCTTTATTAAAAAAGTGTGAGGGAAATGTTGGAAAATTACAATAATCTGTATAACTTTGTGACCTGCAACCAGAATTTATCAGGCCTATGAGATTATTGAGAAGTATCGTGTTGAGTTTGCTGGCTGGCATCGCCTTGACGATGACAGCGCAGTCCACCACCGGGGATGCTCCCGAGTGGTACCTCAACGAGGTGGTAGGTGATGTGTTTGTCGGGCAAAACGACTTTGAGTATTACTACCAGCCCACTGCTGCCGAGGTGCGTGGGCATCTTGATAAAGGTGAGGCTGTCTATTTCCTCAATTCTCCTGCGGGGCTCAACAGCAAGAAGGTGCGCGACCTTATCGACCGCTTGATGGCCAGTTATGACGACATCCGTGCCGTGAGCGACTGGCACATGACTTCGGGAACTTACTGGAAGGAGTTCCGCCATGAGAGAAATCGGTTCCGCTTCAGTGTCAAGCGCAAGGCCCTTGACGACGGCACCTACTATGTGAGCGTGACCGAGAATGCCAACTACTACAAGTCGCTGGGCAAAGGCAAGAATCAGAATAAACAGACGGTTTCCAAGGACAAGCAAGGCAAGGCCACGACCTCAAGCACACGCCGAGGCCGTCGCAAAGTCGTTGACCCCGAAGCAACCGAGGCTGTGGCCGACGATGCCGTGGCCGAGAACCTCATCACAACCCTTGATGATGAGACAGATGATTCTCAAGACGTCAAGCCCGTGCTGACCGAGAAGCAGCGACGCCAGCAGGCACGCCAGCGTCAGGAGGAGGAAAAAATGGCCGAGCGCGCCCGCCAGCGTCGCGCACAGGAAAAGCGTCGCGAGGAAGCTAAGGCCCAAAAGGAGGCCGAAAAGCAACTAAAGGCCGAACAGAAGCAGAAGAAGGAAGAAGAGAAGCGACTCAAGGAAGAAGAGAAGCGCCGCGAGCGCGAGCAGGCACGCCGGTTGCGTGAGCAGGAGCGACAGGAGAAAGAGGCCGCCCGCAAGCAGGCCGCTGCCCCCAAACCGGTCGAGAGCCGCTATCATTACAACGATGTGGCCCTGTGGTTGAGTGAGAAGTATGACTTCATGCAGACCGCCGCCAGCGAGGGTTCCTGCACGATGTACTCCACCGCCGTCAAAGATGTAGAGATGGCAAAGCTTGCCATCAAGAACGCCCTCAAGGGCAGCAATGCACGCATGGCCGTGCCCTGGCGCGTCAACAGCGACACCCAGGCCATCGAGACGGGCTACACGGTCGATGACCATGTGCTGGTGTTTGCCATCGGCACACGTGACGACGGCACCCCGTCGGTCACCATCACCGAAGTCACCAACGACCAGTTTGAACTCTTCAAGCAGGGACTGACACCTTAAAAAACATACATTAAATAATGTCTTAAGGATAGAATCAAAACAATTAACGACTAAATAGATTAATGTGATGAAAAAGCTATTATTATTTTTGATGTTGACCGTGCTTGTGGCCTCGATGGGTTGCAAGCCCAAGGAGCACCATGCCACCCCGGTGGGTGAGGGCTATATTGCACCCGAGGTGGCCGACGTGGTGCTTTATCAGGTCAACCCGCGTGTTTTCGCGCCATCCAACTCGTTTCAGGCTATTCTCTCGCGCCTCGACACCATTGAGGACCTGGGTGTGAACATGTTGTGGATCATGCCCATCTATCCCATCGGTGAGGAGAAGAGCAAGAACTCACCTTACTCGGTGCGTGACTACAAGGCCGTGGCTCCCGAGTATGGCACTGTTGATGACCTGCGCATGCTCGTCGAGTCGTGCCATGAGCGTGGCATTGGGGTTATCCTCGATTGGGTAGCCAACCACACGGCATGGGACAACGTGTGGCTCAAGGAGCACCCCGAATGGTACACTCATGATTCGCTGGGCAACATCATTTTCCCGCCGGGCACCGACTGGACCGATGTCGCCGACCTCAACTATGACAACAAGGAGATGCGCGCCGCCATGATTGACGCTATGCGCTATTGGGTCGACAGTGTGGGCGTGGACGGCTTCCGCTGCGACGTGGCCGACCAGGTGCCAGTTGACTTCTGGTCGGAGTGCATCAGCAACCTGCGCACCGCTGCCAAGCCCAGGCGCCTGATCATGCTGGCCGAGGGCGCCAACCCCGACAACTTCACCGCTGGCTTTGACCTGAACTACGCTTGGGAGTTCATGCGCGCCATCGACCGTGTGATGAAGGGAGAGGCCCGTGTCAACCACCTCGTCAACGTGGACAAGAATGAGTACAAGGACCTGGGACCTGGCAAGTTCAAACTGCGTTTCACCACCAACCATGACGAGGCCACCAAGTACTCGCCCATCAAGCAATATGGCGGCGAGCGGGCTTCGATGGCGGCATTTGTCGCTACCACCATGCTGCATGGCGGCATGCTCGTCTATGGCTCGCAGGAGGTGGGTTACCCCGAGACCATCAACTTCTTCAAGTATGTGCCGGTCGACTGGAATGCCAATCCCGGCCTGCGTGACGAGTACAAGAAACTGATCTCGATCTACAACGAGCATCCGGCCCTGCGTTCCAGCGGCAAGGTGACCCCCTATGATGACGATGATAACAGTGTGCTGTGTGTGGACCGCGTGCTCAACAACGACAATGTGCTTGTTGTGGTCAATGTGCGCAATCATCCGTCCACTATCGACGTGCCGGGCATGTGGAGCGGCAGGACCGCTACCAACCTGATGACAGGCGAGCAGGTGCCGCTGGGCAAGAAGATGACCCTCCAACCTTATCAGTATCTCCTCTACAACAACAAATGATAGTTGCAAGTCCGAGAATCAATTAATTATTTGAAAATCAGAGGAATTATCATCCAATTAGCTCAAGGTGTAGTTGAATTGGTAAACCTTTAAAAATGGTGCCAAACGTTAAACAGTGTTAACGTTTGGCATTTTCTTGCTCAAAAATTATGTTTTATAACATATTTGGCATTACCTTTGCAGTCGATTTTTCATCAAGACAAAAACATCGATGCCGTGAGGCATGAGATTATTGTTTAAAAGGTTAAGATTTAGTTTTAAGGTTTATGTTAATGGTATTAGAGGTTAATTAGATTTTTTCAAAAATGATCCGCGGCGAGAGTCGGGGATTTTTTTTACCCTATCAGCAGGTGCTGTAGTGAGGCAATGGCGGTTAATGTTAAGGTTTTAACAATATATTTGTTAAATTAACGTCATTTTCACGCGGGGGTGTTGGGTAAAGATGTATTTTTGCACGTTGTAAATAAGGATAACACCGATAACCAAAGAGAAAAGACAATACAGTTATGGCAGAAACCGTCAATATCAGGGAATTGAATGACCTGATTGCAAGTAAGAGTAATTTTGTGAACCTCATCCGTCAGGGTATGGATCAGACCATTGTGGGTCAAAAGCATCTTGTTGACTCGTTGCTCATCGCGTTGCTCGCCAACGGGCACGTGCTGCTCGAGGGTGTCCCTGGTTTGGCCAAGACCAAGGCCATCAGTACACTGGCCTCGCTGATCGACGCGCGCTTCTCGCGCATCCAGTTCACACCCGACCTACTCCCCGCCGACGTGGTGGGAACCATGATTTACAGTATCAAGAAGGAACAGTTCGAGGTCAAGAAGGGCCCCGTGTTTGCCAACTTTGTCCTCGCCGACGAGATCAACCGCGCCCCGGCCAAGGTGCAGAGCGCGTTGCTCGAGGCCATGCAGGAGCGCCAGGTGACCATCGGTGAGCAGACCTTCCGTCTTGATGACCCGTTCCTGGTGCTTGCCACCCAGAATCCCATCGAGCAAGAGGGCACCTATCCGCTGCCCGAGGCTCAGGTGGACCGTTTCTTGATGAAGGTGCTCATAGGCTATCCCAGCAAGAGCGAGGAGAGCGACATCATCAAGATGAATATCGCCCCCGACCCTGTGCAGGTGCGCCCCATGGTGACTCCCGCCGACATCGTCGACACCCGCAAGGTGGTGCAGCAGATCTATATTGACGAGAAAATCCAGAAGTATATCGTGGACATCGTGTTCGCCACCCGCTTCCCGAGCGACTATGGTCTTAATGACCTCAAGAGCATGATCTCCTTTGGCACATCGCCCCGTGCCTCGATCAACATGGCGCTGGCCTCGAGGGCCTATGCCTTCCTGCGCAACCGCGGCTATGTCATCCCCGAGGACGTGCGCGCCATCTGCCACGACGTGATGCGTCACCGCCTGGGGCTGACCTACGAGGCCGAGGCCAACAACATCACCTCTGACGAGATCATCAGCAACATCCTCGACAAGATCGCAGTTCCCTGATAGAACTATAGTCGCTATAGTAATTATAGTCACTATAGACAATATTAGTAACAATGGACACTAACGAACTGCTGCGCAAGGTCCGCAAGATCGAGATCAAGACCAAGGGGCTGTCGCAGAACATATTTGCCGGCGAGTACCACTCGGCCTTCAAGGGCCGGGGTATGACCTTCAGCGAGGTGCGCGAGTACCAGTACGGCGACGACGTGCGCGACATCGACTGGAACGTCACCGCGCGCTACAACCGACCCTATGTCAAGGTCTATGAGGAGGAACGCGAACTCACTGTGATGCTCCTTGTCGACGTGAGCGGCAGCAAGGACTTTGGCGCCGTGGGCGTTGCCAAGCGCGAGATGATGGCCGAGGTGGGTGCCACCATCGCTTTCTCGGCCATCCAGAACAACGACAAGGTGGGCGTCATCTTCTTCAGCGACAAGGTGGAGAAGTTCATCCCGCCCAAGAAGGGGCGCAAGCACATCCTGCTCGTCATCCGCGAGCTGCTCGACTTCCAGCCCACCGGCACGGGCACCGACATCAACATGGTGCTCGAGTACATGACCGGCGCGTTGAAGAAGCGCTGCACCACCTTCCTGGTGAGCGACTTCATCGACGAGCATGACTACAGCAAGTCGCTCTCGATCGCCAACCACAAGCATGACGTCATCGCCGTGCAGGTCTATGACAAGCGCGAGGCGCAACTGCCCGACGTGGGACTGATGCGCATGCGCGATGCCGAGCGCGGCACCCTCAAGTGGGTCAACACCAGCAGCAAGCGCGTGCGCGATGCCTACAGCCGCTGGTGGTACAACCAGCAGCAGGCGGTCAACGGCACCCTGCAGCGCTGCAACGTGGACCTGGCGAGCATCGCCACCGACGAGGACTATGTCACCGCCCTGATGGGCCTGTTCAAGAATAGACATTAACGATAGTCTGGAACCTCTAGATAATCTAGAAAGTCTAGAAAGATGAGATTGACAATGAAAAAGATAATGATGACCGCCGTCGTGCTCGTGGCCGCTGTGCTGGGGGCATGGGGCAGCAATGTCACCTTTAAGGCCAAACTCGACAGCGCCACCCTGCTCATGGGCCGCACCACTGCGCTGCACCTGGAAATCACCCAAGACAAGAACGCACGCGGCTTTTTCCCCGGTGAGCAGGCCGACACGCTGAGCGCGATGGTCGAGATTGCCGAACGGCCTGCCGCCGACACCACCGACCTGGGCAACAACCGCATCCAGATCAACCGTGACCTCATCATCCAGAGTTTTGACTCGGGTATGTGGATCATCAAGCCCATCCCCTATGTGGTGAACGGTGACACGGCCTACAGCAACCAACTGTCGCTCAAGGTCCTGCCCGTCGACGTGAGCCAGATGCAGGACATCCACGACATAAAGCCCGTCGAGGCGGTGCCCTTTAACCTGCTGGACTGGCTGCCCGACTACTGGTGGGCATGGCTGCTGGCTCTGCTGCTCATCGGCGGTGCCATCTGGCTCTACCGCAAGTACTATAAGAAAGGCATCAACCCGTTGAAGCCCAGCCGCAAGCGGTTGCCCCCCTATGAGGAGGCGATGATCAACCTGCAGAACCTCAAGGCCGCACAGTTGTGGCAACGGGGGCAGGAGAAGGAATATTTCACGGGATTGACCGACATCCTGCGCGTGTACATCGACCGCCGATTCGACATCAACGCCGTGGAGATGACCTCGTCACAGATCATCGACACCCTCAAGCGCAACGAGGAGACCAAGGCCGTCAACGAGCAGTTGGAGATGATCCTCGAGGTGGCCGACATCGTGAAGTTTGCCAACGCCCGCCCGCTGGCCGACGACAACGAGGTGGCCTACCAGCGCGCCGTGAACTTCGTCGAGGCCACACGCCCCGTCGAGCAACCCGACACTAACAGGGAGGAGGTGAAGACGAAATGATGCACCTTGCTTATCCAGGATGGCTGTGGCTGCTGCCCGTGCTGATGATTCCGCTCATCGCATGGTACATCTACAGCCAGGACAAGAACGAGCCCGAGATGAACGTGTCGTCCACGCGCGCGTTTGACGGCTTGGGCACGAGTTGGAAGGTGTGGGCCAAGCATCTGTCGTTCGCCCTCAAGATGGGTGCGTTGGCTTGCCTCATCATCATCCTGTGCCGCCCGCAGACCCACGACAGTTGGTCGACCAGCGACGTGGAGGGCACCGACATCCTCATCGCCCTTGACGTGTCGACCAGCATGCTCGCCAAGGACTTCAAGCCCAACCGTTTTGAGAGTGCCAAGCGTGTGGCCACCCAGTTCGTCAGCGGCCGTGACCACGACAACATCGGCCTGGTGCTGTTTGCCGGCGAGGCCTTCACCCAGGTGCCCATGACTATGGACAATGCCACACTGGTCAACGCCATCGGGCAGACCGAGATGGGAGCCCTCGAGGACGGCACCGCCATCGGTGACGGCATCGCCACGGCCATCAACCGCATCCGCGACGGCAAGGCTAAAAGCAAGAGCATCATCCTGCTCACCGACGGCTCCAACAACACCGGTGTGGTTGCCCCCAACACGGCAGCCGACATTGCCCGCAAGTACGGCATCAAGATCTATACCATCGGCGTGGGTAGCAACGGCACCGCCGACTATCCTGTAGCCATCGACTATGCCGGCAACATCCAGTATCAGCGCATGCCCGTGGTCATCGACGAGGCGACCCTCAAGAACATCGCCGCCACTACTGGTGGAAAGTACTTCCGTGCCACATCGGGCAATGTGCTGAGCAACATCTTCAAGGAGATTGACGAACTCGAGAAGACCCACATGGACGTGCAGCGCTTCACCCACACCGAGGACCACTACGAGCCCTGGGCCCTGCTGCTGCTCGCCCTGCTGCTGTTGAGCCTGCTGATGGATTACACCCTGTTGCGACACATCCCTTGAGTTAGGAGTTAGGAATGATTCAAGGCGATAGCAATCGTACTTACAACTAAAAACAAAGGACTAGAAACTAAAAATATGATCAATTTTGCTCATCCGCAATATTTCTACCTGCTGTTGCTCCTGCCCGCGCTGGTGCTGCTGTTCCTGTGGAACCGCCGCGGCCGCCGGCGTCGGTTGCAACGCTATGGCAAGCGTGCCACCATTGGGCCGCTGATGCCCGAGGTGTCGCGCTACAAGCCATGGATTAGGCTAGTCCTCGAGTTGTTGTTGCTCACGGTGGTCATCGTGGTGCTGGCCCGTCCGCGCGCCGGCTCGAGCAAGACGACCACCAATGTGCACGGCATCGAGGTGATGGTCGCCGTTGACGTGTCAAACTCGATGAACGCCTCAAGCACCGATAACCCGCAGGACGTGAGCCGTCTGCAACGCGCCAAGATGATCCTGCAGAAACTCATCGACCGCCTTGATAACAACAAGGTGGGCCTCATCGTGTTTGCTGGCAATGCTTACATGCAAATGCCTATGACCAGCGATGCTGCCTCGGCCAAACTGTTCCTCAACGGCATCAATACAAACATGGCACCCACCCAAGGCACTGCCATCGGTGCCGCCATCAACCTCGCCCTCAACGGCTTCTCACAGAGCAAGAAATCGCAAAAGGCCATCATCATCATCACCGACGGCGAGAACTTTGAGGACGATGCCGTGGGGGCGGCCCACAATGCCGCCAAGATGGGCATCCATGTCTATGTCATCGGCGTGGGCTCGACAACAGGTGCGCCCATCCCCATCGATGGAGGCTACCTGACCGATGACAGCGGCAATCCCGTGACTACCTACCTCAACGAGAAGATGGCCCAGCAGATTGCCGATGCCGGCGATGGTGTCTACATCTCGGGCACGGCAGCCGATGCCGTATCGACCCTGCAGGAGACACTCGACAAACTTGCCAAGAGCGACCTGGCCACAGTGACCTATACCCAGCACGACGAGCAATTCCCCGTGTTTGCTGCCATCGCGCTGCTGTTGTTGTTGGCCCTGCTGTTGCTGCTCGAGCGCAAGAATCCGTGGCTCAAGAAGTATAACTTTTTCACTAAGGACAAGAAAGAAAACACCACTGTTAGCAATGAGACTGACAAGAATAAAGATAGTAAAAAGCAGCAGTAACCTGCTGGTTGTGATCGCCGTGGTTGCATTGTTGGCCCTGGGGACCGCATTGCCTGCCCAGGCCGCTGACAAGGGTCCCAAGATGACCAAGCAGGAGCGTGTGTGCCTGCGCAACGGCAACAAACTCTATGAAAAAAAACGCTATGCCGAGGCCGAAGTCGAGTACCGTAAGGCCTTGCAGGCCAATCCCGCAAGCGAGAAAGCTCAGTTCAACCTCGCCACAGCGCTTATGCGTCAGGGCAATGCTACGGCCCAGCAAGACGATGAGAAGAATCCGATGAACCAGGCCGAGGGATTACTCGCCAACCTGGCCAAAGGTGCCCAGGATAAACTCTTGCGCGGCAAGGCCAGTTATGACTTGGGTAACATCGCCTATGCGCGGCAGGACTATGGCAAGGCGGTAGAGTTCTACAAGCATGCCCTGCGCTGCAACCCCGATGATGAGCAGGCGCGCCACAACCTGCGTCTGGCCCAACTCAAGAAGCAGCAGCAAGACCAGAACAAGGATAAAAACCAGGACAAGCAGGACCAGAATAAAGACCAGAATAAGGATCAGGACAATAATCAGGACAAAGACCAAAATAAAGACCAAAACAAGGACCAGAATAAGGACCAGGACAAGCAGGACCAGAACAAGGACCAGCAAAATCAGAATAACCAGGACCAGCAGAACAACCAGGACAAACAGCAACAGCAACAGCAGGGCGGCATGAGCCAGCAGAATGCCGAGCAGGTGCTCAAGGCCATGCAGGACCGCGAGCGCGCCACCCAGCAGCGCATCAATGCCCAGCAGGCTCAGCAGCAGCGTCATGAGCGCCAGCGCACCAATCGCAAGTGGTAGGTTTTAGGTTTTTTAGGCTTTAGGTTTTAGGCTTTAGGCTTTTGCTTTTATGCTTTTGGTTTTAGGCTTTTTAGGTGAACCACAATGAAACGCATCATCAACATAGCAATCATGCTCCTGGCCGTGTTAGCGGCCCAGGCAGCGTCGTTCACTGTCGAGGCGCCGCGACAGGTCATCGAGGGCAACAAGTTTAATGTCACGTTTGTGCTCAACAACGGCGAGGGCAGTGAATTCACGCCGCCCGAGGTGAGTGGTGCCAACCGCATCTATGGCCCCAGCGTGTCGCACAGTTACAGTTCGTCGTGGGTCAACGGCAAGTCGAGCAGCAGTTCGAGCGAGGAATACACGATGATCTACAAGGCCACGACATCGGGCAAGATCCACATCGGGGCGGCTTCCATTGTGGTTGGTGGTAAGCGCCTGGCAACCAAGGCATTCACCATCGATGTGGTGCCGGTCGGCAGCCACACCAACCCGCAGACGCAGCACCAGTCCACCCCAGGCGCACCCACGCCCTACAGCGACCCGATGACGCAGAGCGCCGACAAGGCGGTGACGGGCAACGACCTGTTTGTGCGCATCGAGATGTCCAAGCCGCGCGTCTATGAGCAGCAGGCGGTGGTGTGCACCATCAAGCTGTACACCAAGTATCAGATCTCGCAGTTCATGCCCACGATACAGCCCTCGTTCGACGGGTTTCTCATTGAGGAAATCCCCGTTCAGCCCAGCCTGAACACGGTGGAGACCTATAACGGCGAGCGCTACATGACCGCCATCCTCAAGAAGTGCATCCTCTACCCGCAGCAGAGCGGGCAGTTGACCATCACGTCGGGAAACTATGACGTGAGCGTTGTGCAGTTCGACACCTTCAGGAGCATCTTCGGCTCCATCTCCAAGCCTGTCGAGAAGGATCTCAAGGTCACCAGCAACAAGGCGACCATCAACATCCTGCCGCTGCCCGAGCCCAAGCCGGCATCGTTCACGGGTGCCGTGGGACGCTTCAACGTCACCACCGACCTCAAGCCCGCCACGAGTCTCAAGACCTATAGCGCCGCCACCTATCGCTACATCATCAGCGGCACGGGCAACATCAAGTACATCAAGGCACCCGAGGTGCAGTTCCCCGACCAGTTTGATGTCTATGACCCCAAGACCGATGCACAGGTCAACGACGGTGGAGGAGACATGAGCGGCAAGGTCGTGATGGACTACACGTTTATCCCGCAATATGCGGGCGAGTTCGACATCCCGGCGGGTGAGTTCTCCTACTTTGACCCCGATGCGGGCAAGTATGAGACCATCACCATTCCGGCGCGCCACATCAGCGTCGCCAAGGGTGAGGGACAGCCCAGCAACCACTACCGCATGAAGAACATGGACATCCGCCCCATCAAGAGTGGTGACCTGGGACTCAAGAAGTCGCACGGATACATCGTGGACGGCTGGGGCTACTGGCTGTGGTTCCTCTTGCCGTTGCTGGCACTGGTGGCACTGCTACTGTATTACCGCAAGCAACTCAAGGAGCGCGCCGACGTGCGACGCATGCGCTCCAAGCGGGCCAGCAAGGTGGCTCAGCGACGCCTCAAGGCCGCCCGTGGCTTTGCCGCGCGAGGCGACCGTGGCGGCTTCTATGCCGAGATGCTCAATGCCTTGTGGGGCTACATGAGCGATAAGCTTTCCATCCCCGTGAGCGAGTTGAGCAAGGACAACATCAATACCGAGCTCGAGCAGTACGGCATCGATGAGCAACTGCGCCAGGAGTCCATCACATTGATTGACAAGTGCGAGTTTGCGCAATATGCCCCCGAACTGGCTTCGGGTGACATGAATGCCGTGCTCGGCGAGGCTGCCGGCATCATCGACCGGTTGGAGAGTGTGAAGAGGAGATAAAAGATATGAGATTAAAGATATTGACTGGCTGTATGAAACAAGTCATCATCACCATACTGTTAACCGTGCTGGCCTTGCCCGTTGTGGCGACTAATGCTAACATCGATAAGGCCAACCAAGCCTACAAGCAGGAACTCTACAACGAGGCGCTGCAACTTTACCTGCAGGAGGCCGAGAAATCGGGTGTCTCGTCGGCATTGTATTGCAACATCGGTGACACCTACTACCGCCTCAAAGACAACGTGCATGCGGTGCTCTACTATGAGCGCGCCTTACTGCTTGACTCGTCGAACGGCGATGCGCGCTTCAATTTGGAGTTTGTGCGCGGCAAGATGCAGTTGCCCGACGATGCCGGTGACTCGTGGTTCAGGAACTGGGTGGACCAGACGGTGAGCCGCCTCTCGAGCAACGCCTGGGCCGTGATCGCCATCATCACGTTCCTGCTGTTCCTGGCGGGAGTGGCGGTATATCTGTTCCTTGACAACGTGCTGTTGCGCAAGATTGGCTTCTTTGGCGGCGCAGTTATGGTCGTGTTGAGCATTCTGGCCAATCTGTCAGCCTTCCATGTCTATCACAAGGCCACAAGGGGCAACGGCGCGATCGTGATGCCCGAGGCAGTCACCCTGTCCACTGCGCCCCGTGCTCCCCGCGACAAGCAAGAGGAAGCCTTTGAATTGCAACAAGGCACACGTGTCGAGATTGTTGACTCGATCAGCGACAAGTCCTCGGGCAAGTGGCTACAGGTGTCCACTGCTGGCGGTCACAAGGCGTGGCTCAAGGCCGGTGATGTGGAAGTGATTTAGTCAAGTCTCTGAATTTCAGGAAAATTGAAGTTTGTATTTTATAGTTTAGATAGTGATTGAGTATTTGGTAGAATTAGATAAGGCCATGCTGGTGGCGGTGAACGGGTCCTATGACTTGTTCCAGGATAATCTATGGTGGATGGTGTCGGCCAAATGGTCGTCGGCATTCATCGTGTTGGCGCTGCTGTGGATCTTGCTGCACAAGAACCGCCGCCATGCCCTTTTGGTCGTGGCAATGCTTGTGCTGGCAATCACCATTGCCGACCAGGTGTCGTCAACCGTTATCAAGGCACTGGTCGAGCGCCTGCGTCCCACCCATGACCCGTCGCTCGAGTCTGTGATACACATCGTCAACGGCTATCACGGCGGCCTGTACGGCTTCGTGTCGAGCCATGCTGCCAATGCCTTTGCCGCCTGCACTCTCCTGGCTCTGGTGATGCTGCACCGCGCGGTAACCCTGAGCCTTGCGGCATGGGCGGCGATGCAGTGTTACAGCCGCCTCTATCTGGGTGTGCATTTTCCTGGTGACATCATGGGCGGCATCGTTGTTGGTGTGCTGTCAGGTTGGCTCATATGGTGCCTTATGCGGTTTATCGAGCGCCGCTGGCGCCTACTGCAGCCGCACTACTCCCGCTCCGATGCCCTCATCCTGGCCTCGGCTGTCGGCATCACCGTCTTGGCCCTTACCCTGGCCTCGGCCCTAACCCTTTAATGAACTCAATAATTGGGGGAACTTGCCGCGTGTTTGCGGTTTATTTATTAACTTCGCAGCGAAAATCTGAAAATTGAAAGATATGGCAACCGATAACGACAAGAAAAAAGATAAGAAAGAAGAGGAATATGTCCGTCAAACGGGATCACTCAAGCAACGCCTGGGGCGTGTGAAGAAGACACGCTGGTGGCGCTTCGGGCTGGTGGCGCTCATCTATGTGCTGTGGACCTGTTGGGTGGGTAACCCCTGGCTGCTGCTGGGCTTGCTGCTGCTTGCCGACATCTACTTGACGCAATACATCCCCTGGGGAGCATGGAAGGGCTTGAAGAACAAGACCCTGCGCACCATAATGAGTTGGCTCGATGCCATTGTCTATGCCCTGGTGCTGGTTTATTTCCTGTTCCTGTTTGTGGGGCAAAATTACCAGATTCCCTCGTCGTCGCTCGAGAAGTCGCTCTTGACGGGTGACTTCCTGTGGGTGAACAAGGTGGTCTATGGCCCGCGCGTGCCGCAGACGCCGTTGCACTTCCCGCTGGCACAGAACACGTTGCCCATTCTTAACTGCAAGTCCTATATAGAGAGCCCGCAGCTTGAATACCACCGCCTGAAGGGTCTGCGCAACGTGGAGCGCATGGACATTGTGGTCTTTAACTTCCCCGCCGGTGACACTGTGGCACTGAAGATGCCCAACCCCGACTACTACACCCTGTGCCAGGAGCGCGGCCGTGAAGTGGTGCGCAACAACAAGGAAATATTTGGCGACGTTATCTATCGTCCCGTGGACCGCCGCGACAACTACGTGAAGCGTTGCCTGGGCTTGCCCGGCGAGACGCTGCAGATTGTGGACGGCATCGTCTATGTCAACGGCGAGGCAGTGCCGCAGCCCAAAAATGTGCAGTATTTCTACTATGTCGAGACCGACGGCACCTTTATTGACAACGGCACGTTTGACGAACTGGACATCAGCATGGAGGACCGTCATGCCTCGGGTAGCACCTATATCCTGCCGCTCACCTCGGCGATGAAGCAGACGCTCGAGTCCAAGCCCTGGGTGCGTCTCATTCAGCGCATTCAGCCCGAACCTGGCGAGTCGCTTTATACATACCCCGTTGGCGTGGACTATGGCTGGACGCATGCCAACTATGGCCCCATCTGGATTCCCAAGAAGGGTGCCAAGGTGAAACTGACAATGCAGAATCTGCCGCTGTATGAGCGCTGCATCCGCAACTACGAGGGCAACACCCTCGAGGTGAAAGGCGACCAGATTATCATCAACGGCCAGCCGGCAACGAACTATACCTTCAAGATGGACTACTACTGGATGCAGGGTGACAACCGCGACAACTCGCTCGACTCGCGCTACTGGGGTTTTGTTCCCGAGGATCACATCGTGGGCACCCCAGCCATCATCCTCATCTCGTTTGACAAGGACCACTCCCTGTTCAATGGCGGAATCCGCTGGAACCGCATCTTCAAGATGCCCAATCCTGATAAGAAGTAAAGGGAGTTAGGAGTTAGAAGTTAGGGGTTAGGAGTTGCTCGTCCGAAACTTGAAATGATGCTTGATACATCGGTGACAGCGGTGGTGATGGGTAGCATGTGCGCTGCCAGTGTGCGCTGCTATGCCGCGGCCATCAAGGGCGGCACGCTGCTGGTCGACCTCGACGAGCGGCACCTGCCGTTGCGCCACAGCCATCACCGCTACCGCATCGACGGCCCCAACGGCGTGCAGACGCTCACCGTCCCCCTGGTGGGAAGCACCAACAACATGGTCACCCCCTTGCGCGACGTGCTCATCTCGGAGCACGGCAGTTGGCGCCGCCTGCATTGGGGGGCGCTATTCTCGGCCTATGGCCGCTGCCCCTACTTCGACTATGTGGCCGACGACCTGTCTCGCGTCATCAACGGCACGCAACGCTATCTGCATGAGTTCAATCGCCAGTTGCATGAGGTCATCGTCGAGTTCATGGATCTGCCTCTCGTGACTCGTTATCTGGATGGGGGTGAGGTGATGCCCGGGGCAGAAGACCTGCGAGGCCGCATCGCCATGAAGAAGCCCGATGCATTGCCCATCGCCAGCGTGCCTTACTACCAGATGTGGCTCGCAGCCGATGGCTTCAAGCCCGATTTGAGCATCCTGGACCTGATGATGAACCTGGGTCGTGAGGGTATCTTCACCCTGATGAACATGGCAGGACAGTAAGAAAAAAGAAAGGTCCAAGCAATCACTGCTGAGACCCTCTCATAATTACTAATACTTGAAAACTATATTTACCCCATAAAAGCATTCTCTCTTAATTTCAAGTTTTGGCTTGAAATCTCTTCACTTGTTTTGCATCGCAAATTAACTATAAATTTCTCTAATTGCTAAATGTTTGAGTGTTAAAAAAGATAAAATTCTGCATATTCTTTTGTTTTGTAACTATTTAGTAACATTGCGTCTGTTTAATGGTTGGTTTGAGGCTGCGTATCAATGGATTTGAAAAAGGAATGATGATAATGAGCAGGGTGACATCACCAAGATTTGCAAAACATGTTGTGGACCGTGAGGTCGACCGCTGAGCAGCCGAAGGGTAGCGTGAACAGTGGCGTTGATGCCATGGGCAAGGCATGTGGAACCTGTGGCGGCTGATAACGGCGGCAGAGCCGCCGCCCACAGGACATAACGGCTTGAGCTTGCCTGTGGCCTGATTTACTGGCGGTTAACCGGAGATCCGCTCTTTGGGCGACAAATGCTCATTATGACAGCTAATGAGTAAATGTTAATTTTGTTGCGGCAGTCCTGTAAAAATGAATGTAAGGTATTGTCAATTCGCATTTATTTTGTAACTTTGCAGTCGCTTTTTTGCGGCAGTTCATGTGGCAAGAGCCGGTCCTATAGCTCAGTTGGTTAGAGCACCTGACTCATAATCAGGGAGTCCTTGGTTCAAGCCCAAGTGGGACCACGAGGTTGAAAATAAAGCACTTGCGATTTGTTTGGCAAGTGCTTTATTGATGTTGATGGGACCCTATAGGGTGCTGGATGGCGTTGTATCGTTGCTGTGGTTATTGTCCTTCTTGTGCTTGTTTAGTTGGCGTACATCATGTTGAGGATGCTGTTGAACTGGGTCTCGCTCTTGAGTCCGTCATTCTTGAAGAGCATGATCTTGTCCATGACTCGGTCCAGATAGTCGATGCTCTCGTTCTTCTCTTTCTTGTTATAGATTTTCCAGTACTTGGTGCCTTTGAGTCCTTTCTCAAATTTCTTGTAGACGTCGGTGGTGGAGGACTGATATGTCCATTTGCCCTTGGCCAGGGCTGTCTTTTGCTTCTCGAGGAAATCCTTGAGATCCTTGGAATACTCGCCGTATTTCTCGACGAGTTCTTTTTTCTTGAGAACGTCCTTGGTCTCCATGCCGTCAAAACTCTTGAGCGCGTCCTCGACATCATCCTTGTTGTAGGGGTTGTAGAAGACGTCGACGATTTCCTGGTCATATACCAGCTCGTCGCGAGTGGTGAACTTGTCCTTGCGCATCTTGATTTCGTTTTTGAGGTCTTTCTCGAGGTTCTTCTTCTGTGACTCGAGATCCTTGAGCTGAGCCTTGAGGTCATCGATGCGGTTTTCAAGGTCGTTGATAGCCGTTTCCTTGTCCTTGATGTTCTTCTCGTGCTGCTCGATGTCTCGCTCGAGTTGTTGCACGTTTTGTGTTGCCGACTGTGCCAGGGCGTTTGGAGCGATGGCGGCCGACATTGCCACGGTCATCGCGATGACCAAGAGTTTAAACTTCTTCATAGTGTGGTACTTGTTTATTAATGTTCTGTCATTTCTTCATGGCAAAGGTAGTAAATAGTTTTGATTTTGTGCCCCCTATATAAAGCGAAAGTGCACTTTTTCACAAAAGCACACCATCTTCATAACCAAAATTCAAGTATATATGTTCTTGTTGTTTGTTGCCTAAATGATATTATAAAATGCTTATGAAACAATTTACTATCCTTTTCGGGTGCAAAATTACAAAGAATCTGTCATGTGCGCCAAATAATTTTTTATGTTATAGAATATAAATTCAAAATTATTTTTCACGGAAGAAGAGATTGATCATAGTTCCGTGCAGATTCCAGTTCTCGCGAATCTTGTTCTCGAGGTATCGCTTGTAGGGGTCCTTGATCCACTGCGGCAGGTTGCAGAAGAAGATGAACGTGGGCACTTGTGCCCCCTTGAGCATGGTGATGTACTTGATTTTGACATATTTGCCCTTGACCGCGGGAGGCGGGAAGGCTTGTATGGCAGCCTGCATCACGTTGTTGAGCTGCGAGGTGGGGATAGTGATATGTCGGTTGTTGTTGACGTCGATGGCCGTTTGGAGCACCTTGTGGATGCGCTGCTTGGTGAGTGCCGAGCCGAAGATGATGGGGAAGTCGGTGAACGGAGCGAAACGCTCGCGTATGGTGGCCTCGAAGTGGTCGATGGACTGCTGTGTCTTGTTCTGGGCTACATCCCACTTGTTGACGAGCACGACGAGCCCCTTGCGGTTCTTCTGGATGATGGAGAAGATGTTGACGTCCTGTGCCTCGATGCCGCGGGTGGCGTCGATGAGCAGGATGCACACGTCGCTGTTCTCGATGGCGCGGATGGAGCGCAGCACCGAGTAGTACTCGATGTCCTCGTTGACCTTGTTCTTCTTGCGGATGCCGGCGGTGTCGACCAGGTAGAAGTCGAAGCCGAACTTGTTGTAGCGCGAGTAGATGCTGTCGCGTGTGGTGCCGGCGATGTCGGTGACGATGTTGCGCTGCTCGTCCATGAGCGAGTTGACCAGTGACGACTTGCCGGCGTTGGGGCGTCCCACGATGGCAAAGCGGGGCAACTCTTCCTCGACAGCGTCGTCACCCTTGGCAGGCATGCGCTTGACCACCTCGTCGAGCAGGTCGCCCGTGCCCGTGCCGTTGATGGCCGATATGGAAAACGGTTCACCCAATCCCAGGGCATAGAACTCGGCCTCGGCATACATCGACTGGTTGTTGTCGTCCTTGTTGGCCACGACGATGA
>ERZ842401.2595-NODE-2595-length-23988-cov-49.564367_pt1 | contig 23988 bp, 18 predicted proteins | sample MGYA00521270_ERZ842401 | MGnify/ENA primary metagenome ERZ842401 (study PRJEB31892, sample SAMEA3878208) | bioreactor metagenome | biome: Moose rumen | place: Sweden | collected 2011-10 | study: EMG produced TPA metagenomics assembly of the PRJEB12797 data set... | reverse complement strand
CGCAGAAACCAAGGTAACACTTAGGTAACGGAACAGGCTCAACATTCTTTCCAATTCGAAAGAATCTCAAAAGTGCAAATGACAGCAAACAGGCGCAATATCAATGATTTACGCTATCTCACCCGTAATAACCTCATCATTCCCAACAACCTTGATATTCGCAGAAATAGTACAGTCTCCAAATCGTAACCCCGTTTTTCCTCAATTCTCCAGACTGCCTTTATACAAAGAAAATCCTGCAAATTCTTACAAAGTTACGAAAAAACGAGGGAAAAGCCAAATTTATTTGAGCTTTTCCGAGTGCAAGTATCTTCGCCATAGTGGATATAGTGCAGGTATTAACCGATAGTGACAATCCTCAAACCTATTGGAGAGTCCTTAAGAAACGGCTTCGGGATGAGGGTTTTCCGCCTCATCCAGTCCATTCCCTCCAAGAAGGCCGAGCCTGTAAAGAGACAGCAAAAATAGCCGTTTGTCTGAACAGAAGGAGCACCTTTAGTTAAGTTATGCTAAAAGAAGTTTGGTTTTGGCAGGTTTATGTGTCTAATAAGTGTACAGTGCTAAAAAAGATGGACAAAACAGCATTTGAACATCAGGCCCGCACGTGGCGGCAGAAGGCGCTCAGCGTGAGTATGAGCTGCGGAGCGGGCAGAGACGAGGCAGAAGACATCGCACAGGATGTGATGCTCCGCCTGTGGCAGATGCACGACGAGCTGGAACACTACGACTCCATCGAGGCACTGGCAACGCTGATGGCTCGACATCTGTTGATAAACCACCAGCGGCGACGAAAGCCTGAGGCACTGAATGAGACGATGACGTTCAGCATAACCGCAAGTCCCCACGAACAACTGGAGATGAAGGAGAACGACCAGTGGCTAACGAAACGCATGGAGCAACTGCCCACCACACAACGCACCTTATTATATATGCGACAGGTGGAGCGGCGCACTCACGAAGAGATAGCCCGATTGTTAGGCATAGAGACCACATCGGTAAGCACATTGCTGGCAAGGGCACGAAAATCATTATTAGAAGACATTAAACGAAGAAACAACTTATGACACAGTACACGAAGGCATACATCGCAAAGCTGCTCGAAAAATATATGGACGGCACTTCAACACTCGACGAAGAGGCCATACTTAGCCAATATTTCGCCCATAATCCTGTACCGGCAGAATGGGAACCATACCGTCTGTTGTTTGCGGAAATCGAGGCGATGAGATGTGACGCCAAACATCAACGCCGTTGGCTACGCTGGACAGCCATTGCTGCCATTATTGCCGGTGTTATCTATATGGCTGTTCCCTCGCCACAGACGGAGCCTTCACAAGCGAAATCGCTGGTGGCTCAAGCCGACAGTACTACAACGGTGACTGTGGCCCCCGACACCACGATACAACAAAAGGAAGCGCCGAAGCCTACCGGAACTAAGAAAAGACGGATGCGCAAGCTAGAGCCTACCATTCACGACTACGCCAAGGCATACGCCCTGATGGCAGAGGCCAAGCAGAAACAGGTAGACGTGGAAAGACAGATAGCGCAGGCAGAGCAGGAAATCATTGAGGCCCAGTTGGCAGCCTTTGGCTATATCCCCGTCATGCAAGAAGATGGTACCATTATCTATATCAACGAACAAACAGAATTAATTGCATATGAAGAGTAAACTATTCCTGGCAGTCAGCATCATGATGCTGAGCCTACAGACAGTCCATGCACAAGGTCACATCAAACGGGCCTTCAACGCACTGATAACCGACACCTCTACCAAGGTGGAATCTACCCACAAGCTGAACAAAAATCCGGAGACGGGCACCAAGACGGGACAGCTTGACGTCTATGAGTTCACCATCCCCGCATCACATCACAATTTTATTGACGATATCATTCAAGCCTTCGAACAGGACAAGGAAAAGGCCTACAGCATGAGTTCCACATCTGCCAAAAACAAATCATACAACTATACCAGTTTGGCGGTGGGTGGCGAAGAAAACGGCTATCCCATAGGCAGTATCAAGAACTCACGCTACATCTACGCGCTCTTTCTTGACCCTGACGACAAGAGCAAGACGCATCGGTATGCCTACGCGATGGAATGGTGCGAGGGAGGGAAAGAGATTACAGGCAAGCTCATCGTCACTTACGCCACAACGCAGGAGTATCGCAGAAGCCGACAAGCAAGGGCTATCCGCGTCAACGGGAGAGAAATCACCGTCGATGGCAACAGCTTCTCGTTTGGCAGCGGTTTCCCCTTCGACGGCAGTTCTGTGTTCGACTCCGATTCCCTCTTCTTCCATCAACAGAAGAGTTCGGAGTCGTGGCTCAGCGAGTTCAATACTTATAAGAACCTCTTCTTGAAGGACCCCGACGGCACAGCCGCCAGCCATTATGCCACATCCATCTACAAGCTCTGCAAGAATGCCAAGTCGCTGGAAGACGTGGAGAAGAATATGGTGGCAACAGAGATTCACAAACTGCGAAACAAAACCAAGGATGATTTCATACAACAGCTGTTCGACATGAGCATTGAACGACTTAAGTAAGGAAAACAGCTTTTAGACGCGTCAGTGGGCGGGCTGTTCTTTCTCTCTCGTACATGCCCGCCCTGATGCGTTTGGAAAAGGCGATATTTCGCTGGCATATAACATAATATCACCTACACCTATCATCTCTCCGATGGTATAGCCCGAAACCAGAACGCCACCTATCTGCTGAAGAATATTTTAAAGACAGCATTAAATTAAAATGTATTGAGGTTAGCATTTTCAATTTCTGAAGGGTCTTGTAATAAAAAGACGTGATGGAAAGTCAAGCGATTCAGCAGTTGTTCATGCAGCACTACGCCAAGATGCTGAGGGTGGCACGCACCATTCTCTATGACGAGCAGGAAAGCAAGGATGTGGTCAGCGACATCTTTGCGGGCTTGCTTCATCGGCAGATTGCGCTGATGCCCGACACTGCAGGGCACTACCTGCTGACGAGTGTCCGCAACCAGTGCTTTAAGCGCATCCGGCATCAAGAAGTGAGACTGCGGATGGAAGAGGACTTGGCGACAGAGCAAGCTTTTGACAGCGACACCGAGGACGAACGTCTGACGGACATCGATGAGTTTGTTGCCAGTAATCTGTCTGCACAAGAACAGCGCATTTTCCGCCTGCGCTTCAATGACGGATGCAGTTACGAGGAGATTGCTGCCGCCGAGGGCATCAGCCGTGTCGCCGTTTGGAAACATCTTTCGCACGCCTTGAACTTAGTCAGAAACCATTTCAAAAAGTAAGGACTATGCAGACCCCAGACAAAAAACTCTTCCGCGACATGCAGGAGCACCCCGAGAAGTATTCCGACCAGGAAATAGAGGCCATGATGGATGACCTCGACCAAATGCCAGACATTGATATGGCCTGGCAGGAGTTTAACCATCGGCATACTGCCATACGTACATCGCGCCGTTGGCTGCAAATCGCGGCTTCTGTCATCGGCGTAATCATGGTATCGGGCATTGCTCTTGCTGCCATTCACATTGTGCGTCATTATCAGCGGACAGAGGCTACGCAGACAACAGGCATTACGGCGGAAGCAGATTCTTCACTCTTCACTCTTCACTCTTCATTTCCAGAGGACACCATCGCCGTAGAGCCACGTGTTTTCGACAATGTTCCGCTTGATACGATGCTCCATGAGATGGCCATCTATTACCGAATCGACGTTGAGTTCCAACGGGAAGAAACTCGTCAGCTCCGCCTTCACTTCGAATGGAAACGCAATGAGAGCCTCGACCGGGTGCTGAAGCGACTGAATAACTTTGAGGCAGTAAACATCATCCGTGAACCTGAAAAACTGATTGTAAGATGAGACGGCTCTGTATATTCTTTATCCTTTTTCATTTGTCATTTAGCGCAGCGTTGGCCCAGCGCATCACCCGGCAATATAATGATGTGTCGCTCAGCGAGGCCCTGCTTGAATTAAGCCGTGAGCAGACTGACTATACCATCAGCTTTATCTACAACGAGCTTGAGGACTTCCTCATCACCATAAATGTTAAGAATATGAAGCTGCCCGATGCCATCCAGCAGATGATAGGATTCTATCCCGTCCGCATGACCATAAAGCCCGACGACCACGAAATCTTCGTGGAGTGTACGCACAAGACCGACCGTCGCCTGACGGGAACCGTCGTCGACGAACAGGGCCAGCCCGTCAGCTACGCCAATGTTTACCTGCTTCATCCATCAGATTCCTCTCTCGTTGGTGGAGGCGTGAGCAACGAGGCTGGCTACTTCGCCGTCCCCTACGACACCGGGCGCGTCCTCGCCCGCATCTCCTACGTCGGTTACAAGACCGTCTGGCGGCTCTGCAGTCAGCCCGCAGTGGGTACTATACGGATGCAGCCTGACAACTATACGCTGAACGGCGTGGTCGTACAAGGTGAGCGTCCGAAGGTGGTGCTGCAAGGCAATTCGTTGATAATGAACGTAGAGGGCACGGTGATGGAACGGTTAGGTACGGCAGAGGATGTACTCACACGCGTCCCGATGATTGCCAAGCGCGGCGAGGGCTACGAGATCCTGGGCAAAGGCGCGCCGCTCATCTATCTGAACAATCGCAAACTGACTGACTTGGCAGAGCTGAGAAACATACAGTCGGACATGATTCGCAGTGTGGAGGTCATCCAGAATCCCGGCGCCCGCTATGATGCATCAGTGAATGCCGTCATCATTATCCGCACCAAGCGGGCGGCAGGCGAGGGACTGGGCGTGGAGCTGTCATCGTGGTCTCGCTGTGGACGTGGTTATGCCAATAATGAGAGAATCAATCTGACCTATCGCACGGGCGGTCTGGAGCTGTTCGCCAACCTCTTCGGAGCCTACAACAAACGATGGGGCCGTGGCGAGTTCGAACAGACCGTCTTTGCCGACACGCTGTGGGTGATTAACAATAAGCAGAAAAATAATGCACGCAATCCCTTCTTGGAAGGTCGATTCGGCTTAAACTACCAAGTCAACGACAATCATTCCTTCGGCGGGTTCTATCAGAATACCTACGACTACGTGAAGACCCGCAGCGAATATGATGATGACCTACAGGCTGATGGAGTGCCATACGACCACCTGCAAAACAGCAGCGTCAGACGGGATAAGAACGCGCCAATCCATCAGGTCAATCTCTACTACACAGGCAAAGTGGGCCAGTTCAGCATCGACTTCAACGCCGACTATACTTCCCGCAAGCAGCAGAGTGTCAATCAGCAGCAGGAACTCAGCGCCGAGTACGATGACCGCGACGTGAACACCGAAAGCCAGACGCGCAGTAAGATGTTTGCCGAGAAACTTTTCGTCACCCATCCGCTGTGGAAAGGCCAGATAGAGATTGGCGAGGAATACACCAACACGCGATGGCACAGCAGTTTCGACAATCAGGAGGGATACATCGCCAACAGCAACAACGAGCAGCACGAGAACAACATCGCCCCCTTCGTGGAGTTGCGCCAGCGTCTGGGACGCTTCCAGCTCTCCGCCGGTCTGCGTTACGAGCACGTGAAGTCGGAGTATTTCGTCAGCGGACAACGACGCGATGAGCAGTGCCGTAGCTACGATGACTTTTTCCCGTCCTTTTCTGTTTCTACATCAGCCAAGAACCTGCAACTTTCCTTCAGTTATGCCAAGCGCACCTCACGCCCGTCGTACTGGCTGTTGAGCAGCGACGTCACCTACGAGAATCGCCTGAACCGGCAGACGGGAAATCCCTATCTGAAGCCTATCAAGTACCATAACCTAAACGCAATGGTGATGTGGAAGTGGCTCTATCTGATGACGAACTACTCGCATTGCGTCGACCCCATCATCTCCGAGGCGCAAAGCATGGAGGACGACTCAAAGGTGAACCTCGTCACCAGCAAGAACTATGACCATGCCGACTGGCTCACCGTCACCCTCGGTGCACAGAAGAACGTCAAATTAAGCGACGGGATAACGTGGACGCCACAATATAACGTGTCGCTGATGAAACCTTGGTTCAAAGCAACATTCTTAGACGAGGATAAGCACTTTAATCATCCGATGCTATCCCTGCAATTAGGCAATATCGTGTCATTGCCTCATGATTGGCTGCTACAGGCCGACTTCAACATGCACACTCACGGCAATACAGGCTCGAATCTATGGGTTGACTGCACCAATCCCATGCTCTCGCTCAGCGTCAGCAAGGACTTCTTCAAGCGTCGGCTTAATGTCAAACTGACCGGCAACGACCTCTTCAATGGCGGCACCAACCATGTCTTGGTTTATAGCAACCGCATGATGTTCCGCAAGATGGAGGACAACGACTCCCGCTGCATCCAGCTCTTCCTGCGTTACCGCTTCAACGTCACCCCGTCGAAGTACAAGGGAACCGGTGCCGGAAATGCCGAGAAGAACAGACTATAACTCCCCTTGCCCTTTGGAGAATCGTTTTTCCCAGAGTTGCTTTTATTTATGCGCTTAACTGCGTTAATCATCCCAAAATGCTTTGCCAAGTCAGTATTATTTCGTAATTTTGCACACGAAACTGATTTTACACCTATTTTATATATGAAAGAACTACAGCTGAAGTACGGATGTAATCCGAACCAAAAGCCTTCGCGCATCTTCATGACCGAAGGCGAGTTGCCCATTGAAGTCATTAACGGCCGTCCCGGCTATATCAACTTCCTCGACGCCCTGAACGCCTGGCAGTTGGTGAAAGAGCTGAAGGAGGCTACTGGACTGGCTGCTGCCGCCTCGTTCAAGCACGTCTCGCCTGCCGGTGCCGCCGTGGGACTGCCCCTAAGCGACACGCTGAAGAAGATTTACTTTGTCGACGACGTCAAGGGACTGGACGACAGTCCCGTGGCCTGTGCCTACGCCAGAGCCCGTGGAGCCGACCGCATGTCGAGCTATGGTGATTTCGTAGCCCTCTCCGACACCTGCGACGCCACCACCGCTCTGCTGCTGAAGCGCGAGGTGAGCGACGGCGTCATTGCTCCCGACTACACGCCCGAAGCCATCGAGATACTGAAGGACAAGCGCAAGGGTACTTATAACGTCATCAAGATAGACCCGGCCTACAAGCCCGAGCCCATCGAGCGCAAGCAGTGCTTTGGTGTCACCTTCGAACAGGGACGCAACGAGATTAAGCTCGACGACCCCGCACTGTTTGAAAACATCCCCACCCAGAACAAAACCTTCACGGCCGATGCCAAGCGCGACCTCATCATTGCCCTCATCACGCTGAAGTACACGCAGTCGAACAGCGTCTGCTACGTCAAGGACGGCCAGGCCATCGGCATCGGTGCCGGCCAGCAGAGCCGCATCCACTGCACCCGTCTGGCAGGCAACAAGGCCGACATCTGGTGGCTGCGCCAGCATCCGAAGGTGATGGCACTGCCCTTCAAGGAGGGCATCCGCCGTGCCGACCGCGACAACACCATCGACGTATATATCTCCGAGGACGAGCACGATGACGTGCTGCGCGACGGTGCTTGGCAGCAATTCTTCACCCGCCAGCCCGAGGTGCTGACGCTGGAAGAAAAGAAAGCATGGATTGCCAAGAACACGAAGGTAGCCCTCGGCTCTGATGCCTTCTTCCCCTTCGGCGACAACATCGAGCGTGCCCACAAGAGCGGTGTCGAGTTCATTGCCCAGGCCGGCGGCAGTGTCCGTGACGACCATGTCATCATGACCTGCGACAAGTATGGCATCGCCATGGCCTTCACTGGTGTCAGACTGTTCCACCATTGATTATTTGCAAGGACAACAGGACAAACAGGACTATATGAACAACAAATGAGAAAAATGTCCTTTTGTCCTGAAGTCCTTGCAAAAAAAAGAGACTATTATGAGCAAGGAGAGTGATTTTCAGGACATTCTGGAGAATGGCATCTCATTCGGTCGGGGTGGCGGTCCCCACAAGGAAGAGGACAAGGTGAAGACCAAGGCCAAGAAGAAAAAGTATATCACCGGTGCTCACGGTAGCGGCTCTGCCCGACAGAAAGCCAAATACCGTGAGCAGCGGGCAAACAGGCATAAGAAGTGAGAGGTCTGATATATAATGCAACAAACAAAACTACTAACTATATGAAAAAGTTCTTACTTACAGGGGTGACACTGTTCATCTTCCTCACGGCAGTCTCTGCCCAGAAATTAGTGGGTGGTGACCTTAGTCTTGTACCCGCATACGAACAGGCCGGCGACAAATGGCTAGATGCCGATGGCAAAGTCATCAACACCGCGTATGGAGATGGCATGATAACATACGTCCACGAAGTGGCTGGATGGAACAGTGTACGCGTGAGACTGCTGGTAGATCCCAGTCTGGATGATGCTCCGGCCACCTGTCAGGATCTGGATTACGTGAAGAAGTTGGGCAAGCGCGTCAAGGATGCTGGTATGAATTTTCTGCTTGATATCTTCTATAGCGACACCTGGACGGATGTCAGCCAGCAATGGATTCCCACCAGTTGGGGATATGACCGAAATACTGCCCAAGCCACACTGGCAGCCAAGGTAAAGAACTACACTACCGAGGTGCTAAACGAACTTGCTGCTTATGGGGCTAAGCCAGACTATGTGCAGATAGGCAATGAAGTAAGCTATGGCATGCTGTGGGACAGTCTTTCGGGCAAGAACAAGGCCAACTCTTTCTCGACAGGTATGACCTACGACGGTCAGAGGTCCAAGATTGAGCGCTTTGCCACGCTCCTGAAAGCAGCTGCAGAGGGTGTGAGGGCATCTGAATGTGCTACAGCTAAGATTGTACTCCACTGTGAACGTACTATCAACAGTACTCAAGTGAAGAATTTCTATTCATGGGTTCAGCAGGCAGGCTTTACAGACTACGATATCATAGGCCTCAGCTATTATCCCATTTGGCATGGGACTATCAGTCAGCTTAAGTCCTCGCTAAGTGCTCTGCAAGCCTCGTTCCCATCCAAAGACATTCATATCGTAGAGACAGGCTATTATCATACAGACTTCACCCCGAAGTCGGGTGAAATAGACACTCGCACCACATGGACTTACTCTCCTGCCGGACAGGCAGCTTTTCTGAAAGATCTCATTGCTGCCCTCAAGACCTATGACAAGGTGACGGGTCTCTACTACTGGCAGCCGGAGGAGTGTGGCAATGGTGCTGATGCCAGTGGCAACAATCGTGTGATGGGCAATTGGGACAATCGCGGCTTCTGGGCTATTAGCTGGAAAAGTGGTAGTCATGCCCTCAACAGCAAGGACGCACTGATGGCTATGAAGGCATTTATCGGAGAGGGCGAAGACCCGTCGCAGGAGCAGGATGTCACCAGCAAGTATATCACCAATCCCACCTTCGACAGCGACCTCAGCGGCTGGACCAATACGGGCGGAACGGCACAATGGAAGCAAAACACCTGGGAGGTGCTGTCCAACTACTGCGAATTCGCATGGACGGGCAGTGCCATCATCGACCAGGAGGTGGTACAGACGCCCGTGCTACCGGCCGGCAACTACAGGCTGAGCGTCAACTGTGCTACCAACAGCGGTGCCAAAGGTGTGTTCCTGATAGCTGGCGACCAAAGCCAGGAGATGGCAGGTACCGGGGGCATCGGCTTCTTTTCGGTTGACTTCACGGTGGCCACGGAAGGTGCCGTCAAGCTGGGACTGCAGCTACACAACACCACCGCCACCTGGGTAAACTTCGACAATTTCAGCTTGAAACGGCTGTCAACCACAGGCATCGACGCTGTCCGCACGTCCAGCCAGTGCGACGGCGAGGCCTGGTACACGCTGGACGGCATCCACCTGCAGTCCGGCCCCAGCCGTAAAGGCGTCTATATCCACGGCGGTCACAAGTACGTCGTGCGCTAAGGGCGCCGTCAGCTGCGGCTCACCTGCAGCCCTTTCCTCGAAAGTGTCATCTCCACAAAACGAGCGTTGGCATGCGGCTTGGCCGCAGTCAGCGCCTGTTTGATGCGGGCTGCAGCCTCCGGGTCCTTGGCCACCATATAGAGATAGCCACCGCCGCCGGCACCCGGCAACTTATAACCCAGACAGAGGTCATCCACCAATGCGGTGATACGTTGTACTGACTCCGGGTTGGTACCACTGTCTATCAGCTGGTTCTGCGCCCAGGTCTTACGCACCAGCAATCCCAGCCGCTGGAAGTCCTGACGCTGGATGGCGTCATACGTATCAAGGGCGTGGGCCTTCATGGCACGCAACTGGCGCAGTTCACCGCCATGATTCAGGAACATCCGCCGTACAATCTCTGCCAGAATCATCTTGGCCGTCCGGGTGACACCTGTATAATACAACAGGTGGCACTGCGCATATTCCGGCTGCGTATACACATCGTCCGGCAGCCAGCGCACCTGCAGGTTCTGGTCGAAGCCGCGTTGTGTCTCCAGCAACTTGATACCACCCAAGACGCCGCCAAACTGATCCTGCCAGCCACCACCCGTCGTCAGCAACTGTTCCAGTACGAGGGTGCGCTTTCCAATCTCATTCTTATCCCAGCCTAAGCCGCAGAAGTCGCTCACGGCCCCTAACACCGTGGAGGCCAGGATGCTGCTCGTACCCAGTCCGCTGCCTGCGGGTATCGCTGAGAGCAGCGTCAACTCAATGCCGCTGCCAAAGGCCTCCAACTGAGCCCGCAGCGACGGATAAGCCTCCTGTGAGAATCCCGGCTGGAAGCCCGCCAGCGTCAGTGCCGCCTTGGGAATGGAGAAGGGCGAACCCACCTGATTGTAGGCTGCCAGCTGTTCGTACGTCTCTATCACCTCCATGGCACCAAGGTCGATGCTGCGCAGCACGATATGCCGTTCGCGGCAGGGTTTTACGTAGGTCTGCAAGGGTGGCTGACCATTCAGTTCAATGGCGATATTCACCACCGAACCGCCCTCCATCAGACAGTAAGGCGGTGTATCGGTCCAACCGCCGGCGAGGTCGATGCGGACGGGAGAGCGTCCCCAGACAATCTGGTCCTGACAGACCGACAGCCTCGGGGTATTCAGCATGGAGCACTGAGAGTCAAGTATTCCCTGGCGCAGCAAGGAGAAGGCACGGCTGCTATCACCGCGGAACATGGCATCATGAATGCGCGTCATCAAGGGAGCCATGTCGCTGAGGGCCTCCGGCATGGGCAGCTGCATCTCCCGGAACTCACGGGCAGCATCATCCAAGTCGAGTTGGTAGAATACCGAATGCTGCCAGTTGCGGGCCAGGGCAGGCCAGTTCTGGCTGCGGAAATGGCGCCGCTGGGCAAACAGCCGCCGCAGGTTAGCCTGCGTAGAGATGTCCTCAGCAGAGAGATAATCTACAATTTCTGCATCGTTGAGGTTGTCCAGCGTGTCTATACCTTCTAAAGACTCCACCACCGGGAACTGCTTCTTCTGCTGGTCGCTGCCCGCAAAGCGGTCGTCGATATGATAGCGGCGGATGCAGTATTTCGTCTCGCCAATGGGTATGATGTCTATACACTGTCCTGGCTGGAGCGTCACCGTCCAGTCGTTGTCGGGCACACCCGTCACGACATGGTCACTGGTCAGTGTCCAGTGCGGGCCGATGCAGCTGTTCTCTATCCAGATGTTCTGGTTGTCCTTGGTGAAGCGGTAGTGCGTCAGCGCATTCTGTGTAAAAATGCTGGGATGCGGCTTGCGGTCGTGGTGCATGATGTCACGCTGGTCGTTGACAATGTTCTGGATGGCGACCGTCGACGATATCATCTCGCGGGACGTGCCGAAGTGGTAGAACTCACCGTCCTGCAAGGGGACGATGGCTACCGACAGCGTGTGCAGCTCCGCATCGTCAATAGTGGGGTCGGTGCCTAACGTACAGCCAAACTCCGAGTACAGGTCATATTCCTTGAGTACACCCGTCCCGTCACCGCTACGCTTCATCAGCAGCCTCACGGCCTTGTCGGACAACAGCCATATACCGATGTCTGTCAGATAGAAATGTTCCTTCAACAGCTCGGCCAACCGCTCGGTAGTCGGTTTCTGCAGCATCATCTTCAGCACGTTGGGCGTGCGGCGGTCGCTGACAAACACGCCATGGTCCTTGGCGATGGAGGCATCGAGCCACAAGCCATAGCATACCACGTCGGCATCGGGGATGGTGCCTATGCGTTCGGCAGCCCGGATATACACGTCGCCGCTGACTATCATCGTGGTCAGCCTGCCGGGAGCCTGCGCCATCATCCGTTCGTAGAGCGGCAACTGCAAGTCGAGCAAGCTCTGCGCCAGCCGCTGGCCGCGCTCCCAACGGAACACAGGGACGGGCGTCAGTATCTTGCCGCTGGGGGCATACGACGGCAGACGGCGGCTCTGACCGCCGGCATGCAGGATGATGCGGCGCTCCGCAGCCAGCCACTCGTCGAATGCCAGACCGCAACCGCTGGCTTGCGCATTGGCGTATGCCTGCTGCAGCAGCCATGCCGTGCCACCGCCAGAGCCTAACTTATGGCCTACAGGGTCATGAGTACAAAAGAATTCATCACGGGAGAAGCCAGTCACATCGTGGAAGCTCTCCACGAGATTTGGCGGCAAGGACAGCAACTTTTTCATACGGTAACTCCAATTATTTCTGCAAAAATAAAAAAAAACTATGAATTATGATTGCAACGCCGCACTTTTTTTGGAAAAAAGAACTCTATATTATGAACTTTTTTGTAACTTTGACCCCGAAAAAAACAAACTAACCAATGAAACTACTCGATAATAAGATTTTTTCCCTCAATGGCGCCGGCGGCTTTGTGACTTCTTTCGTACTCATCACGGCCTGCTTTGCCCTGTGGGGATTTGCCAACAACGTCACGTCACCCATGGTGGGAGCGTTCTCCAAAATATTCCGCATGAGCACTTTCGAGGCTTCGATGGTGCCCGTGGTCTTCAACTTAGGATACTTCTGCATGGCGTTCCCGGCAGCCCTGTTCATCCAGCGATACTCCTTCAAGTGGGGTGTGCTGACAGGACTTATCCTCTATGCTGCCGGTGCCCTGCTGTTTTTGCCGGCGAAGGCTATCGGCATCTTCCCTCCCTTCCTGCTGGCATACTTTGTATTGACATGCGGACTGTCGTTCTTAGAAACCAGCTGCAATCCCTACATCTACTGTATGGGTAGCGAGAAAACGGGCATCCAGCGTCTCAACGCTGCCCAGGCCTTCAACGCGTTAGGTTCTGTCGGTGGCATGCTGGTAGCCATGGCCGTCCATTCCAACATGAGTCCGCTTGACACGGTAGCCCGTCATCAGCTGCCCCAACAGCAGTTTAACATCATCAAGGACCACGACCTGGAGGTCCTCATCCAGCCCTACATCTTCATTGCCGCCGTCGTCGTGCTCATCATCGTACTGATATGGCTAAAGCACATGCCCCACATCGAGGCCGCCGACTCCAACAAAGGACTCGTTACCACCATGAAGGAACTGCTACAGCGCAGGAACTACCGCGAGGGAGTGATGGCCGAGTTCTTCTATGTCGGCGCACAAGCAGCCTGTTGGACATTCATCATACAATACGGTACGCGTATCTTCATGGCAGAGGGTATGACCGAGCAGGCTGCCGAGGTGCTCTCGCAGAAATTCAACATCATAGCAATGATGTTCTTTGCCTGCAGCCGCTTCATCTGCACATGGCTGATGAAGTGGTTCGATGCCAGCCGGATGCTCTCCGTCATGGCCATTATCGGCATTGCCGCAACTTTCGGCGTCGTCTTCTTCACCGACCGCAATGGTCTTTACTGCCTGGTAGTCGTCAGCATCTGCCTGTCGCTGATGTTCCCCACCATCTATGGTCTGGCTCTGCAGGGCATTGGTGAGAACATCAAGATAGCCGGTGCAGGACTCATCATGGCCATCCTCGGCGGTTCATTCTTCCCGCCCATCCAGGCGGCCATCATCCAGAGTGGCTTCACCATGCTGGGACTGCCCAGCACCAACCTCTCGTTCTTTATTCCGCTGTTTTGTCTGGCGATGGTGGCGTTGTATGGTCACCGCGTTTACGTAAGACGCGCCATCCTAAAAGAAGAAGAATAAGCAGCAGCACCACATAGGCCGCGTAGGCCACCGTCTCCGTGCGGTCGATGCTCTTGGGGAAGAAACTCAGCACCACTTGGTGCTTGCCGGGCGTCACCTGCAGGGCACGCAGCACGTAGTCGACACGTCCCAGCTCCTGCTCCACACCGTCGACGGTAGCCGTCCAGCCGGGATAGTAGATTTCCGAGAACACCACGACTCCGCCCTTCGCCGAGTTGACCTCATAGGTCAGCTGGTTGGGTTCGTAGGCCTGCAGGGTGACGACACTCGTTGAATCCTGCACACTACCCTCGCCCAGGATGTCGCGGAACTTCTTGTCGGCGACAGCCTCGTGACGCAACGGCAACTGTCCTGTCATGTCCAGTTCCTCGTTGGCATTGTCGGCATAGTGTACCTTGTCCACGAGCCACGCATTGCCGTAGGTGTAGGGGTTCTCTATGGGCACGCTCTGTCCGTCCTGCAACGGCAGGATGAAGTATTTCGTGTTGAGCATGTTCAATACAGGGTAGATGCTGTCGCCATTGACTTGTGTCATATCTCCGCCGGCCTTGGCCACGGCCTCGCCCATGGCCGCCATCTCCGGACGGATGCAGGCCTCGATGAGCTCCTGATAGCGGCGCAGCTTGGCGGCATGGTATCCGCCGATGCTCTTGACGTATGCCGACGTCTCGTTTTCGTTGAACGTGTCGGAAGCCATATTCAGCACACGGTAGTCGAGCGACTTGTCCTGGATAATCTGGTCGATGGCTGCCGTCTTGCGGACCGGCTCCTCGCGGACGCTGTCGGGCACGAACATGGCATCGTTCAAGTAGCGCTTGTTCACCTGCCACATGTCCACCAGGCAGAGCACCACCAGCATTCCCACTGCCCATTCGGCACGCAGCTTGCGGTAGCGGTACAGCAGCAGTACTGCCGTTCCGATGACGACGACCAGCACCGTCCGCCAGCAGTCGGCCGTGAAGACAGCCATGCGCACCTTGCTGATATTGGCCAGGAAGGTCGACAAGTACTCCTCCGGCAGCATGCGGCGCAGCTGCTCGGCGTCGGCGGCCGACGTAAAGTCAAAGAACAGTGTTGGCATCAGGGCGAAGAGCACCGCCACACCGGCCGTCAGCAGAAACGACACGACGACCCACTTCATCTTCCGCGCCAGCAGTTCCGGCTCGTCAACGATTTTCTTCAGTGCCAGCATGGCCAGCAGCGGAATGGTAAACTCGGCGATGACCAGGATGGACGACACCGTGCGGAACTTGGCATACATCGGCACATAGTCGATGAAGAAGTCGGTCAGCGGCATGAAGTACTTACCCCATGACAGCAGCACCGACAGGATGGTCACGGCTAGCAGCGCCCACTTCATGGGTCCCTTGACGATGAACAAGCCCAGGATGAACAGCATCATCACGAAGGCGCCCACGTAGACCGGACCCGCCGTAAACGGCTGGTCGCCCCAGTAGAGATACCACTGGCCGACATACTCAGCCAGTTCGGGGTCGCACTGCTTCATGGCCGACTGCTCATCGCTCAGGTGTATCTGGTGGGCACCGCCCTTGGCATTGGGTATGAGCAGCGTCCACGTCTCGTCGATGCCGTAGCTCCACTGCGTGATGTAGTCGCGCTCCAGACCGCTCGACGTCTGATTGCCGGCGTCTTCCTTCACCAGTTCGCTGGCTCCACGCATCGACTCCTGACCGTACTGCCACGTATGGTAGAGGCTCGACAGGTTCAGGCAGATGCCGATGGCAGCACCGGCCACACACACGCCCGTGGCCTTCAACAGGTGGGCATAGTCCTTGCGGCGCAGTCCCTCTATGAGGAATGCTATCACCATGGCAGCGATGATAAACAGATAATAATAGGTCATCTGCACGTGGTTCGCCTTGACCTCGAAGGCCGCGAAGATGGCTGTCACCACCAGTCCCCACAGGTATTTCCCCCGATAGGCCAGCACCACACCCGCTATCATCGGCGGCAGATAGGCCAGCGCCATCACCTTCCATATATGTCCGGCTGCGATGATGATGAAGAAATAGCTGGAGAACGCCCATATCACCGACCCCAACAGGGCCAGATACCAGCGGAAGTCGAAGGCCCGCAGCAGAATGTAGAAGCCCAACAGGTAGACGAATACATACCACACGTACTCCGGCAACCACAAGTGGTAGGCATTGACCGCATGGCCTAATACGGTGTTGCTGTCATACGACGGAGCCATCTGATAGGTCGGCATACCGCCAAACAAAGCATTCGTCCAGCGGGTACGTTCACCCGTGCGCTCCTGGTACTCCGACAGTTCCTGTCCGGCACCACGGCTGGCCGATGAGTCATGACGGTACAGTATCCTCCCCTCGGTATCGGCAGGGAAGAAATAGACAAAAGAGATTGCTACAAATAAAACGACTACCAGAACGTCAGGCAGCCACTGCTTCAGACTTTTCATACGATACTTTCCTTTATTTGGCTGCAAAGGTAGCGCAAAACGAACGAAAAACCAAAATTATTACGGATTTTTCGCAGGACACCCCCTGTCAACGTTCCTGCACAGCCATGGAAAGACACGCAGAGAAACGCCAACTTCATGGCCCGTAAGTGTCGAATATATGCCCCACGCTGACAGCTTTTCTCGCGATTCTCACCAAAAAAGCCCGCGATTCTCACCAAAAAAGCCCGCGATTCTCGGGTCGAATCGCGGGAAAAATGATTAAGAATCGCGGGCTTTTTTATTAAGAATCGCGGGAAAACTCCGTCACGCTCCACCCGTCAATGCGGCGCGTAGAGGTAGAGAAATTGACACCTATCTTATAAATAGTACGTCCGTCATGTTCGAAAGGCTTGGCATACTGCTTTTCCTCTATCTGGGCCAAGGCCTCGTCAGCACTCTTGTCCAGTTTAAACTCCATGATATAGATATAATCCTGCGTCTTCATGAGCAAGTCAATACGGCCGTCGGCCGTGCGGCGCTCCACCTCCGCAAAGAAACCTATCATCTTGAATATCACCCAGACGGCATTCTGGAAGTATAGTTCTGCATCGCCAGCCACCTGATAGTCGCCGCCAGCAAACAATGTATCAAGACGCTGCATGAAGTCATTGACACGTCCTGCACGGATATCGCGTACGAAGTTGACAACAAAAACACTGCTCTGTTCCGGCTTGACCGAAGAGTAATAGGGCATCAGGTTCTTGACGAAGCCCTGTTCTACTTCCTGATTGGGGAAGCCCAGACGGTAGTTTCCGAACTCGCGGTCGGCACCCTTGATGGTCAGATAGCCACTCTGATAGAGCAAGGGAACGGGCGTTTGCCGTATGCTGTCAAGACTACCCAAGAGGTCTGTAGAGATTTCCTCATGCTCCAACTGTTCAAGGGGATAGTTGGTGTTCTTCATGATTTCCACAAGGTAAGAGGGCGTTCCCGTTTCAAACCAGTAGTCGCTGAACCGCAACTTGGCCAGCGTATTGATGAGACTGAACGGATTGTAAAGGCCTTCGCCGTCTTCGACGAAATGGTAGCCGTCGTACTTTTCGCGCAGCTGCCGATAGCAGTCGTCCGTACTGAGCTGGTTGGCTGCGGCCAGCCGGGCGACGTCCTCGCCCAGGAAGTCGCGGATTTCGCGCTCGGTAATACCACATATTTCTGCATAGCGCGGGTCCATGGAGATGTCGTTCAAGTTGTTGAGGTCGCTGAAGACACTCACCTTGGAAAACTTGGTGACACCGGTGAACAGCGCAAAGCGCAGGTACTTGTCGGCAGGTTTCAGAATTCCGTAGAACGCCTTCAGTGCGTTACGCAGTTCATCCTGCAGGTCTTCCTTGTCCATGGTCTGCAGCAAGGGCTTGTCATACTCGTCCACCAGTACAACGACCCGCTGGCCGGTCTTCTCGTAAATGCTCTTGATGAGATTCTTGAACCGCAAAGGGTGCGACCCTGTGGTAGGAGGAACGCCAAAGTCGCGCTCCCACCCTTGCAGTGCATCGTCGAGCACCATACGCAGTACTTCCATGGAATTATAGTATTCTACATTGAAGTCGAGGTGCAGGATTGGGTACTCGTTCCACGCTGTCTCCAAACGTTCCAGTGCCAGTCCACTGAATAATTCGCGCTTCCCCTGGAAGTAGGCCTCCAGGGTGCTGACAAGCAAGCTTTTTCCAAAGCGTCGCGGACGGCTGAGGAAGTAGTAGCGCCCAGTGGAGGCTAACTGGTAGACCCATGCTGTCTTGTCAACGTAGACATACTCATCCTTGCGAAGACTCTCGAAGTTTTGAATACCGATAGGATACTTCATGTGCAATTGCTTTAACAGTTCGTTCCCGTTGCGATTGCAAAAGTACACAAAAAACAGGAAAACGCCAAACAAAAAGGAAGAAAAGCGGGTAGCAGGCGAAAGAAGTGGAAAAAGGAGGGTGAATGTTTTGTGCAATGGCTGATTTTTTGTATTTTTGCAGCGACAAACAGGATTACGAACTTAACAACAGACACGATGAAGATAGGAATTATAGTAGCCATGGACAAAGAGCTGCGGCAGTTGCAGCAGCTCTTTGCCGACAGTGAGGTGCGCGTAGAGAAGTGCGGCATCGGCAAGGTAAACGCTGCCTTAGGTGCCCAGCGCATGATCAACGAGTTCCACCCCGACTGCATCATCAGCAGCGGATGCGCCGGCGGCAACGGTGATGACATCAACATTCAGGACGTGGTGGTCAGCAAGGAACTCTGCTACCATGACGTCTACTGCGGTACAGCCATCGACAACTGCACCCAGTACGGTCAGGTGCAGGGACTGCCCGTCCGTTTCCAAGCTGACAGCATGTTGCTCCAGAAAGCGCAGCAGTTGGCTGCAACTTGTGAGATTCCCATCCATCCCGGCCTCATCGTCACCGGCGACTGGTTTGTGGACAGCAAGGAGAAGATGCGCGAAATTATCGGCCATTTCCCTGAAGCCAAGGCTGTAGACATGGAGTCATGCGCCATCGCCCAAACCTGCTACATCAACCAAGTGCCCTTTATTTCGTTCCGTGTCGTCAGCGACAAGCCGCTCTACGATACCGATGCCTCGCAGTATCATAACTTCTGGGACACGGTAGCCGAGCACTCTTTCCAAGTAACGAAATCGTTTGTAGAAAGCCTCTAAGATATACAACAAAAAAAGAACGAGACTATGTGACATAGCCTCGTTCTTTTTTTTATTGTGGAGAAATGTAGTTACTGAGCGAGCTTTCCGTCAGAACCGAGCACATTCACAATCTTGTGGATGTACATCTTCTTCATGTTCTCACGAGCGGGTTTCAGATACTGACGAGGATCGAAGTGGTCGGGATGCTCGGTGAGATACTGGCGGATAGCAGCTGTCATGGCCAGACGAGAGTCTGAGTCGATATTGATCTTGCAGACAGCGCTCTTGGAAGCCTCACGCAGCTGGTCCTCGGGAATACCGATGGCGTCGGGCAGATTGCCGCCGAACTTGTTGATGGTGTCGACCTCTTCCTGGGGAACAGACGAAGAACCGTGGAGCACGATGGGGAAGCCGGGGAGCTTCTTCTCGATCTCATGGAGCACGTCGAAGGCCAAGGGAGGCGGAACGAGCTTGCCGGTCTTCGGGTCGCGTGTGCACTGCTCGGGCTTGAACTTGTAAGCACCGTGAGAGGTACCGATAGAGATAGCCAGCGAGTCGCAGCCGGTACGGGTAGCGAAGTCGATTACCTCCTCGGGCTTGGTGTAGTGGCTAACCTCAGAGGCTACCTCGTCCTCGACACCAGCGAGCACGCCGAGCTCACACTCTACGGTGACATCGTACTGGTGGGCATACTCAACCACCTGGCGGGAAATCTTGATATTCTCCTCGTAAGGCAGTGCGCTGCCGTCGTACATCACTGAAGAGAAGCCCATATCGATACAGTCCTTGCAAAGCTCGAAGCTGTCGCCGTGGTCGAGGTGAAGCACAATCTCGGGATGAGCACATCCCAGCTCCTTAGCGTATGCCACAGCACCCTCTGCCATATAGCGCAGGATGGTAGCGTTAGCATAGTTACGGGCACCCTTAGACACCTGCATGATGACGGGAGACTTCGTCTCCACAGCAGCCATGACGATGGCCTGCATCTGCTCCATGGTGTTGAAGTTGAAAGCGGGGATAGCATAGCCGCCGGCAACTGCTCTCTTGAACATCTCGCGGGTATTGACGAGACCTAAATCTTTGTAATTTACCATTTTGTTTAAAACTTTTAAATGAGTTATTAATTGACGTCTTCTGATTTTCTGACTGCAAAGGTAATCATTTTATGGTACACAAAGAAACAGAGACGCGGAGATTTATGATAAAAAAACATAAAATCTCCGCGTCTCCGAGTTACTTTGTCAGCTAAAGTCGCTGCTTTGCTAACTGCGCGTTGCAAAAGGGCTTACTTCTCTGCGGGCTCGATGAGCTTCCAGATGCAGGCTGCCAGTGCACCGCCGACGAACGGACCGACGATGAATATCCACAGGTTGGCCAGTGCAGTGCCCTGCTGGAAGATGGCGGGAGCCAGCGAACGGGCGGGGTTCACCGACGTACCGGTATAGCGGATGCAGACGAGGTGAACCAGCACGAGGCTCAGACCGATGGCCAGGCCAGCGAAGTTGTTGGTGGCACCGTTGGTCTTGGCAGTAGCACCGAGCACGACAAGCACGAAGACACAGGTGAAGATAATCTCAGCCAGCAGGCCGCCCAGCATCGAGACGTTGGCCTGCAGGTCGTTGGCACCAGTACCCTCCATGCCGGGAACATTGGCAACGAGCAGGGCCAGCAGGGCCGAACCGATGAAGGCGCCGATGCACTGGAACAGCATGTACATGCAACCCTCCTTGACATCCATGCGGCCGGCGATGATACAGCCCAGGGTGATAGCCGGATTGATGTGGCAGCCGGAGATGCCGCCAATGGTATAGGCCATGGCAACAACAGCCAAGCCGAAAGCGAAGGCAGTGCCAACCACTGCGGGAATGTTGTTGACAGGATCACAACCCAGACTGACGGCAACGCCACAACCCATCAATACGAGCACCATCGTGCCCACCATTTCTGCTAAATACTTTTTCATAACCGTTTTTTGTTTAAGTGATTAATATTAAGTTTCCAATTTGAAGGCAAAAGTATGAAAAAAAAATCAAAAAAGCAAGCAAAGTCAAAAAAAAATCGTACTTTTGTAGGCTATGACAACAGAAAACCCCTACGTAAATCAATTCCCCGACCTGATGCAGGACAAAACCGTGCTCTATTGTCACGGCTTTGCCAGCAGTGGTCAGAGTGGCACGGTGACACGGTTGCGCACCGTAATGCCGAACGCCAGAGTAATAGCGCCCGACCTGCCCGTACATCCGCAGGAGGCTCTTGCTTTGCTGCGCGACATCTGCGACAAGGAGCAGCCCGACCTCATCATCGGCACGTCGATGGGAGGTATGTATACCGAACAGCTGCGCGGCTACGACCGCATCTGCGTCAACCCTGCCCTGGAGATGGGCGAGACCATGCGTGCCCACGGCATGACCGGCACGCAGCAGTTCCAGAACCCGCGACAGGACGGCGTACAAGAGTTCTACGTCGACAAGGCACTTGTCAAGGAATACCGCGACGTTGCGGAACAGCGCTTCAGCGGTCTCACCGCCGAGGACGCCCAGCGCGTCTATGGACTCTTCGGCGACCGCGACGACCTGGTAGACACCTTTGGCATGTTCAGCAAGCACTATGAAGGCCGGGCATTGCACTTCCACGGTGAGCACCGCATGAACGACCAGTCGTTCATGCACGCGGTAGTCCCCGTCATCCGCTGGATTGACGACCGGCAAGAGCAGCGCCAGCGCCCTATAATATATATAGGTATAGAGACGATGACGGATGCGTACCACAAACCGGCACCCTCTGTGCAGAAAGCCGTCCGGCTGCTGATAGAACACTACGACGTCTACTTCGTCGTCCCGCCTGCCGACTATGCCGCGATGACACCGTGGCTCGAAGAGTACATCAACGTTCCCGCCTGGCGTCATACCGTCTTCACCTATCGCCGCGACCTGCTCTACGGCGACTACCTCATCAGCAAAGAGAAGGAGGGCGACACGATGGCCACCCTCCTGGAGTATGGTTCCGACACGTTCAAGACGTGGGACGACATCATGGAGTATTTCTCACGCCTCGGCGGGCAGTAGCATCGCTCACTCTTCAGGCAACAACACCACACCATGCTGCTTCTTGCCGTCCATCATAATCTTCAACGGCTTGTCGAAGCGCACATGGCGCACATACTGGGTCTCCTCGACGGCAGGCATGCTGTCGAGGATTTCTTTTTGCAGCACCCCGTCACCCGTATAGGTATTGATGGTGAAGTAGCCCACGCCGAACGACGTCAGGTTCTGGAAGAAATGCGTGCCCTGCGACGGGTCTACATGCCAGTTCTTCAGGCCGGCCTCCACGATGACGCGGGCGGCTGAGATATGCGGCCACTTGACGGGAATGCCCAGCCATGGGTCGCTGGAGCCCCAGCGTCCCGGACCGATGAGGACGTAGTTCCTGTCCTCGTTCAGGAAGCGGCGGTTGATTTGTTCAATTTCGTCGGCTATCTGCGGATTGTTAACTGCCGTGAAGTCATCGTCGGTCTTGACATACACCACGTCCACGACATCCTCCGAGATGCCATGGCCCAATGAATTGTGCGAGCGCAGCAGGCACTGCTCGTCGGGAATGGCCGACAGGTCTTCGTCCAGCACCTGCTTCGAGTCGACGATAGGACGTATCTGCAAGAGATAGAAGTCGCCCGAGGCGCCGTTCGGTGCCAGGTTGCAGGCAAACTCTATCTCCACGGGGCGGCGCATCTCCTCGGAACCGAACTTCTGCGACAGTTGCAGGATTTCGGGCAACGGGAAGATGTCGTGCTGCAGGACACCACTGAAGGAGATGACCTTGCGGCCTCCCTCGTAGATGCCGTCGCGGATAATCTGGTCTACGGGGTCGTAGGTAGAGGCAATACCCTGCAGGGAGCCGTCCTTGTCGGCCTCTTTTACGCGTAGGTTCAGGATATTGAAGCCGTCGTCCACTTTGAAGTCATCACCCACATGCGACATATCCAGCGCATAGAAACGCGTCTGCGTCTCCCGCAGCGCCGTGTCCATCTCGCTGGTTTGCAGGATCTGCTTCGGATGGTAAGGAGAGACGCGCAGCGTCTGACCGCCATCGACAATGTATTTACCCAAACCTAAGGCTAAGGACGCGATACCCTCTTCCGCCAGTTCGTCGCCGATGGGATAGTAGTTCAGTGAGCGCAGCACACCCGAGAAGGTCGGATAGAAACGCGTACCATACTGCTTACCCACAACTTCCTGCAGAATGACGGCCATCTTCTCCTGGTCGATGACATTGCTCGTGGCCGTCATGTAAGCCTTCGAGTCCTTGTAGTACACCGAGGCATAGACGCCCTTGATGGCGCAGGCCACCATGCGCAGCATCTCGTACTTGTCCTCTAAGTACGGCACCATATACGTCGAATAGATGCCGGCGAAGGGCTGGTAGTGGGAGTCTTCCAGCAGCGACGAGCTTCTGATGGCAATAGGTGCATTGATGGCTTCAAAGAAGGTGAAGAAATCGGCAATGAGGGCATCAGGCAGCTGGGCTTTCATGAAGTGCTGCAGAATCTCCTCGTCCGGAGCATCGCTGAGGGCAATGCCCCAGAGGTTGTTCTTGTCCATGAACTCGTCGAAGAAGTCGGTGCAGAGCACCACTGTCTTCGGAATCTGCACGGTGGCATTCTCAAACTTATTCAGTTCGGGGTGGCGCTTGATGATGTTGTCGAGGAAGGCCAGTCCACGGCCCTTGCCGCCCAGAGAGCCGTCGCCAATGCGGGCAAAGTGGGCATAGCGGTCAAACTTCAGACGGTCGAAGACGGCTACCACGCCGATGTTCTTCATGCGGCGATACTGCACGATGGCGTCGAAGATAATCTGCCGGT
>ERZ842401.2594-NODE-2594-length-23990-cov-5.120284_pt1 | contig 23990 bp, 25 predicted proteins | sample MGYA00521270_ERZ842401 | MGnify/ENA primary metagenome ERZ842401 (study PRJEB31892, sample SAMEA3878208) | bioreactor metagenome | biome: Moose rumen | place: Sweden | collected 2011-10 | study: EMG produced TPA metagenomics assembly of the PRJEB12797 data set... | reverse complement strand
TTGCACTCGGAAATGAAAAGAAAAGCTCGCTTTTCTTTTGCATTTCTCTCGTTTTTTCGTAATTTTGCGACGAAATAGATAAATTTCCTGATAAGAAATGAAAATCCTGATTGTAAACGGACCTAACCTGAACCTGTTAGGTCAGCGCGAACCGGGCATCTACGGGCAGTCGTCGTTCAGCGACTATCTGCAACAGTTGCGCGCACGCTATCCTCAGGTGGAGATAGACTACTACCAGAGCAACATTGAGGGCGAACTGATCGACAAGCTGCAACAGGAGGGCTTCCTGGCGCAGCCCGTTGCCGACGGCATCGTGCTGAATGCCGGGGCCTACACCCATACCAGCATTGCCCTGCACGACTGCATCCGATCGCTGAAGTCGCCGGTCGTCGAGGTGCACATCTCGAACGTTCACCAGCGCGAGGAGTTCCGCCATCACAGTTACCTGTCGGCCGTCTGCCAGGGTGTCATCTGCGGCTTCGGTCTCGATTCGTACCGACTGGCTATTGAGGCTATAGAAAGACTCTCCTCCGCCCCCTCCCTGTGAGGGAGGGGAGTATAAAGACTGTACTCTTTGGATGAATAAAAGCGTGAGCATATCAGGTGGAAAGACTGCCTACGCCCCTCCCTTGCAGGGAGGGGTAGGGGGAGAGTCGGACTACATCCTCCACCACATAGACCCCGAGCCCGACTATCTGTACCGGCTCTACAGGGCAACGAACATCCACATGCTCCACGGGCGCATGGCCAGCGGTCATCTGCAGGGACGACTGCTGAAGATGCTGGTGCGGATGATTCGCCCCAAGAACATTCTGGAGGTGGGCACCTTCAGCGGCTACTCGGCCATCAGCATGGCTGAGGGACTGGAGGAGGGCGGACGACTCTATACCTTCGAGATCAACGACGAGCAGGAAGAGTTCACTCGTCCGTGGATAGAAGGCTCCAGCGTGGCCGACAAGATTGAGTTCATCATTGGCGATGCCATCACCGAGGCTCCCCGTCTGGGCATCACGTTCGACATGGCCTTCATCGACGGCAACAAGCGCACCTACCGCGAGTGCTACGAAATGGTGCTCTCAGTGTTGCGCCCGGGCGGTTTCATCCTGGCCGACAACACGCTGTGGGATGGTCATGTGACCGATCCGGCCTACAGTCGTGACCAGCAGACACAGGGCATCGTGAACTTCAACGACTACGTGGCTGCCGACCCGCGTGTAGAGAAAGTCATCCTGCCCCTGCGCGACGGCCTGACCCTTATCAGAAAAACAGACTAACCCTTATCAGAAAGCGGCCTAACCCTTATCAAAAAAGACTGACCAAATGAAAAAACATATCATCTTCCTCCTTACGCTTTGTGCCGTTCTGGCCATTGCCTATTCGCTTGTGCCCATCGGCAGCTATTTCACCGCACTGAGTGCAAGCTGCTCCGGCGTTGAGGTGGACGATGTGTTGCCCGAACAATACCGCAAGGGCGAGGAACTATTGAAAGACGGTGAGTGTCAGCAGGCACGCCGGCTGATCAGTGACGGTATGGCGCAGGCTAAGGACAGCGACGAATACTACCGCTATGTGGCCCTCCAGGCGAAATACTTTTTCTCCCTGATGCAGTGCGACTCGTTTATGCAGTGCAACAGGCAGATAGAGAACTACCTGCAGCGCCAGACGGGCAAGCCCACCCTGCAACAGCAGCTGCTGGCCTTGGAGTGCCAGATGCAGCATGGTGTCTACGAAGGCAAGATGGTGGGGCGCATGGACTCAGCCTTGGCCTATAACCTGAAAGCCCTTGAGATGAGCAAGCAGCTGCCCCGTCAGTTCTATGACTACCGCTTGCTCATTCTCAACAACATTGCCGATGCCTACAAACAGGCAGGCAGGTACGACCAGAGCGTACGCTACTTCCGCAAGGCGCTGGAGTTGGGCGACTCTGCTGGCATGAGCACTGCCACGCGCGTCACCCTGACCATCGGCATTGCCTCGGCATACGCCGCCATGGGCAGTTTCGAACAGAGCAACGACTGGTGGGAGCAGGCTGCCGCCATGAAAGACCAGATGCAGCCGGCCGAGCGCTTCAGCTATCTGAACAACCGCGGCAACGACTACTACTTGCAGCAGCAGTACACGAAAAGTCTGGAGTGCTTTCTGGAACTCGACTCCATCATGGCCGGCGATCCCAACATGCTGTGGGAGCGCATGTTCGAACGGGCCAACCTGAGCGATGTCTACATCAAACTGGGACAGCCAGAGCGCGCCCTTCCGCTGCTGGACGAGACGGAGCCCTTCTTCACCGAGCAGAACCAGCAGATACCCCTGTACTATCTGACCACCCAGCGCATTGAACTGGCCATCATCGGCGGACGGTTGAGCGAGGCATTGCAGATAGTCAACGACCACCCCACGCCCTCGTGGATGATACCCGAGCAGAAACTGTTGCGCCAGAAGGTGCTGATGCTGCTCTACGAGAAGAACGGCGACTGGCAGCACTACAGCACCACGCTGCAGGCCTACACCCTGTTGCGCGACAGCATAGCCAGCGACTATACGAAGATGCGCTTCTCAGAGGCGCTGATGCACTACGAGCACGAGAAGAAGATGCTGGAACAGCAGCGCGTCATCGAAGAGAAAGAGCTGTCGTTCCGATGGGCCGTGGCCATGCTGTTGGCCTCGGTCGTGGTCATCGTTCTGCTGCTGGTCATCATCGCCATGAAGCAGCGTGAGCGCAAACTGCGCGAGGCCGAGATGCGCAACAGCATTGCCAGCCTGCGCATGGAGACTGTGCGCAACCGCATCACCCCTCACTTCATCAGCAATGCCCTGTCGTCGGAAATTCTGGCCCAGATGGAGGGCCGCCAAACCGACCTCAGTTCGCTGGTGCAACTGCTGCATCGCGGCATCGAGCTGACCGATATCGAGCAGTCTACGCTCAGCGAGGAGCTGGAGTTCATTCGCTTCTATTGCAACATTGAGAGCCGTTCGGTGGGCGACGACTTCCGCCTTGATATCGAGATGGCCCCTGATGTTGATGCCGATTGCGTCAGCCTGCCCTCGATGGCCGTACAGATTCTGGTGGAGAACGCCATCAAGCACGGTCTGAAAGCCAAAGGCCCCAAGCCGGGCAAGACGCGCCGCGTGCTGGTGCGTGCCACCCGGCAGCAGCAGGCCACGCTGGTCGAAGTCATCGACAACGGCATAGGTCTGCAGGGCAACAAGCGCAAGGAGCGCACCGGACTGCGCGTCATGCGGCAGACCATGCGCCTGCTGAACGAGCAGCACGAGCGAACAGCCGCTGCCGCACAGCGCCAACAGCTGATGGACTACAGTCTGGAGGACTACTCGCATGCCGACGGCGATACGGGCTGCCGCGCATGGCTGCTGCTGCCCGACCACTTCGACTATACGCTGAAAAAGCTTGAAAAGAATGGGGGGGTAACATATACGCTGATCTGTAAATGACACATGGTGGAATGACAAACGAAACATGAAGGAACATGGTAGGTAATAGACTTGTGAGAGCCTATATCGTCGACGACGACATCACAGCGTCGGCGTTGCTCAGAAAACTGTTGGAAGACTACTCCGTTGAACTGCTGGGCATGGCGACCGATGCCAATGACCGCACGCTCGACGACATTGTTGAACTGGAGCCCGACTTGCTGTTCCTCGACGTGGAGATGCCCTCCATGTCGGGACTGGAGTTCAGCCGGAAGCTGCGCCCGTTGGTGAAGCCCGACATGAAGGTGGTGTTCTATTCGGGCTACGACAAATATCTGCTGGAGGCCCTGCGCCAACAGGCCTTCGACTACATGCTGAAGCCGGCCAGCCGACAGGAACTGGCCAAGATCATGACGCGCTACTATGAAAACAAGCTGAGCAACATTCAGCAGGCCATGCCCCCTGCCGAGGTGACCGAGTTGCCGCAGGTCATGGTGGTGAACGCTACCAATGAGCACACCGTGCTGAACTTCAGTGAGATAGCCTATTTCCGCTTCGACAGCGAGCGGCGCATCTGGGAGGTCGTCACCAGCGAAGGTCGGAAGCACCAGTTGCGCCATCGCACCACGGCCGACATCATTCTGGCCTACTCAAGTTTGTTTGTGCAGATTCACAAGGGCTACATTGTCAACGTGCGCCACATCAGCAAAGTGTCTGACAGCCAGTGCTTCCTGCGACCGCCCTTGGACCACGTCAACGAACTGCACGTCAGTAAGAACTATCGCCACGATCTGATGGCTACCTTTTATAATATATAACTCAATAACACCGTACAGATATAATATAAACTCAATAACACCATACAGACATGACACAACAAGAAAAGACGCAAATAGAAGAGCACATCGTCGATGTGCTGAAGACGGTCTACGACCCTGAAATACCCGTCGACATCTACGAACTGGGCATGATCTACAAGATCGACGTGAAGGAAGACGGCGAGGATGCCACCGTCGACATCGACATGACCTTCACGGCCCCCAACTGTCCTGCCGCCGACTTCATTCTTGAAGACGTGCGCACAAAGGTGGAAAGCGTGGAGGGCGTGAAGAGCGCCAACATCAACCTGGTGTTCGAACCCGCCTGGGATCAGTCCATGATGAGTGAAGAGGCCCGACTGGAATTAGGCTTTTGACCTCTCTTCTCTCTCCATTCTCCTTTTTTAATCTTATCGACAAAAAGCATGAAACCAATTTATTTCCTTTCCGATGCCCATCTTGGCTCGTTGGCCGTTCAGCATCGCCGCATGCAGGAACGCCGGCTGGTGCGTTTCCTCGACAGTATCAAGGAGAAGGCCGGTGCCGTCTATCTGCTGGGCGACATGTTCGACTTCTGGTACGAATACCGCTACGTGGTGCCGAAAGGCTTCACCCGTTTTCTGGGCAAGCTCAGCGAACTGACCGACCTGGGCGTAGAGGTGCACTACTTTACGGGCAATCACGACATCTGGGCCTATAGCTATCTGGCCGAGGAGTGTGGTGTCATTCTGCACAAGAAGCCCGAGACCACCGATCTCTACGGAAAGGTGTTCTACCTTGCCCATGGCGACGGACTGGGCGATCCGAACAAGAGTTTCAAGCTCATTAAGAGCATCTTCCACAACAAGACGTGCCAGGTGCTGTTCTCAGCGCTGCATCCCCGTTGGGGCATGTGGTTCGGACTGCACTGGGCCAAGCACTCGCGGCTGAAGCGCCCCGACGGCGAAGAACCGCCCTACATGGGCGAGAACCGCGAACATCTGGTGCTCTACACGAAACAATACATCCAGTATCACTCGAACGTGGACTTCTTCATCTACGGCCATCGGCATATCGAGGTCGACTTGCAGCTGACGAAGAAGTCGCGCATGATCATTCTGGGCGACTGGATTACACACTTCAGCTATGTGGTATGGGACGGCGAACACCTGCTCATGTCGCAGTATATCGAGGGCGAGAGCAAGCTTTAAACTACCGTTTTTTGAGATACCACGCCATCAGCAGGCCAATGATGCCTCCCAATGTGCAGCCTGTGGTATTTGCCGCGAAGTCGAGCCATTCGCCGGCACGGTTCACGGTGCAGTAGGCCTGCACCAGTTCGATGCAGCCGCTCATCAGCACTGGGGCCAGCCATGCCCATACGAATAGCTTCCATCTGTTGAGCTGTTCGTGGCAGTGCAGATATTCCCACCAGATCACCGAGCACGTGCCGCCATACATCAAGAAGTGGGTCCACTTGTCCAGGAAGGCCACATTCTCCAGTTCGGGCACTTCGGGCGGCATGAACCAAATGCATAAATACCAAACAAGAGCGATGCAAATCAGCGAAAAACGGTATTTTCTTACAAAAACGAACGTTTTTTTCATCTTTAGTTTGAATTTTGATGCAAAAGTAAGAATATTTTTATACTTTTGCAAGCGTTTTCAAACGAAAGAGAAAGTATATGTCACAATCTGAGAGAGGAAACTTTGCCAGCAAACTGGGCATCATTCTGGCTACGGCAGGCTCGGCAGTAGGGCTGGGCAACGTGTGGCGCTTCCCATATATGACGGGCGAAAACGGCGGAGCCGTCTTCATTCTCATCTATCTGTTTTGTGTGTTGCTGCTGGGCATCCCCTGCATGATCAGCGAGTTCATCATAGGCCGCCATGCACAGTCGAACACCGCACGCGCCTACCGCAAGATGTCGGGCGGTACGGCCTGGACGCTCATTGGTTATATGGGCGTGCTCACGGGCTTCCTCATCACGGGCTACTATGCCGTTGTTTCCGGCTGGTGCCTGCACTACATCTGGGCATCGCTGTTGGGCCATCTGGAGGGCGATCCTGCCTATTTTCAGCAGTACTTTTCCGACTTCTCGCAGCATCCGGGCAAGCCCATCTTCTGGCTGGTGGTCATCATGTTGCTGACCTATCTCATCGTGGAGCACGGCGTGCAAAAAGGTATCGAGCGTGCCTCGAAAGTACTGATGCCCACCTTATTTATATTATTACTGATCATCGTGGTGGCCTCGTGCCTGCTGCCCGGAGCTGGCAAAGGCATTGAGTTCCTGCTGAAGCCCGACTGGGACGCGCTGAATAGTGACGTGTTCCTCTCGGCACTGGGACAGTCGTTCTACTCGCTCAGCATCGCCATGGGTTGCATCTGCACCTACGCCAGCTACTTCTCGCGGCAGACCAACCTGGCCAATTCGGCCATTCAGATAGGTGTGATAGATTCTGTCGTGGCCATTCTGGCTGGACTCATGATTTTTCCTGCAGCCTTCTCCGTGGGTGTGAGTCCCGACAGCGGCCCCTCGCTCATCTTCATCACGCTGCCTAACGTGTTCCAGCAGGCCTTCAGCGCCATGCCGCTGGTGGGCTACATCATCTCCATGCTGTTCTATGCCCTGCTCACGCTGGCAGCCCTCACGTCGCTCATGTCGCTTGTTGAGGTGTCGACGGCCTTTTGTCAGGAGGAGATGCACATCTCGCGTCGGGCAGCCACGCTACTGGTGGTGTCGACGGCATCCGTCATCGGCGTGTTCTGCTCGCTGTCGCTGGGCGGCTACGACGGATTGCAGCTGCTGGGCATGTCGCTCTTCGACATCTTCGACTTCGTGACGGGACAGATCTTCCTGCCGGTGGTGGGCTTCCTCACCTGCATCTTCATTGGCTGGTTTGTGCCCCACAAGGTGGTGCGCGACGAGTTCACCAACTGGGGCACGCTGCGCGGACGCTTCTTCCACCTCTATCTCTTTCTGGTGAAATATGTCTGTCCGCTGTGCATCTTGTTCATCTTCCTGCACCAGTTCGGGCTGATTTGAGCAATGAGTAATTAATAATTAGTAATGAATAATTAGCTGATGGAGAATAGAGGTAACTTTGCATCGCGTATGGGCATCATCCTGGCTACGGCGGGTTCGGCTGTCGGGTTGGGCAATGTGTGGCGCTTCCCGTTCATGACGGGGCATAATGGCGGTGCAGCCTTCATCCTGATTTATTTCGGATGCATTCTGCTGCTGGGCATCCCTGGCATGGTGAGCGAGTTCATCGTTGGTCGCCATTCGCAGGCCAATGCTGCACGGGCCTATCATCAAATCTCGGGCGGTCGCCGCCTGTGGCGCTCGGTGGGCTATCTGGGCATCGTCACTGCCACAATCATTCTGGGTTTCTATGCTGTGGTGGCCGGCTGGTGCCTGCAATATCTGTTTGCCTCGGTGATGGGACAGCTCAACGGCGATGCCGACTATGTGCTCAGCTATTTCCAGACATTCTCGTCGCATCCGTGGAAGCCCGTGCTTTGGGCCGTTGCTTTCATTCTGATTACGCATCTGGTCGTGGTGCGCGGTGTGCAGAAAGGCATTGAGCGAGCTTCCAAGTTGCTCATGCCCCTGCTGTTCGTGCTGTTGCTCATCATTGTGGCTGCCTCGTGCTCACTGCCCGGAGCCATGAAGGGCGTAGAGTTCCTGCTGCGGCCCGACTTTTCGAAGGTGAGCAGCGACGTGATGCTCGAAGCCTTGGGACAGGCTTTCTTCTCGCTCTCGCTGGGCACCGCCTGTCTGTGTACCTACGCCAGCTATTTCGCCAAAGACACCAACCTGTTGCGCTCGGCCTCGCAGATAGCCCTGCTCGACACACTGATAGCCATCCTGGCCGGCTTGATGATTTTCCCTGCCGCCTTTTCCGTAGGCGTAGAGCCCGACAGCGGTCCGTCGCTGATTTTTATCACCCTGCCGAACGTGTTTCAGCAGGCCTTCAGTTCCTTGCCCTTGGTGGGCTACGTCATCGGCATCCTGTTTTATGCCCTGCTGGTCTTTGCCGCCCTCACCTCTACGATCTCCATGCACGAGATAGGCACCGCCTTCTTCACGGAAGAGTTCCACTTGCCACGCACACGGTCGTCCTGGGTGGTCACCATTGTCTGCTCGCTGCTGGCCGTTGGCTGTTCGCTCAGTGTGGGTGCCGTCGATGGAATCACCCTTTTTGGCTTGTCGCTCATGGATTTCTGCGATTTCATCACGGCCCAGATCATGTTGCCTTTGGGCGCTTTCCTCACCAGTCTCTTCGTAGGTTGGTTTGTCGACCAGCAGCTGTTGCGCGACGAGTTCACCAATCAGGGCACCGTTTCCGTCCATCTGTTCCGTGCCTATCAGTTTGCCGTCCGTTTCATTGTGCCCCTGTGCATCCTTCTTATCTTCCTGCACCAGCTCGGTGTGGTGTAGCCGACAGCAGTTATCCTCATGGTGAACTTCAAAGACTTCTTCTACCTGCATAAGTCGGACAGACGGATACTATCGGCCTTCTTGCTGGTCATGGGACTGGCATTGGGAGGCCTTTTTCTGTTGGATGGCCTGACGGAGAAGGAGGCTGAGGCAGACGCGACGGAAACGGCGGACAGCATGGCCGGTGACGATAGCAAGAAAAATAAAAAGGGCAAACACACCCCCCCCATATATTTCAAGCAGGAAGAAGGGCGCAAGGCGGAGCGCTTTGCCTTTGACCCTAATACGGCTGACTCTACGCAGCTGCTGAGGCTGGGGTTGCGCCCCTGGCAGGTCAGGAACATCTATAAGTACAGGGCGGCAGGCGGCATCTATCAGACGAAGGAGGACTTTGCACAGCTCTACGGGCTGACGCTGAAGGAGTATCGCGAACTGGAACCCTATATCCACATATCAGACGACTATCTGCCGGCCGCAAGGATGGTCAGGCGGAAGTCTGCGGAACGCGACACGCTGCGCTTTCCAAAAAAGATGGCAGAGAGTGAGGTCGTCGATCTGGCTACGGCCGATACGGCACTGTTGAGGCGTGTGCCCGGCATCGGTTCTTACTATGCTCACGAAATCGTGAAGTACAGGGAGCGACTGGGCGGATTTGCCCATATTGACCAGTTGGACGAGATAGAGGGCTTCCCTCAAGACGCGAAGCGGTTCTTCAAGATGGAGACTCCGGCGGTTAAGAAGCTGAACCTGAACCGACTGAAGGAAAACGAACTGAAGCGCCATCCGTATCTGAACTATTATCAGGCGCATGCCATCGTTGACTACCGTCGCAGAAACGGGCGTTTGAACAGTCTGGACGACTTGCGGCTGCTGCGCGATTTTCCCGATGAAGTCCTCCATCGGTTAGCCCCTTATGTAGAGTTTTAATGATAAGCGTCAAATCTCGCTCTGTTTAACGTCAAATTCCGCTCTGTTTTGACGTTAATCAGCGTGAGATTTGACGTTAAACAGAGCGGAATTTGACGTTAATTAGAGCACAATTTGACGCTAATTGTTGAGAAGCGAAAAAAACGGCTGAAAAACTTAGGCTTTTCGGTATTCGCTGGGGCTCATGCCTACATGCTCCTTGAAGTATTTGCCGAGGAACGACTGGTTGGGGAAGTTCATCTCCTTGGCAACATCCTTGATGCTGAGCGTGGTGTTCTTCAGAATGACGCGCAACTGGAGCGTCACGTAGTTGTCTATCCACTCGTTGGGCGTGCGCTTGCTGACCTGCTTCACCATTTCTGATAGATACTTGGGCGTGATGTTCATCTGCATGGCATACCACGCCACGCGGCGTTCGTGCTTGCAGTTTTCTTCCACGAGCTTGATGAACTGCGTGAAGATGATGTCGGCACGGGTGGGGCGCAGGTCTTTCACCTGTTGGAAACGGTAGACAATATCGCTGAGCTCGTAGAACAGGGCGAGCAGCAGCGTGCGCACCACATCGCGGCAGAAGCGGTTCTCGGTGTTGCCTATCTTCGTCTTCAGCACGTCGAAATAGTTGTGGTAGGTCTGTCTGGCCTGCTCAGGGAAGGGGAAGATGGGGTAGTTGTGGGCGAAAAGGAAGAGGGCCGAGATGTCGCTGATGTTCTTGATGATTTCGTTGTAGAAGGGTATGGAGATCATCATGCAGAGACCGTCGAAGTCGGGCGAAGCGTTGTAGTTGTCGAGGATGTGGCGCTCGGAGACCACCATCAGGTCGTTGGCGTTGAGCGTCTGCTGCTTGGTGTCGAGGGTGAAGGTGACAGTGCCCTGTGTGCACAGACAGATGAGGATGAAGTTCATGCGCCGTGCATCCTTGGGGAAGGGAGCATCCATCAGGTGGTCTATGAGAAGTACGTCGTTGTCAAGCGACAGGCAGCTGGTCCATGCCTTGGCCTTGCTGAGATCGGTTTCAATGATATTTTTGTCCATAAGTATTCTGTTTTTCGGATGCAAAGTTAATCATTTTTTGCGATAAATCGTTTTGAATGTCGGGATATTATGCTTAACTTTGCATAAGAAATGGCAAAAAAGTTCTAAAAACGGCTATGACATACCCTGATTTTTGGCATTCGCTGCTGTCCTGTTATGATGAAGGCGAGGCACGCGCGGTGGCTCGCTGGCTTTTGGAGGTGTGTTTCGGCATGACGATGGCCGACATTGCGTGTGGTGCCGTAGAGCACATGACCGCCGAGCAGCAACAGCGGCTGGCCGCCATGCAGCAGCGCCTGCTGGAAGGCGAGCCTGTGCAGTATGTGGCAGGCGTGGCCGACTTCGGCCCTCGGCAGTTTGCGGTAGGGCCCGGCGTGCTGATTCCACGTCCTGAGACCTACGAGTTGTGCCGCTGGGTGAGCGAGAACGTCAAACGCTCTCGGCAGGAACGTCAAACACAGGGAGCGTTTGACGTTCTCGACATTGGCACGGGCAGTGGATGCATTGCCTGCACGCTGGCGGCCGATGTGCCAGATGCTCGGGTGACCGCATGGGACATTTCGCCCGTGGCCTTGCAGCTGGCTCGCCAAAACGCCCGTCGGACGGGTGTCAGCGTGAACTTCGAAGAGCGCGACATGCTGGCCGTACGCTATGGCAGCGACCTCGGCATGTGGGATGTCATTGTGAGCAATCCGCCCTATATCTGCGACAGCGAGGCCGACGATATGGCCGCGTGGGTGCTCGACTACGAGCCGGAGATAGCCCTCTTTGTGCCCGACGACGATCCGTTGCTGTTCTATCTGCACATCAGCAACTATGCGCAGTCGGCCTTGAAGGAGGGCGGACAGCTGTTCTTCGAAATCAACCCGCGTTTCGACGAGCATATAGAGGACATCTTGTTGGGATTGGGGTTCGACGACATCACGGTGAAAGAAGACCAATACGGGAAATCAAGATTTATCAAGGCAACATGGCATTGAATAGAGGAGAGAGGAAAGAGGAGGGTGGAGAGAGGTTAGAACAGATGGCCTTTCAGAAGTTGTCGGCCCTTTGCGCCCGAGGCGAGCACTGCCAGCATGACATGCTGGAGAAGATGCGCCAGTGGGGAGTGGACGAGGAAGCGCAGGCACGGGTGATGGCGCGGCTGGTCGGCGAACGCTATGTCGACGATGAGCGCTATGCACGTGCTTTTGTGCACGACAAGCTGGCCTACAACCAGTGGGGTCGCCGCAAGATTGAACAAGCCCTCTGGATGAAGCATATAGATGGCGAAACTGTGCGTGAAGTACTCGATGAAATCGACGAAAATGAGTATGTCAGCGTGTTGCAGCCCCTGTTGAAACAGAAGCGCAAGAGCGTGACCGGTCGCAACGACTACGAGCGCAATCTGAAGCTCATGAAGTGGGCGGTGGGCCGGGGCTTCACGATGGACGTGATACGGCAGTGCATAGCGGTGGAACTCGGCGATGACGAATAGCTTCTTTCGCCGCATTCTCGACCTGTTGTCGCCCCGTCAGTGCCCCGGTTGCGGACGACGACTGTCGGTGAGCGAGCCCGCAGTGTGCCACAGGTGTCTGCTGAGTGCGCCAGTGACAGGTTTTCCCAACGCCCCCTACGACAACCCGATGGCCCGCATGTTTTGGGGACTCGTCGGCATGGAGCGCGTGGTGGCGCTCTTTTACTATGAGGCAGGCGGCGAACTGGCATTGATTGTCCATGCCATGAAGTATTACGACCGGGCCGACGTGGCCGAGACGATGGGCATGATGCTGGCCGAAAGACTCTCCCCGTCAGGCTTCTTTGAAGGAATCGATGCCATTGTTCCTGTTCCCTTGTCGGAAGACCGGTTGCGGCAGCGGGGCTATAACCAGAGCGAATGTTTGGCAAGAGGCATCGCGCAGCTGACGGGCCTCCCCGTCTGCACCAATGTGCTAGGGCGCGTGTCTTTCAAGGGAAGCCAGACGCAGTTGAACGCTCGTCAGCGCAAGGGAAATGTAGAGCATATTTTCCACCTGCTGGAAGGCGCTGCCGACGTGGAAGGCAAGCATGTGCTGCTGGTCGACGACGTGATGACGACCGGAGCCACGCTGCTGTCGTGTGCCGACGCGCTGAAGGGTGTGAACGGCATAAAAATCAGTATCGCAACACTGGGCTTCACCCGAAGTTAAGCACAGAAACTACCCAAATTAAGGTAAAATAACGATAAACTGTCTGTCGCTTGCAGAAAAATGCGTACCTTTGCACCTTAATTAAGGTATAAAGAGCGAAAAGACATGTCTTGCATATTGCATATTGAAACCAGTACCCAGGTCTGTTCGGTGGCTGTGAGCGAAGACTCACACGTCATTTTCCACGAAGAAGAGCGCCCCGAGGAAGGAAAGTTGGGCAGCAGTGCCGAGCGGTTGGGGTCGATGGTCGATGCCGCCCTGTCGTTTACTGATAGTCACGCCATCCCGTTCGATGCCGTAGCCGTCAGTTGTGGCCCCGGCTCCTATACAGGATTGCGCATCGGCGTGTCGATGGCCAAAGGCGTTTGCTTTGGCCGCGACCTGAAGTTGATAGCTGTTCCCACGCTGGAGCTGCTGTGTGTGCCTGTGCTGCTGGGCAGGCAGTTCTCGGAATCTGAGAAGAAAGAACCCTTGCTCTGCCCGATGCTCGATGCCCGTCGCATGGAGGTCTATGCCGGTTTGTACGACCGCGCCCTGCGCCCTGTGCGCGAGGTGAGGGCCGATGTGGTCATTGCCGATACCTATCGTGAGTGGCTCGACGAGCGTCCCGTCTACTTCTTCGGCAATGGGGCAAAGAAATGCATGGAAACCATCAACCACCCCAATGCCCACTATATTGACGGCATAGAGCCACTGGCACGCTGGATGCAGCCGCTGGCCGAGAAGCGCCTGCTGCAAGAGCAGACCGAAGATGTGGCCTATTTTGAACCCTTCTATCTGAAAGACTATGTGGCCAAGATGCCCAAGAACCTGCTGAACCGCTGATGCAGGCAGGAAGGGAAGGAACCGCTAATGGCGACAGAAAGTATAATTGTTGAATTTTTTCTATGAACAACGATATGGATATTAAAGGATTAGACTACAATACGAAGCGCGAGGCACTCATCATGCCGGAATACGGTCGTGAGATTCAGAAAATGGTGGAACACGCCATCGCCCTGCCTTCGAAGGAAGAGCGTCAGCGTTGCGCCCAGACGATTGTGAAGCAGATGGAGAACAGGGTGCCGCAGATGCGCGAGAATGCCAACTACAAGCAGACGCTTTGGGACCATCTGTACCTGATGAGCCACAAGCAGCTGGACATTGACTGGCCTTTCGACATGAGCAATGCCGAGAAGCTCTACGCCAAGCCCGAACCGATGAAGCTGCCGCAGAACACCATCCGCCTGCGCCATTACGGTCGCATGGTTGAGGAACTGTTGGAGAAGCTGAAGACGATGCCTGAAGGTCCGCAGCGCAACGAGCTCATCCGTCTGACGGCCAACCAGATGAAGCGCGACCTTGTGCAGTGGGGACATGGCTCTATCGACGACGAGAAGGTGGCCGACGATATGGCACGCCTCACCGACGGCGCTGTGCAGCTGGATCTGAAATCGTTCCATTTCGAACGGGTGGTCCTCGACGACGCACCGGCTGCAGGAAAGAAAAACAATAAAAAGCGCAAGTAAGCAATATGTCAGCATTCGTCATTGAAGGCGGACGTCCGCTGTCGGGAACCATTCGTCCGCAGGGTGCAAAGAACGAAGCCCTGCAGGTGATCTGTGCCACGCTGCTCACCAGCGAACCGGTTACCATCCACAACATTCCCTGCATCCGCGATGTCAACAACCTGATTCAGTTGCTCAGGGATATCGGGGTGAAGGTCAGCAAAATTGACTATAACACCTATACCTTTCAGGCCGACAACCTGAATCTTGACTACCTGCAGAGCGACGAGTTCGTGGCCAAGAATGCCGAGTTGCGCGGCTCGGTCATGATGATCGGTCCGCTGCTGGCACGCTTCGGCAAGGCTGTCGTCACCAAGCCCGGTGGCGACCAGATAGGCCGTCGCCGACTGGACACCCACTTCCTGGGATTCCAGAAACTGGGTGCCAGGTTCGAACAGGTGGAAGGCCGCAATGTCTATCAGATCACCGCGCCGGCCTCTCGTCTGAAGGGCACCTACATGCTGCTCGACGAGGCATCGGTGACGGGAACGGCCAATATCGTGATGGCCGCTGTCTTCGCCAAGGGCACGACAACCATCTATAATGCTGCCTGCGAACCCTATCTGCAGCAGTTGTGCACAATGCTGAACCGCATGGGTGCCCGCATCAGCGGCATCGCCTCGAACCTGTTGACCATCGAGGGCGTGAAAGAGCTGCATGCTGCCAGCCATACCATCCTGCCCGACATGATCGAGGTGGGATCGTTCATCGGCATGGCCGCCATGTGTGGCGACGGTGTGCGCATTCAGGATGTCTCGCTGAAGAATCTCGGTATCATTCCCGATGCTTTCCGTCGCATGGGCATCAAGGTGAAGGAAGAAGGCGACGACCTTTTCATTCCGCATCAGCGCCACTATGAGATTCAGTCGTTCATGGACGGCACCATCATGACGCTGGCCGACGCTCCCTGGCCGGGCCTCACCCCCGACTTGCTCAGCGTGCTGATCACCGTGGCCACGCAGGCTCGCGGCAGCGTGCTGTTCCACCAGAAGATGTTCGAGAGTCGCCTGTTCTTCGTCGATAAGCTCATCGACATGGGTGCACAGATCATTCTCTGCGATCCCCACCGTGCCGTTGTGGTCGGTCACGACCGCAAGATTCAGTTGCGCGGCGGTCGCATGTCGAGCCCCGACATTCGTGCCGGTATCGCCCTGCTGATAGCTGCCATGAGTGCCAAGGGCACCAGCCGCATTGACAATATTGAGCAGATAGACCGTGGCTACGAGAATATTGAGGGCCGCCTGAATGCCCTCGGAGCAAAAATAGAGAGAATAAACTAGAGAGACTAGTAGAACTAGTATGACTAGTAGAACCAGTATGACTAGTAGAACCAGAATATGATCAAGAAAGAAGAAGTCTACCGCATAGGCCGTTTAGGCAAGGCCCACGGCATCAAGGGCGAAGTGTCGTTTCAGTTCGACGACGATGTCTTCGACCGTGTTGATGCCGACTATCTCGTGCTGGAGCTCGACGGCATCTTGGTGCCATTCTTCTTCGAGGAGTATCGTTTCCGCAGCGACAGCGTGGCACTGGTGAAGTTCTGCGACATAGACACTCAGGAGCGGGCTCGCGAACTGACGGGCTGCGATGTCTACTTCCCCCGTGCACTGGCTGCCGATGACGAGGCTCCGCTGTCCCTGAACAGTCTTGTTGGCTTCGACATCATCGAAGCAACCACTGGGCAGACAGTGGGCCGCATCGCTGCTATCGACGACCAGACTGCCAATGTGCTCTTCGAGTTGGAAGACGGCACCCTCGTCCCTGCCAGCGAAGAACTTATCACTCACATAGATAATAAACAGAAAACAATTACGATTGCCCTTCCAGAAGGACTACTTAGTTTATGAAACAAATAGCAATTTTAGGCTCGACAGGCAGCATCGGCACGCAGGCCCTTCAGGTCATCGAAGAGCATAGCGACCTGTATGAAGTGTACTGCCTGACAGCCAATAATAAGGTGGAACTGCTGGCCGAGCAGGCCCATAAGTTCCATCCTGCCGCCGTGGTTATTGCCAACGAGCAGCGCTACGACGAACTGAAAGCACTGATGCAGGACTTGCCCGACGTGAAGGTCTATGCCGGAACCCGTGCCCTCGACGAGATTGTAGAGGCCGGACCCATCGACATGGTGCTTACCGCCATGGTGGGCTTTGCAGGACTGACTCCCACCATTCATGCCATCAAGGCCCATAAGACCATCTGTCTGGCCAACAAGGAGACACTCGTCGTGGCTGGCGAGCTCATCTGCCGTCTGGCGCTTGAGAACCGTGCCAATATTCTGCCCGTCGACAGTGAGCACTCGGCCATCTTCCAGTCGCTGGTAGGTGAAGACGAGAACCCCATTGACAAAATTCTGCTGACGGCCTCTGGCGGTCCGTTCCGCACGAAGACGATGAAAGAGATTGCTCATGTTACCAAGGCTGATGCCCTGCGCCATCCCACGTGGGATATGGGTGCCAAGATCACCATCGACAGTGCTTCGATGATGAACAAGGGCTTTGAGGTTATTGAGGCGAAGTGGCTCTTTGGTGTCGATGCCCGGCAGATTCAGGTGCTGGTACACCCCCAGTCGATTGTCCATTCGGCCGTGCAGTTCCAGGACGGAAGTGTGAAGGCCCAGTTGGGTGTGCCCGATATGCGCCTGCCCATCCAGTATGCTTTCTCGTTCCCCCAGCGTCTGCCGCTCAGTGGCGAACGCCTCGACCTGTTCAAGGCGCAGAAGCTGGAGTTCTTCGAGCCCGATCTGCAGAAGTTCCGCTGTCTGGCCATGGCCTACGAGGCCCTCGACCGTGGCGGCAACATGCCCTGCATTGTCAATGCGGCCAACGAGATTGTGAATCGTGCCTTCCTTGAAGACCGTTGCGGTTTCCTGCAGATGGGCGACATCATCAGCGAGACCATGCAGCGTGCCACCTTCATCAAGACACCTTCGCTCGACGACTATATGCAGACCGATGCTGAGGCCCGTCGCATCGCAACGGAACTGCTGAAGTGATTTTAACAGGAAAAAGTCAATTCGAAATATCGGAATTTCGAAATGACGAAATAACGGAATAACAAAACATCGAAATAACGACACAACGACACAATGGAAGTATTTTTAATTAAAGCATTACAGTTTATTCTCGCCATCTCGCTGCTGGTGCTGCTGCACGAGGCTGGCCATTTCTTCTTCTCCAAACTCTTTGGCGTAAGGGTCGAGAAGTTCTACCTCTTCTTCGACCTCGGCATTGGCAAGTGGTCGGGAAAACTATTCCACAAGAAACCGAAGAACAGCGATACTGAATATGGTGTGGGCTGGCTGCCGCTGGGCGGTTACTGCAAGATATCGGGCATGATTGACGAGAGCTTCGACACCGAGCAGATGAAGCAGCCCGAACAGCCCTGGGAGTTTCGCTCCAAGCCGGCTTGGCAGCGCCTGCTCATCATGACGGGCGGCGTGCTGGTCAATTTCCTGCTGGCACTGTTCATCTATTCCATGATTCTCTTTACCTGGGGCGAAAAGTATGTCCCTGTGCAGAACATGACCCGTGGCATGTACTTCAACGAAGAAGCCCGTGAGTTGGGATTCCAGAACGGCGATATCATGCTGAGCCACGACGGCGTGGACTTCGGAGCCTTTACGGCTGATTTCTATCGCGACTTGGCGGAAGCCCACGAGGTGACCGTGTTGCGTGACGGTCAGCAGGTGAGCCTTGCCCTTCCCGGCAATCTCGATTTGCTGCGCATGCTGCAGTCGGATCCTCGTTTTGCTTCGCCACTTATTCCCATGTGCATTGACTCTGTCATCGTTGACTCGCCTGCCGCTCAGGCCGGCATTGCCAAGGGCGACGACATTCTCTCTATCAATCATCACGACATTGCCAACTACAACGAGTTCCAGCAGGAACTGGGGCGGCTCTACGATGTCTATCAGAGTGCTGAAACCGATGCCGACCGTCAGCAGGCCTTGCAGACGGAGGTGGTCTTCGTGCACGATGGTGACACGCTGACACGTACCGTCGTGCTCATGGCTGAAAAGAAAGCCTTGAAGATGGGTGTCTACAATCTGTCGTTGAACAACTACGAGGCTGTCACTGTGGAGTATGGTTTCTTCGAGAGCTTCCCTGCTGGCATCAAGTATGGTTGGAATGTGCTGTCGGGCTATGTCAGCGATATGAAGTATGTGTTTACGGCTGAGGGTGCCAAGTCGCTGGGCGGCTTCGGAACCATTGGCAATCTGTTCCCTGCCGTGTGGGACTGGCATGCTTTCTGGATGATGACGGCTTTCCTCAGCATCATCCTGGCCTTCATGAACATTCTGCCTATCCCGGCCCTCGACGGCGGTCATGTGCTGTTCCTTATCTACGAGATGATTACGCGCCGCAAGCCCAGCGAGAAGTTCATGATCTGGGCCGAGTATGTTGGCTTTGGCATTGTCATCCTGCTTATGATCGTTGCCAACCTGAACGACTTAATACGCTTGCTATAACCAATAGTGCTGCTACGCAGACGTAGCAAAGCAACACCTGAACTACCGATGGATGCAGTCCTTCCAGACTGGCCATCGGTAGTTTTGTAATTCCTGTCAGCACGTCGTTCAGCCGTTCCACCGTCCACACCACCAAGCCGCCCGTCTGTGGGAGGACAATCATGAGCAGTGCTCCGCAGAGTATTGCGTAGGCTGCCGGTATTACTATCAGGTTGGTCAGCAGGAAATAGGTGGAGAAGCGACCGAAATAGAAGGCAATGAGTGGGGCCGTGCCCAGCTGTGCCGCCAGCGATATCCAAAAGCTGCCTTTTACCCAGCGGATAAGTATCTTCCAGAAATTCTTGGTATCTTCCGGCTTCTTGGTGCGCTTTCCTTCCATCAGCGGCAGTGCCAGCAGGATGCTGAACACACTGAGGAACGACAGCTGGAAGCCGATGTCGTAGAGTGCCAGGGGGTTCAGCAGCAGGATGATGATGGCAGCCAGTGCCAACAGGTTCACTGACATGTGGGGCCGCTGTCCCAGTGAGAACAGGGCGAAGATGCTGATCATGCAGGCCGAGCGCACTACGCTGACGGGCAGTCCAACCAGCAGTGCAAAGGCCCAGATGGACAAAATGAGCACTGTCTGTGACACGATGCTTCGGCGCCGTTCGTAGAACGTCAGACTGCTCAGTAGCATATAGATGATGCCGAGGTGCAGTCCGCTCAGTGCCAGCACGTGCGAAGCTCCGGTTACGGAATAGGTGTCGCGCAGTTCGCGGCTGAGAGCCGACTTGTCGCCCAGTGTCATTGCGGCCAGCACGCTGTAGGCATCGTCAGAGGCTCCCAGTAGCCGGTATTGCTCCAGCAGCGAGTGCCGCCAACGCAGGAAGGTGATGCGCATACGGTCCACGATGGACAGTCGTTGCAGTGCTGCCGGTTGACGTTGCCATTTGTCGGCTGCTGCATAGCAGTGCAGCGTGTGGTGCCATCCGTTTTCAATGCGCGTCAGCAGTTGTACGCCGTCGCCAGGCTTCAGGGCACGGCTGCGCTCGTCTTTCTTGAAATAGCAGGTGGTGCTTTGTCCCGTTTTGCAAAGCAGCAGTTCTACGGCCATCGTCTTTGCTTTCTCCGTGGGTTCCGATGCCACGACGGCCTCCATCCATTCCACTTGCCCGCTGCAGGCCTGTTGTTGTCGGTTTTGCTCGCGAATGGCCAGTAGCATGCCCAGCAGCAGGGTGCATAGGAAGATGAAAAAGGTATGTGTAAGGGGTCTGCTCTTGAAAAAGAATTGCAGCACGAGCAGACCGGCCAGACAGAGCCAGAGGGGTGTTGCGGTGTAGGGTAGGGAAGTGTTGATGCCGATGACGATACCGCCCATCATGCTCAGGGCTATCGGCAGCATCGGAGCTCGGGTGGCCAGTAGGTTGTCAGCCGACCACATGGAGCAGTTCGCTGAAGTGGGTGATGCAGATCAGACCCTCGTGGTCTACGGTCTCGGCATGCTCCAGTTCCCAAGTGATGTGGAAGGGTATGTGGACGGCTTGCGCCCCAATGGCCAGTGCCGGTGCAATGTCGCTCTTCATGGAGTTGCCCACCATGAGCAGTTCTTCGGGCTTGATGCCCAGATGGCGGCACAGGGCTTGGAACTCCCGTTCCGTCTTGTCGCTGGTGATCTCTACATGTTCGAAATAGCGGCTCAGTCCTGACCGCTGCAACTTGTGCTCCTGATCGAGCAGTTCGCCCTTTGTGAAGACGGCCATATGCCAGCCGCGCCGCTGCAGTTCGCGCAGTGTCTCGTCAACCTCGGGCAGTGGGGTGGCCGGCAGGTTCAGCAGCGAGTAGCATTCGTCTTGCAGCCATGCCAGCTTGTCGCCAGCCATTTCGTGGTGCGACACCCTTAGTGCCGTCTCAATCATCGACAGCGAGAAAGCCTTCGTGCCATAGCCCAACAGCGGCATGTTCTTCCGCTCGGTGGCAAACAGCTCCTCAGCAGCTTTCTGCCGGTCGGTCCAAGGCTCCAGCAGGGTGTAGAGTTCCTGCATCACGCGCTCGAAGTGGCCTTGGCAGTCCCAAAGTGTGTCGTCGGCATCGAAGGCTATGAACTTGATGGGCTTTTTCATATCGTCAGAGTATTCGGAGTAATCAGAGTATTCGGAGTAATCAGAGTATTCGGAGTAATCAGAGTATTCAGATCTTGTTAATATCCACATACCCGTGCATCACGGCATAGATAGTGAGGGCCGATACGCTCTTCATGCCCAGTTTGTCCATGATGTTCTTGCGGTGGGTGATCACGGTGGTGAGGCTGATGTTCAGCCGGTCGGCAATTTCCTTGTTGATAAGCCCCTGCACGATGAGAGCCATCACCTCAATCTCGCGGTCGGTCAGCACCTTTTGCTGCAGAATATGCGGCATGGGTGGCATGTTTTTGCCGTGCGGATGGGCATGCTGTTGCAGGGCCAGTAGCGAGTGAACCAATTGCTGTTCGGGCACGTTGATGCAGATGCTGTGGAACTCGCTGAGCTGCGAGCCGCCGTCGAGTGACAGTGTCAGCACGATGGTCTGCCGGCGGTGTTCGGTGAAAAACTGCCGGTTCTCCAGCACAATGTTCATGGCCACGAAGTAGTGGAAGTAGTTTTCAGGGTGGTTGGCCTCAAATTCGGTCATCGAGCCGAAGGTGTCAATGGTCATAATCGGCATCACGTTCTGCAGCATCTGCTTCAGTCCGACGACGGCCAGTGTGTTGGGGTCTATGATGGCTATTTTGGGCCTTCCTTGGTGCATTCCTTGGTGCATGGGAATAGTGAAAAGTTCTGATTAGAGTGTTCCTTTGGTGGAGGGCAGTTCGTAGTGGTAGATGTCGCGCTTGACGGCCATCTTCAGTGAGCGGGCCAGCGCCTTGAAGATGCCCTCTATCTTGTGGTGCTCGTTCTGCCCATCGGCCTTGCTGAAGAGGTTCATCCGGGCAGCGTCGCTCAGGCTCTTGAAGAAGTGCAGGAACATCTCGGTGGGCATGTCGCCAACGTGTTCGCGGTAGAACTCGGCCTGCCATACCAGCCAGGGTCGTCCGCCGAAGTCCAGACAGACGTGGCACATGCAGTCGTCCATGGGCAGCGAGTAGCCGTAGCGTTCAATGCCGCGCTTCGAGCCCAGCGCCTGCAGCAGACATTCGCCCAAGGCCAGTGCCGTGTCTTCGATGGTGTGGTGCTCGTCAACGTTCAGGTCGCCCTTGCAGTGTATGCTCAGGTCCATGCCGCCATGCTTGCCTATCTGTTCCAGCATGTGGTCGAAGAAGCCCAGTCCGGTACTGATGTCGCAGTGGCCTGCGCCGTCCAGGTTCAGGCTCACCTCAATATCGGTCTCTTTGGTAGTGCGCTTCACGTGGGCGGTGCGCTCGCCGGCAAACACCAGTTCGGCAATCTTGTCCCACGTCATGCCGTCGCGCCCCAGAATGAGGCTCTTACAGCCTATGTTGTGTGCAAACTGAGCGTCGGTCTCGCGATCGCCGATGACGTAGCTGCCGGCTATATCGTACAGGTCAGGGCGATTCATGTATTTCTCCACCAGTCCTGTCTGCGGCTTGCGCGTGGGGGCATTGTCCTCGGGGAAGTGACGGTCAATGAGAATGTCGTCGAATGTGATGCCTTCACCCTCCAGTGCCTGCAGGATGAAGTTATGGGCCGGCCAGAACGTGTTCTCAGGGAACGAGGGCGTGCCCAGTCCGTCCTGGTTGCTCACCATCACAAACAGGAAGTCGGTCTTCTGGCGCAGCAGGGCCAGATTGCTGAACATGCCGCGTGTGAAGCGTATTTTCTCCAGCGCGTCCACCTGTTCGTCGTGGGGTTCCTCCACCAGGGTGCCGTCGCGGTCAATAAAGAGTATTCGTTTCATAATCACTATTCACTATAAACTGTTCACTAACTCGTTTCTCTCCCTCTCCTGCGTCTCCACCGAGCCGTACAGGAAGTAGAGCGGAAAGAGTGCCGACAGGTAGATATAGGCGCGGATGAAGCCGGCCAGTGTGAACACCACGATGTTCATCCACAGCATATAGTCGGGCATGCCCGTGGGGTCGCCCCTCATGGCTCCTGCCTGCGACACCATGCCTGCTGCCAGCAGGATGAAGGCCGGCAGCTCGGTGAGCAGGGCCAGCACGATGGTCACGATGACTACCACCAGCAGCAACAGCAGCATGCCGCCGGCATAGCGCGGCGGAATCCAGGCGCTCTTCGGCTTTTCGTCGCTGCGCTTCAGCAGTCGGCGGCCCATCACGAAGAGCATGGCGATGGTCACTGCCACGTAGAGCAGGGCCAGTGCCAGCGGCAGATAGCGCTGCAGTGTCTCGTTCTCCAGCGTCTGTCTGATGGGCAGCACACTGGTTGTCATGGTGACGATGAGGCCGGCCAGCACGGCATAGACGGCAGCAATCAGCCAGGTGGAGCGGAAATACTTGCGAAAACGGTCCAGATAGAGGCGGTAGCCATCGCGTACGCAGGCCCCCACGCTCCTGATCCGGAACAGTCCTAAATCCTTTGTGTCCTTATCCATTGTGGTTCGTTGTTTTGCTATTCCGATGCAAAAGTAGCTAAAAATCCCGAATAACAGGTCAGAACGTGGAATAATAAGTCTTAAAATTTTGCCAATTCAAAGATTATCCTTACTTTTGTCTGCCGACAACCTATCATCAACACCTTTTTTTTATTGAAGCGTATGAAATTCATTTCCTGGAATGTCAACGGCCTGCGCGCCTGTGAGGGCAAGGGCTTTAGCGATATTTTCCGCCAGTTGGATGCCGATTTCTTCTGTCTGCAAGAGACCAAGATGCAGCCTGGACAACTCGACCTGCAGTTCGAGGGTTACCAAAGCTACTGGAACTCAGCCGAGAAGAAAGGCTATTCGGGCACTGCCATTTTCACCCGAAGGCAGCCCCTTAATGTAGAATATGGCATCGGCATCGACCTGCACGACCACGAAGGGCGTGTTGTCACTCTTGAAATGAACGATTTCTTCCTGGTGTGCTGCTACACGCCCAACTCGCAGGACGGCCTGAAGCGACTGGAGTACCGCATGTCGTGGGAAGATGCTTTCCGCTCCTATTTGAAGCGTCTCGACAGGCAGAAACCCGTCATTCTCTGTGGTGACCTGAACGTGGCCCACGAGGAGATAGACATCAAGAACCCGAAGACCAACCG
>ERZ842401.2592-NODE-2592-length-24014-cov-4.596018_pt1 | contig 24014 bp, 20 predicted proteins | sample MGYA00521270_ERZ842401 | MGnify/ENA primary metagenome ERZ842401 (study PRJEB31892, sample SAMEA3878208) | bioreactor metagenome | biome: Moose rumen | place: Sweden | collected 2011-10 | study: EMG produced TPA metagenomics assembly of the PRJEB12797 data set... | reverse complement strand
GCTCTTCGGCTTCGCCAGCCTCGTCGATACCTACCACAAGGCACAGGGGGACTACCGACAGATTCTTCAGGAGTATGCCGAAGGAAATTATAAAGATTATGACGCGCGCGTAGATGAGGAGACAATGGCTGCTCTCTTGGAGAACTACGCCCGCGAGATGAGGAGCAAGTACCTGCCTCATTTCTACGGTGAGATCCGCAAGAAGTACAAGGGCGACTACAAGGCGTTTGCCCATGATGTCTTTGCGAAGAGCAGGCTCACCAGCTACGAAGGCTGGTATGCGCTGACCCATGCCCGTGTGCGGGCGGCGGCACAGCTCGGCGACTCCCTCGAACAAGCCGTGGCCGACCAGAAGGCTTACGAGCAGTACCTCAACGCCGATCCTGCGATGCTGCTGGCCAAGGAGGTGACGGAGATGGCGCGTAGCGTCATCAACAAACCTGTCGGCGAGACGGCGGCGCTCATCCGATACAACGAGGACCTGCTCACGCAGGCTGTCCTGGAGATGGAGCAGGCGCAGCCGCACTACAGTGACGCCAATTTCACACAGCGCATGAGCTACGGCATCGTCAGCGACTACACCAATTCGGGCATCCACCACGACTATCTCACGACGATGCCCAGCCTCATCGAGAAGATTGAGAAAGGGCGCGACAACCCCGACTATCAGGTGCAGGAAGACATCCTGGCGCTCTTCAAGCGCGGCGACTTCGGGCGCTATGCTGATTCGCGCACGCACCAGCTGCCTCTCTGCTTCCTCACCACCAACGACATCACGGGCGGCAACAGCGGCAGCCCGATGTTCAATGGCAAGGGTGAGCTCATCGGCCTGGCCTTCGACGGCAACTGGGATGCCCTCTCCTCCGACATCAGTTTCGACAGTAGCCTCACCCGCTGCATCGGTGTCGATATCCGCTTCGTGCTCTGGCTCATGGAGAAGTGGGGCGGGGCGCAGAATCTTGTGAATGAAGTCGTGGCTCACCCATGAGTCCAAATGCTGGAATAACGATATAACGCAAAACCGATATCACGATGGAAGCGGAACAGACATTACATCCTCTGCATCTCTTCCACTTCTGCCCCAAGTGCGGTTCGTCGCATTTCGTGGAGCACAATGAGAAGTCGAAGCAGTGCATGGACTGCGGTTTCACCTATTACATCAACCCTTCGGCAGCTACTGTCGCTCTCATCGAACGACCTGCCCCCGCTCAATCGTCAAATGGTCCATCGTCAAATCGTCAAATCGAATGGCTCTGTGTGCGACGTGCCAAGGAGCCAGCGAGGGGCACGCTGGATCTCCCCGGCGGCTTCTCGGATCTCTACGAGACCAGTGAGCAGGGTGTGGTGCGCGAAGTGAAGGAGGAGACAGGTCTCGACGTGGAGTGCGTGGAGTTCCTCTTCTCCATCCCCAACCAGTATGTCTATTCCGGCTTCACCGTCCACACGATGGATATGTTCTACCGCTGCCATGTCGCCGACGGCCTTGACAGCGCACGTGCTGCCGATGATGCGGGCGAGGTGCTCTGGCTGCGTCCCGAAGACATCCGTCCCGAGGACTTCGGGCTCATCAGTGTGCGTCAAGGTGTAAGGCTGCTATTGGCAAGAAGACAGAAAAGCGGGCTTTGAGGATAAGAAATCATATAAAAAGCAACCTATCCGCAAAAAAAGTCGTACCTTTGCGCCCGGAAAGAGCGCCGCGTAGTGCGTCTGCGCCCTTTACCGACCTTAGGTAAAAGTAAATATACATCAGTTATGGTAGAAAAGATTTTTGCAGGCAAGCTCCTGAAAGTGAAAGCCATCAAGCTGCAGCCCACCAACCCGTTCACATGGGCCAGCGGTTGGAAATCCCCCTTCTATTGCGACAACCGTAAGACGCTGTCCTACCCAGAGCTGCGCACCTTCGTGAAGCTGGAGACGGCGCGCCTCATCATGGAACGCTTCCCCGAGGCGGAGGCCGTGGCCGGCGTGGCCACGGGTGCTATCCCGCAGGGCGCGCTGGTGGCCGATGAGCTAGCACTGCCCTTTGTCTATGTCCGTTCGAAACCCAAGGACCACGGCCTGGAGAACCTCATTGAAGGTGAGTTGCGCCCCGGCATGAAGGTGGTGGTCGTAGAGGATCTCATCTCCACGGGTGGCAGCAGCCTGAAGGCTGTCGAGGCCATCCGCAACAATGGTTGTGAGGTTGTCGGCATGGTGGCCGCCTATACCTATGGCTTCGCCGTGGCAGAGAAAGCCTTCAAGGAGGCAGGCGTGGAGCTTGTCACGCTCACCAACTACGAGGCGGTCGTGGAGGAAGCCCTCGCCACGGGATATATCAAGGAATCGGACGTGAAACTCTTAAATGACTGGCGTCGTGACCCGGCGCACTGGAACGCATGACCAAGTACGAAAGCACCGTCAAACAAATACACTTCCCGCAGGCGTCCATCTTCGCGAAACTGGCAGATCTGCGGAACCTCGAATCCCTCAAGGAGCGCGTGAACGACCCCGCCTTCCTGGAGCAGCTTCGCGCCTCCGGTCAGGTGCCCGAGGACAAGCTCGCGCAGATACAGGATATGGCATCGAAGCTGGAGTTCACGGCGAACTCCGTGAGCATTGTGGGCTCGCCCATCGGCAACGTGGCTCTGCAAATCGTGGAACGCGAGGAGCCTAAATGCATCAAGTTCGAGGTGCAGGGCGCTCCGATGGCGGCTCATTTGTGGATCCAGCTGCTCCCCACCTCGGCCTACGAGAGCAAGATGAAATGCACCATCGGTGCGGACCTCAACTTCTTCCTCAAGCAGATGGCGAAGAAACCTCTGCAAGAGGGCGTCGAGAAGCTGGCGGATATGCTGGCGATGATACCCTATGGGTTTTGAAGATTGAAAGTCGAAAATTGAAACATTGAAAGATTGAAACATTGAAAGATTCTTCAACAACGACAAAGGCTGCGCCGATATGGCTCAAATCCACGCTGCCCACCGCTGAAATAGAACGGTTCACCGTCGGCCGCGACCGCGAACTGGATATGTATCTGGCAGAGAGCGACGTGCTGGGTTCGATAGCGCACATCACCATGCTCGAGAGCATTGGACTGCTGACTGCTGACGAGCTGAGGGTGCTGCTCGCAGAGCTCCGCCGCATCCTCGCTGACATTCGTGCGGGACAGTTCGAGATTGAAGAGGGCATCGAGGATGTCCACTCCGAGGTGGAGCTGCTGCTCACACGCCGCCTTGGCGATATCGGCAAGAAAATTCACAGCGGCCGCTCGCGTAACGACCAGGTGCTGGTGGATCTGAAACTGTGGACACGGCGCCAGCTGCGCGACATCGTGGAGCGCGTGAAGACACTCTTCGACGAGTTGCAGGCACAGAGCGAGCGCTACAAGGACGTGCTCATGCCCGGCTACACCCACTTGCAGGTGGCGATGCCGTCGAGTTTCGGTCTCTGGTTCGGCGCCTACGCCGAGAGCCTCGCGGATGATATGCTCTTCCTGCAAGCCGCCTACCGGATGGTGAACCGCAACCCGCTGGGCTCTGCTGCCGGCTATGGCTCCAGCTTCCCCCTCGACCGCCAGCTGACCACCGACCTCCTGGGCTTCGACACGATGAACTATAACGTGGTCTATGCCCAGATGGGGCGTGGCAAGATGGAGCGCAACGTCGCCTTCGCCCTCGCCACCGTCGCGGGCACCATCGCCAAGCTGGCTTTCGATGCCTGCCTGTTCAATTCCCAGAACTTCGCCTTCGTGAAGCTCCCCGCCGAGTGCACGACGGGCAGCAGCATCATGCCGCATAAGAAGAACCCCGATGTCTTCGAACTCACACGTGCCAAGTGTAACAAACTGCAGTCCCTGCCCCAGCAGGTGATGCTCATCATGAACAACCTGCCGAGTGGCTACTTCCGTGACCTGCAGATTATCAAGGAAGTGTTCCTGCCCGCCTTCGGAGAGCTGAAGGATTGTCTGGAGATGACCGCCTACATCGTCCATCGGATGCAGGTCAACGAGCACATCCTCGATGACCCGCGCTACGACCTGATGTTCTCCGTTGAGGAGGTGAACCGCCTGGCGGCCAACGGTATGCCCTTCCGCGATGCCTACCGCAAGGTGGGTCTCGACATCGAGGCCGGACAGTTCCAGCCTCGCAAGGAGGTTCACCACACCCACGCCGGCAGCATCGGCAACCCCTGCACCGCCGAGATCAGCGCCCTTATGAACCACGTGCTCGAGGGCTTCCCCTTCGCGAAAGTGGAGGAGGCAGAGCGACGGTTGGGTGGCATTGAGGATTGAAAAATTGAAAGGTAGCCAAACTAAACATTGAACGAGACATCTTTCAAAGCGAATGTTGAACGTGTCCATGAGCTCCCTCAGCCTCATGGGTCACGCCACCTTTGGTCTCTCTGTTGGTTGGTCTTCAATCTTTCAATATGTCAATGTCTCAACTTCCTGGTCGCCTGCTCCAAGACCGAGCAGACGTATAGCAATCACACCGCCCGCTTTGCCTTCACGGCCACGAACCTCGTGCCGCATCTCAACGCCGCACTAAACAATGCGGGCGAGTTCTGTACCATCACCGCCCATAACAACACGTATGTCTTCCACAGCCCAGGGCTACGGGAGGACTACACGTATGAGCGCTCGGAGCTGGAGCGGAAGTCCGGCTACATCCTCGGCTTGAGTGGTCTCATCGTGGGGACACCCGTCATTGCGGAGCAGCTGAGCAGCCAGCCGACGGTCGTCTGCTTCGACCTGGCCTGCCCCAACTGCTACGAGGACGCCAGCATCACCCGTAATGTCACCCTCCAGCTGAGTCAGCGTGCGCTGTGCTCCCGCTGCCAGCGCGTCTATGATCTCAACACGCAGGGCATTATCGTGGAGGGAGCGCGGGGTACGAGCCTCTACCGTTACCGCGTGGCCTACTACCCTTCGGGCAATACCCTGAACGTCAGCAATTATTAGCGAAGGAAGGAGATGCTATTGAATAGATAGAAACCCATAAACGAGAACCCCATGACAATCATCAACTTTGCAGAACAGAACTCCGTCATCAACCAGTATATGGCAGAGCTGCGCGACAAGAGTTATCAGAAGAACCGTCTGCTTTTCCGCAACAACATCCAGCGCATCGGTGAGATGATGGCTTTCGAGCTGTCCAAGACGCTGACCTACAAATCGAAGACTATCACCACGCCTCTCGGCACCCTTGACATCCCCCTTCCGCAGGATAACCTGCTCGTGGCCACCGTCCTGCGTGCCGGTCTTCCCTTCCACGAAGGCTTCCTCCATATCTTCGACAAGGCCGCCAATGGCTTCGTCTCAGCTTATAGAATGTACACCAACCGCGAGCACACCGAGGTGGGCATCCACACGGAGTACATAGCCGCGCCGAGCTGCAAGGGCAAGACCCTCGTCATCGTGGACCCGATGCTGGCCACGGGTGGCAGCATGGCAGCCAGCTACGAGGCCCTCGTGAAGACGGGCACGCCCAAGCATGTGCATATCGCCTGCGTCATTGCCACGCCCGAAGGTCTTGAGGTGCTACGGCAAACGCTGCCCGCTGATGCCACCGTATGGTGTGCCGCCATCGACCCCGCCATGAACGCCAACAAATACATCGTTCCCGGTTTCGGCGATGCCGGCGACCTCTGCTACGGCGAGAAGCTGTAGGCTATTTCACAGGTATCACAATCTTATTGGACAGCCCGCGCTGGGGGGCGCTGACCTTCAGTGTGAGGTTGCCCTTTTCTGGTGCCGCCTGCACCACGACGACCAACTGTCCTGCAAAGAGCTTCATCGTGGGCTGTGTGAAGACTTCCAGCGAGGTGGCATCGCCGTTGCAGACGGCGCGGAACTGTCCGGTGCCCTCAACCTCGAAGCGTAGCTGGTCGGTGGCATCGGGGATGAGCGTACCGTTCTTATCCGTCAGGCTGACGGTCACGAAGGCCAGGTCATCGCCGTCGGCGCGCAGGAAGGTACTGCCGTTCTGCTGAGGTGCCTCGGCCTGCGTCCATGCCTCTAATTGCAGGCGTGCGGGCTTGCCAGCCGTGCGGATGGTCTTCGTCGCAGCGGGCTGTCCGTTCTGGCCGTAGGCGACCACCTTCAGCTCGCCCGGTTCATAGATGACATTGTTCCAGCGCAGACGGTAACGGTCGAGTCGCTCGGCCGGGCTCTTGCGGATGCGGCCTTGGCTCTTGCCGTTGACGAACAGCTCCGCTTCATCGTAGTCGGTGTAGCAATAGACAGGTGTCACCTCGCCGATGCGTTCCTTCCCCCAGCTCCAGTGGGGCAGCAGATGGAGCGTGTGCTCGTGCGTGTTCCAATGAGAGCGGTAGAGCCAGTAGCGATCCTTGGGCAGTCCGGCCAGGTCGCAGATTCCGAAGTAGCTGCTGCGCGAAGGCCAGTATTCATCGTAGGGAGTCGGTTCACCGAGATAGTCGTAGCCCGTCCATACGAACTCGCCGATGACCCACGGGTAGTCATCCTGCCAGCGCCAGTCATCTTCGGGGAGGTTCGACCACGAGCACCATTCAATGTCGTAGCCAGAGCACTGGCCGTCGGGGTGCACGCCGTGGCTGGTCGGGGTGACGGGGAAGTAGTAGGTACCTCGCGACGAGACGGTGGAAGCGGTCTCGCTGCCCAGGAGGAAGCCCTGTGGCAAGCGGTCGTAGGCCATCTGATATTTATTCACGCGGTAGTTCATGCCTGGCACCTCCATCGCCTGTGCGAAGCCACTGCCGAGCGCGTTGTCGATGCGATCCATGCCCTGTGTGACGGGGCGTGTGGGGTCGAGGCTGTGGCAGAGTCCCTGCAGACGGATGGCTATCTGGCGTCCTTCCTCGCTCCACTGTTCGGGAATCTCGTTGCCGATGCTCCACATGACGATGGCGGGGTGGTTGCGGTTGGCCAGCACCAAGTGAGTGATGTCGCGATCGGCCCATTCCTCGAAGAAGCGGGCGTAGCCGTTCTTACACTTGGGGTAAATCCACATATCGAAGCTCTCGGCCATCACCATCATGCCTAGTGAGTCGCAGATGTCCATCTGCCACTGGCTCGGCATATTATGCGAGGTGCGGATGGCGTCGCAGCCCATCTCCTTCATCATCTTGACCTGCCGGATGAGGGCGGCCTTGTTGACGGCGGCGCCTAAGGGGCCGAGGTCGTGGTGCAGGCAGACGCCTTTCAGCTTGCGCGTCACGCCATTGAGCTGGAATCCTTTTTCGCGGCTGACGCGCACTGTGCGCAGGCCGGTCGTGATGGTCTTGGCATCCACGAGGCGGCGGTCGCCCTGTGCGGCCGGATTCGTCTGCCAGACCTGCGTCACGAGGCGGTAGAGGCTCGGTGTCTCGGGCGACCACAACTGTGGGTCGTTGATTGTGAAGGTCGCGTGGATCTTGCCGTCGGTGCCGATGCAGAGGTCGTCTGCGGCGAGCTCACGGCCATCGGGGCTCACAAGCATCATCCGGCCGATGTCATCCTTGGCGGCGTTCTCCACCTGTGCCTCGGCCTTCACGACGGCCTTCCCCTTGTCAATGCTCATGGTACGTGCGAAGATGCTCCAGTCGTTGATGTGTGTGGGGCGGGTGAGGATGAGCGTCACGGGTCGGTAGATACCGGCACCGGGGTACCAGCGGCTGCTCTCTTCCTTGTTCTGCAGATCGACAGCCAACAGGTTGTCGCCCGCCTTCACCAGCGACGTAATGTCCAGGCGGAAGGCGTTGTAGCCATAGGCCCAGTACCCTGCCAGACTGCCGTTGACATAGACGGTAGGCTCCGCCATGGCACCGTCGAAGAGCAGCTCGGCGTGGCCATCGAAGTCTTCGGGAATGGCGAATGTGCATCTGTAGTGCCCCTTGCCAATCCAGGGCAGCGAGCCAGAGCGCCCGCTCTTCTCGGTGGCTTCTTTCTCGCCGTTCTGCACGATGGCCACGCGCTGCAAATCCCATTTCTTGTCGAAGGGACCACTGATGGCCCAGTCATGTGGCACGCTGACGTGTTCCCAGTGACTGTCGTCGTAGGCGGGTTGTTCTGCGCCGCTGACGTCGCCGCGCATGAAGCGCCAGCCTTGGCGCAAGAGGGTTTCGGTGCGTTGAGCCTGTGTGGCAGCAGTCATGGCCAGCAGCAGGAGGGTGATGAGCTTTTTCATAGACTATAGTACGCTTGCGAGACGGCTGAAGAGCCAAATGTCCTCGGGGTTGGTGACTTTCAGGTTGACGCGCTCGCCGCGTGACTTGTAGAGCGGCCAGCGGCCGAGGTCTGCCATGAGTGTGTAGAGCGACTGTGATTGTGTGAATCCCTTCTCGTCGGCCTCAGCAAAGGCTTCCACAAGCGTGGCGAGGGGGAAGGTGTGCGGTGTCTGTGCGCCCCAGAGCTGTTCGCGGGGTATCATCTCGGTGGCTTTCTCGCTGTCGCCTGCCATGTAGGCTTCCTCGCTCTGCATGGCGGCGATGGCGTTGCCCCGCAGGCTGCAGACGCGGATGCTGTCGCTGATGACCTCGGCCGACACCAGCGGGCGCACGCCGTCGTGAACCAGGATGACGGCGTCGGCAGGCGCTGCCGCCTGCAAGCCCAGGATGCCGTTGCGCACCGAGTCGATGCTACTGTCGCCGGCGGGGAAGGTGCCGCAGAACTTCATGAAGCCGAGTTCCATGGTGAACTGCTCCACGTAGGCGCGCCACTTGTCACGGCAGACGACATAGATGGCATCAATGAGCGGATGGCGGTCGAAGGTGCGCAGGGTGTAGGCCAGCAGGGGGATGCCTTCGATCTGCACGTACTGCTTTGGCACGGGCTGCTGGGCACGTGTACCCTCGCCGCCGGCGAGGATGAGCGCGATATTCTTAGGGCTTGTCATGGGCTGCGGAGGTCGTTGCCTGGATTTGCTGGATGAGGTCGCTGCAGAGCTGCTCGTGTTGGCGGCGCAGGCGGAAGAAGATGATCTGGAGGACGGTGCCCTCGAAGAGCCAGTACAGCCAGATGATGTTGAGGAGGGCGCTGATGTAGAGCACGAAGATGCGGAGGTCGAAGGTGAGCATCTGGCACGCCGGCATCATCGGTTTGCTGCGGCGGCAGAACTCCTGACGGATGTCATCGGGGATGTCGTCGCCGTAGGTCTCCTGCAGCAGGTCAAGCATCTGCTGGCAGCGGGGCGTCATGTGTTCCTGGCGTAGGGTGTAGCGGATGTAAAAGAAGAGATAGAGCTTCTCGAACCAGTCAGCGCTGCGCCACTTCAGACGCTCATAGCGTTCGGTGAGCTGCCGACTGCGGTCCAGCTCACTGTGCTGTCGCCCCAGCAGGAAGTAGAGGTGCTGGTTGCGGTAGTAGTCGGCGAGGTTCGCCTGGTGGACATGGCACCAGTAGCCAGCGTAGGCACCGAACAACCACCCCGCCACCACGGCCGGCCAGCCGCCGAGCTCCATGAACCACGGCGTGAGGCGGAGTGCGATGGCTACGTAGATGAACTGGAACCACACGTCGCCGGCGAAGCCGTCGAGGATGCGCCCGATGAGGGTCTTCTGCCCTGTCATGCGGGCCAGCTGCCCGTCGGCACAGTCCAGCCAGTTGGCTGTCACGAGGAGCGCCACGGCGATGAGGTTGCTGGTGAAGTCGGTCTTCACAAAGAGGAACGCCGAGGCGGCTCCCAGCACAATGCTGAGGAGCGTCACCGCGATAGGGTGTATGTGCAGGGCCTTGAAGAATAGTGCCCAGAGATAGCCGGGGGTGCGTGTGACGAGAAGTTCAAAGCGTCCTTCCGTATCTTCGGACTTCATCGTGGCGCGCACGCGATCTAGAAAAGAAGGTGTCAGGGATGTCATGTCAGAAGTCAATGAGACTGCAAAGGTAGGAAAAAAAGTTGTACGTACGTCCGTTCGGCCTAAAATTTTCTGAAAAAGAGCGTCGTGTCGGCCTTTTCGAGGACGAGTGCCTCACCGTCGAGCTGCCGCGTGCGGAAGCGTGCGTCGAGGGTGTGGATACCCCAGGCGTCCATGATGCCGTCGCTCATCTGGCTGGCAGTGAGCCATTCGTCGTCGTCCTCCTTGGAGCGGTGCAGCGACGGGTTGACGAAGTCGTAGAAGCGTATGCTGTCGCCTTCATGGACGAAGTGGGCGTAGAAGCACGTGGCGCCTTTCTCCCATTGGCTCAGGTGTAGCTCGATGGAGAGATAGGCGCGGTCGGCGCGCGTGTCACGTGTGCCGTTGGGTGTCTGGATGGCGGTGAGTTGCCATAGCCCGTCGAGCTTCCCGTTGATGGGTGTCTTGTCGCAGGCCACGAGGCAGGAGAGAGTGAGGAGAACGAAGTATTTTTTCATCTGATGAGTGTCGTAAGAGTCATGGAAACGGGTGAGGATCTCATTTGCCGAGCTGGAGCTGTTTGCGGATGGTGAGCTGTCCGCCGACGCTGTTGCCGATGAGGCTGCCGCGGTCGTAGCCCACGCCAACTGCGCCCTGCCAGCCCGGCGCCCACGTCGGTTTATAGGTGACCTCGGCGAAGGTGTAGGCTTGACGCTTGCGCTCTGAGAAGGGTGGCACGTAGCATCCCCAGTTGCGGCTGAAGGAGGCCATCAGGCGCCAGTGCCACTCCGGCGTCGGGTCGCCGGCGATGCCGACGTGCCACGCCTTCACGCGGTTGTTGTAGAAGCGCAGGACGTGGCTGTGTCCGAGGGCCTCGTTGTAGAGGGACGAGGTCAGGAGCGGATGGCCGAGCGTCTGTCCGTAGTGTTGCCATCCGGCGTAGTGCAGGTGGTTGTAGTAGTTGTCGCGCCCTGCGATGGCATCGGGGATGCTGTGCGTGGCATCGTGATAGACTGCTCCGCTCTGGTGTGTGGTGTTAAGGAACTCCAGGACTGCCGAGCTGATGAAGGGGTTCTGCGGTGCGGTGACCTCAGCACCGATGAGCATATCGCGGATGCCGTACTGCACGGTCAGCATGGAATGATCCTCGAAGAAGCGCTCCCAGTAGGCGCGCGCCTGCCAGCGGTCGCCGTGGTAGCGCAGCTGCATCACGTAGCTGCCCAGGTGGTTGCCCGAGACGTTGGGGTTGCTGCCGTCGGTGGCGTCGCTGCCGCGGCAGAGGAGGGCGTCCCAGTAGGCGCGCAGGCCGTTGTCGTGCTCGTAGGTGGTCCTCTGGTAGTCGTTGACGCGGATGGTCTGCACGTTGTAGCTGGTGCCTCCGAACTGCGCCATCATGCGCAGGCCAATCTCGTAGGTCAGCGGGAAGATGTCCTTGCGACCGAACTGCCAGTAGAGCGCCTTCTCGTGGTAGCGTGTGTTCTTGGTGTAGCGCTCCCCGTCGGCCGCCCAGCTCTCCTGCCAGCGGCCGTCGGTCATCAGTCCGTAGGAGCCGTGGATCTTCCACTGCCACCATCCCTTCGTGCCGGGGAAGCTGAACCAGTCAATGTCCAGACGCACCTGCGGCACCGGCCGCGCGTTGATGCCCGCTGACAGGGCACCGCTGCAGAGTTCGGCGTTCTGCGTCTCCAGGGGTTGCTGCTTGGCGCCTACGGTGAGCCTCAGGCATTTCCAGGCCGCCTCGACGTAGGCTTGCTCGAGGATTCCTACGCGCTCGTGGCCCGCTGCTACGGCCACGTCGAGCCCGTAGCCGAAGCGCCAGTCGCGGGCGGTATCGAGGCTGATGTCGCGGCCTACGGCGATGCGGCCGTAGCCGGAGTAGGGGTTAGTGCTGCTCAAGCCATAGCGGTTCGCCGTGAGCCATAGCGGTGCATAGTCGCCCGATGCCGCCGTGGCGGACGCTTCGATGGTCAGTGTCGTCTCCGCGAGCCAGTGGCGGCGTGTGCTGTCACGCTCGGCAGCCTGGGAGGCAGCAGGGAGCAGGCACAGCAGGAGGGCGGCGCAGCGGAGGGAGTATCGGATAGGATGTTTCATGATTCCTTGTGCTGAGGGTGGCCGACCTTCATCAGGCCCAGGCCGATAGAAGTAAAGAATAGTTCGCGCGCGCGACAGATGATGGAGATGAAGAGACCTGTGCCGCCGGTGAGGCCCAGCTGCGCCGTCGTCATCGCGAAGCCGCCCTCGCGGCCGCCCAGCTGCAGCGGGATGAAGCCCAGCAGGTTGGCGAACAGCGAGGTGAAGGACAGGATGATGACGCTGTCCGCGAACGTCGCCCAGCTCCCGTCGGCACCGATGATGACGAGCATGACCATGATCTCCAGCGACTGCATCATGCGTCCCGTGTATTCCAGCAGCAGTGAAGCGTAGAAGGTGCCTCGGCTCTGGCTGTGGAGCTCCGCTATCTGGCGGTCGATGCAGTGAAGGGACTCCTCGTGGGTCGCGGCGAAGCGTGTGGCCCACGAGCGCAGGCCGGGGATGTGGCCCATCCAGCGGATGGCGTGCACGACCATGCCATAGCGGTAGCCACGCAGAAAGAGGAAGATGCCGCCCGCGCATAACAGCGCCGCGGCCCCCAACAGGAGGCCGACACCCGCGTTCACGGGCTTCAGCCACAGCCACAGCAGGATGGCCGTGACCCAGTAGCAGAAGTGCGTGAAGATGTGCATCATCGCGAAGAGCAGCACCGACGATGTGGCGCGCTGCGCCCCCACGTAGGGTGTCAGCTCCATGACTTTATACGGCTCGCCGCCCAGCAGTCCCACTGGCGTGGCCGCGTTGAGGGCGAACGACGACAGCGTCACTTTGAACAGCTGCAGGAACGAGATGTTGACGGGGCCGCTCTCGCGCAGGATAATCCACCACGTCGTAGTGTTCATCGTATAGAGCACCAGCCACAGCACCAGGATGCCTGCCAGCCACCAGCCCGCGTGCATTAGGTTGGCCCACAGCACCTCCCAGCTCACGTCGAACGTGAGCAGCATCACTATGACCGAGGTCAGGCCGATCAGGAAAAGTATGTTCTTTATCCTTGCGTTCATAAGCTATGAGGGCACAAAGGTAGGGAGAAACTTTGAACTTTGGTTGAGAAAGTGTGACTTTTTGCATCTCGAATCAAAAATTTGATGTACCTTTGCTGCGTTTTAAGCATTCATCGTATTGTTTCACCCTCAAAAGAAAAAGCAACAATGAAGAAGATTTTCACTTTTGCAATGGCTGCCATCGCCCTGACCCTGACAGCATGTGGCGGTCGTACAGCTTCCACCACGGACCCTGATTCCCTCTCCATCGAGACCTTTGCCGAGGAGGATGCCTCCGCTGTGGAGCAGGCCAGCGCTGTCGTGGCTCTTCTGCAGGAGCAGCTCCAGAACGCCGACCCCGAGCAGGTAAAGGCCATCGCCCACCAGATTGCCGAGCAGGTGGCAGAGTACGTCGCTGCTGGTGACGCCGCCTCCGCACAGGCTTACACGCAGGTCATCGACCAGTTCCTCACCGAGAACGCCGAGAAGCTGCAGAACAGCGACCTCCTCACGACGGTGAAGGAAGCTGTCTCCGCCGTCTCCACTGAGGCCACCACCCAGGCAGAGGCCGTCCAGGAGGCTGCCAGCGCTGCCAAGGCCGCTGTCGAGGCTGCCCCCGAGGCCGTGAAGGAAGCCGCCAAGGCGAAGGCTGAGGAAGCTGCTGCCGCTGCACAGCAGAAGGCACAGGATGCCGCTACCGCCGCTCAGCAGAAGGCACAACAATCCGCCAACAAGGCCATCGACGACGCAGCTTCTGCTGCCAAGAAGTCGCTGGGTCTCTGAAAAAAATACGGGAAAAAGTTGGCCATCTCGTAAAAACTCCGTACCTTTGCCGCGCAAAAGCGTAAACGCGCGTGGTTTGCGCGGCGTTGGGATCCGTTAGCTCAGCTGGTAGAGCACAACACTTTTAATGTTGGGGTCTTGGGTTCGAGCCCCAAACGGATCACTTTTCAGCTCAGGAGGCTGCAATTCTGGAAACGTCGGGACGGACAGAAATTCCAAACCGACACAGCAGAAATGGCTGGAGTTTCAAGAGAGGACACACGAGTCCTCTCTTTGCGTTCTAACAGGAAATCAACATATTATGTTGATGAGTTGCAGTCGGTGAGCCTTCATCCAATCAATGTGATCTGATTACTTTCTCCATGGTTCGTGAGAAACTTCACAAGTCCAACCCTTCGGACTGAGAAGGACTGAGAAGGACTGAAATCTGCTTTTTTGTGCTACCTTTCGTGCTACCACGAACAATGGCTGTGCTACATGCAACACAAGACCAAGAAAAAAATTAAACTTTAACACTTTAAATGAGGAGTTTTTCAAACATTATCCATAACTTTGCGGCCACCCAACACTTGCTGGTTGAATATATAACAAAAATATGAAATGAAAAAGTTGCTATTTTTCTTGTACATCATGGTGCTGACAAGCCACAATGTGAGCGCACAGACGGCAATGACAGACGAACAAGTCAGGGATTATGCCTTGTCGCTTCATCGTCAGGGATTGTCGAGACAGCAGATATATCTGGAACTGACGAAGAAAGGGGCCACCCAAGTTCAGATGCAGCGCATCTATGGCAAATACAAGAATCAGATGGATGATGCCAGTCTATTAGAGCAAGGCAAAACTACCAAGGTTGCTACATCCCGTATGCGCAGTGACAACAGTGAGCAACGGGAACAATATCAGCCAGATATGGGTATGACTTCGGATTCATGGGATGATCCGGAAGGGGAGAATCCCATGATGACTATCCGGCAAGACGGGATGCAAGGTCTCAAGCATCGCAAGATATTTGGTCATGATGTCTTTAACAACAAGAATCTGACATTCCAGAGTTCGATGAATCTGGCAACGCCTCAGAACTATGTCCTTGGGCCTGGCGACGAAGTCAACGTAGACATCTGGGGCGACGCACAAGAAAGCATCACCCAGCTGATATCGCCCGACGGCACCATTACAATTCCCGATATCGGCGTCATCCAGTTGGGTGGACTCTCCGTCAGTCAGGCCAAAGCCACACTCAAGAGAGAAATAGGTCCTCGCTTCATGGGCTCAAAGATAGAACTTACATTAGGGCAGACGCGTACGATCACCATTAATGTCATGGGCGAGGTGAAGGTTCCCGGCACCTATACTCTTTCGGCCTTCTCAACAGTATTTAATGCCTTATACATGGCCGGCGGGCCCAACGACATTGGTACACTTCGGAATGTCAAGGTCTACCGTAAGGGTCGGCTGCTTTCAAATGTCGATGTCTATGATTATCTGCTCAATGGAAAACTCAGCGGCGACATCCGCCTGCAAGACAACGACATCATCACTGTCAGCCCGTATGAGGCATTGGTATGCATCACCGGCAAGGTGAAACGCCCCATGTACTATGAGATGAAAAAGAGTGAAAGTGTCGCCACGCTACTCAACTATGCCGGTGGATTTACGGGCGACGCCCATACCAGGGCCATCCGGATCATCCGCAAGACGGAGCCCAAGCTGTCTGTATTCAGTGTCGGTGAGTTCGATTACGGAAGCTTCCACATGATGGATGAAGACAGCGTCAGCGTAGATGCCGTTATAAACCGATATCAGAATATGGTAGAAATCAGGGGAGCCGTGTTCCGTCCGGGGTTGTATCAGGTCGGTGGAGATATAACCACTGTCAAGGCTCTCATCCAAGCCGCTGCGGGACTGAAGGAAGAGGCCATCTCCACCCACGGCATTCTGTATCGCATGAAGACCGACCGCACGCTCGAGGCTTTAAGTGTGGACATTTGTGGAATGCTCGATGGTATTGTCCCGGATTTGGCCCTTCGGAATGAAGACGTGGTCTACATTCCGAGCCGCGAGATTCTCAATATGAAGAAGACAGTCACCATCAAAGGTGAGGTGATTGATCCCGGTGTGTTCCCATACGCTGAGGGCGAGACCGTCGAAGATCTGATCCTGCGGGCTGGTGGCCTCACGGAGGCAGCCTCATTGAGTACGGTTGACGTCTCGCGTCGCATCATCGACCCTTACACCAAAGAAGGTACTGACAGCATCACTCAGGTGTTCAGCTTCAGTATCAACCCCGACTTCACCATCAACGGTCAGAACGACTTTAGGCTACAGCCTTTCGACGAGGTTTATGTGAGGCGCAGTCCGGGTTACAACGTTCAGCAAAACATTACCATCGAAGGCGAGGTGAATTTTGAAGGTGTCTATGCACTGAAGAACAAGATTCAGCGCCTGAGTGAGGCTATCACTGCGGCGGGCGGGCTTACGAAGGAAGCATACGTCGATGGTACGAAACTTCTCCGCCAGATGACTGATGAAGAGCGTGCTGTCACAGAGGCAACGCTCCGTGCTGCTACCCGCACATTTGGCGAAGGCAAGGACTCCATCGACATCAAGAAACTGATGACCAACACAGAATATCCCGTAGGTGTCGAACTGGGCAAGGCACTTGCACATCCGGGTACCGACGACGATCCTATTCTGCGTGAAGGCGATCGCATCATCGTACCTCGACAGACAAGCAGCGTTACAATCAACGGTGAAGTCCTATACCCCAATGCCGTCCGCTTCAAGCAAGGAAAGAATGCCAAATACTATATAAACCAGGCTGGTGGTTACACTTCCTCAGCCAAGAAATCGAAAGTCATCATCATTTATATGAATGGCATGGTGGCAAAGGCCAGTTCGAAGAACCTACCCGCCCCGGGCTGCCAAATTGTTGTACCATCTAAGAAATCGAAAAATCCTCTCTCCCTTCAGCAGTGGCTCAGTATCGGCACCTCTGCCGCCTCTCTCGGGACTATGGCTGCCGTTGTTGCTAACTTGTTGAAATAGTAAAGATTATGGAAGATAGCAAGATGAAAACTAACAGTCATGAGTACATAGACTTCCGTCTTGTATTCAAGACGATATGGGGTAAACGACAGTTATTCTACAAAGTACTGCCAGTAACCTTCGTGCTGTCGTGTATCTATATAGTAAGTATCCCCAGATATTATACCAGCGAAATCAAGTTAGCACCTGAGATGGGAGACTCAGGAGCAGACGGAACCCTTAGTGCTCTCGCATCTTCATTTGGACTTGACCTGAAAAGGATGCAGACGTTCGATGCCATTACTCCCCTGCTCTATCCCGATTTGATAGAAGACAACGGTTTTGTAGCGAATCTTATGGACATTCGTGTCAAAAGCCAGGACGGCGAGATTGACACCAACTATCACGACTATCTGAAGAAATACCAGAATACAGCCTGGTGGAACTACCCCATCAACTGGCTCAAAAGTCTTTTGCCCAAGAAAGCAGAAATAGGAGGTACTGGTGATGGAACCTACGACCCCTATAACCTGCCCAAGAGCGAGGATGATGTATTAGGTGCTGCCAGAGGCAACATCGATATCGCCATCGACAAGAAGACGGGCGTCATCTCCATCTCTGTTGAAGACCAAGACCCGCTCATAAGCAAGACCCTGGCCGATTCTATTCAGGAAAAGTTACAGGTTCGCATCACCAACTATCGTACCAATAAGGCCCGTATAGATTATGAGTATTACAAAAGACTTGAAGCCGAAGCTAGGCAAGATTATGAAAAAGTACGAGGTCAATATGCCAGCATGGCTGACGCCAGCACTAATCCAAGATTACGTAGCACTGTGTTGAAAATGGAAGACATGGAGAAAGACATGCAGCTCAAGTACAATGCATATTCCCTAATCAACACTCAGTTGCAGGCTGCCAAGGCCAAGGTACAAGAGGACACGCCGGCCTTTACCGTTCTAAAAGGTGCAGCAGTACCAGTCAAGCCTACAGGACCAAAAAGGATGCTCTTTGTGTTGGGAATGGTGTTGCTGGCTTTTATCGTTGTTTCACTTTATGCTATCCGTCAATTGATATTCAGTGAGTAGAGAATATAGAAAACGCTCATGATAACAGGCTATGTCGTTATAGGCCTATTTATCCTTGCCAGCCTCTTAGCACTTCTTGAGCGCTATTCTGGTAAATACAAGATGGCAGCCTATCTTGCACTTGGTGCTATGATGGTTTTGGCTGCGGGCATGCGTGAAGTGGGCATAGATCCCGACTCAGAAAACTACGAATATACATTTCTTCACAGTGATGATCCATCATCGGGTATATTGGACAATCTGGAAGTGTCCTACGCGTGGATATCGTCATTCATCAATCTCTTTACGAACGATGTGCATGTGGTTTTCCTCCTATATGCCCTTCTCGGTCTGACATTCAAATTTATTGCCTTTCGTCATCTTTCGGAATTGTGGTTTCTTCCTGTAGTCGTATATATAGGCTATTATTTTACTGCCCATGAGATGATGCAGATACGGACGGCTGTTCTCTCCGGGCTTTTCTTGCTGGCTTTGTATTATCAGGCAGAAGGCCGAAGACTGGCAGCCTGCCTGCTGATTCTATTAGGTTGTTTTTTCCATTATTCCGGTTTCATGTTGTTGCCTCTGCTTTTCCTTTCCTCCGATTACATGCCGCTCAGGAAACGACTCATCTGGCTTGCGGTGCTGCCAGCCTCTTATCTCGTTTTTTTCTTAGGATTAAGCGTCTTGTTGTCCTCGGACATTCCTCTGATTGGCGTAAAACTCGCGTCCTATCAGAATGAAGAGGCTACCGGAAATGGAGTAGGCTATGTCAACGTGTTCCGTCCGTTACATCTTTTCTCCATTGCACTGCTGGTTTATCTGATGATTTTCTACGACGCCATTGTCAAACAGAGTAAGCACTTCACGCTTATGCTCAAGATATTCATCTTGGGTCTCAGTGCTTATGAAATATTCGGGTTCCTTCCTGTCCTTGCCCAGCGGGTGAATACGCTGCTACTCATTGTAACCATTCCTCTATACACATACATATATTACACGATCCGCCCTAAATGGGCCGCTATCCTTGTCGTAATATTTGTGGCTTTCGTGTACCTGAACTACAGTCTTCCTCTCATTGGCACTTATCTTCTCTGGAATGGATAAGGCCAAGTGACAGGCAACTGCACGTTCCCGTTTTTGCAGGAAATTTATTACCTATGAAACTATTAGATGGCGAGACAATTAGATGAACAGAGATCCAAGTCGCGGCGGATAGCGTCGAACAGCCTGGTGCTCTTCGCCCGTATGATGGCCATCATGGTCATCAACCTCTATGCTGTGAGGGTGGTGCTGCGGGCACTGGGGCAGTCGGACTACGGCGTGTTCAATGCCGTGGCCGGCGTGGTGCTCACCAGCACCTTCCTCACGTCGACGCTCGCCGTGTCGGTGCAGCGCTTCTATTCATACGCCATAGGGCAACAGACCGGTGCTGGCAGGCTCAGCGAGATTTTCTCTGCCAGCATGAACATCATCGCTGTCATTGTGGCCGTGCTGGTGCTTTTCTTTGAGACGGCGGGGCTGTGGTTCGTGTGCACCCAACTGAACATTCCGCCAGAGAGGGCCGGCGTGGCCCTCTGGCTCTATCAGTTCGCCGTGCTGTCGTTTGTGCTGACGTTCGTGCAGATACCCTACACGGCTGCCATCTTTGCCAATGAGGACATGGGACTGTTTGCCGTCGTGTCGCTTGCGGAGTGTGTCGGGAAACTGATTGTGGCCTTGCTCATCGGTGTATGGGCCAGTTGCGACGGACTGCTGTTCTATGGTGCGGGGCTGCTCGTGGTCTCTGTCCTCATCTTTGCCACATACGCCCTGTCGGCCAGGCGCAGATATGCGGAGTGCCATTACAGCAGACGTGTGGACAAGGGACTGTACAAGGAACTGCTGTCCTTCTCGGGTTGGGCCACATACAGTGCCCTGTCGGGCATGACGGTGGTTCACGGCAACACGCTCCTGCTGAACATCTTCTTCGGCCCGGTGGCCACCGCCGCATACGCCATCGCCAACCAGATACACAATGCCATGATAGCCGTCAGCAACAGCATCGTGATAGCCTTCCGCCCGGCCATGGTCAAGGCATACGCCTCGAAGGACTATGCCTATCTCGACAGGCTTTTTTCTGCCAACAACAAGTTCATCCTCTATCTGCTGCTCTGTGTGTCGGTGCCGCTCGTCACGGAGATGCCGCTCATCCTGCGCTGGTGGCTCGGCGAGGCTACCGGGCAGATGACCGTTTTCTCGCGGCTGTTCATCGTGTTCATGGTGGTGATGGTGATGAATAACCCCATAACCACTATCATACATTCAACGGGAAAGATAAAACGGTATATCCTCTGGGTGGACAGCATCACGCTTCTCTGCATACCACTCTCCTGGACGCTCTACAAACTGGGATTGCCCGACTACTCTACGTTTCTCTCCATGATAGGAGTCTACAGCGTAGCCCATATTGTCCGGCTCATCTGTCTGCATAACAGTTATCCGCAGTTCTCCAGCCTCAGTTATCTCCGCACGATTGTGGTGCCGGGAGTCGCGGTAACCCTTCTCTCGAGTGCTTTCGCCTACCTGCTCCATGAAAGCATCAGCAGGGAGGCTGTTGAGTTCCTTGCCGTCATGACTCTTAGCCCTGTAGCCACCCTTACTCTTTCATACATAGTGGGACTTTCCAAGGACGAGCGTCGTCACCTGCATAGTTTCCTCAGGCAGTATGTTAAATTGAAAAATCATTCAAGCAAATCATTCTATGGCAAACGTTCTCCGATTCATCCGTAACAACATCTATACAGCTCTCTATCGTCATTGCTTTGCCCACTGGGGCAGAAGAGCGCACCTGGGCTGGCGAGCCATGAATTTGCACGGTTTAAAGTATATCTCCGTGGGCGAGGGCACCTATATCTCGCCTGGGGTGCAGCTGACGGCGTGGGACTCGCACAACGGCGTCCGTTTCAAGCCTTCCATCGTCATCGGCAGCCGCTGCTCCATACGCAACAATGCGCATATCACCGCCATCGACAGCATCACCATTGGCGACAACCTGCTGACGGGAACCAACGTACTCATCACCGACAATAGTCACGGTCAGAGCACCCGCGAACACATGAGTCTGCCGTGCACAGAGCGTCCTATGTACAGCAAAGGTCCGGTGGTCATTGGCAACAACGTGTGGTTAGGCAACAACGTCTGTGTGATGCCGTGCGTGACCATTGGCGACGGGGCCATCATCGGGGCAAACAGTGTGGTGACCCACGATGTGCCGGCATACGCTGTGGCTGCAGGAATCCCGGCAAGGGTCGTCAAACAGTTATAAGGCATGCCAAGAAGCAAAGAAGAAGCCACTGCTGCCGGTGTTGAGATTCGTGAGACACAGCACAGCATGAAGCGCCGCAAATCGTGGCACGACTATCATCGCAAAGGCACCTATATGCTAACGCTAGTGGTAGAAGGAAGGCACCCCGTGCTGGGTAGGCTGATTATCCCGACAGCCCCCGGCGCTGACGCACAGGGAGTAGTGGCAGCCACCACTCCCGCAGCAGCCACCACTCCCGCAGCAGCCACCACTCCCGCAGCGTCAGCTGCGGGCTCCTACATCGAGCTGACGCCACTCGGAATGGCCATCCGCGACGAGGAGGTGAAGAAGCTATCTGCCATTTACAAGATGGTAGAAGTATGGAAACTCTGTATCATGCCTGATCATATCCACATGATAGTCAGAATTGCGGAAGACCTGCCAAAGGGGAAGCATTTGGGACATATCGTTGCAGGCTTTAAGGGGGGCTGCTCGCGGGCTTGGTGGAGGATGCAGAAGCCCTGCGCTGACGCGCAGGGAGTAGTGGCTGCCACCACTCCCGCAGGCGCCACCACTCCCGCAGCGTCAGCTGCGGGTCCAACTGCAGCACCAACAGCGGGCCTGCCTCCTCTCTTTGAGGATGGCTACAACGACCTCATCCTGCTTGACGACGGCCAGCTCGACAATTGGAAACACTACCTTGACGACAACCCTCGCCGCTTGGCCGTCAAAAGGCTGTATCCGGATTTTTTCACCACGATTAATTATGCCGACATCGCAGAGTGGCATTGCCAACTGGTGGGTAACAGATTCCTGCTCAATATCCCGCAGAAGGTTGCAGTTATAGTCCATAGTGCCTATACAGACAAGCAATATGCTGAATACATGGAGAAATGGCTGGCATGCGGAGAGGCCGGCGGCATATTGGTGAGTGCCGCTATTGCACCCCGTGAAAAAGAGGTGATGCGTGAAGCCATGAACAGGGGTTACCGCCTTATCTTAGTCAGGGAGAATGGCTTCCCTCCTTTGTACAAGCCCGCTGGCGAGGCTTTCGATGCCTGTTCCGACGGGCGTCTGTTGCAGGTAGGCCCTTGGAAATACCACATGGAGCGCCGTACTATCTCCCGCGAGCAGTGTCTGATGCTGAACCGTTTGGTTGAAACCATCGTGCAACACCCTATGATGCACAATTTATCTTAAATACAATCATTCTGACAATGATTATTTGTTGATTACAGCAGAAATGTGTATCTTTGGCACATCAAACGTATAATTTATGAAACCAAGAATCATAGGACTTTACCTTCCACAATATCACCCCATCCCCGAAAACGACGAGTGGTGGGGAAAGGGCTTTACCGAGTGGACCAATGTGGCGAAGGCGAAGCCGTTGTTTAAAGGGCATTACCAGCCGCGCATCCCTGCCGACCTGGGCTTCTACGACCTGCGCCTGCCGGAGGTGCGCGAGCAGCAGGCAGAGCTGGCCCGCGAGGCCGGATTAGAGGGTTTCTGCTACTACCACTACTGGTTCGGCAACGGCAGGCAGTTGCTGGAACGCCCCTTCAACGAGGTGGTGGCCAGCGGCAAGCCCGACTTCCCCTTCTGCCTCTGCTGGGCCAACCACGACTGGAGCAACAAGACGTGGGACAGGAAATCGGCCAGACAGCATGAGACGATGCTGGCCGAACAGCTATATCCTGGACCGGAAGACGACATACTGCATTTCCAGACGCTGCTCCCGGCTTTCAAGGACCGGCGGTATATGACTGTCGACGGGCGACTGCTCTTCGCCATCTACGACCCATACCGCTTCAAAAACGTTAGTGACTTTATGCAAAACTGGCAGCGGATGGCGCAGGAGAACGGCCTTCCCGGCTTCTATTTCGTAGGAATGACACCATCCACGTTGGCCATGCAGTTCAATCCCGACGGCACACGCCATCCCGCCATGCCAAACCTGAGCAGCAGTGCGGCACTCTATGAACATGTACTTTCGCTGGGCTTCGATGCAGTCAACTCCTTTGGCAAGCGCAGAGGCGAGATGCTCTACGAAGGAAAAGTGAAAAACCTGGCAAAGACCATACTGCGTAAAATCGGCATGCCCGTAGGAAGCCAGAAATATGACTATGCCAAGACGGTAAAGAACTACTTTGCCCTAGAAGACAACTGGGAGAACGTGTTCCCAACCATCATGCCACAGTGGGACCGCACCCCCCGTGCCTCATCCTATGATGGCGTATATGTCAATGCCACACCGGAAAAGTTCGAGCAGCACATCCTTCAGGCTCTCAGCCTTGTCAAAGACAAACAGCCCGAGCACCGTATCATCTTCCTGAAGTCGTGGAACGAGTGGGGAGAAGGAAATTATGTTGAACCAGACCAGAAATACGGGCATGGATATTTGGATGCCATCCGCAATGCAATAGTGCTATGAAACTGTCCGTCATCATTCCCACCTATATGCCAGGGGCCTACATCAACGAGTGTCTTGACTCTTTATGCGCACAGACTTTAGACCATCATGACTTTGAAGTAATTATAGTCCTCAACGGCCCTAAGGAACCTTTTTATGACCAACTTCAGACGCATCCTATCCTAAAAGGCGACATTTCCGTCAATCTTCTGTACTCAGAAGAAGAAGGTGTGTCGCGTGCACGAAACACTGCCCTTGACGTGGTGCAGGGTGACTACGTCTGCTTTATTGATGACGACGATTTCGTGTCCCCCGACTATCTTGAACAACTTTACGCTATGGCAGACGGACGGGACGATTGCATTGTAGCATCAAATGTGAAAGGATATGACGAAGAGACTTCAAACGAGGTGGACGACTATTTAGGATTGTCTTTTGAACAATGCCGACATCTGACATCGACGTCGCCTCTTCGTATGCACGCTATTCTCTCGTCAAGTTGCTGCAAGACCATTTCTCTGTCTGTCATTGGTGGCAGACGGTTCAACACCGCGTTCCGGCTTGGGGAGGACGCTCTCTTTATGGCATCCATTTCC
>ERZ842401.2591-NODE-2591-length-24016-cov-6.340428_pt1 | contig 24016 bp, 19 predicted proteins | sample MGYA00521270_ERZ842401 | MGnify/ENA primary metagenome ERZ842401 (study PRJEB31892, sample SAMEA3878208) | bioreactor metagenome | biome: Moose rumen | place: Sweden | collected 2011-10 | study: EMG produced TPA metagenomics assembly of the PRJEB12797 data set... | reverse complement strand
CTTTGTGACTGCGGCCCACGAGGTTGGTGTAGCCACGCTGCAGGAGATTATTCCAAATGGCAGACCCTACCAGTCCGTGGTGACCTGCCACATATATTTTACTCTGTTTGTCTAACATAATCCTTGATGATAATGTATAACCTGTTCATCACGAATTCACGCAGGAAATGCTGATCCTACCAATTCATCATCAAGATCGTCTAAAGCGTTTTGAACTGTCTTCCGCTTTTCTTGTGGGTGAAATAGATGGGATTCAGGTTCTCATAGTCCACCTTCAGCTCTTCCAGCTGCATCCAGCGATTGGAACTACGCGGGAACTGAGCCTGAACGGTGCGGACACGGGTGATGAACTGCTTGTAACGGCGCTCTTCTTTCTCGAAGTCGGACATCAGGCAGCGCAGGGCACGATAGGCGGCGACAAGGGTCGGCACGTCGGCATTGACGCTGTGCATGAGGGTGAGCAGGCTCTCGAAGAAACTGCTGCGCACACGCTGCTCGTACTCTGCCGCACGACCATTGCTCCCAGCAATGTCTTCATAGCCTGTCTCGGCAATATAGCGCTGACGGAGGAAATGATGGCAAAGCGACACGTCAGCCCAGAGGCTGTTATCACTGTCGGTCAGCTGATCGGCCCATTGGCGAAGACGCTTCATCCACTCGGCATGGAGTTTCTTGTGCGGCGAGGGGATAAAGTCGTCGCCGGGGCAGAAACGATAGAACAGCAGACGGTCGGTCAGCAGTTGTTCGACAACGGGGCCGGAACTGGCAACCAAATCGTCGAAAAGCTGGTGACACTGCTGCTGCCAACTCATGTGGCCACGGGCCTCGTAGCCAGTGGTATGATAGAGTGCTTCGAGCACCGTGATGCGCTCGGCCTCGTACTTGGCCTCGTTGTATCGCAGCAGCAACAATTGATAGATACGGTATGCCTCTGCAATGTTGAAGCGACTCATGGCCATGCCTCCCTGACAAGAAAGCGATTCTATGGTCAGGGGAACATCAACGGTCTTGCGAGGCGCGGAGTACCTTGCGTATTTGTTCGTTGTAAGCATCGTATTCTTGCTTTGTGATTTGCTCCAGTTCGGTATAGGGGATGTCGATGGCGGCACACCCCAGGCTGTGTATGGCCACGCCGAACTTCTTGTTGCCTTTTCGGTCTACTCTGAACAGTTGGCCCACGATGCCCTGCATGGAACCACGGCGCACGCGCACATAGTCGTTCTTGGCAAATGTGTCGGGCAGGAACTGTACGGGGAGGTCACTCTGCCCCAGCATATACATCATGCGCTGCATCTCGTCCTCGGGAATGACCACGTCGGTATGTAGTCCCTTGTCGGTGACGGTCGTGGTGCGGTCTTGCAGGTAGGACTTGATGAAGGGGTAGTTGATGATGGTGTTGCGCTCTTCGGTGTTGACGAACAGAAAGAGGTAGGTGGAGATGCGGACGACTTCAACCTCCCTGAGGTGCCCTTTCCAGTTGTGGGTTTCCATCTGTGTGGCGGCGAAAGCCTTGATGCCACGCTCCATGAGTTTGTCGCGGCTGGCTTTCTCGGTGTTGTTGCTCACTCGGGCAACAATCCACTTCCTCGGTTCCACGCCTACGGCGTCGCCAACTTTCTGAGTTGCCGAAAGGTTTTGTTTTGAGTCAAATTCATTACTCATAAACAACCGAAACAGTAGCTTTTTGATTTCTCAAAAAGACAACTAAGGAACAATTCTTTTATAGAAGAAGTAAACATTTCTATCGTCCTGTTTACCAAACCGTTAGTGACAGTTTCCAATACCTTTTGCTCAAAAAACGAACGAAACTGCCCATCCGTTATCGTACTTGATGCTCATCTCGTCCTGCCGTAGGCCAACAACTGCCAATTAGTCAAAAAAATGTAATAAAAAGGTGTTTTCCCGTTTTTTTATTTCTTTATTAAACAAAATTATGTAACTTTGCACCCAACTTTGTGACAATACTATAAAAGAGGTGGAAAATAGTTGATCTCCACCTCTTTTTATAATATTATATCAGCACGTCTTGTCCCCAAACACGTTGTCGAGCAGCGTGTGGTTGGCGGCATTGATGGTGTCGGTCTCGAATGATTTCAGATAGATGGCCGTCGTCTTCTCCGAGTCGTGGCCGAGTGCCTGGCTGATGATCGGCAGGCTGACGTTGTTGCGGTGCGCGGTGGTGGCCCAGGAGTGGCGGCATACATAGCTGGTGAGCGGCAGTCCGCCAAGCATTTGTCCCAGCTGGTGGAGCGACTTGTTGTACTGGTGGATGGAGCGCAGATACTTGGTGTAGATGCGTTCTTCGTCGTCGGACTCTTCAAGGATGGGGAAGAGGAACCGCGTGGCCGAGGGGTAGCGGCTGATGATGTCGAGCATGAGCGGTTCGATGTGTACGTCTATGTGCTGGCCGGTCTTGCGACGGGCATAGTGGATGTTGCCGTCGTGAAGATCGGTTTTCTTCATGAAGGCCAGGTCGACGAAGGTAAGGCCACGGGCGCAGAAGCAGAAGATGAACAGGTCGCGGGCCATCAGCAGCCGTTTCAGTCTGTTCTGGTATCGCTTGCCGTCCTCCGGCACCTGCTTCCGTATGTCTTGGCGCAGGTAGGTCTCGATGTCGAGTTCGCGCAGCCGGCGGATGTCCTCACCGTCGATGGCCCGTTTCTTTGTTTTGGCCACGCCGCGGAAGGTGCCCTCGAAAGGATTGCCCGTCGTCAGTCCTTCCTTGACCGCGCGTCCATAGACCGCCCGAAGGCTTCGCAGATAGGTGGCCGAGGTGTTGCGCTGGCATCCTTGCACATGCAGCCACTCCTGGAAGTCGGCCATCAGCAGGGGATTCATCTTCTTGAACGGCACGTCCTTCTTGCCACGGGAGGCAAGGAACGCCTGAAAGCGGCGGGCGGCGCAGACATAGTTGTTGGCAACGCCTATGCGTCCCATGGCCCGCTTGCGGTCTGCCTCGCGGTTGGCGTAGGCAATGAACTTTGGTTTTCTTGGTTGCGACTTGGTCGTCTTGTTTGCTTTCTTGTCCATACTACAACTGTTTATCATGTTAGACTTCTTTTGTTTCTCACAACCAAATATAACAAGGTGTCAAAGGTGTCCGTTAGCAAAAAATCCTAAAAACAAATACTAATTTTTAAGGAAATCTTGCATAATTCAATATTAATTACTAATTTTGCAGCCCAAATCGAGAGATTAGTACTAATAAATAAAGATTCATTGCAATGAAAAGAACATTTCAACCACACAATCGCCGCCGCGTGAACAAGCATGGTTTCCGCGAGCGCATGGCTACGAAGAATGGCCGCCGCGTGCTGGCTTCACGCCGCGCTAAGGGCCGCAAGAAGCTCACCGTTAGCGACGAGAATCACGGAAAGTAAGCATGCCGAGAGGCATGTGAACGTAGCCTAACGAAACAACCAGCGGGATGGAACGAGTGCGTTTCCATCCCGCTTTTGCTTTTAATCTATTCACCTGCGCATTTGGAAAACATTACAAAATGTATTCATTTGCGGCAAAATGATAGAAAAAGTGAAATAATTTTTGGTGATTTAAGAAAATAGTGTAACTTTGCAGCCGAAGAAACTAAATATTTATTCATTTATAAACAATCTAAAAAATTAAGAACATGAAGAAAACAAGTTATTTGTGGAGCCTTGCAGCCATGTGTTTCGCTGTAACGCTGAGCGCAGGCTTCGCTTCCTGCGGCGACGATGACGACGATCCCGAACCCACTCCCACACCCGTAGAACCCGTTGATCCTACACCTCAGCCCGTCAGCAGCTATCTGGAGCCCTATCAGACATGGGGAGCCACCAAGGCCACGGTGAAGAACTATATGAAGGACTACGAGCTTCTGAGTGAATCGGATACCCAGGTGGCTTACTATGGCAAGGACATCATAGACTACTATTTCTATGGTTTCGAAAACGCAGCCCTCGTTTTCTCTGAAATCGACTACGATTACAATCAGATTGCCAAGAGCGCCCTTGAAAGCAAGCTGACCAAGGCCGGCTACGAAAAGCTGGGCACGAAGGACTCGACCGATTATTATCTCTCGGCTGATGAAAAGACTTACGTGTGGCTGTCTACTAGCGATTACTATGAAGAGTTTGAGCTGATCTATATCGACTATGAGTGGTGGAACAGCCACGAGCCCGATCCCACTCCCACAGCTAATTGGAAGGATCCCTACATCGTGTGGGGCGCCTCGAAGGCTGCCGTCAAGAACTATATGAGTGATTACACGATGTATGGTGAGACCGATGGAATCATTGCTTACTACGGAAAGGATGATGAGGATTCTTACTGGTATTTCTTCGACTCTGCCAAACTGGTTCAGTCTGAGGTGGACGTTCCGCTGGACGTTACAACACTGAACGACCTTTACACGAAGTTGACTGCCGATGGCTATCAGTATCTTGGCGCTCAGCCCGACACGGTCAATCACTTCGTGTCTACTGACCAGGCTACCTATATCTTCCTGGTAACAAATAGCTACTATGGAGTTTATGAAGTAGCATATTGTGACTATGCAGCTTTAGACTCCAGAAGCATGACCAACCAGACAGCCGCTCCTGCCCAGCTGAACTGGGCTGACTTCAAGAAAGACAAGCAGCAGATTGCTGCCAAGAAGGCCCGCAAGCAGAACAATGTGTTGATGAACAAGGCAAACCGCATGTTCCAGATGCGCACAAAGATTCAGAAGTAATCACCCCTGTTTATCCAGGACAAAAAACACTGCCATCGGTACGCTTCGTGCCGATGGCAGTGCTTGGTTTTGCAATAAGCGTCAAACTTCGCTGCAGTTAACGTCAAATTCTGCTCTAATTAACGTCAAACTTCGCTCTAATTAATATCAAAACACAGCGAGATTAACGTCAAAACTCACCGAGATTAGCGTCAAACCACAGTGAGACAAGCGTCAAAACATCGCTATAGTCCGATACTCATCAAAAAACAGCCGCAATTCTAGGAATATCTTTCAGACGCTCAAGCAACGATTTGTTGCGTTTGGCCGAAAGCAGGTTATAATCTGCTTGCAATGCCAACAGCGGTGCCGGGTCGATGTCCATAGCCTTGCCGATCAGCAGGGCCATTTCAGCACTCAGTGCACGTTTGGCATTCAACATTTCGTTCAACTGACTGGCAGGTACGCCTATGCTTTTAGCCAACTGCCGTTGGCTGATGCCGCGTGCCTCCAATTCGTCCTTGATCACCTCGCCAGGGTGGGTCAAATAGAACGGTTCCAGATTGTTTGCAATCATGCGGTCATCAATTCCTTCTACATGTACCATAGTTATGTCTTCTTATAATGATTTGACAATTCTTCAATACCCACCATCTCAGCTATTGTCCGATCGCCCTCGAGAATTTCGCGAAATTCTATTCTGTACTGGTCGTTGACCTTTACTGACGAAAGTCCCTCTTTGTCGCCGTGCAGGTGCTCATAGTGCAAGCCTCCATAGTCATTCAGACACTGCACATTGGCTTGCTTTTTCATTAAATCTATTGTGCGGATATACTTCTTGACAATCTGAGGTTGGAAGCGATGTTTTTTATCGCTGGCCTTACCCTCTTCATAGAGTTCTCTAAGATATTCCTGTTCGAAGGTGACTATCATCGTGGTTCGTATTGTGGTGCAAAATTACGAAGAAATTACGATATTCACAAATTTGTGAACCACTATTCTTTTGCAAAGTTGCACATTTTAACTTTCTGAATGGTGGTTAATTCGTCGGAATTAGCTACCTTTGCATTCGTATTTACGTAAATAGACATTTGTTCAATGGAAATTAAAGTTGTGAACCGAGGGCACCAGCCGCTCCCGGTCTATGCCACCGAGCAGAGTGCTGGAATGGACCTCAGGGCCAACCTGTCGGAGCCCGTGGTGCTGAAGCCGATGGAGCGACGGCTCATTCCCACCGGACTGCACATAGCACTGCCGCAGGGCTACGAGGCACAGGTGCGCCCACGCAGCGGACTGGCACTGAAGCACGGGCTGACGGTGCTGAACGCGCCCGGCACCATCGATGCCGACTATCGCGGCGAGATTGGCGTGGTGCTCATCAACCTGTCGCAGGAGGCGTTCACCATCAACGACGGCGAACGCATCGCCCAGATGGTCATAGCCCGCTACGAGCAGGCCGCCTTTACCGAGGTGGAAGTGCTCGACGAGACCGAACGCGGTGAAGGCGGCTACGGTCATACGGGGGTGAAATAATGAGCAATTGGTAATGTGTAATTTCTGATGGTGTAGGTTTGTGAGGTATTCATTATCATATATAATGGTGTTGGTGCTTGGCTGTCTGCCTTTGCAGAGCCGTGCCGACGACTATGAGCGGCGGCGCACCTACGACACCTATTTCCTGGAGGCTATGCTGCAGCGGCAGCAGGGCCACCACGATGCCGCGTTCAACCTGCTGACACACTGTCTGGAGATAGACTCCACGGCCTCGGAGACCTACTACTTCCTGGCACAATACTATGCCGAGATGAAGCAGGCCGACCTGACGCTCACCTATTTCAAGAAGGCGGCCGACCTGGAGCCCGACAATACCGACTATATGGAGACACTGGCCCAGGCCTACATAGCCAAGGAGAACTATGCCGAGGCCATCAAGGTGGTGGAGCGCCTCTACGAAAAAGACAAGAGCCGCCAGGACTTGTTGGAGATGCTCTACAAGCTGCACCTGCAGCAGCGCGACTTCGAACAGGCCATCGGCGTGCTGAACCGCATGGAGGCCATCGACGGCAAGAGCGAGCGGCTGTCGCTGTCGAAGAGCGGCCTCTACCTGCAGATGAGCGAGAACGAGAAGGCTCTGCTGGAGGTGAAAGAGCTGGCCGAGAAATATCCCAACGACCTGAACTACCGCACACTCTATGCCAGCACGCTGCTGATGGCTGCCCGCACGGGCAATGCCGAGTGGCGCGACGAGGCCCACCGCGTGCTCATGGGCATTCTGGCCGAAGAGCCCGGCAACAACCGCGCGCAGATGACCCTGCGCACCTATTATATAGAAGAGCAGGACACGCTGAGGGCCGACTCGCTGACGCGAGCCATCCTGCTGAACCCGGCCACGGCCAACGACGACCGCATAGCCCTGCTGCGGCAGGAGATAGGCTACAGCGAGCAGCATGGCGGCGACAGCACCTACGTGCTCGGCCTGTTCCGGCAACTGCTGGCCATGCCGCAGCCCGAAGCCGAGATGGCCGAGTTCTGCGCCGCCTATATGAACCTGAAGAAGATGCCGCGCGACAGCGTGGCCGCCATGCTCGAAACGGTGCTCCGGCTGGCCCCCGACAATGCCTCGGCACGCCTGCAGCTGGTGCAGTATGCTTGGGAGGACGACAACGACCAGCGCGTGGTGGACCTGTGTCGCGCCGCACGGCAGTACAACCCCGACGAGATGGCCTTCTACTACTATCAGGGCATGGCCTACTATCGGCAAGACGACTACGACCACGCCCTGGAGGCCTTCAAGAACGGCATCAACGTCATCAACGACCAGAGCAACCCGGCTATCGCCAGCGACTTCTACTCCGTGATGGGCGACCTGCTGCACCAGAAAGGACGGCAGCGCGAAGCCTTCGAGGCCTACGACTCCTGTCTGCAGTGGCGACCCGACAACATTGTCTGTCTGAACAACTATGCCTACTACCTGAGCGTGCTGGGACAGCAGCTGGAAAGGGCAGAGCGCATGAGCAGCAAGGCCATTCAGGCCGAGCCCGAAAACGGCACCTATCTGGACACCTACGCCTGGATTCTGTTCATGCAGAAACGCTATGCCGAGGCTCGCATCTATATAGACCAGGCCGTGCTGCGCGACTCGGCACAGAGCAGCGTCATCCTGGAGCATGCCGGCGACATCTACATCATGGACGGTCAGCCGGAGAAGGCCGTCGCATACTGGCAGCAGGCACTGCAGCTGGATCCCAAGAACAAAATACTGAGAAGAAAAATAAAACGTAAAAAATATATCAAATGAAGAAGTCATTCCGTTTCCTGATGATGGTCGCTATGGCTGTCACCGTGATTTTCTCTTCGTGCAGCTCGCAGAAGAGTTCAACAACCGCCAAAAGTCATACGGCCCAGAACGACACCCTCTCGCAGGAGGAGTTCCTCAGCAGGGTGCACACGGCGACCGACATCAACACGCAGTTTGTTTCATCGAAGGTGAAGTTCACCCTTGAGGTGGGGGCACAGAAAATCAATCTGACCGGCAACCTGAAGATGAAGCGCGACGACGTGATACGCCTGCAGCTCATGGCCTTCGGTTTCGTAGAAGCCGGCCGCATGGAGTTCACCAAGGACTACGTGCTCATCATCGACCGCATCAACAAGCAGTACATCAAGGTGCCCTACGACTACCTGGCCTTCCTGCGCAACAGCGGCATCAATTTCTTCACCCTGCAGGCCCTGTTCTGGAACGAGCTGTTCATTCCCGGCAAGGAGTCAGTGAAGTCGAAAGAACTGGACAAGTTCACCACCGACCTGGGCGGCGACGAGGCCGTGATCTATCTGGACCGTGGCAAGATAGGCTACAGCTGGCTGGTCAATCAGGAGACCAACCGCATCAAGATGACCAACATCATGTATCGCGACCCCTACGACGGCAACTCACACCTGAACTGGAACTACCTGGGCTACGGCATCTTGAACGGCAAGCTGTTCCCCAACGACATGGAGGCCACACTGACCACCACCAAGAAGGAGGTGAAGATCAGCATGAAGCTGAACTACCTGAAGAGCGACGACCAGTGGGAAACACGCACGCAGGTGTCCGAAAAGTATCGTCAGGTGAAAATCGACGAGCTGCTGGGTCGCATCATGTCCAGCTTCTAAGTCTGCGTGTCTGAATAATCGTTTTTTTAGCTTAGCAAAATGAAAAAAGTCTTGTCGCTGCTGTTTGTCATGCTGCTCTGTCTGGCTGTCCCTGCACAGCAAGGCAAGACGCAGCGTAGGCCTGCCACCACACAGAAGAAGACCACGAAGAAGGCGGCAACAGTAACGCAGCAGAAGAAGACCCAAGCCAAGCAAACCGGCAAACAGACCGCAAAGCCCAAACAACAGACCACCAAGAAGCAACAGCAGCCCACGGTGAAGGGCTTGCAGAACGAGCGCAAACAGCTGCAGGCACAGCGCGCCGCCAACCAGCGCAAGCAGGAAGAACTGACGCTGGGCGTGAAGCGCGGCATGGAGAACCTGATGTCGCTCGACGTGGAGATAGCCGAGAAACGCAAGGTGGTCGACACCATACGCAACGACGTGACGCGCCTCACCGCCCATATCAACCTGCTCGACCTTCAGCTCACGGTGCTGGGCGAGGAACTGGAAGAGCGCCGGCAGCGCTACATGAAGAGCATGCGCTACATGCACCGCAACCGCTCGGTGCAGAACCAGCTGATGTTCATCTTCAGTGCCGACAACTTCAACCAGATGTATCGCCGCATGCGCTTCTCGCGCGAATACGCCGCCTATCAGAAGGCGCAGGGCGAAGCAGTGAAGTCGAAGCAGCAGCAGGTGGAGCAGAAAAAACGCGAACTGGCCGACTCACGCATCGAGAAGAGCCATCTGCTGGCCCGTGGCGAGCACGAGAAGAAACAGCTGGAAGGCAAGCAGAACGAGCAGAAAGCGCAGGTGGACAAGCTGAAGAAGCAGAAGAAGACCGTGGAGGCACTCATCGTGCAGCAGCAGCAGCGCGAGGAAGAGCTGAATGCCCGTATCGACAAGCTGATTGCTGAAGAGATTGCCCGCGAGAAAGCCCGTCAGGAAGCCGAGGCTCGCCGGAAAGCCGCCGCCGAAGAGGCAGCGCGCAAGAAGGCTGCCGAAGATGCTCGTCGAAAAGCCGAGGCCGACCGCAAGAAGGCAGATGCCAACCGCAACGACAAGTCGGTTGCCGAACGGGGCAAGAGTGCCAGTAACACCAAGAAAAACGATGCGCCGCGCGAAAACGAGGTGGCCGAGACCAGAAAGCCTGCCGAGACCTATAGCGAGCCGGCTGAAGACCGCCGATTGTCGGGCAGTTTCGAGGCCAACCGCGGCCGTCTGCCCTTGCCCATCACCGGTGCCTATCGTCTGGTGCGCGGCTTCGGCACCTATTCGCCCGAGGGCCTCAGTCATGTGCGGCTGCAGAGCAACGGCTGGCACCTGAAGGGACAGAAAGGAGCCAAGGCACAGTGCATCTTCGACGGCGAGGTCAGCGGTGTCTACTATCAGGGCGGCTCCTACATCGTCACCGTGCGTCACGGCAAGTACATCTCGGCCTATATCAACCTGGCTAATGTCAGTGTGCGTAAGGGCCAGCGCATCAAGACGCGCGAAGCCATCGGCACCCTTGGCTCCGACCAAACCATGCAGTTCCAGCTGCGCAACTGGAGCACCCTGCTCAACCCCGGCAGCTGGATAGCACGATAAGATATTTCTCGATTGCATCCTCGATCTCGCTCAGGCAGATGAATTCATCGGCGGAGTGAGAGCGGCTGCTTTGCCCCGGGCCCAGCTTGAACGAGGGGAAGGGCATGAGGGCCTGATCGCTCAGGGTGGGCGAGCCGAAGGGCTGCATGCCCAACTGCAGACAGCGCTGGATGAGGGGATGTTCCTGTGGAATGGACGATGAGTGCAGACGGAACGAACGGGCCTTCAACTCGCATTTTTTCATGTGGCAGCGCAGGAACTCAAACACGTATTCGTTCTGATAGTATTCGTTGGTGCGCACGTCGATGACGAAGTGCAGCACGTCGGGCACCACGTTGTGCTGCGTGCCGGCTTCAACGACAGTGACCGTCATCTTCGTGGGGCCCAGCAGCGGACTCACCTTGTGGAAGCGGTAGTCGCGCAGCCACACCAGGTCGTCGAGGGCCTCGTAGATGGCGTTCACCCCCTCTTCGCGTGCCGCATGTCCGCTCACGCCGTGGGCATAGCCGTCAATGACCATCAGGCCTTTCTCGGCTGTTGCCGGCTGCATGCCAGTGGGCTCGCCCACAATGGCCACGTCGATCTTCGGCAACAGCGGCAGGGCGCGCACAATGCCGTCCTTGCCCGACACTTCTTCTTCGCAGGAAGCCAAAAAAACATAATTACTCTTTCCTACTTCGCAGGCAGTCCCTGTTGTAAGAGCCCTGAACACTTGCAGTAGCGACACCAGTCCGCCGCCGCAGTCGTTCGCGCCCAAGCCGTAGAGGCGGTCGCCCTCCCATGTGGGCTGGAAGGGGTTGCGTGTCCAGGTGGCCACGGGCTTCACCGTGTCGATATGGGCATTCAGCAGGATGGTGGGCCGGCTCTCGTCGAAGTCGGGGCTCGTGGCCCACACGTTGTTTCCTTCGCGCCGGGGCTGCAGTCCCCATGCTTGCATTTGTTCAAACAGCAGGTTGGCCGCCGCTTTCTCGTCGCGGCTCACGCTGGGCGTGGCTATCAGTCGGCTCAGCAGCTGGGCCCCCTCTTGTGCATATTCTTTTGTGTTCATATCTGTCGGCAAAGTTACGATTTTTTCCGATTGAATATGCTCTTTTTAGGGGAAAAAGAAGTGCGGCAAGCGTTCAATCGGTAAAAATTCTGCTTCAATCGGTAAATTTCTTGCTTCAATCGGTAAATTTTTGGGTGTTTTGCAGTTGTACAGGTTTTTTCCTTATGAAAAAAATCCTATCTTTGCAAAAGTGCCACGCTTTGCAAATGTATAAATAAACGATAACTAAAAACTCAAAAGTATGAAACAGAAAATTTTCTACATGCTCATGATTTCCCTGGCCTGTGCCATTCGTTCCAGTGCCCAGGAAAGCGTGCTTGCCGCGAGCGGTGAGCCGACGATTCCCGAGATTGTCAACCCCTCCTTCGAAGAAGGAACGACAGGCTGGGTGATTACCGGAAGAGACTTGCGCCGCTTGGGCCAAAGCACCAACTACGTTATGCGGAGCGAAGATACCTATTCTTTCGATGCCCATCAAACCTTTAGCGGCATCAAGCACGGACTTTACCGGCTGCGCACCCAAGCCTTCCAAGTGATAGGCGATGTCAATCAGGCATGGACCCTCTATCCCAACGAAGCGGTAGATACACGTCTGTACATCAATGACAGGGAGATGCCAGTGAAAAATATTTTTGACGAGACTGCGCCAACGAATATTTATTCTGTTTCATCGGGCGATTTCATTACAACGACCGAGAACACCTTTGTTCCTTTCAATGCGAATGCAGCCTCTACTGCTTTCACCAATAGTTTCTATGAGAACGAGCTGTATGCTTATATTGATGCAGACAACATGACGATAGGTATCAAGAAAGACGAGTCTGCCCGCTATCAGTGGACATGCTTTGACAATTTTCGTCTGGAATATATCAGCGAGCAGGACTTTTCTGAAATGGCCGACAGCATTGCCCTTTTCCTCTCGCAGCCCCTTTATACAGAATATCAGAGCGTGCTCACCTCGCTGCAGTCGGAACTGAAGGCTGCTGCCGACTATGCTGCCGAGAGCCAGGTCGTCATGAAGTATTCGTTGCAGTTTGCTGCTATCCGGCAGTCGCATGAGAGCTATAAAGCCCTCTCCGAAATGATCAGCCGTGTGCAGGCGCTGCTGGCTCAGTCAGCCAGTTCCTCGCCCGCAGCAAAAGACGAAGCGACAAAAGCATCGCTGCCATACAAGCAGCCTTGTCGGGAAACATGCTCTCCAACAAGGACTGCTCGCAGAAGCAGACCGAACTAGAGGCCGTCATCAAGCGTCTGAATTACCGCTACCTCAATTTTGCTATCGCTGTCCCCGGTTCGCTGAGCGATTCTATTCTGAGCAAAGCCGAGTTCAACGAAGTGAAGAGCCTCGCGCTGTCAGGCAATCTGAACGATGCCGACATCAATATCATCAAGACCTATCTGACGGCTTTGTGCGAACTCCACCTGACAGGTGTACAGATGGAGAAAATGCCCGACAAGCTGTTCTATCAGCATAAGCAGTTGGAGCGTGTGGCGATGCCGCTCACACTGAAAGAAATCGGTGAGAACGTGTTCTACGAGTGTCCTGCACTGCGTAGCGTCACCTTCGGCCCCCGGCTCGAAACCATTGGCTATCAAGCCTTTCGGCGTTGTCCGCTGTTAGAAGATATGGAGTTCCCAACATCGCTGACAACCATTGGCGAAAGCGCATTCCGTGGCTGCTGCAGTCTGAAGAAGCTCGTGTTGCCCGAAGGTCTCACCACCATGGGGCCAACAGCCTTTGCCGGGTGCACCGCACTGGCAGAAGTAAACTTCCCCACCACGCTGACCGCCATTCCGAACTATGCATTCCAGTCCTGCAACCTCTATCGCATCCATTTTGCCGAAGGACTCACCACCATTGGTACGGGTGCCTTCCATCCTAAGACGGGCACCGAGACATCGTGCGACGAGGTAACCCGCCGATTCTACGACACTACGTTGCAGTCGGTCAAGTTCCCGGCCAGTCTGCGAGTCATTGGCACCGATGCGTTCTATCAGAACAAGGCACTTGTCAACATTGAGTTCAGCGAGGGACTGTTCCAGATTGGCAACGACAGCTTCGGCCGTTGTGAAGCCCTTGCTGAGGTGACACTGCCCAGTTCGCTGACCCTCATCACTGGTACTGCCTTCAGCAACTGCAACCAGCTGGTCAAGGTGACAAGTCTCTCCCTCGATCCGCCCTACGTGAAGAGTCAGCTGTTCTACAATGTTTCTATGGACGGTCGCGAACTCTATGTTCCCGCACTCACCATCAATGCCTACAAGACTACTGCCGGATGGGATCAGTTCCCCTCTATCCTGCCCATCGACCATCTGCCTGCCAACATTTCCGTACTGGGCGACCTGCGTCTTACGCTGCCGACAACCATCCCTGCCGACTATAAGCCAACGGTCAGCCTCATTCGCGACAAGAAGGACACCTACACTTGGTATTATGGCAGTCTTACGGTCAACGGCACTGGCACCCTTTCAATGGCTCAATACACCATGAACTGGGATCCCTACATGCAGTACGACGATGCCAGCTGGACGAAAAACTATAGCACACTCATCAACAACAGCCCTCTTCAGGCCGACCAGATAGCTATTGAGACCTATACGCCCAATAACCGGTGGACATTCCTTTCTTTCCCCTTCGACGTGAAAGTTTCCGATATCGAAACTCTTGAGAGCGGTGCCACCAACTGGGTTATTCGCAGATACGACGGTCAGCGACGTGCTGCTGGCGAGACCGCCACGACCTGGGTCAAGCTGACTGCCGATGACGTGCTACAGGCCCATCAGGGCTATATTCTGCAAAGCAGCCGCTATGTGGGAACCAACAGTCAGCAATACAGCGCTTTCCGCATGAAAGCCCTCAACAACGGCAAGAAGAACGTGATTTTCCAGACCACCGATGCCACCGTGCCCCTTCAGGAATATCCGAGCGAGTTCACGCATAACCGCAACTGGAACCTTATAGGCAATCCTTATCCTGCTTATTTCGACACACGCTTCATGGATTATCAGGCCCCCATCACCGTATGGAACATGAACCGCAACACCTACGAGGCTTACAGTCCCGTTGACGATTCTTATGTGCTTTGTCCGGGTGAGGCTTTCTTTGTGCAGTGTCCCGTAGGCACCACCAGTCTTGTGTTCCGCAAGGACGGTCGTCAGACCACCCGTGAGGTGCGCACCCTTGAAGCCGCCGAATCTCGCGGGCCTGTTGTTTCTGCACCACGCACCATCGTCAATCTGGTTCTTTCCGACGATGTCAACAGCGACCGCACCCGTATTGTACTCAATGACAATGCAGCGTTGACATACGAGATGAATGCCGATGCTGCCAAGTTCCTGACAACCGATATGGCTGTTCCGCAGCTCTATTCAACCTATGGCAATACCGACTATGCCATCAACGAGCGTCCTTTGGCCAGCGGAACGGCTACGATTGCTTTCCGTGCAGGTGCCAACGCCTCTTATCGCATTGCTTTGGCCAATGCTGTTGAAGGCTACCGCATTGTACTCGAAGACAAGATGCTGGCGCGTCAGATGGAGCTGACGACCGACAGTCCGTACGAGTTCACGGCAGAAGCCGGAACCCATGCAGAGCGCTTCGTGCTGCATTTCCAGAACGAAGAGACAGGCATCAGCGAGCTGTCTGTCGGTCAGGAAAACATTCATGCGCCTATATACACACTGAAAGGCATACCAGTCTCTTCACCCCGAAAGGGCGTGTATATCCAGGGCGGAAAGAAAGTGATGTTGAACAAATAACAAAGAACCGCTATGAAAAAGTTTTTCAGTCTATTGATTCTTTGTCTGTTGCCGTTTGCCATAGCTGCAGCAGCAACATTCAACCTGAAGGTTGAGGTGTCGCCCGATGGCGCCGGAAGCCTCAATACCAGCGGCGGAGCTTACGAAGAGGGACAATCGGTTACCCTTCGCGCATACGCCAACACCAGCTTTCAGTTCCTGGGATGGTATGAAGGCGAGGCACTATTGTCAAGTGCAACCAGTTTCAACTTCACCATGCCGGCACGCGATGCGGTGGTGACGGCGAAATACGAGTTCGACCCTGCCGTGCCTGCCGATCCAGACTCTATGGGAACTAACTATACGGTCACAGTGTCCTGCAAGCCGGAAGGCAGCGGCAGCTTCAACAAAGACCAGTTCACACTGGCAGAGGGCGACAGCGTGCGTGTGTATGCCTATGCAAATGCTGGTTTTAACTTCCGTTACTGGGAAAACGAGCAGGGCGCGAAAATCTCCGACAAGCAGAATTTCTACTATGTAATGCCTCACGGCAACCAGCATATATATGGTGTGTTCGAGTACAATCCGCAAACGCCGGCCAATCCTGCCAAGAACTACTGGAATGCAGAGACCGGAGAACTGATCATCGACGACTTCACCCCTGGCTACCTGTCGAATGCGGCTTCCGATGCCATCGGCAACAGCTCGCGACAAGCGGTGACCATCATCATTGTTTCCGGTGAGATTACTACCAACGACTTAGGCATTGTGAATACCTATTCCAACTGTGCGCTGCTTGACTTGAAGCGGACAACAGGAATTACCGAGATACCGTCGTATGCATTTGACAATACCCAACTGGAAACGGTCATACTGCCTGCCACGATAGAGTCTATCGGCAACAGGGCGTTCTATGGCTGTGCTCAGCTCCTCTCGCTGACCTGCTACGCCCCGACGCCTCCATCCCTGGGCACCGATGTCTTTGCCAAGACTCCTGAGGGACTGATTGTCTATGTGCCGGCAGCTGCCGTGGGACTCTATCAGGATGCTGACGGATGGAGCAATTGCACCATTCTGCCTCTGCAGGAGAGTGTACACTCCATCACGGTGAATTTGCCTGAAGGAACGGCTGTTGCCGACTATGCCAACATGTGGATAGAACTGGCCAATGCCAGCAACGGACAGCATGTGCGACAGCTCGTGAACAACCAGCTCAGCTATAAATTTAATAATGTGCTGGACGACACGAAATGGAGCATCAGTCTGAAAAACCAGTACGACGACGTGTTCGGCAGGATAGACGATATTGAAATGAAAGGACAAGATGTCGTGGTCAGCTTTTCTTCCCTGTTGAAGCCGCGCCGCGTGGCGCTTTCAGTGCAGACTCCCGACGGGCGCATCGTGACGGGCCAGACACAGATTGTGTGGTATTCAGGCACAGGCGATTATCTGGTTGAGAATGCTTATGCAGGATTGTTCCCCACAGGCAAGGAATTGAGGTATGACGTCATTCTGCGAGATTCGCTGGGCACTCACTACCGTGAACTGTATGCCCAGCCTTATGTCGTGGCCGACAATCCCCAGTCTTCGGCAATCACACTGCAGCCCATACCGAAAGTGAAGGTGTCTGGCCGGGTGTCCAGCGATTTCGGACTGATAGGCGGTGCATCGGTGATGCTGGCACAATGGGCCAACGGACGTTACAGCACGGTAAAGACGGCCCAGACCGCATCGAACGGATATTTCGAAATAGAGGCTCTGAACGACACCACAAAGCTGGTGATCACTTATAGCGGCTATCGGCCTGTCACGCTGAACAAGAAGGACTTAAGCGGTGGTGCAGATCTGGGAACCCTGCGCATGGAGCGCGTCTCAGGTACGGTTGTCACCGCCAATGTCAGGATGAAATCTGCCAGTAGCGAACAGGCACAGCTGGCCCCACTGACCAACATCAGTTTCAGTCTGCTGAACAAGACGACGGGAAAAACAGTCGAAGACTTTGTGGTTCAGGATCGCCAGATTGTCGTGCCGACAGAAGCCAAGCCCGGCGACCAGCTGGAACTGACGGCCACCGACCTCACTGGCAGCTATCTTTCCGCTTCTGCCGTCTGCACCATTGCGAAGAACGACTCTGCAACGGTCGAGCTGACCATGACCGAGCTGGGCAGCATAGAGTCGGCCTTTGAGGCCAGTCCCAATGCTGAAAACGTGCTCTATCTGTATGATGGCAGCGGCGCACTCGTCGCGCATGCAAACTATGCAGGAAAGAGCGCCACGTTTGCCCATCTCCAGGCCGGTGCCTATACGCTGCTGGCCATGGGAAAGAGCCTGTTGCGCGGCAACCTGCTCCATCTGTCGGATGTAGGTGGACTGGGCATGGTGGAAGGACGTGACTATCTGCAGGCTTCGGTGACGGTGGAAAACGGCATCGTGGCCAGTGTGGCGTTCAACATCATTCCGTTGGTCAACGAAAGCCTGTTCGGCTATATCCGTGAGGATTCTTACTTCCAGGTGAACAAGCTGTCGGTAGCTGCCGGACAGTATGTCACCCTGTCGTCGCGCATCTATTTCAAGGAGGAATATGAAGGGAAGGTCAGCAACATCAAACTGATTGTGAATATTCCCGATGCATGCGAAATGGTCGACAATTCACTGATGGTAGGCACGACTCCTCTGCCCTACACGCTTGACAATCATCGCATCACACTTACGCTTTCACCCGAAGAGTGCAACGAGCGAGTGCGCTTCTGTGTCGTTCCCACGATGGGCGGCACCCATCGTCTCTCGGCCTATGCCCAGTTCGACTACAACGGACAGCGCATGCAGTCGGTGGGCGATGCCTATTTCCAAACGAGCAGCCTGTCGCTGGTAGTACCGGCATCGACAAGCAGCACCCAAGTATTGATAACGGGTAAGGCCACCCGCTCGTCGACGGTTGAAGTCTACGACAACGGGGCACTGATAGGCCAGACAGAGACCTTGCTGAATGGCGACTGGAGAATTGCCTGCCAGTTGGCCGATGCCTACAACCTGTCGACACACAGAATCTTTGCAAGAGTGTACGGACAGAACGGCATCACACTGCAGACCGAGACGCAAACCGTCAACTACGACAAGGATGCAGTAGAGGCCAAGACGGTCTTCATGACCTTCTTCAATCCCTACATGAACCGCAATGTCGACGTGACGTTCGATTTGCAGAAGGGCACCAACAGTGCCAGCTCTTACAGCTTCAACAAGACAACGCCTTTCACCTTCATTGCCGATCTGACCAACAATGATCCTACGGTGGTCAACGAGGTCTATATCCACGTGTTCACCAGCGACGAGAATGTATCGACGCTGCAAGCCGACTACGACGAGAAACTGCAGCGGTGGGTGGCCGTTCAGGAGTTCACGGCCAAGAACCTGCCCGTGAACGTCAGCGTGACGGTCAACTACACCTCGCCCATGGAGTACGACAAGGCGTATGCTGCCAAAAAGACTGCCAACATGGAGCAAGACATCAGCGAGTTCCGTCGCCAAAGCCGTTCTGTTGAGGCGCTCTATGCTGAACTGAACGAGGAGTTGGCTAAGGAGGTACCAGACAGGAGTAGTATTCAAACCATAGTGGAAGCCATTATTGACCAGGAAAACAACCTGTATGGATTTGCCGACACTGCACCTGATGCCCACTTTATTCTGAAAGTGAACCAGGCCACGACCGATGCTGAAATAGCGGATCTCTTGAACGAATTGACAAAAAGCAGCATTAGCGATGATTCTCAGCCAAGGAATGATTTCGAGATGCCGTCTGTTGATATGGGTAATGGCGTGAAGTCGCCAGTGGTCAGAATTCATAGTTCCAGCCCCATATCAGGTGAGCAAGATTTCCTTACCATTTTCCAAAATGCCTATGCGAATGGATATACTGATTCTTGGGAAACCAAGGAAGAAGTGACGGGCGTCTTCACGCTGTCAAATTCTATGGGGTTGACTATCACGCTCGATTTCCGAGAAGTCGTAGACATTCCTGAAGGCAGCCTGGACGATGTGGCAACTAAGGACAAATATACAGATGCGCTGTCTGCCTATTTTGATCAACTGTCCACAGTCGACAATAATGCCAACAGCCAGCAGATTGACAATGGCCTTTGCCTGTTAATCAGTAATTACCACTATGCCCTGCGAGCTCTTTATTCCAATTCGATTGCTCAAAGCAGAACCCAAGAGTTTAGGAGAATTTCGTTTAAAGGTGCCATTGAGGGCCTTATCGGGAGAGGGTTTGAATATTTCATGGATAACAAATTTCCAGATTTTGACGAACTGCTTGAGGACAATCTCGATATTTTGAAAGACGAAGGCGAATGGAGTCATACGATCAATGAAATTAGATATCATTGTCCAAGTGGCTGGCAGAAAAACGATCTGTTTGACGAAGCTCAGAAAATACGGAGTGACCAGCGATTTGACAACATCAAGAACCTGTTGTCTGGCATGGCCTTGGACGCTGTCAGTGCATGTGGAGGAAGCTATATGTTTGCAGGACTGACCGGGGTTACTGTCGGTGTAGTCAGCTGGCCTGTCGTGGCTGCCGGAGCAATGATTATGGCTGCAAGCTGGGGAGTAAAAAAGTATTATGAAAAAGAAAATAAAAAGAAGAGACAGGGATATGAGTTCGATATGAACGACATCAGAAGGAGACTGACTCAAGAATGCTGTCCCAATAAAGAATGTGGCGGTCCGGTGGTGCCTCCCCCTCCATCGCCAATCTATCCCACAGTGCCTATTCTCGACCCCTCTGGCTATGTCTATGAGGCCGTCAGCAGCAACCGTCTGCAGGGCGTAACGGCCACGGTCTTCCAAAAAGTGCAGGAGGAAGACATGTATGGCGACCTGCACGACGCGATTGTGAAGTGGGAGGCTGAGCCTTTCGGACACCTCAATCCGTAGATTACCGACAAAGATGACAACTATGCATGGGATGTGCCGCAGGGCCTCTGGCAGGTGAAGTTTGAGAAAGAGGGCTATGAGACCACTTATTCCGACTGGCTGCCCGTGCCGCCGCCACAACTCGACGTCAATATCCCCATGCACCAGAACGTGCAGCCGCAGGTGAAGTGGGCACGTGCCTTCGAGGATGCCGTAGAGCTGGAGTTCGACAAGTACATGATGCCTGCTGAGCTGAACACCGGGAACATCCAGGTAATGGAGGGAGGCGCGACCGTGAGCGGCAGCGTGCAGTTGCTCAACGAAGAGGCTTCCTATGGCGACAGCCAGGAGACTTTCGCTTCCAAGCTGCGCTTCAATGCCGATGCGCCTTTTAAGGAAAAGGAGGTAACGCTCGTAGTGACCAGCAGGGTGAAGAGCTATACGGGCATGAACATGCTGGCAGACTATCAGCAGGTGCTGCCCGTGGAGCGCGAGGTGAAGCAAATCGTGTGCGACTCGGCAGTGACCGTAGGCTACGGCCAGCAGGCGGTCGTCGTCGTCGAAGTGTTACCGGCAGCGGCTTCAGCGGGAAAGACTCTCTTGGTGAACAGCTCGTCGGCAATGATTGTCCGCACGGCCTACCAGACAGCTGTGATCAATGCCGATGGCCAAGCAGAGATTGCTGTGACAGGCGAACTGCCGGGGTCGGCTGCACTGCGCTTCACAGTAGAGGGCTATGAACTGTCGGCACAAACGGTGGTTGCGGTAGAGAACGTGGCCGTAGGCACGGTTGCCACTCCTACAGCCTCTATTCCCACAGGAACAACTGTCGACAAGGGCACGCTGCTGACGCTGGCGTGCGAAACCGGGGGCGCCACCATTTACTATACCACCGACGGCTCTTGCCCCTGCGACGAGAGCGGCAGCAGGAAGGTGTTCGACGGCACCGCCATACGCATTGACACCACAATGGTGGTGAAGGCAATGGCCACTGCAGCAGGCATGTACGATAGCGATGTGGCCGAGTTCGTCTACACGGTGAAGGCGAAAGACGGCATAGAGACTGTTGCCGCTGAGGGTGGTGTAGAGTTGTGGCCTCTGCCCGTGCGCCATCAGCTGAACGTGTCGGCTGGCGGAAAGACCATCAAGAGCGTCGCAGTGTCGTCGCTGAACGGTGTCAAGGTGGCTTCCAGCAATGAAGTGGCGAAAACAGTGACTATCGACCTGAGCCATATTCCTGCTGGTGTCTATATTGCCAATGTGCTGACATCCGATGGCATTTTGAGCCGGAAACTGCTGAAAGTGGAATAGCCGTACTTTGACTTAAATCAAAGAATGCGCCAATTCTTCCGAAAGAGTTGGCGCATTTTTGTGTTCGAGCACACAAACTGCTTAACTTTGCATCAGCAATCGGGAGATTGTGTTTCATATATTCATTAGGTTAGTAGTTTTTTTATAGGCCGATTCCCCCACGGGGAGGAAGCCGAGAATTAAGGTAAAGATTATGTTATTAGATTTTCAAACTACGGCCACGTTGGTATTGGTTGCTGTTGCAACAATTTTAAGTGTTGTCACGCTGACACATACCAATGTCCGTTAGTAAAAGAGTGCGGGGTGAGCGATTCATACCGCACTCTTTTTGCAATAAGCGTCACGTTCCGTTCTGTTTAACGTCAAGTTTCGCTCTGTTTAACGTCATTTCTCGCTCTGATTTGCTATTAATTGTAGTGAGATTTGACGTTAAACAGAGCGAAACTTGACGTTAATTAGAGCGCGATTTGACGCTTATTACAAAACCATCAATTTAATTTTTTTTCTTATTCCTGTTGAATGTGGTATTCGGAAATCTTGCCACCGTCCATCCTCACGTCGGTGATGATTTCCTCGTCCGACCTCACTTTGATGCTGCCCAGCGTGAACGAGCCGTTATCGTCGAGCGTGACGCGGGCCTTCAGCGTGGGCATTTCGCCGTAGTGGAGCACGAGGCCCGTGTTGAAACTGAGGCCGGGTGTGACGCAGACCGTCAGCCCGTCGCTGTCGGCCTCGTAGGTCAGTTGCTCACCTATCCACACGGCGTCTTCGTACAGGTCGCCCATGTTCGTCTCGTTAACGACCACCGTGACGAGATGCTGATCGCCGTCATAGAGCGTCACCTCTCGGCCTTTTACGGCGTAGCGCAGCCGCTGGCAGAGTGCTTGCTGCATGTCGTAGGGGTCGATGGTGGCGGCGATGTATGCCTGCCGGTCGGTGTGGAACCGCATCAGGTAGGGCCGCTCCACGGTCACGCCCGTCCCTTCCATCGCACTCGCCACGAGCCAGATGTCGCCGCTGATGGGATTGCGCTGTGCGCGGGGCTGACGGCTGTGGCGTATGTCGGGGAAGATGTTCAGCCTGCTTGCTTTCTCAATCACGAGTCCCCAGCCCTCCGTCGCCTCGCTGGTCAGGCTCCACACGCTGATGTCCTCCGTCTCATCGCGCAGCAGACATTCGTAGGCGTGGCTCTCGATGGCTTTACCGATGGCCACCTTCACCTGCTCCGAAACGCTGTCTGTGACAACCATCCCCTCCAGCACGCCACTCACGGCCTTCACCTCCGGCCCCTCATGCTGGCATCCCGTGAGGGCCATGGCCACAAGCAGCACCAGCCCTATAGCCAATACTGCAATCGTGTAGCAGATGATGAACTGCACGACCGAACAAATTTTTCCCTGATTTCTATCTTCTGGCATAGGACTCATTATTTCCTGACGACTTTTGTGTTGCCCTCGATGACGATGCCGCGGGTGGAGTCGGTGGCGGGGATGCCTTGCAGGGTGTAGACACCAGTGGCGGCGGGATACTCCACGACCTGCGCCGGGCGGACACCGACGGTCTCGCCCTTCAGCCGCTGGTACTCCTCGCGTGCCTTCCGCATCTGCTCCAGGAATCGCTCGCTGGTGTGCAGACGGGCGTAGGCCACTGAGGCAGCCAGGCGGGCGGCGTCGGTGTCGCTCTGCCAGTGGGCACCCACCACGAGGCGGTTCTCGCCGTAGCGGTAGCCGCGGGCCATGATTTCAGTGGCGCGGTTGGGGTTGATTTCCATCATCAGCAGTGCCGAACTCCAGCCCAGCAGCGTGTGGCCGGAGGGGAAGGAACCGTTCAGCCGCAGTGCCGGCTCGTCCTCGGGATAGAGCGTCGGCTCGTTGAACACCATGAAGGGGCGGCGGCGCATGTACTCGCGCTTGGGGCGGGTACAGATGCTGTCGCACGTGGCGGTGCCTTCGAGCAGCACCTTGTAGATTTCGGGCGTGTCATCCTTGGTGACCTTCATGCCGAATGCCTCCTCAAACTCGGTGAGGATGGTCTCCAGACCATACACGGCGTCGCGGGTGGCCTGGGCGGCACGCTCCGGGTCGTGGCGCATCTCCTTGCCCCAGTAGTAGCGGGCCACGTCGTTCATAAACGCCACCGACGTGCTGTCGGGCGGCCCGGGCAGGAACACCATCATGTCGGGCATCTCGCCCTGGGTGAAATACGCGTTTACAACTTCTTCCTCCTGTGCCGAGAGGTTCACGGCAGTCATCATGGCGACTGCGGCCATTGCTAAAATCTTTTTCATTGCTTCTATCCTTTTATCTTATTTCTTTTCGTGGCGGGCAGGGGAAATTCCCCGGGGCAAGTTGGCTTACCCACAGCCTTTCGCACCCCTGTCCGCCTGTGGAGATTATTCTTCGTCATCCCAGCCGCCACGTTGACGGGCACGGGCAGGACCGTTGCCGCCACCGCCGTAGCCGATGCCGGTGCCGCCACCGTCAATGTTATCTAGACTGGTGCAAATGATGCTGGTCATTGCAATCTTCACTACCTCCATTGAAGGAACTTGATATTCTTTCTTGTCCATGATGCTAACAATTTATTTGATT
>ERZ842401.2589-NODE-2589-length-24023-cov-6.831609_pt1 | contig 24023 bp, 14 predicted proteins | sample MGYA00521270_ERZ842401 | MGnify/ENA primary metagenome ERZ842401 (study PRJEB31892, sample SAMEA3878208) | bioreactor metagenome | biome: Moose rumen | place: Sweden | collected 2011-10 | study: EMG produced TPA metagenomics assembly of the PRJEB12797 data set... | reverse complement strand
TTTGCGATAAACCGTTTTGTGAAGGCCGTTTGTCCACATACCCCATTCGCAGTTGTTGCAGGCCGACATATAAGACTTCAGCTGCTCCAAGCCATTATCCTTGTCTGTCGGTTTTACGGCTTCTTTCTTACATTCGATGATGATGGAAATATTCTGCTGGTCTTTCATTTCCTCGGCAGTGGTGCCTTCGGGGAAAATCACAATGTCGGCACGTTTCCTGCCAGAGCCAATCTGCACGTGGTACTCCACGGCGATGCGCTGTCTGTCGTATTTGTGTTCGTTCACCAAACGCTTCTCAACGGTTTGGCGCACGTACTCTTCGGGGGTGTCGTTGCGGATAGTTCCGTCAACGTAATCGCGGATTTTCCCGTCCGGAATTGATATTACTATTTCTGTGGTTGCCATTGTTGTATCGTATTATTCATTCTGCAAAGATACTCATTATTTAGGGATTTTCGCCCGTTTTTCGACATAAAAATACCAAAAGTTTTGCACAATTATCCACACTTATCAACAATTGAACAAAACACTTGCGCATTTGCGTTTTTTTGCGTATTTTTGCACGCTTAAAAAACAGCATTGAAGGTATGAATTTCGCTACTCTCCTGCTTTTGGCCATAGGGCTTTCGATGGATGCTTTCGCCGTTTCGGTGTGCAAGGGACTTTCGCTAAAACACCCCGATTTTCGCGCCTACCTGTCGGCTGGACTATGGTTTGGCGTGTTTCAGGCGCTGATGCCGGTGGTGGGATATTACCTGATATTCAATTTCAAGGATTATGTGGCGGCCATCGACCACTGGATTGCCTTTGCACTGCTTGCCGCTATTGGTGCCAATATGATACGCGAAGCCCTTTCGGGAAGGGAATCGCCGACCAACGCATCGATGGATTTCAAAACAATGCTGCTGCTTGCCATCGCCACCAGCATCGACGCTCTGGCGGTGGGCATCTCCTTCGGTTGCCTCAGCGTAAAACTATTGCCTGCCGTAATTACAATTGGAATAACAACCTTTGCTCTGTCGTGCGCCGGAATGAAAATAGGCTCGCTTTTCGGACTGCGATACAAGTCCAAAGCCGAGATTGTTGGCGGAGTGATACTTATTTTACTCGGCATAAAAATACTTCTCGAACACCTGAAAATCATCAATTTCTGAACTCCATACCCGTCTGTAAACTATTTTAAAAAAAACATTTTTATCTTTTTTTTGGCAAAATAACAAAAAAAACGTACCTTTGCACTGATAATAACAATGTGCCAAAAAGTTTGCCCCAAAAAGCATGCTAAGCACAACGCACAAGTAACCAACAGTTAAAAAACACAAAAAACCATGAAAAAAACTTTATTTGTTTTAACAATTGCAATTGCCGCCATTATAGGCACGGGCAACGCCCAGTCGAAATTTGGCAACGCCCTGAAAAACGCTGCAAAGAAAGTCGCCAAAGAGGTGGTCGACGACACCAAAGAAACTGCTAAAAAGGCAGCCAACGATGCCGTAGACAACGCAACAAAAAAAACCAACGACGCTATCGACAATGCAAAACAATCGGCAGTAAACTCGGCCAGCAACGCCGTTAGCAACGCTGTGTCGGGCAACAGATCCTCATCGTCGTCCGCAGCTCCGTCGGTCAACGCCAAAATTCCCGGCAACGCCCTCTACGTAAGCAGCAGCACCGGCAGCAACCGCAACGACGGTAGCAAGTCGGCCCCCCTAAAAAACATCGCAAAAGCCCTTGAGCTGGCACCCGCCGGTGCCACCATCGTGGTAGCCGAAGGCAACTATTTCGGCATGCTCAACAGTGGCAACATTGTGATAACCAAACCCGTAACCCTGCTCGGCGGCTATAGCTCCGATTTCTCCGAAAGGGACATACTGAAACACCGCACACTTATTCAGCCAACCTCCGCCTCCAACGGCTCGGCAAGCGGCAACGGCACCATCCAGATACGTAGCATCCAGGCCCCCAACGACAAGGTAGTTATCGACGGATTTATTTTGGACCGCGGCAACTCCATCTCCTACAACGCCCGCGGCGAAGGCAAACCCGAAGGTGTGGACTGCCCCATGATGAACCCCATAGGCGTGGCGGGCATAGGTGGCGAAAGCCTCACCGACAACCCTGTGAACACAACCGAAACCGCCATTATCTATTTTGATGGTTATCAAGGTGTTATAAACAGCGTTAATGTATATGTCCGCAACTGCACTTTCGTAAACTGCCCCAATTTCGGCATCATTGGAATGCTAAAAGGCGGATCGCTCAACGTGGAAAACAACGTGTTTGTCAACGTACGCATGGCAACCCTCGATGTGCGTGGCGCCGACATCAAATCGGTGATTCCCATCAACTTCCGCTACAACACCGTACTTTTCGTTTGGTCGCGCCTGAAAGACCTTGGCGACATGGGCTACGGCTACCGCATGATACCCGGCACTTCCAACACCGTGGAAAACAACATATTCGGCTGCGCCACCTTCTCGGCCATCGACCGCACCCATGTGGACAGCGACAAAACCCGTGAGGCCATGCGCAAGGACGTGGTGAAAGGCAACATTTTCTTCCTCAACCGCCAAACCGACCTCACCCTGCCTGGTGGCGGCATGTTCCTCCGCGTCAGCGCCAACGATTTCGACGACGTGGAACAGCTCTCCGCCGTTTCTGGCAACAAAGTCCTCACCGACCCCTCGCTCTTCAATGGCAAAATAAACAAAGCATACCTGCAAGGATTCCTCAACCTGAAAACCTCTTCCAACATGTCGGTGGACTACAACAGCAGCGCCAACCAGTTCCGCTCGGCTTTCGGCATGAACCTGCAGGGCACCGGAACCACCACCACCTCGATGTACGCCAACCGCTACCCGTGGCAGGAAGCCCTGCTACTCTTCGGCGCAGTGAACGGATGCGGCGCACAAGCCCTAAAATAAGAATTATTTTACACAAAAACAATAAATTATACACATAATGAAAAAATTCGATCCCGCAACAAACATCCAGCGCATCGACGGCCGCGACACCTGCCGCGGAGTTAACCCCTCCATCAGCGATAGTGCAACTTTCAATTTCGAGAAAGCGCACCTTATGACTGACACTTTCCACGGCGAAACCGAAGGTTATTTCCTCTACAGCCGCCACTGGAACCCCAGCAACCTTGCCCTCTGCAAAGCCCTTGCAGCAATGGAAGGCACCGAAAGCGCTTGGGTTACAGGCTCCGGAATGGCAGCCATCACCTGCTCACTGCTCCACGAAGTGAAATCCGGCGACCACATACTCTCCAGCATGACCACCTACGGCGGCACTTTCGCTTTCCTGAGCAACTACATCAAGAAATTCGGCGTTGAGGTAACTTTCGTAAATTTCCAAGACCTCGAGGCTGTTAAGAAAGCCATCCGCCCCAACACCAAGGTGCTGTACACCGAAACGATGAACAACCCCCTGCTGCGCATAGCCAACGTGCCCGAACTTTCCAAAATAGCTCACGCACACGGCGCAAAACTCATTGTGGACAACACTTTCACCCCGATGATTTTCTCGCCCTACCAGCTTGGCGCCGATGTGGTTGTGTATAGCATGACAAAGTTCGTTAACGGCAAGAACGACTGCGTGGCTGGCGCCATCTGCGGCTCTGCCGATTACATCAACTCGCTTATCGACGTAAACAACGGCACGGCAATGCTCCTCGGACCCGTTTTGGATCCCATGCGCTCCAGCAGCATCCTCAAAAACCTGCACACACTGCACATACGTATGCAGAAACACGGCGAAAATGCCATGTATCTGGCCAAACGGTTCAAGGAAGTGGGTTTCAAATACAACTACCCCGGCCTGCCCGAACACCCCGACCACGAGCTCTTCAAGAGCATGATGAACGACGGCTACGGCTTTGGCGGAATGATTTCCATCGACATGGGCACCGCCGACGCTGCAAGCCGCATTATGGAGATAATGCAGGAGAAAGGTGTTGGATATCTGGCTGTTAGCCTTGGATATTTCAAAACCTTGTTCAGCAACTCGGGCAAATCCACTTCTTCGGAAGTTCCGGAAGAGATTCAGCGCGAAATGGGCATGAGCGAAGGCCTTATCCGTTTCTCCGTGGGCTTGGACAACGACATCGAAGCCACTTTCCAACTTATAAAGGAATCGGTGGAAGAAAGCCGCAAATAACCTTTCGTTCACAGTGCAAAAAAGGCTGTTGCCATGAGCAACAGCTTTTTTTTATTGCTCAAACCATCCTCATTCCATCTTCATGGCGGCAGCAATTCCTTCCACAATGTCGGAGGCGATAAGGGAGTTGCCTTTGTCGGCAAAAGCCATGTCCCCCGCCCTGCCGTGCAGAAAAACTCCGCAAAGGGCGGCCTCTTGGGGCGAAAGTCCTTGTGCCAGCAGTCCGGCTATGATGCCGGTAAGCACGTCGCCACTGCCAGCCGTGGCCATCCCCACATTGCCCGTGGTGTTGAAAAACACACTTCCGTCGGGGAACGAGATGGTTGTGTGCGCTCCTTTGAAAACCACTATCACATGGTGTTCCAACGAAAATTGGCGCTGTTTTTCCATTCGTTCAAAGTCGTCGGCCCAAATGCCTGCCAACCGCTCAAACTCCTTGTAATGGGGTGTGATAATGCTGTTTGGTGGCACATCGTCGATAAGATTTTTGGACTTTGCCAAACAATTTATTGCGTCGGCATCAATAACCATTGGAGCGGTGCATCGGTTCAGCAGCTGTTCCAAAGCGGCTATGGTTGTTTCATCGGTGCCGATGCCCGGACCCACTGCCACCACGTTGTATCTTTCCAAACCGGAGGGCGGTGCCGAAAACAGCTCATTGTTGGCATCCACACTCACCATTGCCTCCGGAAATGCCGGTTGCATGCACGCCACACCCTGTTGGGGGATATGTGCGGTTACAAGTCCCGCGCCGGAGCGCAAGCAGGCGCGTGCCGAAAGTATGGCGGCTCCCATTTTGCCGTAGCTGCCAGCCACAAGCAACACATGGCCAAAAGTGCCTTTGTGCGAAAATTTGGGACGATTTACAACCTTGTCAGGCAGCGAGATGTGGTCCACCAGAAATCGCCGCGTGGGTTCGTTATCGATATATTGTTGCGACAAGCCGATGGGCAGCACCACAAAATTGCCCACAAAATGGTGGTTTTCGGCAAACAGAAACGCCTGTTTGGCAAACTGGAAAGTCAGGGTTACATCGGCTTGGAAAACGGCGGCCACGGGTGGTGTATGCTCGTCGGCAAAGAGTCCCGACGGCACGTCGATGGCCATTTTAAGTGCATCGCGGCAACGGTTCATCGCAACTATGGCATCGGCGTATGGACCTTCTGCAACACGGCTCAGTCCCGTTCCAAACACGGCGTCGATCAGCAGGTCGGCATCGGCGGGGATGACAAGTCTGTCCGAAATGCCAAGACAATGGATTTTTGCATTTTGGCACTGTTTCAGCCGTGCAAGGTTGATATCGAAATCGACACTGTGCTTGCCAAAATCGAGGATATATGTTTCCACGCTACTGCACGTGCTCAAAAGGCGTGCCAACACCAGCCCGTCGCCACCGTTGTTGCCAGTGCCGCACACTATGGCAATGTGTCGTTTCTCTGGCATTTCGGCTTTTATCCATTCATAACAGGTTGTGGCAGCCCGTTCCATCAAGTCCACCGACGACACTGGTTCGTGCTGTATGGTGTATGCGTCGGCGCGGCGTATCTGCTCGGCGCTGAATATCTTCTGCATATAATAATCAGTAAAGTAGATGTTTATTTGAACATTATTACCACTTCGGAACCCAACACCGTTCCCATAATTTCATCGGCAGAGTCTCTCTGCTTGGCCAGCTCAAGGTATCCGGTAGCAGACACCGTCAATATCAAATCGTTGTCGATATTTGCATTGCGGGAATGATACGAGTCGGAAATAACTATCTCCCTGTTTATCACAACCCCTGCGGTGATAAACATTTTTCTTTTATTGGCCAATTTTACAAAATCATCATAAAGCATGTTCAGATAGGCGTTGCCATAAGAATCCACGTACATAACGTACAATTTTACCATGTTGGGATACGTAAGTGGAGTCAGCCCTTTGATGGGGACAATCGGAAGTCCTTCGGAGCCTATTTCCGACCATGGGGCCTTTGCGGCAATACGCTCCGCCACGAAACAGAACAGGTTGTATGCCGGAAAATTGAAGAAATTGGAGTCCTGATACATAGCTATCCGGATTACTTTTATATCCGGCTTGTCGCAGAACACCACTCCGGCAATTCCATTGTCGGCGCAAATAAAATACTGCTTTTGGTATTCCACCACCATATACGGATGGTCCTTGGATTCATGAGAATCCACATCAACAATATGTATTGTGCCTTCTGGAAATTCCATACAGGCATTGGATACGACAAAGGCGGCCTGGGACCTGTTGTACGATTCTATGTCGTGGGTAATGTCCACCACCTGCACATCAGGAATTAGCGAATACAATCTGCCCTTCACCATACCGGCAAAAAAATCCCTTGTTCCCCAATCGGTGGTCAACGTTACTATCTGCATTGTTCTCTGATTATAAAACATTTATCTGTCAAATCAAACCCCAGTTTGACCGACCATACAAAGTGCAAATTTACACAAAAAAAACTACTTTTCCCACCTTTTCGGAAAAATGTTTTTCAGAACATGTAAACCGTCGACAAAAAAAGGAGCGGTTTGCATTCCGCTCCCTTTTTATCATGAAAAGAATATTTTACAACGGGGTTATCCGTTCAAAGCTTCGGCGCCGCTCACAATTTCGATAATTTCGTTTGTAATGGCCGTCTGACGGGCTTTGTTGTAGGTAAGTTTCAGTTCCTTAAGCAGTTCGGTGGCGTTGTCGGTGGCTTTCTGCATGGCTGTCATGCGGGCGCCGTGTTCCGAGGCCAGCGAGTCGAGCACCACGCGGTAGAACTGTGAGCGCAACGAAAGCGGTATCATCTCCTTGAGTATCTCCTCTTTGCTAGGCTCGAAGATGTAGTCGCTCTGCACTTTGCTCTCGTTCTTCTTGGTGTCGGGCATCACGGGCAGGAACTGCTCGGTAGAGAGTATCTGCGTAAGCGAGTTTTTGAATTTGTTGTAAACAATTTCAACTTTGTCGTACTCTTTGTCGCAGAAACGTTTCATTATGTCCTCGGCAATAGCTGCCACATTGTCGAATGTGGGTTTGTCGAGCACGTCGTCGAACGATCCTTTCACCAACGTTGTATGCTTCGAGAAAAATTCTGTGGCGCGTTTGCCTATGGTTATCAAGCTAAGCTCCACGCCGTTTTTCTGCTGGTAATGGTTTATCCGTGCGTTGGCTTCTTTTATCACGTTGGAGTTGAACGCTCCGCAGAGGCCTTTGTTGGAGGTAACAACCACCAGCAGCACTTTTTTCTCGTCGCGCACTGCGTGGTAGGGGGTGTCCACGCCGTCCTCAACGTTGATGTCGCGGATAATGTCGGACAGCTGTTTGTCGTAGGGCCGCATCGACACAATAGCGTTTTGGGCACGGCGGAACTTTGCAGCCGACACCATCTTCATTGCCGATGTTATCTGCTGTGTGGAGCTTACCGAGGCTATGCGTGTGCGTACTTCCTTTAAATTTCCCATAAATCAGTGTCGATTTTTGTGATGAAAGTGTTACTTAGCGTATTTTCTTGACAGGTCGGCGGCCACTTCTCTCAGAACCTTGGTGTCCTCGTCGAGGAGTTTCCCGGCGCGGAGGTTGTCCAGCACGTTGGCATGGTTTTGGCGCATGAAGAACAGGAATTCTGTCTCGAAATCGCGCACTCTGTCAACGGGCACGCTGGACAGCAGTCCGTTGGTGCCGCAGTAGATGATAGCCACTTGGTCTTCCACTTTCATAGGTGTGTACTGGGGCTGTTTCAGAATTTCCACGTTGCGTGCGCCTTTGTCGAGCACTGCCTTGGTGGCGGCGTCGAGGTCGGAGCCGAATTTGGAGAATGCCTCCAGCTCGCGGTACTGTGCTTGGTCGAGTTTCAGCGTACCGGCGGTTTTCTTCATGGATTTTATCTGAGCCTTACCACCCACACGCGACACCGAGATGCCTACGTTGATAGCGGGACGCACGCCAGAGTTGAACAGGTTGGTTTCCAAATATATCTGTCCGTCGGTGATAGAAATCACGTTGGTGGGGATATATGCCGAAACGTCGCCGGCCTGGGTCTCGATGATGGGCAGAGCTGTGAGCGATCCGCCGCCTTTCACTTTGCCTTTCAGCGATTCGGGCAGGTCGTTCATGGTGGCAGCAATGGCGTCGTTGTCTATTATCTTGGCGGCTCTTTCGAGCAGACGTGAGTGCAGGTAGAACACGTCGCCGGGGTAGGCCTCACGTCCTGGCGGACGACGGAGCAGCAGCGAAACTTCGCGGTAAGCCACGGCCTGTTTGCTGAGGTCGTCGTATATAACGAGGGCATGGCGTCCTGTGTCGCGGAAATATTCGCCTATAGCGGCACCGGTGAAAGGTGCGTAGAACTGCATGGCTGCGGGGTCGGAGGCTGTTGCCACTACAACCACGGTATATGCCATGGCTCCTTTTTCCTCAAGGGTTTTAACGATGTTGGCCACTGTGGAGCCTTTCTGGCCGCAAGCCACGTATATGCAGTACACGGGGTCGCCGGCGTCGTAGAAACTCTTTTGGTTGATGATGGTATCGATAGCGATAGCGGTTTTGCCGGTCTGGCGGTCGCCGATGATAAGTTCACGCTGGCCTCTTCCGATTGGAATCATGGAGTCGATGGCTTTGATACCGGTTTGCAGGGGTTCTTCCACCGGCTGACGGAAAATAACGCCGGGGGCTTTGCGCTCCAGCGGCATCTCGAAAGTCTCGCCTTCGATGGGGCCTTTGCCGTCCACGGTTTCGCCGATGGTGTTGATAACACGGCCTATCATAGCTTCGCTAACGCGCACCGAGGCGATGCGTTTGGTGCGTTTCACGGTGTCGCCTTCGTTGATGTCGTCGGCTTCGGCAAGCATCACCACACCCACGTTGTCTTCCTCGAGGTTCTGTATGATGCCTTGCGCGCCATTTTCGAACTCAACCAATTCGCTCGACTGGGCGTTGTTTAATCCATAAACACGTGCTATACCGTCGCCCACGGTGAGCACTGTGCCAACTTCCTCCAATTCTGTATTGAGGTCAACGTCGGCAAGTTGTTTTTTCAGTATCGCCGATACTTCGGCAGGTTTGATTTCAGCCATATATTTTTATTGTATTATTTACTAAATGGATTTTTCGTAGGTGTTTTTGCTGAATTCTTTAAGCAGTTTGGCAATTTGTGTGCGGATACGTGCGTCGTACATAGTGTTGTCGAAAGTTACGCGGAAGCCGCCCAGCATTGTGTTGTCGGTTACGGTGTCCATCTCCACTTTTTTGCCGGTGTAGTCGCCAATAATCTTTTCCATGGTGGCCTTGGCGTCGCTGTCCACATCAACGGCAGTGCGCAACTCGGCTTTAACAATGCCGTTGGTCTTGCGATAAAGGTCGATGTATGCGCCCGAAATGCCACGGAGACTTACGGCGCGGTGTTTGCGGACAATAAAGTTGAGGAACGCCATGGTTAGTTTGCTAACGCTGCTTTCGAACAGCTCGCGGGTGATGGCAAGTTTTTTGGCCTCTTTGATTACTGGGTTGCTGTATATCACGTTCAGCACGTGGTTTTCGTCGCACACACGGTGCACAAACTTCATATCCTCGCACGTGCGGTCCACCTCGCCTTGGTCGGTGGCCAGCAAAAACAATGCTTTGGCGTAGTTTACGTTTATTCTATAATTTTCCACAAGTAGTGTATTTACTTTATAGTTTCGTTCTATATCGATATTGGCACATTGTTTCAAGCGTTGCAAATCAACATATTACAATAACATATTTATTGCCTCATAACTTGTTGCCGAACAATGTTTCGACCTGCAAAAATACATTTTTTTTTTCAATTGACAAACATTTTTTTCCGTTTTTTGCTGTTTTTGTTCACAACAATTATACAAATATCACATTCACAAATGCTTATGCGTTCAAAAAAAAACGTTTTTCCACATAGGGTTGCTTTTACTGAAAGAAAGATACGGCATTTCCGCGAAAAAAAATGTATTTTTGCACTGCAAAAATCGAATGAAAATATCTTATAACAGATTAACATAATGAAAGTTACAATAATATCCATTGGCGACGAGCTGCTTATAGGACAGGTGGTGAACACCAACGCCGCCGCCATGTCGCAGATGCTTACCGCCATCAATTTCGAGGTTACGAGTGTAGTTACCATCTCCGACAAGGCCGAAGATATCGAGGAGTGCCTCCGCTCTTCGCTGCAAACATCCGACGTGGTACTGATGACTGGTGGGCTCGGTCCCACCAAGGACGACATCACCAAACACACCCTCTGCCACTTTTTCGGCGCAAAGCTGATAGAGGATGCCGCAAGCCTGCGCAACGTGGAGGAGCGGTTCCGCATGCTGGGCTACGAGGTTACGCTCATAAACCGGCAGCAGGCCTTGGTGCCCGACTGCTGCACCGTACTCCTCAACAAAATGGGTACCGCTCCGGGAATGTGGTTCGACTTGGATGGGAAAATCGTGGTGTCGATGCCCGGAGTGCCCGATGAGATGCAATACCTTATGGAGCAGTGCGTTATGCCCAAGCTCCGCAGTCGGCTCGACAATTCAGAAATTGTGCAGACCAACGTGATTTTCCAAGGCATTGGCGAATCGTTCCTCTCCGATTTGGTGGAACAGTGGGAACTGGCGTTGCCAAAGAACATCAAAGTGGCATACCTGCCCCAAGCTGGGATGATTAAAATGCGCCTTACGGCAATTGGAACCGACCGCCAATCCATTGAGCGGCAGCTTTTTAACGAACGCGACAAACTTATTGCCACTGCAGGACAGTATGTGGCGGGCATCGACTGCCAGAGCATGGAGGAATGTGTGGCACAGAAGATGATGAAACACGGCAAAACGCTTACCTCCGCCGAGAGCTGCACCGGCGGCACCATTGCCAGTCGCATAACCCGTCTGCCCGGAGCATCGCAGTACTACAAAGGCGGATTTGTGGTTTATTCCAACGAGCTGAAAGAAAACATTTTAGGCGTACGACACGATACCCTCGAAATCCTTGGAGCCGTGAGCGAGGAAACGGTAAAACAGATGGCCGAAAACGCCCGCCGCAGAGCCAATGCCGACTATGCCGTGGCCACCACCGGCGTGGCAGGGCCTTCGGGGGGGACATCACAGAAACCTGTAGGCACAGTATGGATTGGCGTGGCTTCGACAAACAAGACTTTGACCCGTGTGCTGCACTTGGGCAACAACCGCTCTCGCACTGTGGAACGCACTGTAAACAACGTATTTATGGACCTCTTAAAACTTGTCGATGAAGAATGTGGCAGATAATTACCAACCCCCGTGTGCTTTCAATTTTCATGCTGGTATGTTCCAACTGTTTCATGACCTACGCTTGGTACGGACACCTTAAAAACATGTCGAACCAAGCATGGTATGTGGCAGCCATAGTTAGCTGGCTTATAGCGCTTTTCGAATATCTGATACAGGTACCGGCCAACCGCATAGGCTCCACGGTTTATACCCTGCCACAGCTTAAAATCATTCAGGAGGTGGTGTCGCTAACGGTTTTCATACCTTTTTCGATGATTGTGATGAACCAGCCGTTCAAACTCAACTACCTGTGGGCATGTATGTGCATGCTCGGTGCAGTGTATTTCATTTTCAGAGACTGAAAGCGGATTGCCCGCCGAATGCGGCAACATCCAACCCTCATTGTGGTGTGCACACGGATTGCCTTATACCTACCCGACTTTAGGAAAATGCGACATTGAAACAAGACATCACTCTCAAAAGGAATGCGACGACACAGAACTTCTCCCCAAAAAAACATCCAAATTATTTGGAATTATTAAAAACAATGTGTAACTTTGCAGGCATGAAACATTGCGAGGCAAAGATTTGACTTTTTCGGTTTCGTACTGCTTCATCGTGCAAAGTTAAATAACAAGCTTTTGTATCAGGATATAGCAAACCGTGGACAGAAAACTCCATAGCATAGCCATACGCCTGCTGGCGTGGGCACTGGTGCTGCTTGCCAGCGCCAGCGTCTATGGCTATTACCATGTTGGCTCAGGCCAGCGTGGTGAAGTGCCCGCTGACGGTGACGACAATGCGGTTGTAGCCACAGAAAAGTCCGCGGTATCGGAGCATTACGCCAGCTGCGGCGAGGCCTTCGAGATGCGTTACGGCGACGCCCTGCTTGTTTGCGAGAGCGGCAGCCTTGTCCGTGCCTCAAAGCTGAGTGTCAGCGGCATAGACAGTGATTTGCCTCCGTTGGGCGCGGGCATGGTCAATGTCACGTCGGGGCACAGCGGCTACCGGTTTCTGCCTCACGGCGAGCATTTCCGCAAGGCGGCGGGGATACAGATAGGCTACGACGGCGCCAAGCTGCCCAAAGGCTGCAGCCACAAGGACATTTACACCTATTATTATGACGAGGGCATGAAAGTGTGGAAACGTCTGGAGCGCGATTCCGTATCCGGAGGTATAGTATATTCCCGCACCACCCATTTCACCGACATGATAAACGCCGTGGTGAGCCATCCCGAGATGCCGGAGGGTCAGGAGTTCACACCCACGGGTCTGAAAGAGCTCAAGGCCGCCGACCCCGCAGCGGGAGTTACGCTTGCCGAGGTGTCGGCGGGCAACAGCCAAGGCGAGTTGTCGGCGAGCTACACACTGGAGCTGCCTCAGGGACGTCGCGGCATGCGGCCCAACCTTACTGTAGGCTACAGCAGCGGCGGAGGCGACGGGTTGCTGGGCGCGGGCTGGGACATGCGCATATCCGCCATAAGCGTGGACAGCCGCTGGGGCTCCCCGCGCTACGACAGGGCCAGCGAGACCGAGAGCTACGTCATCGACGGCGACGAGCTGCTGCCCTCGCCGCGCTACCAGCAGCGGTGGGAGCCCCGCCACACCACGGGAGCAAAAGTTTTCTGGCGGAGGACGGAGAGCAGCTACGACAAGATAGAGCGCCACGGCACCGGCCCCACAAACTATTATTGGATAGTAACCGACAAAGGCGGCACCAAATACTATTACGGCACCTACGCCGGTTACGCCTTGGCCGACACCGTGCTTCTGCGGGACGCCTCCGGCAACATAAGCCGGTGGCCGCTGTGCCGTGTGGAGGACGCCGACGGCAACTACACAAGCTACCATTACTCCAAGCGCCGTCAGTACGACGCCGACGGCGTGCACCTTGGTGTGCAGCTATGGCTGGAAAGCATCGAGTACACGGGCAACAGCCGCACAGGGGAGAAAGGAGTGTACAACGTCTTTTTCGGGAGCGCCAACAATCCTTGCAGCCAGAACCCGCGGAGAAACGCATCGCGGAAAGCCGCCGACCGCTTGGCCACCCACTGCGACCTGCTTGTAAACATAATAAAGACCGACAGGCTGACAGGTGCACGTCTTCCAAATGCAAAGTTCAACATAAATGAATGCAGCACCACCAACAGTTACGAGCATATAACCAACGACAACGGAGAGATTTCCACATGGTTCTACGCGCCCATAGGGCAGGCATACTCCATAACCGAGCTCAACGCTCCCGAAGGGTACGAAACCGGCGATGTTTACTGCTATTTCTATGCAAAAGACAGCACCTGCCAAATATTCATAAAAGAGATGCGCGGGATAGACAGCGTGAAGTATGTGTCACAAAACGGGATTACGCTGTATGTCAGCAACATAAGCAAGCAGGGGCAGGGCGGAGGCAGCGGCAGCATAAACGCCGACAGCATAGAGAACATATATATAGGCGGCAAGGAAGTTCCGGATTTCTATCTCGACATGGATTTCTGCGACTGTGACAGGGAGTATCCCAAAACCGGTCGCAACGAGGCCCGCGGCGGCCATCTGCAGAGCCGGCGCGACAAGCTGCGGCGCATCCTTGTCTATTACGGCGACGAGATAGTGCGAAGCTACAGTTTCTGCTACGGCGAGGACATCCACGGCATGCCCCAGCTGAGGAAGATACGTCAGTGGGGCCGCGACTACAGCGACGGCAGCCGCGACCACGACATAGAATACTACCGTGAGATAGATGCCGACAGCCTTCTGGGCACAACCGCGACCACCATGACCACAGCCGACTACGGCTTGGACGGACTGCCGGGCGGCGCCCACGGCAAGCTACGCAAGCCCATAGAGCGATCCCTGTCCGGACTGTTGGGCACGAGGACTGTGATAGGCGGCAATGCAAGCCTCAGTTTTGGCGGCGACGCCGGAGTGTATGCCGGTGTGGGCGCCAACCCTTCGTCGAAGATAAACAGCGTGTCGTACAGCCTTGGCGCCGACTACGGCCTTGGCTTCGGGCGCAGCACCCTTTGCGATGTGGACGGCGACGGCCTTCCCGACCGCCTTTTGGTGATGAACGGCGGACTGCACTGGCAGCGTCAGCAGGGCGGCGCCTTCCTTTCCCCGTCGCCGATAAGCGGCGCGGGCAACTATCTGAGAGACAGCCGTGTAAGCGTCAGCCACGGGCCCGTTCTGAATGTGGCGGGCGTTACCGGCGGCCTAAGCTGGAGCACCAGCACCACCACCACCGGCACCTATCTGAGCGACATGGACGGCGACGGACTGCCCGACATAGTGGACAACAGCCGGATAAGCCGTATCGGAGGCCGCTACAATGCCCCGGGTCTGACCATGCCCGGCGGCTGCGGCACACCCACCGTAACCCCCGACTCCACCCCCAAATATCCCTGCGTGGAGCCCCTCGGCCTCGACGAGATACCCGACGCGGAGAACTCCATAGATGCGGAAGTGCCTCATTACGACATAATAAAGATATGGGAGAGCGAGGACATCCCCGGCACCACCATACAGTCCATCGACGCCAAGGCGTGGCTGGGCGGCCTTGTGCGCAATGCCGAGGAGCGTCCCGACACCGTGGTGCTCAGCGTGGAGTACTACGGACAAACCCATATCCCCGAGGGCACGGGCGCGCCCGTGCATGTGCTTATAGCCATCGACACCCTTGTGCCGGGCGACACCCTGTGGCGCGGCAACCTGCTCGATCCCGCCAACGGCTACCTGAGCCGCGAATATATAGAAAGGATTTTGGAGCAGTGCGTAGGCACGGAGCCTCCCGATTACGGCGACGGCATGCTGCTGTTCCGCGCCCGTAGCAAAGGCGGCCGTGATGTGAGCCGCGAGCTGCACTGGAACCCACTTGTTACTGTGGACCAAGCCTACCGCTATCCCACCCACGGGCAGCGCAGCGATGTGGCCGGTTTCGCCATGGGCGGCGGCAGGTTTGTGTCGCCGGGCAACGGTCAGGCGGCACTCAGCGTCCCCACCGCTGCGGCCGACTTCGCCGACGCTGTGCGGCTGGAGATACGCCGCAACAACACGCTGATGCGGACACTGACCCCCGGCGGCAACGCCGTATGGGACACCGTGCTCAACCTTGCCACTGACGACAGCCTGTTTTTCTACGCCGAGGGCGACACCTCGACAATATGGAAAGACAACCAGTGGCACCCGTACCTGTATTATAAGACCCTTACCGTCGGCAACGAGAGTTTCACGACATTGTATTTCGACACCCTTGCCGGCGGTGCGGTGGACACCGTAAAGACGCTGGAATACCACATAGTGCCGAACTACCGCTGCTACAGGGCAGGCCAGCCAAGATACAGCGTCGCCGGTGCGTCGCTGCCCTTCGGCCACGGTTTCGGCGGCTGGCACGCCGTGCAGTACCGCCACGACGACAGTCTCAAGACAAATCTTGCCAAGTTGTTCAGTATAAGCAATATACATGGCAATACAACCGAGCTGAACGCCCATTACGGCGACCTCACCGACAGCAACTACCTGAAACAGCTGTCGGACACCACCACGACAGGCGCCGTAGGGGACGTGCTTTCGCTGTTCGGCTGCATGCCCCTGACCGGCAACGGCGAGCGCGGCCGCATGGAGGGCATATACCCCAACTCCTACGTGAGCGGCCCCGCGATAAGCCTCGGAGTGATGACGGACACCCTGCTTCCCGATGTGGCGGGCAACACCATGCCATGCGGCCAGAGCGCCGGCGGAGACGACCGTGCAGACCGCGCATCCGGAGGCACATCGGGCAGCCGCGCGGCGGCGGCCGGAGGCGGCAAACTGGGCAAGATAAGCAAGAGCAAGAATTTCTCCCACACCGTGGCCCTGCATTCCGCCGGCAACGGCAGGACATGGATGGAGAGCGACGTTATGGACCTCAACGGCGACGGCCGCCCCGACATAATAGACGGCGGCGGAGTATATTACACCAAGCCCTACCATATATTAAGTTACGAAAGCGCGGCGTACCAGCCCTTCGGCGGCGGGCACCCCTACAGCGGGACGTACAAGAGCCGTTCCGCGGTGCTGCCGGGACAGTTTCTGAACACCTCCAAACAAACCGCGTCCTCGGGACGGGGCAGGGACTTTGTGCTCAGCCCCGGAGCCAGCTACGCCACCGACAGCGTTTACAGCACCCTTGCCGACCTCAACGGCGACGGACTGCCCGACATAGTGTGCTCCGACGGCACCGTGCGCCTCGGCACCGGCTACGGATACCTGCCGCAACAGCAATGGCCGGGGTTGGAGACGGTGAGCGCCTCGCTGAGCGTCTCGGCAAGCGTCACGGGCACTTTCAGCATCTGGAGCAACGCCATAAGCGGAGGCGTGGGCGTTACCACGGCCCGCAACACGCAGACGGTGTTCCTGCATGACATGGACGGCGACGGACTGCCCGACCTTGTGAGGAGAAATTTCGCCAACGGCGAGATAAAATACCGCCGCAACACCGGCAGCGCCTTCGCCGCGGGATGGACGGCGTGGCGCACCCCCGACATAGTGGACAACCTTATGGAATACGGCACCTCCACCAGCGCCTCGACAAACATCGAAGGCACAGGCGGATGGACATTCTGGGGAATCAAAGCTGGCGGCAGCGCCGGCCTCAAGGGCTCCATGAGCCTGAGCAACGAGAAAGTGCAGATAAGCGACATGGACGGCGACGGCGCGGCCGACCTGATAGTGTCGGAGAGCGGCACGGAGCTTAAAGTGAGGCACTCGCGCATGGGACGCACCGGTCTGCTGAAAAGCATCACCAACCCTCTGGGCGGCGCCACCTACGCCGACTATGAGCTTACGGCCCCAACGGTATATCACCGGCGCCGCTGGGTGGTGAAAGAGCTGAAGATATGCGACGGCCTGCCCGGCGACGGGCGCGACACCCTGCGCGCCACCTACAGCTACAGCCACGGATACTACGACCGCGACGAGAAAGCCTTCCTCGGGTTCGCCAAGGTGACGGAAACCCGCTGGAACGGCGACACCGCGCACAGCACAGCCGACAACTATTTCAGCAACAGCGACATACATACCAAGGGCATGCCTGTGGCCAGCTTTTTGCGCGACTCCCGCGGCAGACTTTTTGTGCAGACCGCCAACACCCTGCAGAAAGAGGTGATTGACACCACACAAGGCACGGACAGGGTATTTCCGCACATAACACGCACGCAGACATGCTATTACGAAGGCCAGCCCACGGCGGGCATAGTGCGGTGGGAGGAAAGCGACTACGATTTCGGCAACGGAAACGTGGTGCAACAGCGACACGGCAGCACCGACCAGCCGACGGTGGTTGTGGATATTTCGTACCACCCGCAATATAACGGCAACCACATCGTTAATAAAGTACAACGGGTGGAGATACAAGGTATGCGACTGAGAACCACAGATATAGACACATTGGGACGCTACACCGCAATAATGGACTACGACGGGCAGAACACCCTCGCAACCCGTTATGTGTTCGACATTTACGGCAACATCACCGATGTGCGCGGCCCCAACACCGCCACCTACTACACCTACGAAAACATTGCCCACTCCTATCCCGAGAGCGTTACGGACACCTTCGGCACAAGCTCGCAGATGCAGAACTACGACCTGCGCTACGGCGTGCCGCTGACGGTTATAGACCGTGCCGGCAACAGCATGGAGTACACCCTCGACAGCTGGGGACGCCCCCTTACCATACGCGGCCCCAAGGAGATAGCCGACGGCGCGCCATACACCATACGCTACACCTACCGCGGCAAGGAGACGGCGCGCAACGTGTCCTCGGCCACCACGGAGAACTACGACCCACAGCACCCCGCAAACCCCATAAAGACCCACACCTACTGCGACGGCCTCGGGCGCGCGGTGCAGACCCGCGTCGAAGCCGAGGTGCAAGGCGTGGAGAAACTGGTGGTGAGCGGGCACACCGTCTTCGACGGCCTCGGCCGGGCCGTGGCCACCTACCACCCCACCGAGGCGCACCGCGACAGCACACGCTTCGCCTTTGTGGTGGACGCCACACCACCCGCCACAGCGGTTTACGACGTTATGGACCGCCCGCTGCTGCAGACGGCCCCCGACGGCAGCGCCACACGCACAGCCTACGGCTTCAGCGGCGGCCACCTGAACAAAATGCTGTTCCGCACCGCCGTTACCGACCCCAACGGCCACACCTCCACCACGCTGAAGGACGCCGAAAGCAGACAGTGGGCCACAAAAGTGGCGGGGCAACCGTGGCTCTACTACGACTACAGCCCCGTGGGCGACCTTACAGCGGTATATAGCTCCACCGGCGACTGGAGCCGCGCATACGAGTACGACTGGCTGGGCCGCCGAACCTCGTACAGCGAGGACAACCTTGGCGAGAACTATTTTTACGACGGCTACAACCTTGCCGTGAAACGCAGCTCGTGGCTTGATGGCGGCACACAACCGAGGCACAAGGACATAACTTACCGCTACACAGCCCACCGACTGGACAGCGTTATCTACAGCGACAGCACCCTGCCCACGGTGTACAGCTACGACAACGCCGGACGCGTGGCCTCGGTGCTGGACGAGAGCGGACGCATGGACTACGCCTACGGCAGCATGGGCGAAGTAACCGCCGAGACCCGCACCTACGCGCTGCCTTTCCTTGCCACCGACCTTGCGCTTACCACGCAGTACGAATACGACAGCTGGGGACGCACCACCGCCATAACCTACCCCGACGGCGAAGTGGTGAGCTACGACTACGACCGTGGAGGACAACTCCAGAAAGTTTGCAGTTTGCAGTTTGGAGTTTACAGTTATTTGGACAGTGTATTGTACGACAAATTTGGTGCCGTAACCAGCCGCAAGTACGGCAACGGCCTTAAGATGCAGTACGCCTACCACCCGCAGAACCGCCGACTGACGGCGACAAGCACCTACAACGGAGCCACGCAGCTCTCCCACACCGCCTACAGCTACGACCCCGCGGGCAACATAACGCAGGCCGTGAGCAGCTACCCGTGGCTGCCGGGGCAGACCTTTGCCGAGACATTCAGCTACGACAGCACCAACCAGCTGGTAAGCGCCGCCAACCCGCAGACCTACGCCATGAGCGTAACCTACGGCCCGTGGGGCAAGATACAGCAGTACGGCCTGCAGCAGACCGACCTGGCCGGCAACACAACCACCAACCCGGCATCTGGAGCAACGACTATTTTGTTCAACTGGCGGAGAGAATTAGGTTGGAGTAGGTGAAAATTGATAGTTGAGAATTGATAGTTGGTATTTGTCCCCCAAAAAGGTTTTGCCAGCACATTGATAATAATTGGGCATTTATATGACCGAGAAAAAAATTTTGCCGATTAAAAAATAAATTGTAATTTTGCAGATGCTTACGCGAGAAAAGTAAGCGACAAGAAAAGCATTGCAATAACTGTCCATTCTTGTAAATTTCGCCAAAATTCCAAGCTGGAGGACGGAGCATATTTGCTTTCGCTTGATGTATATCCATCAGGCGTGAGATTTGTTCCATACAGGCCGTTCCAGCACGGGTATTTGGCGATACCTTCAGGAAAACGGACATGAGCACATAAGTCTCATGCCTTTCTTTTTTTATTGTGTTTAATCCCCTGTTGGAGGCTTGGGGGAGAAAAGGGCAACAATGGAATGAAAAAACAATCTTATCTAACAATATTTCTTTGCTTTTTCAGCTATAATTTGATGGCACAATATACCTTTAAAGATTATTATGACAAATTCTTTGAAAAATTAGACCCTATTGAAGGTGTATATAGTGTAAAAGAGACGTTTAGCAATAAAGATTATTGGCAAGACGGATACACCTATGTGGGTGCTATATTGCCATTAGGAAACGGCTGGTTCACATTAACCTCAATCAGTTCTGTTAACACCGTCATTAACGATTGGGATGGAACAGATCCCCATTCTTTTTTTGAAGATTTTGATGTTGCTGATTATAGCAAATATAATGGCGATCATTTTATATACATATACAGACGAATTGGAAACACTGACAAATATGAATATCAACGTTGGCGCAATGGTAAAATTGTATATTCTACAACATTCTCATTGCAGTCATTGTTCGAATTTGAACATTCTTTGATACTGCCATGGGATGAGGCAAAGGAATTCGTTGATTTAAATGTTCTAAAGCGTATGAGGATAAAACCACAGATTCAGATTCGTGAAACAATGAATTTCAGCAGAATCTATCCGACTAATAGCATGTATGAGAGTTATGTAAGGAGAATTGTTGAAGAGGAAACTAAACCTAAGACTTGGTCGGGAACCGGCTTCACATTGGGCAATGGCTATCTTGTTACTAATTACCATGTGGTAGAAGAAGCTGGTTCAATTTCAGTGAAAGGCGTTGGTGGCAACAGCTATACGTCGTACTCCGCTTCGGTTGTAACCGCCGACATGGCGAACGACATCGCAATTCTGCGCATAACCGACAGTCGCTTTACTGGCTTTGGAGCAATACCATATAATGTTACTACCCGTATGGCCGAAGTCGGCGAAGATGTCTTTGTCCTTGGTTATCCGCTAACCCAAACCATGGGCAACGAGATAAAACTCACAAATGGCATAATAAGCTCGCGTACCGGCTATCAGGGCGATGCCGCACTTTATCAAATGACGGCTCCAATACAGCCTGGCAATAGTGGCGGTCCAATGTTCGACAGCAAAGGTAATGTTGTCGGGATTGTGGTGGCACACCACGCCGGAGCGGAAAATGCCGGATACGCCATTAAAACGTCATATCTGAAAAACTTGATAGAAAGCGCTGGGCTCAGCATTTTGCTGCCATCGGGCAAAAACCTGTCCAACCTCTCTCTTTCCGAAATGGTAAAACGGGTGAAACCTTTCGTTTGTCTCATCGAGTGCGGCCGATAACACTCAATTGTTTTTCATAAACAGATTTTTTTGTAAGTATTCATCCGACAAACAATTCCTTCATAGAAAAGCACGTTGAAACTCACAATCTGACGAAACTGGCAATTGTAAAAAAACATAGTAAAAACTAAAAAGATGGCAATGAAAAAAAAACTTTTTTTATTGATTATTTCTGTTTTATTGGTACCAAAAACAGTAGTTGTCGCTAATGGCATTGTTGACAGTTTGTCGCCAAACAAAGCTTATCCATTAAGCAAATCGGCGACTTCTAATTATCCAATGCAGAAAAAACTAACTAAGCAAGGGATGTTTTTTGCGAGGGCAGAGCTTTCAATCATGCCATCAGTATATATAGGGTATGGTGGCATATACCAAATTTTTACTCATCTTGGTTATGGATTTGTTACTAACAATTGGTACGCTAATATTGGTTATCGCACAAGATTGGTCGGTGGCTATAAGTGGGGGCTGGGCATCGAATTCAAACATGGCATCAGTTATCCGCAAATAGGTTTGAGCAGTGGTTATGCCCTTGTATTCTCTATAAAAAATTTTGATATAAAATGTCCAAGCATTGATATTCCTTCATTTCATGGATATGACTATGACGTTAGTTTTGGCTTTTGTTACAATTTTCGCTCCTCTAAATATTGGGATTACAAATTACTACAATATAAAGAACAAAACGCCGGCCGAGCAGATTACTCTAAAACAACATATAGAGTTAGTCGGCCGAAACCATGTCCTTACCATGAATCATCATATTATTACAACGATACGTCTTTAGCAAAAAATATCGACGAGCACAACGACGGTATTGTTGGAATATATGAAGATGTGTATTCGGAAGGGTATAGACTTGGTGTCATTAGATTATCCGATGGCTCATACAAAATAATATACTTGTCGGGAGGTGATAATGAATGTTGGAAATACGGCGATTATAAGGCGACATTACGCCCTACTGCCACACCAGGTTTGTTCAAAGCCTCATGGTTCACACCTAATTATAAAAGAAACGACAATTGCATTATTACTTTTGATGGTGTTCAAATGTATGTTTCTCAGCCAAACTGGAAAGCTCTTTACTTAAAAATGTATCCCAACGCTTCATCGGATGGAAAAGTGGCAGACAGATGGTCTGGCACAGGTTTTGCAATAGGCAATAATTACTTGGTCACAAACCACCATGTCATTGACGGAGCGAACAAAATAATTATAAAAGGAATTGGAGATGATATATACTCCGATTACACCGCCGAGGTGGTGGCTACCGACAAAAAAAACGATTTGGCCATATTAAAAATCACTGACAGTCGTTTTGCAGGCTTTGGAGCAATACCATATAATGTTACTACCCGAATGGCCGAAGTCGGCGAAGATGTCTTTGTCCTTGGTTATCCGCTAACCCAAACCATGGGCAACGAGATAAAACTCACAAATGGCATAATAAGCTCGCGTACCGGCTATCAGGGCGATGCCGCCCTTTATCAAATGACGGCTCCAATACAGCCTGGAAATAGTGGCGGTCCAATGTTCGATAACAAAGGAAAGATTGTGGGTGTGATTGTTGCACATCACGCCGGTGCGGAAAATGCGGGATATGCCATAAAAACAACAAATCTTTTGAATTTGATAGAAAGTAGCGGGCTCAAGATAACCATGCCTTCTGTGAAAAACATGTCGGATATGTCTCTATCGGAAAAGGTGAAACGCGTAAAAACATTCGTATATCTTATCGAGTGCAGTAAGTAACGGTCTTAAGCCACGGCAAACCCGTGTAATAGACTGGCAAACAGATTGTTTGACCTTCTTGGCGGAAGTCTTTTGTGTATAGCAGAATGCGTCTGCCAATACGGTCCGAGTATTTGCAGCAGAATTCGTCAAGAGACTTGCGCGAAAGGTATCCTGACGATTTCACTTCAATGGGCATGGTTTTATCGCCTTCGGACAGCAGAAAATCCACCTCGTAGTTGTAGCCGCCTTTGTTGGAAGGGAATGTGTGGTAGAAAAGCGAATGCACTGCCGTGTAAAGCATCTGAGCCACAAGGTTTTCATATACATATCCCATATTGGCCGACAATTTGTCGCTTAGCAACTTTTGATATATGACGTTGTCTGTATAGCTTTTGTTTCTGAAAGCAAGGGTTACAAAAAGCCCGGTGTCGGCCAAAAACAACTTGTATCGCTTGCTGTCCTTGAACATACCCATCGCCGCTCCAAGGTCGTTCACTTGGCAGGCCAAAATCACTGTATGTCTATCCTCGAGTTCTGCAATAAGTCCCGACAGGCGTTCTGATGTCTCGCCCTCAACGGCACTACCAATTTTATATCAAAACGCATTGCTATTCAGTTGGCTTGGTATGTTGAAAAATAGTTTAGATATCCGCCCCGAAGCATCGATGCGCATCAGATCGTTCTCATAAAGAGCAAGGATGTCTCGTTTGACGTTGTCCACCTCCTGCATATTATTGTGTTTTATATATGTGGCCACAGCTTGAGGCATACCTCCAACAAGCATATATAGCCTAAGTTCACGCATCCATTGACGATGCACGGCACCGCCCATAGGACGTTTCATTAAAAAAGCTTGTTTTTATTGGTGTCCGATAAAAAAGCGAAAACATCATTCTGTGATGCCAAATTGTTGAATTAGAGCAATAGTGTCCAAAATAATTTTGGGAGATTTTTGTGAATAGACAGAGAATGTTG
>ERZ842401.2588-NODE-2588-length-24025-cov-5.370088_pt1 | contig 24025 bp, 30 predicted proteins | sample MGYA00521270_ERZ842401 | MGnify/ENA primary metagenome ERZ842401 (study PRJEB31892, sample SAMEA3878208) | bioreactor metagenome | biome: Moose rumen | place: Sweden | collected 2011-10 | study: EMG produced TPA metagenomics assembly of the PRJEB12797 data set... | reverse complement strand
TCAGCACACTCCCCCGCCTCTCCGGTCAATCCGGTCATTGCTGTATCCATGCGGGAATAGTTGCCGTTAAGCCATTTTGATAATTCGGCAATACGTTGCGAAAAAAATTCATCGTCTTTGCTGGGCGCAGAAGTAACGCTATCGACGAATCGGCAATATTCTTTGAAAAAATCTTTGGTTTCTGACATTGTATCCTCTTAAAAAAATGCGCCTGAGTTCTTGAAGAACACAGGCGCGACAGGTTAAACCGCGACCTCGCCGGTCAATTTGCCGTGGCACTGATAGTTGACAAGCTTGAAGTCCTCAAACTTGAAGTCGTCAATATTCTTGACCTCGGGGTTGATCTCCATCTGAGGTAGCGGGTAAGGATTGCGGGTAAGTTGAATTTTTACCTGCTCAAAGTGATTGTTGTAGATGTGGGCGTTGCCGAGCGTATGGACAAACTCGCCGGGCTTGAGACCGCAAACCTGAGCAACCATCATGGTCAACAGCGAATAAGACGCAATGTTAAAGGGTACGCCCAAAAACATGTCGCAACTGCGCTGATAAAGCTGACAATTCAACTTGCCGTCAGGAGTAACATCAAACTGGAAAAAGCAATGGCAGGGAGGCAACGCCATCTGGTCAATCTGCGACGGATTCCACGCCGTAACAATCAGGCGGCGATCGGTCGGATTGGTCTTTATGCGCTCAATGACGTCTTTAATCTGGTCGATTCCCTCGGAATTCCAGTTACGCCACTGATGGCCGTAAACCGGTCCCAAATTGCCGTCTTTGTCCGCCCACTCGTCCCAAATGTGAACATTGTTGTCCAACATATACTTGATGTTGGTATTGCCCGACAAAAGCCAAATAAGCTCGTGGATAACGCCTTTCAAGAACATTTTTTTGGTCGTAACGAGCGGGAAACCCTGACTCAAGTCAAAACGCATTTGGCGACCAAAAACCTTGCGTGCATAGACGCCGGTGCGGTTGTCTCCGTCCTGACCGTTTTCCATAATGTCGCGTAGTACATCTAAATACTGTTTCATACTTTAATCCTTTTTAAGTTAAACATTAGTAATTGCTAAAATAATTCTCTTTAATACCGATTGCTCGACAAACTCACCTTTGCGAACCATAACGCGAGTGGTGATATTGTCTAAATCAAAATCCGGAAAAATTTGTTTGTATTTTTGATTTAACACATCAATACAGGGAGTTATATTAACTTCTTGACCTTTTAGATTAGGATTTATTTCACCTTTATAAACACAATCAACCACAATTTCGGGCATCAATTTTGAACCGCCGGTCATAAAAAGTTTGTAAATTGACGCTCCACCCGAAATATAAACATCTTGCTCGAAGTCTTTGAAAAAATTGACATCATTAACCACAAAATGATGCTCGGGATCGGTAACCTGATAGTCGGTATCAAAGCTTAAAATATAAATATTACGGTCGGGCAAGGTGCGGTTGGGAAAGCTCTCATAAGTAGACTGTCCGGCAACGACGTTTTGACCGGTGGTAATGCGCCGAAAACGTTGAAAATCGGACTTAATATGCCATGGAATTTCCGAGCCTATACCGATTATGTTATCGCCATTGTGGCGGCACCAGATTGCTACTTTGGTCATATAAAAAACTTTCTACGGAGTTATAAACTGCCAAAATAATAACAATATATTCGAGCTTGGCAAGATTTGTAATTAAGTTATCAGCCGTAAATTGTACTTGAAAACGTTAATGATATGCGGTATATTGATAGTGTTGAGAAATCAACTGCGACACCAGAGGCTCTGCGAAATAGAGATTTCGGACCCGAGGGCAGTACTCGGCACCTCCACCATTTTTGTATATACGGGGGTGAGACAGGTTTGACGGGGTTTAGTAAAGGCAGATGTTGTGTTCGGTGAGATACCACCGTTATCGGTTCAAACTTAAATAAATGCTAACGATAATGAATTAGCACCAGTTGCTTTGGCTGCTTAATTGTAGTCGCAACAAACTCAAATTCTTGCCGTCTTGGTTGACAGCAAGTGGGGGATGAGCCACCCAGCAACAGAACGGCTCATTTTATTGTTTGGAGATTGAATGAACGATGACTAAAAAAGTTGATGAAATTAATTATGATAAATTGATTGAAAAAGCCCTGAAACATGTTGTAATTGAAGCCCTAAAAATTGTCGAAAACCAAGGATTGCCCGGAGATCAACATTTTTACATTGCGTTCAGAACCGATCATCCTAACACAAAAATTGACCCGTTTTTGAAAAGCCAATACCCTAAGGAAATGACTATTGTTTTGCAAAATCAATTCGAAGGACTGAAGGTGTCCGATGAGGCTTTTTCGGTCGTTTTGCATTTTAATCATGTTCCGTATCGTTTGGAAATACCGTTTGATGCAGTTACCTATTTTGGGGACCCGAGTGTGCGCTTCGGATTGAGTTTTGGGGCTGAAATAAACGATGAGCACCCGGAAAACGCGCACCAAAAGGCGGAAGTAGTTTCAATTGACAGCTTTAGAAAGAAAAATGCTTAAAAAATCCGTGATTATTGCCGGAAGGCACCATACGAGCATATCTGTCGAACCGGAATTCTATTCTGAGTTGGAACGAATCGCAAAAAACAAAAATTGCAGCATCAATGCTCTGATTACACAAATAGACAGCGAACGTGCAGAGAGCAAGAATCTCTCAAGCGCTGTAAGGGTGTATGTATTGAACTCGATCAAGAATAATCTCTAGTTTTGTGTTTAATTAAATTAAAATCAAGAGCAGCCTGTTGTTGGCGTTCATAACTGCCGCTCAATTCGGCAAAGTGAAATTTTGCCATGGCAATGCATTCCGGACACATGGGTGGTTCGCCATTACGGTTGCGTGCTAAACGGTCGTTGGTCAAAACGTTGGGTTTGGCTCTGGTATCGCTACGCATTACACAACCCGGGCAATCACAGTGCAAGCCATATCCGTCGCGGTTGGAAACATTATGTCGTCCCGGGACTGTTGCCTTAAATACGTGTCCGAGCTCGTGTATTGCAATGGTTTTGATTACTTCTTGAACATATGCGGGATTATCGCCATACATGTGTTCAAACCGATTTACGGATAAAACAAAGCCCTTATCACTCTGCCCCACTCCATATACAAAATTGTTCGGACGACCATTAGACATAGCAAACGCGTCATCTCTTACCAAATGAATATCAATCTGCGGAATTTTAGCAACGGTCGGATCATTTTCCATCAAATTCAAAAGCATAGTAGCATCAATTTGTTGGGGACGTCCATGGCTGATTGCAGAATATTTGGCAATAGCCATAGACCAGTCAACACTTTCGTAGGGAACAAGATAGTTGCCGTCGGTAGTCGGAATATAAAGGTTACGAGTTGAGGCGGGAAGTTGCATATATTTGCGAGCATTAATCAGAGCCTTATCGCTACGCCACTGACCAAGGTCGGTTATCGGATAATCATCTTTATATTCGGGGAACATAGCCATAAAGTCTCTCACGCCATCTTCGACAGCGGCTACATATTCAGGTCTTATACCCTTCTGAGAGACTATATAGATCTGTTTTTGCATATAATATTCTCCGTATATGCGTATTATACCATATAATAACATAAAAATAAAGCCCTAAATCAGGGCTCTATTTTTATTTTTTGCTTGTTTCTGAACTATCATCGGTCAATTGAGGTGCATTGCCTTCAAATGTGCTCTCAATTTCGTCTTTGCGACGACGACCACGGCGTTTTTTGGTTGGTTTTTTGCGGTTTACAGCCCCAATCACATAATTACCGACAATTTTATAAAGATCGACCAGGCGACCATTATACATGTGGTCTCCGTCTTCAACAAGAGCAAAATCAACGTTTACATTACGTTGGGTATTGAGGCGTTTGGCCAGAGTTGAAACGGTTTGCGGAACAACAATTTCGTCCTGTCCACCCTGAACAATAAGACCAGAAGTCGGACATGGAGCTAAAAATGAAAAGTCTTTTTCGTTAGCCGGGGGAGAAATAGCAATAAAATTATTAATATCCGGACGGCGCATTAAAAGTTGCAAGGCAATCCATGCCCCGAACGTATATCCGGCTACCCAGCATTGGCGAGCCTCAGGATTCATTGCCTGTAACCAGTCAAGAGCAACGGTTGCATCCGACAACTCTCCCGGACCGTCCTCAAATTCGCCTTGTGAGCGACCAACACCACGAAAGTTAAAGCGTAATACGGAAAAACCAAGGTCTTTAAAGCAACTGTACAAGGTATATACCACCTTGTTACTCATTGTACCGCCGTATTGCGGATGCGGGTGCAAAATTAATGCCACCGGTGCTCCAGGACGGCTACTCTGGTGGTAGCGTCCTTCTATTCTGCCGGCGTGTCCGTTAAACAAAACTTCTGCCATGTATCTATTCCCGAATAGGTTAAACTTGTGTTATTTTACAGATAAAATCTCTATAAATTATTAATTTTCTGGAATATAGCACTAAAATTATCAAAAATTCAAGAAACTTTTTCGATGTAACCTAATTGTAACTATTATTTAAGATTAATTTGTGGTATTATTAGGTTAGGTAAGATTATGCGGAGGTGAAATCATGAAAAACATTTCGGCCATTTGGACTCTTGTTTCGGCAGTGTTATTGACTACCGCAGCCCAGGCGCAACTCCCGACAAACCCTTTCAACACCACTCCGAATGATGGTGTGTTTAATGATGTCAAAGGAACCAGTAGCGACAAGGATTCGGTGGTAACCGCTCCGATGTACAGCGACGGGGTTACCGGCGGCGAGGTCTTGCCGGTCGATCCATGGGCAAACGCCCGCGATCGCTCGGGAAAAGAAACCTGGAGAGGATCGGCACAACACGGGAGACTAAACTATGTCGGTGAAGCAACGACATTCGGCGATGCTCAAGGTCAGGAAATGATCGCCCCGGAAGTCAACCGTCATAATATGGTGGTTGGGTTGGATCATTTGCGCAATTTAGGATATAAAATTCCGGAAGAATACAACGATGCCATTAAGGGCGCACCTGCCGCTTATAGGAGAAAGTTGGAACAAAGCATGAGTGCTGTAAACAGCTCAAAAGATCCGTTCAGCCAAGGATTAATGAATATGATGGGAGTGTTTGAAAAAGGAACGGGGCTTGATCTGAACAACATTTTATTCAACTCCCTCAGACTGTTAGGCACTGATTAATTTAGGAGAGACAAGTCATGAAAAAATTTATTGTTTTTCTGGTCGCTTTATTGGTAACTCCGGTTATAGCTTCCGCTCAAGAAGACGAGATGTCCCCGGCACAAATTCAGCGCATAATTGACCGAGAAATTTTGACCGACAATGTTAAAAATGTTTCGGAACCGATTAAAAACCATGTTGATTATATGGTAAACAATTATCAGCGGGCTGATATGCGTAAAATTATCGTCAATATGGAAGAGAGCGAACAAAAAATTTCTAAACAGCAAAGACGCAGTTATGTTCCTTATGATCGAAGGATAAACATGAGAGACCCTGATGATGTACAGCGATTTCTGCGAAAACGAGTAAATACAATCTATTAATAAAAAAGTCTCCGCTAAACGGAGACTTTTTTATCAGAAATGCTTTAATTTTGCCGAATTTAGTTTATATATTTGCAAGAAAGGAAAAAAGATGGAAGCTCAAGCAGCCGCCGTTTTAATTTTGATATTTACATATATTGTGCTGTTTTTGGAAACGCATAATCGGGCAATTGCCGCCATAATCGGTGGACTTACAATGGTTGTATGCGGGATTATAACACAACAACAAGCTATATCAGGAATTGATTTTAATACTATTTTTTTGTTAGTCGGAATGATGGTTCTTGTCGGAACTGCCGAAAAATCCGGCATTTTTGAATATGCAGCCATATTCTGTGCCAAAATATCGGGAGGAAACCCGCGCGGATTATTGGCAACAACCGCGATATTAACCGCAGTGTTTTCAGCGTTGTTTGATAATGTAACGACAATTTTGCTGATTGTACCTATTATATTAAAAATCACAAAAATTGCACAGATTTCTCCCTACCCTTATCTTATATCGGCAATTTTTGCATCAAATATAGGAGGAACAGCCACGTTAATTGGAGATCCTCCCAATATTTTAATCGGATCGGCCCTAAATTTAAGCTTTACTGACTTTATCATAAAATTGGCTCCGATCAGCATCATAGCATTAGTGTTAATGATAATAATATTTGATTTTATGTATAAGAATAAACTCAAAATATCAAAAAAACAAAGAGCGGAAATCATGCAGCTTGTACCGGGGGATTATATTATTGACAGGGTTTTGGCACAAAAATCATTGTTTGTTTTGGCTGTCGTAACCACGGCTTTTGCAATGGCCGAAATTTTGCATTTGGAAAACGGAACAATCGCTTTATCTGGCGCAGCAATATTGTTGTTTTTACAATGTATCAGTCAAAAACGTGAACAACATGACAAATTTGTAGCAGAAATTTTAAGTAATGTGGACTGGACAACAATTTTCTTTTTCAGCGGATTGTTCATAATGGTTCACGGATTGAGTGAAACCGGTGTGTTGGCAAAATTAGGAACATGTTTTTTGGAGGCTGTCGACGGTAGTGTTAAAAAAGCAACATTTTTAATGTTGTGGGGAGCAGCGGGCTTGTCGGCAATAATAGACAATATTCCGTTTGTAGCAACAATGATACCGATGATAAAATCAATAGAACCAGGACTTGGCGGACGTGCTACGGTTATGCCGATATGGTGGGCTTTGTCATTGGGAGCGTGTTTTGGCGGAAACGGCTCATTAATTGCCTCTTCGGCCAACGTTATTGCCGCCGGTTTAGCCACAAAACACGGAAATCCTATAAAATTCGGCAAATTTCTGCTTTGGTCTTTGCCAATTACGCTTATAACCCTTGTAGCAGCACATTTTTATTTATTGATAATATATTTTACAAATTAATTAACTAAAATTTAGTAAGCATTGATTAGAATGTGTGTTCATAATACTTAGAGGTGAATGATTATGCATTTTTTTCAAATATTGCAAGAATATATGCAGCAGGATACAAATAAGATTTTGGCAGTATCTGTCTTTGCAATATGCTATATAGTTTTATTTTCGGAAAAGGTAAATCGTGCCATTGTTGCAATACTGGGCGCGGGAATTATGGTTTTTACGGGCGTTTTGAGCCAAACTTCTGCGCTTGAGGGAATTGATTTCAATACTTTGTCATTGTTAATCGGTATGATGATTATTATCGGTACGGCCGAGCGGTCGGGTATGTTTGAATATGTAGCCATTTACGGAGCAAAGGCTGTGAAAGCAAACCCGCAAGGACTATTGGTTGTGTTAGCACTGGTAACCGCATTCTTTTCCGCATTTTTGGATAATGTTACAACGGTTTTGTTGATTGCTCCGGTAACCATTCAAATTACCAAAAAACTCAAGCTCAATCCCTACCCTTATTTGATTTTGGAAATTTTTGCCTCAAATATCGGCGGCACCGCAACACTTATCGGTGATCCTCCGAATATTTTAATAGGTTCGGCACTTAATTTAACTTTTATGGATTTTGTAAAAGAACTGACACCGATTGTTATTACGTGTTTGGTGATCATTGTTGTCCTGTTTGAGATGTTGTGGCACAAAGATTTGCATACTGATGAGCATAGTCGCTCCGCAATTATGCAGATGAACGAAAAAGATGCTATTCGCAGTTACGGATTGTTGAAAAAATCCTTGGTTGTCCTAGGAGCGGTTGTTATAGGTTTTGTAACGGCAGAAGAGACCGGGTTGTCCAACGGATCTATAGCTTTGTTTGGTTCGGCTTTGCTCTTACTGCTTTATACAGCCGGCAAAAAACACGCCGACCGCGACCAAAAAGTAGAGCAAATTTTTTCCAACATAGACTGGACGACAATTTTCTTTTTTACCGGGTTGTTTATTATAGTTTACGGTTTGGAAGAAAACGGAATTTTGGAAATCATGGGGCAGAAATTCTTGGAGATAACAAATTCGGAACTTCCTAAAATAACGTTTTTAACTTTATGGGTTTCGGCGATTTTTTCGAGTATTGTGGATAATATTCCGTTTGTTGCGACCATGATTCCGATGCTGAAATCGATGGAAGAAAGTATCGGAGGAAGAGAGGTTATGATGCCAGCATGGTGGGCATTATCATTAGGTGCTTGTTTCGGCGGAAACGGAACTATTATAGGAGCTTCGGCCAATGTTATCATTGCAGGCATTGCTGCCAAAGAAGGACATCCGATTAAGTTTTTGTCCTTTATGAAATGGTCGGTTCCGGTCATGCTGTTAACAATAGTGTTAGCGACGATTTGGCTTAAAATCCAATATTTTTAAAAAATATGGGGATATTTTAGTTTTTAACACTTATGTTAACCTTTTGTTTGCAATTTATCTTTAAAATGATTTGCAAAACGAATGGGGATTCATATGCAACGACTCGCAAATTATATTTTTGCTGCAATTCTGCTTTTTAGCGGAAGTGTTTGTGCGGCACCAAAAACAACTTCAAGCATTGCAATCGATATTGAAACCGGTGAAGTTTTAAGCAGCGAAAATCCAGACACATTGCGTTATCCGGCATCGTTAACCAAGTTGATGACTTTGTACCTGACATTTGAGGCCTTAGAAAACGGAAAACTCAAACTGAGCACCCCATTAAAAGTTTCACGCGTGGCGGCGGGGCGTTCTCCATCCAAAATAGGCGTAAGAGCCGGTCAAACAATTACAGTACAAAATGCCATAAACGCAGTTATTGTAAAATCGGCAAACGATTGTGCTACAGTTTTAGCAGAAGGTTTGGCTAAAGATGAACGTGAATTTGCCAAACTAATGACCGCTAAAGCCAAAAAATTGGGAATGAAAAAAACAACATTTAAAAATGCTTCGGGACTAAACAACAGCCAACAGTTCAGCACCGCACGAGATATGGCTGTTTTGGGAAGCGCTATTTATCATCATTTTCCAAAGTATTATAAATGGTTCTCTATGCAAAAATTTACCTATCAGGGCAGAACTTATTATACTCACAATCATGTCCTGAAACAGTTTAAGGGAGCTGATGGTATGAAAACCGGATATTTGGCAGCCTCCGGATATAATATTGTAACCTCGGCAAAAAGAAATGGTATCAGAGTGTTGGCCGTTACGATGGGACACAAGACATATCAGCAGAGAGATAAAAAAGTTATGGATTTGATGGACAGAGGTATTAAAAAAATTGCTCTTAATAATCAAAAATCCGCACATACCGTTATGGCAAAACTTGATATGCCAGAAAAAACAATTGAAAAAATACGCAAAGAAGAACCACAAAAAGTTATTGCAAAAGGCAATTGGGGGATTCAGGTCGGAGCTTTTCGTAATTATGCAAAAGCGCGCAGTTATGCTTTTAGTATAAAAAAGAAAATGCCGGAGCTTAAAGCGTATCCCATTGATGTCGAAAGTGTAGAAGGCGATATGGTTGTGCTCTATCGCTCAAGGATTACCAATATTGCAAAAAAAGATGCGGAAGAATTGTGTAATCGTTTGAAAAAAGAAAACAAGTCTTGTATAGTTGTTAATACGAAAAGTAGTTCACAACTTGCAATGGCTGACAATTAACGATGAAAGACAAAAAAGCACATATTATCACTATCAGTAACGAAAAAGGCGGAACCGGAAAATCAACCGTTTCTATGCATTTGGCAATTTTTTTAATGCAGGAAGGGTTTAAAGTAGCTGTTGTTGATATGGATGGCAGACAAGGCACTCTGTCAAGATATGTAGAAAACAGAAAAAAATTCGCAATACAAAATCATATTAACCTGATTGTGCCGCAACTGGTAACCGTTACTCCACGAGATAATCATCTTGAGTACGGCAATCATATATCAGAAATTGAATTGGCAATGAATGAGCTGTCCGGGCAGTATGATGCAATCATTATTGATACACCGGGCGCTAAGAACTATTTGTTTGAAGAAGCACATAAATTAGCAGATACTCTGATAACACCGATTAGCGACAGTTTGATTGATTTGAATGTATTGTCCGAAATTGATAAAGACAATCCCGAGAAACATCATGCCGGTCATTATGCACAGTTTGTGTGGGAAATGAGAAAATACAGAGCTCAACACAACAAACAATTGCTAAATTGGATTGTCGTCGGTAACAAAATATCGCCCCTCAACTCTAAAAACAAAACATTTTTCTTTGAACAACTCAACAATATATCAAAACTATATGGGTTCAGAGTTGCTGACGGCATAAAAGACCGTGTTATATATAAAGAGTTGTTTTTGCAAGGACTGACGGTGTTGGACGTTAAATCTGAAGCATTGAAAGGGCGTTTGACGATGTCTCATTTGGCAGCAAAGCAAGAAATAAGAGCTTTGGCTGAATATATATGTCCTCAAGGATAAAGGAGTACCACAATGAAAGAGTTAAGTTTTTTGATGTTCCTGATTGCTCTTGCGGCAATTTTTATCGCTTTTTGCAACAGAGTACTAAAACTTAATCCGCGCAAACAGGTATATTTTTATATTCCGGATACAGCCAGATTTAATATAATATGGGGGTTTGTATTTTATGCGTCTTATGGAGTATTGATTGCAAAAACGGCATGGTTAAAAGCGGCTTTTGCAATTTTTATTGCCCTGCTCATGCTTTATTTGGGCTATTTATATGCAATGAAAAACTTTTTGTCAGGACATTATACACCGCTGTCTTCAATATTAGAAAAAATTATTATTTCAAAGCTTGATGCACAGAAAAAAACAGATATAAAAATCGGCGATACAGCTTATCTGCCTTCAAAATCGCTGAAAATTCTTGGCTTGCCCGCCTTTGCTGCAGACAGACCTGAAATGATACAGAAAAAAATTAATATGCTAAAAAAACTCCAGTCTTCAATGAAAATCAGACATTCGTACCTGGCAACAATAATCAAAAAGGTAACAAAAAGCACAAATTGTCAATGAACGCTATAAGCGACCAGATTATGTTGGCGAGCTAAAATAAACGCCATATCACGACTGTCAGTTACGGCGAGTTCGCATCCGCTTGGAGAATAAAGACGCCAAACATTGTTGTTTGAGATACGGTCAGACTTGATCAAGACGACAGAGCGATCATTTAGGGTTAAGAATGCAGAAAAATCTTCCGCCTTTGATGTATCAAACCAAAATTTATCAGACATAACCTATCCTTTTCTGCGTTTAAGCATATATGTTTTTGGTTAATGATTAGCTAATTATGTCGATGTTTTTACAAATAATATAAGAAATAATTTGCCAAAATAAATTTTAAGTATTATACAATACTGCATCAGTAGAAAGAATTTAGGGAAAATTTATGAAAGAAGAACTGTTAGAATTAACCGGTGAAGTTATTGAAAAACTGCCTAATGCAATGTTTCGTGTAAAACTTGAGAACGGCGTTGAGATTTTGGCAATGACCGCCGGAAAAATGCGCAAATTTCGCATCAGAGTTATGGTCGGAGATAAGGTAGATATTGAAATGACACCTTATGATTTGACCAAAGGGCGCATAACTTTCCGCCACAAAGACTAGTTACATATATTTCAGTAAGACAAAACCACCTACAAGCAATATAAAGAACAAGATCGAAAGTATGCCGAAATGCTTTTCGATGAATTTTTTTATGGGTGCTCCGTAGTAATGCAGTAGCCCTGCAATTATGAAAAAACGCAGACCGCGAGCAAATACGGAGGCTACTCCGAACACAAATAAGTTGAGAGAAACCGCGCCACTGGCAATAGTAATTACTTTATATGGAAACGGTGTTATACCGGCGGCAAATACAATCCAAGTACCATATTCGTTGTAATATTCTTTGAAAACTTCAAATTTACCGAGATAGCCGTAAAACTCAAGCAAGGGGCGAGCGATTAAGTCATAGCCCCAAAAACCTATGGCGTAGCCGAAATATCCGCCGATAACACTGGCTATTGTTGCCACAAAAGCAATGCGCCACGCCCGAGAAGGTGCGGCAATGACCATAGGAATAAGCATTATATCCGGAGGAATCGGAAAAAAAGAACTTTCAATAAACGATATTGCCGCTAATATCCATAACGCATTTTTTTTAGCTGCCGAATCAACCATCCATTGGTATATTTTTTTAGTCATTTTTCTCTCTCTGATTTTGAAAGGATTTTAATATATTATTTCATAAAAGAAACTAAATTATTAAGATATGCAATATTTTCAACATGCACGGCATTGTCAATCTTTAGGGTCTTTTTCATGTTAGGAAATTGCAATGGAGAGCAATGAACGGCAACAATTTTGCTTTGATTTTTTTGCAAAAAAATACGAGCTCCCTGAGAATCATATACTTTAAAACATGACCAATCGTTTTGAGTATCGGCATTTGACATCAACGGCATATGCGGTTCTTTTTCAAGCAAAAGAACATCATATTGATAACCTCCCCTACAATACGTGCGAGCAAGTTCCGGGAGTTCTGTTGTAAGTTTTTTGTCTTTTATATAGTGTGATACTCCATGGTTAAACAGCTTTTGTTTTCGCTTTGATATAATAATTAAAGGAGCTATATCAGAAAGCCCGTGTTTATGCATATACTCGATGAGCTTTCCTGCGTTTGTACTGCGCATATCGGCATTAATGATATATAAGTCGGGGCGAAGTTCTTGAGCGTATCGCACAAATCGATAGGCGTTTTCAGTAAAAAACACCTCTGCTCCAACCTGAGCAAAAATATGACGATAAATGTCTATTTTTAACGATCGATCATCAATGATAAAAACCCTGCTCAATGCTTTTAACTCCGCATAACACCAACAAGGTTTCAAATAATCAATGTTATTATTTTTTCAAACTGGAATTTTGTTCTATATAAGCGCGCAATGTGTTGTTAAGCAGCATGGTAACCGTCATCGGACCTACTCCACCGGGAACAGGCGTAATATATGCGGCAACCTCTTTAGCCTCATCAAAATCAACATCACCACAGAGTTTTCCGTCTATACGATTAATGCCTACATCAATGACGGTTGCACCGGGTTTTACCCATTCACCTTTAACCATTTTTGCTACCCCGCATGCAGAAACCAATATGTCTGCAGATGCGGCAATTTTCGAAAGGTTTACGGTTTTGCTGTGAGCTATGGTTACTGTGCAGTGGTGATTGAGCAACAGCGAGGCCAAAGGACGTCCGACAATATTTGAACGACCGATAATTACCGCATGTTTACCGGTAATATCTCCCAAACTCTGTTGCAACATGTACAACACAGCCTGAGGTGTTGCCGCAACCATGGCAGACGAATCGTTAGAATGCAGAAGACCTATATTATATATACCAAACCCGTCAACATCTTTGGCGTGATTTATGCTTTCGATCATCAGCTCCGAGTTAAGGTGTCTTGGCAATGGCATTTGTACAATAATGCCGTTTACGGAAGAATCCGCATTAAGTTGTTGAATAAGTCTAAGGAGCTCTTCTTGAGTGGTGTTTTCATCAAGATGATGAATTGTGCATTTCATGCCGATGGCTTCAGCTGCCTTTTTTTTGTTGCGGTCATAAATAATGCTGGCTTCGTCATTACCTACCAAGATTACGGCAAGATGCGGAGCCGTTGGTAAATGAGCCACTTTTTGAGCAAGTTGTTCGCGCAACTCTTGGGCCATCAACTTTCCATCAATAATATTTGCCGTCATAATGCACTCCATTGTTCAAGTTTGTTAATGATAAAAGGAGAAGTTGAATTTATTTTGAGTTTTTTGAAATGATTACTCTCTCCGCTGATTATTTCAATATTGCTTTTGGCGATATCAAGCTCTTTGCTCAAAAACTTAATCAGTTCTTTGTTAGCTTTGCCTTTTTCGGGAATACTGACAACATTAATACGCAAAAAATCAGCTCCATCGGCTGATGTAACAACACCTTTCACGCATTGTTCAGATGCGTTAGGGGTAATTTTTACCGATAGTATAACTGCTGAATCGTTTAGGCTGTATATCATGAAAAAAACAGGCGGCAAATGCCGCCTTTATAAATTGCTATTATTACAGCATCATCTGTCCGAGAACGGCCAAGACGATGAATATAATTACCGGAGCGCTCTCATATTCGCCAAATTTACGCCACTTTTCGGGAAGAGCCTCAGTAACTTTTTCATAAACCGGAGCAGTAAGTTTGCCGCAAAGCTCAACAGCTTTTTTGGTTGTCTCATTTTTTGCAAGATCGGTAACTTTGCAATTTTTGAGAACCTTAACAATGATATCAAACAATACAATCAATGCATAGATGATAAAAACTAATCCGACTAACCCCATTTGATACTCCTTTTTATAAATCTGTGATTAATAATCTGTGTAGGATTATTATCTATTTTTTTTTAATTGTCCAGCCAATTGTTCAGATGTTTACAGCTATTTTGTTCGGGAACCGGAAAGATTTCTGAAACGAGCAGCTATAAAAGATTTTATATGCTTTTCGACATTGGAATTGGCATCATGACGCCGTAACCTCAGAGCCAAAATTCGGCTCTGGATTTCATCCTTGTTTTGAGTAGCATTGTCAGACTGACGCTGACGAAACTCCTCAGCTCGACTGTGAGAAGCGGAATCGGTGCTTTTATCATCCCAGTGAAACAGTATATACTCTTTGAGTTTATCCATAAACGGGAAACCGACACGTTTGGGCGGATTTTGGCTAGGATCATGGTCCGGCTCATAACGTCCGTAAAAATAGTCATATTCACCGTCTAAATCGTCGTCGTATCCGCGAAACATATGCAGTCCGCGCAATTTTGATTTAGGAAGATTCCAGTATGGGTCATGCTGCTGAAACTCACTGATTACCATGGCGCATTGAGCAACTTTTTGCGGATCAAGTACTCGGAACATTGCTTCTTCCCGGTCTTTTTTCTCATCGCTGACAGCTCCTGTGCTGTCTTTTATAGCGTTGCGGAGTTGGCGCAATTTTACCAGCTTATTGTATATTTGGTCATACTTTTGTCGGGCTTCCGGAAATGTGCTGTTTTTGTATAATCCCAGGCAAGTCATTAACTCAGCCTCTCTGGTATATGAATCGTCAAGCCAGTCATTGCGTTCACGCAAATCAGAATCGGTAACGTAACCGTCATTCATATTGTACAAAATTCTTGAGCAATCCTCAAACCAGCCGAAATACTCCTGCTGTGAATTGGTTTCGGAGTTTAGGAGTTCAATTGATTCTGCGATTTTAAACTGCAAATCCTCAACCGGCACCTCTTGTTTACCGACCTGTATACGAGAATTGTTCGGAGCCAAAACAAGCTCACGCGTGGTCTTTTGTACTTCATCGTGCGATAAATCAGGATATTCTTGCTTTACAGCCTTAGAGATAATGGACCTCGGATTTGACAATTCAACACGATTACCGTCTTGGTTAAGCCGAATCGATTTAAGATATGCCAATCTGGCACGTTGACGCTTAATCAATTCTTCTTTTGGAGTAGTGTTTTCCATAGATTGTCTCCTTATCCGAGATTATACCTCTTCAAAAATAACTTTTGCCTCTTCAGCTGAAATTATGCGATCAATAACCCAATTGCTGATTTGCTCAATTTTTTCCAATTCAACACCCATGGCTTGTCCTATACGTCCGATGAACAATGTTTCTTCATCGCTGAGTTCATCATCAACATGTGCCAAAAAGCACAACTCCTTAATCAACTCAAGGGCGGCACGGCGATTTTTTATGGAAGAAACAGATTTTATAATTTCATCATCTTTCTCAATTTTGAAAATTTCATCCATTCTTTCAACCGGAACAACGTATTGTTCGGCCAACGACTTAATATAAGCCTTTTCATTGTCGTCAAATTTTCCATCAATGGAGGCCAAGTGTGTAAATGCCTTCAAATAAGCTATCTTGGCATCATCACTCATACTTACGATTGCATCAAATTGTTTATCCATGATATTCTCCGTTTTTGTCATTTTTGTATATGATACCAAAACCAAGTAAATTTCGCAACAAAAAACGCAGAAGAAAAGCACTAAAAAATGCTTGAAAATAGCCGTAAATAGTCTAGTATATTGTGATAATTTTAACTTTTAAGAGGTGTTTGCCGTCGTGAAATATTTTATCAAAACTTTCGGTTGCCAAATGAATGTCTACGATTCCGGGCGTATTGCCGATATTTTGGAAAATATGGGTTATAAGCCGGCAGCAAAAATCAGTGATGCAGATCTGATTTTGTTTAATACCTGTCATATCCGCGAAAAAGCTGCGGAGAAGCTTTTCTCCGATTTAGGACGAATCGAAATAATCAAACAAGAGCGTGCCAAGCAAGGGTTAGAGACGATTATCGGTGTTGTCGGCTGTGTGGTGCAGGCGGAAAATGAACAAATAGCCACTCGTGCACCTTATGTCAACTTTGCAACCGGTCCCCTGACCTATCATCGAATCCCTGAAATTTTACAAAAAATTGCCAGAGAGAAAAATATTTGCATAATTGACACCGATTTTCCGGCAGAGAGCAAATTTGATTTCTTGCCGCAAAACAAATGCTCCGGCGGGTGTTCATATTTGGCCATCCAAGAAGGATGCAACAATTTTTGCACATATTGTATTGTACCTTATACAAGAGGTGTTGAGACATCACGTCCCGTAAAAGATGTGATTGATGAGGCCAAAAGATTGGTCGAAGGCGGAACCTTGGAAATTAATCTTTTGGGGCAAAATGTTAACTCATACCATGGCGAAGACATCAATGGAAAAGAACGTAATTTATCATATTTACTGAACAAGCTTGCCGAAATTGACGGTTTGCAACGTTTGAGGTACACAACATCATATCCGGCAGATATGACTGATGAATTGATTGAATGCCACAAAAATTTAAATAAACTTATGCCGTATTTACACCTTCCGCTTCAGTCAGGCTCGGATAAAATCCTGAAGGCGATGAATCGTCGTCATACTAGCGGACAATATTTGGACATTGTTGAAAAGTTAAAAATTGCCAATCCTAAAATCGGATTGTCTTCTGACTTTATTGTCGGTTTTCCGGGAGAAACTGAGGCTGATTTTAAGGCAACAATGGATATGGTTGCAAAAGTTAATTATATTCAGGCCTTTTCTTTCAAATATAGTCGCAGAGCCGGCACACCGGCAGCAGTTTATCCCAATCAGGTAGAAGAAAAAATAAAGCAAGAGCGATTGACAATATTGCAAGATGATTTATTTTCCCGACAGTTAAGTTTTAATAAACAATGTGTTGGTAAAATAATGCCGGTGTTGTTCGAAAGCAAAGGGCGTAAAAACGGTGAAATTTTCGGTCGAACACCTTATATGCAAACATTGGTGGCTAAGGCCGGCGATGATAATTTGAACAAAATAAAAAATGTTGAAATAATTTCAGGCGGAATGAATTCGCTTAATGGTATAATAAAATAGAAGGCAATAAATTATGGCAGAAATGGAATTTGAACTTTTTAACAACCAATTTCTTCAACAACTGGTCGGAGTAAATGACGAAAACCTCAAGATTATTGAAGACGCTCTTAAGGTCGAAATCGCAACTTTCGGAAATCATGTAACAATTAAAGGTGATGACGAGAACTGCAAAAATGCCAAAGAAGCTATTGATGCGCTGTACTCCAAAGCAAGTCGCGGAATTGAAATCGGTGCTCAAGAAGTAAAAGCCGCCGTAAGAATGAGCGGTGCTGATTTGGCAGATAAAAAGAATGTTGATCTGAATAATATTGTGCTCAAAACCAAAAAACGCCATATTTATCCGCGTTCACAAAATCAGGCTAAGTATATTTTAGAAATGATGGATAACGAGTTGGTGTTCGGTTTGGGACCTGCCGGTACGGGTAAGACATATTTGGCGGTTGCTCTTGCTGTTTCGATGATGTTAGAAGGGGCGATTGATAAAATTATTTTGTCGCGTCCGGCAGTAGAAGCCGGTGAAAACTTAGGCTTTTTACCGGGTGATTTGAAAGAAAAAGTAGACCCGTATCTGCGTCCTTTGTATGATGCGTTGTATGAGATGTTGCCCGCCGAACAAGTCGATAAAAAACTGGCAGCCGGTGAAATTGAAATTGCACCGTTGGCTTTTATGAGGGGGCGCACATTGTCAAACGCTTTTGTCATTCTTGATGAGGCACAAAACACAACACCGATGCAGATGAAAATGTTTTTGACCCGCCTGGGTGAAAATTCTCGCATGGTTGTAAACGGAGATTTGAGTCAGGTTGATTTGCCGAGAGGTACGATTTCAGGGCTGAAAGATGCGTTAGCCACCCTCAAGAATATTAAAGGTATAACTTCCGTAACCTTTGGTGCCGAAGATGTGGTTCGACACGGGTTGGTGGCTAAAATAGTCTGCGCTTATGAACAAAAAAGCAAGGAAGAGCATGATTAAAACAAAAATTAACATTGATCTTGCCGATGACAGATGGCTAAAAGACCTGCCTGAAGTTGAAGAATTGTCGGCGGAAATCTTTGATAAGGTGGTCTTGACACTTAATCCAGAATGGTTGCAGAGCAAAAAAAGCGTAACTATTAATTTGTCGTTGAATAACGATGAGGAAATCCGACAACTTAATGCCGAATTCAGGCAGTTGGATAAGCCTACTAACGTGCTTTCTTTTGCTAATATGGATGACGAAGAATTTGAGGCATATTTAGAACGCAACACTGAAATTGAACTCGGCGACATTATTATTGCTTTAGAAACCATGTTGACCCAAAGCAAAGATCAGGAGTTGACTTTGCATGATCACTATTGTCATATTTTGGTGCACGGAATTTTACATTTGCTGGGATATGACCATATGGAAGCAGAAGAAGCCAAAGAAATGGAAAGTGAAGAAATTAGATTACTAAAATTGTTTAATATTGATAATCCTTACGAGGAAAGAGAGTAAAAAATGAATGATGACAGTCAAAGTCATAGTATTTACGGTTATTTGAAAAATATTTTTGCACCAAAAGAGGAAGATGTTCGCGAGACAATCGAGGATATGATTGAAGAAGCCGTCGATGACACCGGACATGATGAATTCAGTGAACACGAACAACAGTTATTGAGTAACGTGCTCGGAATTAAAGATAAAAAAGTTTGTCGTGTAATGATTCCGCGGTCAGATATTATCGCTTTTCAAAAAGACGGAACAGTTGAAGATTTGGCTAAATTAATGGTGGAAAAAGGACATTCTCGTATCCCTGTTTATGGTGATTCAATTGATGATATAATCGGAGTGTTACATATTATTGATTTAGCAACTTGTTTGTTAAAAGGGCAAGACAAAATGCCGGTGTCGGAAATTGAATACAATCCGATTAAGTTGGCATCTCAAGATGTTTCGGTACTTGATTTGTTAAAAGAAATGCAACAAGGAAAAACCCATATGGCTGTGGTTGTTGATGATTACGGCGGAGTTTGCGGTTTGGTTACAATTGAGGATTTACTGGAAGAAATTGTGGGTGATATTGAAGACGAATATGATTTGGAGGAAAATCATATAATAACCTTGCATGAACAAGGAGCCTTTGTCGCTGATGCCAAAGCCTATCTTGATGAAGTTCGTGAAGTTACCGGACTGTCGTTCGGTGAAGAAGATGATGAAGACAACGAGGTAGACACGCTCGGCGGATACGTATTCGAACTGGCGCAACGTATTCCCAACCGCGGAGAAATTATTGACGGGCACGACGGAATTAAATTTAAAATACTTGATGTTGACCCGAGCCGGATTAAAAAGATTATGATTATTTTGCCGGCTAAAAGCGGGACTGTAGCCGTAAATGAATAAAACTTGGTTGCAATATAGAAAAACTATATCGGCTCTGCTCGGCATTGCCGCAACGTTTGCTTTACCACCATACTATCAAATATGGATTTTAGTACTGTCTTTCAGCGGTTTGGCGGTGTTGCTATCAAAGGCAATAAGCGCAAAACAAGCTTTGGCTTTGGGCTATTGGTTCGGTTTCGGATTTTTTGCCGTAGGACTGTTATGGATTGTCAATGCACTGACTTTAGATATAAAGAGTTTTTGGTGGTTGATACCGATTACATTAGCAGCATCGGGAGCTTTTTTTGGAATTTTTGTTGCTGTCCCCGCATTCGGAAGTCATTTTTTTAGAGGAATATGGGCCAAAGTTGTTGCTTTTGCGGTTTTGTGGGGAATATGTGAGTGGATAAGATCATTTTTATTTACCGGTTTCCCGTGGAATTTGTTGGGTTCTACATTAGCTTTTGACCACAGGTTGTTGCAACCGGCATCAATATTCGGAACATACGGATTATCGGTTATAACTGTGCTTGTCGCCATGTTACCGGCTGCGGCAATTAAAACTTCTAAAAAAAATGTATTAATTGTTGTGCTATGCGAAACCATTTTAATTGCAGGAATTGTCGGTTTTGGAAAGTACAGAACGGATTTGCTTGATAACAGCGATTTGTCGGAAATTAAAATACGCATTGTGCAACCGAGTATCCCGCAAAGCATGAAATGGAATTACAATGAGCTGGAACACAATTTTTCCGATTATATTGAAATGTCTCAAGCCCCGGGGTTTGAAACAATAAATGCAGTAATCTGGGGAGAAACCGCCAGTACTTTCCCCTTAGCATTGGACAGAGCACACTTTTATGAAGTACTGCCGGCAGTTCCTGATGACGGTTTTTTGATTACCGGAAGTATTGATTATTATCCTGATGACGATGACAGATGGTTGCCGGTCAATGCAGGCATGGTATTGAAACATGGCAAGGGAATTATTGATACATATGCAAAGTCTCATTTAGTGCCGTTTGGTGAATATATACCCTTGCGAAAGTTTATTCCGGCAAAATTGCGCCCGATTACCAACGTTATTGCCGATTTCAGAGCCGGTAAAGGTGTAAGAACAATTCATACCGACAAGTTGCCGCCATTCGGAATTTTGATTTGCTATGAGATAATTTTTCCGCATAAAGTAACTAATAAAAAAGATCGACCGCAGTGGTTGATAAATTTGACTAATGACGGTTGGTACGGGGAAAGTGCCGGACCATATCAACATTTGGCAACCGCACAATTGCGAGCAGCAGAAGAAGGATTAACAATCGTGCGTGCCGCAAACTCGGGTGTTTCTGCCCTAATATCACGAAGCGGAGAAGTTTTAACATCAATATCATTACATAAAAGAGGAAATTTGGATTTTAATCTTCCTAAAGATTTGAGTGTTGTTACGCCCTACTCTAAATACGGAAACCTTATGTTTGCGATAATGTCTGCCTTTTTATCGGTTTTGGCTTTGGGTGTATCGTTAATTAGTAAACGGTAATCGTATATTATAAAATTTTATATACAATGTTGTTACAAAAACGTGTTGACATCACTACCAAAGGTAGTATTTTATCTTTATCAAAGATTGATGGAGATAAATAATATGACATTACCGAAATCAAAGAAATCAAGCCGAGGTCGTACACCGAGTGGTCAACCAAATCCGATTGATATCCATGTCGGCAACCGTATTCGTCTGCGCAGGAGTATCTTGGGTTGGAGTCAGGAAAAATTAGCCAATATGTTAGGGCTGACTTTTCAGCAGGTTCAAAAATACGAACGTGGGAGTAATCGTGTCGGCGCAAGCAGATTGTGGGATATCGGCAATGTTATGAATGTTCCGATTAATTTCTTTTTTGAGGATATGGGAAAGAATGTTACTTCACAAAGTCCCCGTGTGTTCAGTTCTCCCGAATCAGAGCTTCTAAAACTTGAAGAAGTTTCCGAAGACATTGATATGGATCCGATGAAACGGCAGGAAACTTTGGAATTGGTCAAGGCCTACTATAAAATCAATAATCGCAAAACCGCAAAGATTTTATTTGATTTGATAATTGCTCTGTCTAAATCAAATGCAGTACAAAAAATTCCTGATAAAAAATAATATTCTTTTTGCAAAAATAAAGCTGGTATTTTTTGATACCGGCTTTTATTATGTCTGCCATGGAGGAAACTATGACTTATTTGTTTACGAGTGAATCTGTCGCTAACGGACATCCTGACAAAATATGTGATCAGATATCCGATGCTATTGTTGATTTGTATTTGAGCAATGATCCGAACGCACACACAGCCATTGAAACTTTGGCTACGACCAACCGTGTTATTGTTGCAGGCGAAACTTTGAGCACAACTAACGTATCTTCGGAGACAATTAATGGAAAAATACGCGACGTTATAAAAAACATCGGTTATGAACAAAACGGCTTTGATTGGAAAAAAGTTGAGATAACCAACCTGCTCCATCGGCAATCGGCGAATATTGCGGACGGGATACAAGATTTCGGTGCCGGCGACCAAGGAATTATGTTTGGATACGCAAAACGAGAAAGCGGTTTTGAAACCGAATTTATGCCGCTTACCGTGTTTTTGGCTAATAAATTGTTGATGGATTTGAAAAATACCAAAATCGACGGATTGTTGCCTGATGCCAAAAGTCAGGTAACGGTTGAATATGATGACAAAGGACAAGCTATTGCTGTTAAAAAAATTGTGCTCTCTACACAACATCGTGAAGACATGTCGCTTGATGATGTGCGCGAAATCGTGCGTGATTTTATTATAAGAAATATTCCGGCAGAACTTGAGCCGGCAAAAGCCGAACTGATGATTAATCCGGCCGGGAAATTTGTTATCGGCGGTCCTGACGGTGATGCCGGTCTTACCGGGCGTAAGATTGTGGTTGATACCTATGGCGGTGCCGCACCACACGGGGGTGGAGCTTTTTCGGGCAAGGATCCGAGCAAGGTTGACCGCTCTGCAGCTTATATGTTGCGTTGGTTGGCAAAAAATATCGTAGCTGCAGATTTGGCCAGTGAGTGCCTGTTGCAAGTGTCGTATGCAATAGGAAAAGCCAAACCGCTGTCTTTATTTGTTGATTGCAAAGGCACAGAAAAGACCGATAAATGCAAAATATATGATTTTATAAACAAGAATGTTGACTTAACTCCTAAAGGTATTATCAAAACATTACAGCTAAAACAACCGATTTATCTGCCTACGGCGGCTTATGGGCATTTTGGCAGAAAATGGGACGAAGAAGGTCATTTCAGTTGGGAAAAAACAGATTTAGTTAAGGATTTGCAACAATGCAAATAGACAATAAGCCACATTTTTACGGGCGCAGGCAGGGACGCAGACTACGCAAGGCAAAGTCAGCATTAATGAAAAATTTTTTGCCTAAGGTCAAATTAACCCCTTCTAAACCGTTGGATTTTTCTTTTGTTCCGCAAAAAATATTTTTGGAAATCGGTTTCGGCGACGGTGATCATTTGGCTGAACATTCGGCGCAACATAAAGAGATTGGCTACATAGGAGCCGAAGTTTTTAAAAACGGAATTGCCAACTTGTTGAGCCTGATGACAGGAATTAAACAAAATGATGAAATAAATGGTGAGATAAAACTTTCACCTGAAAGAACGGATAACGTGCGGATTTGGGACGATGATATCCGCCTACTTTTTCCTCTGTTGCCTGATGCATGTTTAGATATGATATTTTTGCTATTTCCAGACCCGTGGCCGAAAAAGCGACATGCATCACGACGTTTTATTAACCAGGATAATTTGAAAACCCTGGCACGGATTTTAAAACCAGGCGGTGTGTTAAGAGTGGCGACAGATCATATGGTGTATAAGTTTTGGACGCTGGAACAAATGCGTAGTTGTACGGATTTTGAGTGGACTGCCAAATGCGGCGATGATTGGAAACACGAACCTGCCGATTGGGTGGAAACCAAATATCAGCGCAAAGCTATTCGAGAAGGTAGACGTCCCGTATTTTTGGATTTTGTACGCAAATAAAAAGCCTCCCAATTGGGAGACTTTTTGATGGATTGCTACGGTGGTAAACCACCTCGCAATGACAATGGGGTTACCAACTGTAGCTCAACCCAACACCTGCGGCATATGCATCATAGTCAGAGCCGAAGGTATAGTTACCCCAAGCATAGGCTGACAGAGCATCGGTCAGGCCGTAACGTC
>ERZ842401.2587-NODE-2587-length-24030-cov-7.487007_pt1 | contig 24030 bp, 21 predicted proteins | sample MGYA00521270_ERZ842401 | MGnify/ENA primary metagenome ERZ842401 (study PRJEB31892, sample SAMEA3878208) | bioreactor metagenome | biome: Moose rumen | place: Sweden | collected 2011-10 | study: EMG produced TPA metagenomics assembly of the PRJEB12797 data set... | reverse complement strand
TGTTTACTATTTTTATCTCGACTGGCTTATAATTCCCAAATTTTATCTAAATTTGTATAATATTTCAAATGAAAAAAATAAGAGGAAATGAATATTAGTTATAAATGGTTAAAAGAATATGTCGATTTTGACATGTCAGCAGAAGAAGTTGCCGCATCTCTAACAAGTGTAGGACTTGAGGTTGGCGGTGTAGAAGAGATACAATCAATTAGAGGCGGCTTAGAAGGAGTGGTAATAGGTCAAGTTGTTTCATGTGAAGCCCATCCAAATAGTGACCACATGCATGTGTGTATGGTAGATTTGGGCAAGGACATTCCAGAACAAATTGTTTGTGGTGCTCCAAATGTTGCAAAAGGGCAGAAAGTTGTTGTTGCTACAATTGGGACAAAATTGTATGATGGAGACAAAGAGTTTGTCATAAAAAAATCCAAGTTAAGAGGGATTGAAAGCAATGGCATGATATGTGCTGAAGATGAAATTGGCATAGGCAACAACCATGATGGAATTATGGTTCTACCAAACGATGCCATGGTAGGCATGAAAGCTGCTAAATATTTTGGCATAGAAAGTGATTGGCTCATAGAGGTTGATATTACGCCTAACCATTCAGATGCATGTTCGCATTGGGGCGTTGCACGAGATTTTTATGCCTATTTGAAACAACATGGATATAAAACCTCATTACACCGGCCATCATGTGACAGTTTCAAAGTTGACAATCATGATATAGATATAGATATCAATGTTGAAGAAAAAGAAGCTTGTTCTAGATATTGCGCTGTTACTATAAAGAACTGCGAAGTAAAAGAATCACCTAAATGGCTTAAAGACCGGTTGACTACAATTGGTTTACGTCCTATTAACAACATTGTGGACATTACTAATTACATAATGATGGCATATGGGCAACCTTTGCATTGTTTTGATGCAGATATGATAAAGGGCAATAAAGTAATTGTCAAAACTTTAGCAGAAGGAACCCCATTTATTACACTTGATGACGAGACACACAAATTAAGCAATAAAGATTTGGCTATATGCAATATGGAATCAGCAATGTGTATAGCAGGAGTTTTAGGTGGTAGCGGATCCGGAACATACGAAAGCACAACTAATATTTTATTTGAATCTGCGTATTTTCATCCTACATGGATAAGGAAATCCGCTCGTCGTCATGGTCTTCAAACCGATGCCTCTTTTAGATTTGAGAGAGGAGTCGACCCTGACGGACAAATATATGCCCTAAAACAAGCTGCATTAATGGCAAAGGAGTTAGCTGGTGGTGAAATATCTATGGATATCAAAGATGTTAAATCCGAATTTTTGCCTCAAAATGCAATAGTAGAATTGGATTACAACTACTGTTATGATTTAATTGGTAAAGTAATAGAAAAAGAAACAATAAAATCCATATGCCTGAATTTAGGCATGCAAATTCTACAGGAGGATAGCAATGGTATAAAATTGGAAGTTCCGGCATATAGAGTTGATGTAACACATCCATGTGATATTGTTGAAGAAATAATGCGAATCTATGGGTATGACAATATAGAAATAAAGACACAGCTTCGTTCTTCACTAACAGTCAAAGGTGAAATAGATAAGCACTATAAAATGCAAAATATTATTTCAGAACAATTGGTAGGATGTGGGTTCAATGAAATACTTAATAATTCATTAACCAAAAGCTCATATTACGATAATTCTGAGACATACAAATCAGAGCATTTGGTGAGATTGATAAATCCATTGAGTCAAGATTTAAATGTGTTACGCCAAACTTTACTTTATGGTGGATTAGAGAGCATAAGCCACAATATAAATAGGCAAATACCAGATATAAAATTTTTCGAATATGGCAGTTGTTATTATTTTGACAAAACAAAGCAAAATGACAACAGTCAATTAACACCATCCGCAGACACCTCCAAACAAATTCTAAATCCGTATGAAGAAGATTTCCATCTTGGCTTGTGGATATCCGGCAAAAAGATAAAAGGCAGTTGGTTACATACAGACGAAGAAACATCTGTTTATGAATTAAAATCTTATGTAATGAATATCCTTATTAGGGTTGGCACCCCAATTGGAGCCCTTGAGTTCCACGACTTGCATAATGATGTTTTTTCGATTGGAGAAGTCATAAGCAACAAGTCAGGAAAAACTATTGTTGAATATGGTATTGTAAGCAAGAAGCAAACGTCAAAATTCGATATAAACACCCCCGTTTATTATGCTGATATATGCTGGACACAATTAATGAAATTAATAAAGAAGACAAAAATCAGCTATTATGATGTACCAAAGCACCCTTCAGTTAGCAGAGATTTGGCATTATTACTTGACAAAAGTATTCATTTCTCTGAAATAGAGCGCATTGCATATCAGACAGACAAAAAATATCTGAAAGAAGTATCATTATTTGACGTATATGAAGGACAAAACTTGGAAAACGGCAAAAAAAGTTATGCGATCAACTTTGTATTACGAGATGACAACAAGACTCTAAACGACAAACAAATAGAGTCAATTATGAAAAAAATCGAAGACAACTTATGCAAACAATTGAATTGTAAAGTCAGAGGTAAATAACAATTAATAAAAAATATATAAATTATGGGAAGAGCATTTGAATTTCGTAAAGCCCGCAAATTAAAACGTTGGGGTAATATGGCCAAAACTTTTACACGTCTTGGCAAGCAAATAGCAATAGCTGTAGCAGAAGGAGGTCCGGAACCAGAGAACAACTCCAGATTGCGTGCCATCATAGCCACATGCAAGCATGAAAACATGCCAAAAGACAATATTGACCGTGCAATCAAAAATGCAATGGGCAAAGACAAGTCTACTTTCAAGACAATGACATATGAAGGCTACGGACCTTTTGGTATTGCCATATTTGTAGACACTCTAACAGACAATACAACACGCACAGTTGCTGATGTTCGTTCAATTTTCAATAAATTCAGTGGTACATTAGGAACTATGGGGTCTTTAGCCTATCTTTTTGACCATTTAGCTCAATTTACATTTAAAAAGCAAGATGGTCTTGATATGGATGAATTAGTATTAGATTTAATTGAATATGGTGTAAGCGACGAGTATGACGAAGAATATGATGAAGAAAAGGATGAAACAACAATCACGATTTATGGCGATCCAAAATGTTTTGCATTAATCCAGAACTATCTTGAAGCTCATAATTTAGAAATTGTTTCAGCAGAATTTACCTACATACCAAACGACCTAAAAGAAGTTACAGAAGAGCAGCGCGAAACTATTGAAAAAATGGTAGAACGCCTTGAAGAATTTGACGATGTTCAAAATGTATATACAAATATGAAATAATTTGGTGATTATTTTTCAAACACAAGGGCGCAAGTTTTTCTTGCTGCCCTTATTTACTTATCTACAATTATGAAATATATATATAACACACAAGGTACATGCTCGAAACAAATTATCCTTGATATAGACGACAATTCAAATAAAATAATAGATATACAATTTGTCGGTGGTTGCCCTGGTAATACATTAGGGATATCGACAATACTAAAAAACATGGATATAGATTCTGTGATTTCCAAATTTGAAGGCATACATTGCGGGATGAAGAGCACTTCTTGCCCCGACCAATTAGCAAAAGCGTTAAAATCTTATAAGACAATGCATTAATTATTATAAATAAATGTTCAAGAAAACCTCAGTTATTCTATTATATATATTTATATTAAGTGTCTCATGCAGACAGGAATCAATAGATGAACTATTTTCAAGAAGTGCAAGAGAGTACACAGACAGATATTGCCCCAAGCCATTGGATGAAATAGTAACTCTTGACAGTGTCGTTTACTACCCACCAACAAATCAAGAGAAAGGACGTTATGCATATTTCCACAATGTTAAAGGCAATTTATCAGACATTGAAGAATTAAAAAAACATGAGACAGAGATTTTCAACGAATTATTATCAAAAATAAATAACACTCAAGACTTGAAACAAATAAAAGATGAAGGAGTAACAATACAATATACTTTTTATTCTAAAATCAACAAAAAGATAATTTTTGATTTTAGATTCACAAATCAAATATACAAACAAAGAAAGAATCAGCGTTGCCCATAAGCTAGCACTAGCACTTTAAAAATAAAAGTCATTTATTAAAACTAGTGTATAATACATCTAAATGAACTGGGTTGTTTTTACCGCCCACTAATTTAGCACTTGTCATTGAGAAATCATGTGATAACTTTACCAACTTATTCTCTGAATCAAAAGTTGCTTCAACAGGGATTAACAAGACTTTATTATAATTTTCAGATGGTGAACCTTTTGCCAACTCAGTTTTCATTGCATTTATCAATTTGGCTATATTCGGGAATTGGTAAGTATTAGACGAAGAGGAAAAACTTGTGATATAAGATGTTATATTATCCGCAAGAGAATAATTTTCAAAAAAACCATTTAAATAGTCGTCTAATCTTACCATTAGAATATATTTGGGCACTGACAGCTTAAACTTGCTATCGACTACGTCATTATATCTGGTAAAAGTCAAACGTGCAGAATTAATAGTGTCTGAGGAATTAATTTGATCAATTGGTAATTCTGCCAAAGTAAAAATACCGGCAGGACTTTTTAAATATGTAGCCTCAGCATCATCTATCAATACAGACAAATCGGAATTCTTAAAACGAGTTGCTTGTACAACTTCTTCTGTTGAAGCAAATTGTACAATGCCGTTAACAACCTGCTCGTTATCCAGAAACTTGAAATTAATATTTAAGTGCGCCACATCAATATATGCAATAGCACCGTCACCAGACTCGATTTCAAAATAAAAGCCTTTGGACCCTTTAATACCAGAATTTATCCACGTATAAGTATTAGTAAATGTTGCAGGATTATTTTTATATTCGTCATATATTTTCTGTCCAATCTCACGAGGTAGAGAAATTTCTATACAATTATAGTAATTATCAGCATTTAATTCATCCTCAGATAAAGTTTTATCAGCTAAAGTAAACCATTTAGTAGCAACTAAACCCGATGATTTATCATAATAATCTGTCGGATTAATGTCTGTGTAATAATTTTCTTCAGCATCCATCACCTTATTCAATTCGTAAACATTCAGTTTAAATGTTGCTAATGAGTCTCCTATATATTTGTTGACATAGAGCTTTAAATCAACGCTTGTTATATAGTCATCAATGACAGATGAAGGAAAATCAAAAGATTCAGGGCAATAAAATTGTGCTAAGAAATCACTTGTTATGCTTGTACCTGTTTCAGGATCTGTAAATCTACCCAAATAGGACTTACTTGAACGAGCAAGAACTTTATCTCCAACTTTATATGAAGAGGATTTCACATCGTAGGTTGAGAATTTCTTATTCACCAAATCAGATGTCGGAATAATATCAACACCAAGGGAACCAGTCTCATCATCACACGACAGGAACACTCCAAAAGTACAGGCAATGACAAATAAGAGAACAAATTTAACAGAAACCTTCAACATAACAGATAAAACAAAAATATATTAAAGTGTCATAATTTTTTCATAAAAATCACTATAAGCGACTTTAAAATTTTCTTTTGTAGACGGCGGTAATATAGGTTTATTTAAACTTTTAGCATATTCTATAATGTCTTTACTAACACCATCGTCATCTAAAATTAAAGCATCAGAATAATAAACAGCTAATTTTTGCAATTCTTCATATCCAAACTTGTTGTTGAAAATATTAATTAAATCAGAAGAATCAATATTTTTGAATTTTATACTATCAATAATTTTGCTGCCAAAATCCATTTGGAAATCAGGAGAAGATGCAGAATAAACAACTTTACAATTTGCATAAGCCGGTTCATCATCAAAAGCTTTTTTTATATATAGAGGCGCGATAGAACTTATCCAGCCCATACAATGAATAACGTCAGGAATCCATCTCAATTTTTTTACCGTTTCTAAAACCCCTCTTGCATAAAACACAGCTCTTTCGCCATTGTCAGAATAAGGATTGCCATCTTTATCAAAAGCGGTAGTTCGTTTCATGAAATAATCATCATTATCAATAAAATAAATCTGCATCTTTGCTTGAGGCAATGATGCAACTTTGATAATCAAAGGATGATCAGTTTCGTCTATAATGATATTCATTCCAGATAATCTGATAACCTCATGTAGTTGATTTCGTCTTTCATTTATAATACCCCATTTAGGTGTAAACGTACGAATTTCATGATTATATTCCTGAATTGCCTTTGGCAACTCTTTTCCGAACTCAGCTTTAACTGAATTTGGCACAAAAGGTGTCATCTCTTGTGTAATAAACAATATTCTCTTTGCTTGCATGAGTATATAATTTTATGCAAAATTACAAAAAAAAACCGAAATATTCGCAAGACAATTAAACAAAACATTAATATAGAGGAGTTAATAAAGCATAAAATCGACCAAAACGAGAGTATTATTTGTTGTATTATTTAATATTGTTCTTGTTCGTTAGGGAATTCAAGATTTTTAACGTCTGATATATATTGTCCAATAGCATCAGTCATTATAGTGGCTAAATTAGCATATCTCCTAAGAAATTTAGGTGAGAATCCTGTCGTCATTCCAAGCATATCAGCAACAACAAGAACCTGACCATCAACCCAACGTCCCGCGCCAATACCAATAATCGGAATTTTTATTTCCTCAGCAACTTGTTTTGCTAATAATGCAGGTATTTTTTCCAATACAATCGCAAAACATCCGGCTTCTTCTAAAGCGTGAGCGTCATTAATCAGTTTATTGGCTTCTTCTTCTTCTCTTGCCCTTACAGTATAAGTACCAAATTTGTTAATTGATTGAGGAGTTAATCCCAAATGTCCACAAACGGGAATTCCAGCATCAAGAATTTTTTTTACTGTATCAATAATTTCAACTCCGCCTTCCAATTTAAGGGCATCACAATGACTTTCTTTCATAATTCTAATGGCATTAGTAACACCTTCTGTTGGATTAACCTGATAAGTGCCAAACGGCATGTCGCATACCACAAGCGCCCTCTTTGTAGCTCTCACAACAGCTTTAGCATGATAAATCATTTGATCTAACGTAATAGGTAAAGTAGTTACATTACCAGCCATAACATTTGATGCAGAATCACCAACTAAAATAATATCCATACCGGCATTATCAACAATAGCAGCTGTGGTATAATCATAAGATGTCAACATTGCTATTTTCTTACCCTCTCTTTTCATTTGAATAAGACGATGAGTCGTAACTTTTCTGGCATCGTCAACTAAATAACCTGGCATAATGAATAAAATTAATTATTAATAAATAAATGATTAACAAATTTATAATTTAATTGAGAAAAATCCTTGACAACAAAATCACATAAATCCGAAAGAATATTCTCAGAATTAGTAGTAGACAATCCTATCGTATACATGCATGCGCTTTTAGCAGCTTTCACGCCATTAATCGCATCTTCAAAAACAATACATTCTTCATCACGAACATCTAATTTATGAGCAGCGAATAAATAACAATCAGGATATGGTTTTGACCTTTTAAACATATCAGAAACAATAATATCTACAAAAAAATTGTCTATATCAGGAAAAAATTTCCTAAGGGCATCAACCTTTTTCTGATTTGAACTTGTTACAATTGCGCACTTAACACCGTTTTTGATTAAATCAACAAGAAATTTCTTTGCACCGTTAACAAATACAAAATTCATATTGTTTTCAAAAGCGTCTAGCTTGTTTGTAATCAATTCTCTGATTGAATTGTCTGGAAAGAACCTATCAAAAATAGATTCTAATGTCGTACCTTTTATTAAATTATGGAAATCTTTAATATCAGGCAAATATTCATCGCCAATCTTTTTCCAAAATTGAGTATATTGCGGTTCTGTATCAAACAAAGTTCCGTCAAGATCAAATAATGCAGCTTTAAATATTTTCATAATTTTTGTTTTGAGATAAAACCCAAGGGCCTGACACTTGCGCTCTATTTAGAACAGCTAATTTATAATCAACACCTTCATATAAATTTCTTTCCGCAAGTTTATTTCTAACTATTGACCTAGCCAGCTCTGGCTTATTGTTTTCTTGACTAAGATGGCACAGAGCAATAAACGACAAATTATCGTGAAAATTGTCAAATAAGATCTGCGAAGTCTGATAGTTTGAAAGATGGCCGTAACCATTTGAAATTCTCATTTTCAACTGATAATCATATTTAGGATTCATCGCCAACAATTCCGGGTCATAGTCAGCTTCTATAATTAAATAATTACTTTTTTTAACAAATTGCCCTACTTCATCAGTAGGTCTGCCAATATCAGTCATAAATGTAAATACTTCAGATTGAAATCTTATAGAATACCCGAAATTATCTGCAGCATCATGTGGTAATTTAAATGGAGTAATTAAAAAATCACCAATTTTAAAATCAAATCCGGATTCAATTATTGTCATTTGATTTTTATCCGTCTTATATCGACCACGCATTTGAGATATTTTATTAAAGACTAAAGGAGAAACAAATAAATTAACATTCAAATATCTACTCAAACAACTTGCGGATGAAATGTGATCTGCATGGTTGTGAGTAATGAGTATGCCTTTAATTTTTGATGCATTTATTCCATATTGATTAAAAAACTTTTTAATAGTTCTAATTCCCACACCAGCATCAATCATAATTGCTTCTTCTTCATTGTATAAAAGACTACAATTGCCCGAACTACCACTACCAAAACTAATAAAATTAAGCATTTAAAAATATATTATTATAGATATTGATTTTTAAAACCAGTATCATTATTAAAATTAAATGCAAAATTACTGTATTTTTTTCACATAAATATAAAACATCATTTAAAATTACAAATAAAAGTTGAACAAATATAAAGTTGAAATAAATACAAGATATTTAATAAAAAATTACTATTTTTGCAAATAAAATCTCGAAGTACAAACAACACAAAAATTAAGATTATGAAAAAAGAACTTACAAAATCAGTATTAACAGTTTTAATGATAACTTGCATAAGTTGTAATGGAAGCAGTTTGCTTAATGGAGACAATGGCAATTTAGTGAACGACATTGCTTCAGGTATATTAAGTTCATTTGGCAGCAACACATCTGAATCCACAATAGTTGGGACATGGGTTTATAAAGAGCCTGCAGTTCAATTTGAGAGCAATAACATGTTAGCTCAAATCGGCAGCGGTATTGCGAACAGCACGGTAGAAAAAAAGTTGAAGACATATTATGAAAAATTAGGCATTAAATCAGGCGTATTTGCATTCACATTCAATGCTGACAAAACATGTTCATACACATTAAAGAACAAGACCTATACTGGTACATACGAATTTGACGACTCATCCGACAAAATCAGGATTACCACAAATGGAATTATATCATTCCCGTCTGCATATGCAAAAGTTACAGGCAATCAGCTTGAACTGACATTTGAAACAACATCATTGCTTAATTTGGGAACTTCATTAGCATCCGGTTCTGGAAACTCAACATTAGGAGCAATATCTGAAATTGCACAAACATATTCGGGGATGAAAACAGGTTTTAATTTCATAAAGAAATAATTCAGAGCCTTCCTTAAGAATTTTATAAAAGAGATAAATGGATATTGTCAGAAGTTTAAATTTAAACTTACAACATTCATTTATCTCTTTTTTATTATTAAACATCCAAAACAATAATTTAGAATATTCTATATGACATGGACAACATAAATTCATTATATCGGCTGTTCACATTTTCGTGATATTTATAAATTGAATTACGAAAAACAAATTGAGCCATAGCAGACAAATAAAAATTATTGAATATTCGAAAATCCAACCTTGGTTTTATAATAAAATAAATAGCATAACCTTGATCACCTGCTTTTCTAGATTGATTAAAGACAAAATTATAAGGGGGCTCAATACCTTGATTTTGGAACCTTTTTATCTGATCCTTTTCATATCCTTTCCATGTAAACAAATAATGGAAACCTGCATCTAAAACCAACTTAGCCGTTTTTAATATATTCAAGTCTAAATAGCTTTTAAAGTTAAAACCACTTCCCATGTTATATTTACGATAATAATAATCGCTTGTATAAGCACCCATTAATGCAATATTGGATGATATCACCCCCTTAAAGCAGGAGGATTGATAATAAACCGCAGGTCCGAACGACGAGGGTTCTGCTAAATAAAGCAAATGCCTTGTATCACCTTTAAACCTTTCTTCTTTTTCATTATTAAAATAGGTAAAATCCTGATTTAATGATAAAATAATCTTTCTTTTTTCTGATTCATATAAATTCCATCCATGCAACCTGGCATTTATATTAAATTCGGAAAAGAACGGTATATGAAAAGCTGGAGGATTTAAAGTTAAAGACATTGTAAATTGATCAAATGGCTTATTGTATCTCAGGTCAGTCCAATTTCCATAATCTATCTTAAAGTGCATTGACACGTTTGAACGAGAATTTTCATACTTTGTGTCTGCACATCTTAAACCTAAAGAAAGAAACATATTGTAGGGTATTGCCATTTTATCATGGTATAAATAGGCGTTTTCATCTATTTTCCAAGCTTCACCACGAATAAGGCGATTTACACCATATATAGGGTTAACTACAGTATTAAGCAATTCCCTACCCCATCTACTTACACGTTGCTTTTTATTATTTAAAATAATGTTGGAAATTCTAAACATCACTTCTCCAACAGCAGTCCCACCAATAGATGTTGCAAACAAATCATTTGGTGCAGGATAATCTGTTTCTGCAAGTTCTTCCCATTGAAGACTTCCCAACAAAGCCAAAGCCGAAGATTTGAAATAATTAAAGCCATTAACACGTGCCGCATTGTAATATTGGGCACCATGATAAGGATGGTCAAAAAAATTAGTACTCAGAGCATCACAATCCCAGACAAAGCCTCTTTTAATATTATCTTTAAAAGTATTCCATCCAGTCGAACAATATGGTCGTTTAAGAATCCACTTGTCAACAGACCAAACAAGAGTATTAACCATCACCCCCTGACCAATTGCCAGAAATAATGATGGTTTTATGTTATCTACAAATATTGTTGAGTCATTAATTAGAATATCTCTATCCACAGAACCAACAGAATCATCTGTAATTGAATCAGTTAAAGCGCAAGATTGTTGGCTACAACTATCACAATTACACATTAAATCATTTTCTGCTGCAAACAAACAAGAAAAATTGATAAAAAACAATGAAAATATTAAAATGAAATCTCTCATTTATATCAAATTCGCCTACCTGATAAAATTAGTACGTATAGGTGTTTCTAATTCAGGATGTCCTAATTTTTGAATATCTAAACGTTCTATCATCCATGCCATGTTATGTGCTAAAGTTCTCATTGTCTGCATTCCCTCCTCATCTTTTAATACTTGGCCTGGTGTTTGTCCGTAAACTATATTCCAATACTGTGAGGAAACTACCGGCATGTTCAAAATAGTAAAATACTTATTCAATCTATCAAATGTAGATGACGCACCTCCACGTCTACAAACAGCAACCGATGCGGCAGGTTTAAACTGTAAATAGCGGTTCAAGGAATAACATACCCTATCCATTATAGCACACACAGATCCATTAGGACCTCCATAATATACGGGTGATGCTAAAATAACACCATCAACGCCATCTTTTACAACATTACAAATTTCCAAATACAATTTATCTTTAAATGTGCAAAAGCCAGTTCTAGAGCACATCCCGCAAGCGATACATCCTTGAACAGGTTGTTTCCCAATATTAATAATTATTGTTTTTATATCATGATCATTTAATACTTTTGATATTTCGTTTAACGCAGTTCTTGTATTGCCATTTTCATGTGGACTACCATTTATTAAAAGTACAGTTTTCATAATAATATATTTTTATAAGATAATAAAATTTATATTGTTTAGAAAAAAATCAATCAAATAAATACACATTCATTTTAATCGTAACAACTAACTAATTTCTATCCATATCTAAAAAAAATACGCCTTATTCAACGATTTCAACAATTTCAAAAAATTCTAATTTGTCTTCAAATTTAATATATTTTTTTTCAATCTACAAATCAATCAACAAAACAACAATATATAACGAGCAATTAGATTAAAATTAAGATGGAAAATCAAATAATTAACACTTTCCGTTGTAAAAAACGCCATATAAGAAAATAAATTTGTAAATTCGCAGAAAATAAACAAATTTAATATGGAAATCAAAGAACCCGAACAATCAACTAACATGTTAGCTCAAGGAACGTTATTAAATGACAGATATCAGATAACGAAATTCTTTAACAAAAGCAAATGTTCAAACACATATGAAGCTATAGACATCAAGTTCAAAGAAAATGTCTTTGTCAGAGAGCTTTATGTTGAGGGATTATTAAACCGGTCTGAAGACAGTATAGAGATTGTTTCCAGCCAAGAAAACAACTCTATAAAAACAGAATATTTAAACAACTTTGAAGAAGAAGCTCGTTTTTTGCAACAACTTAATGTGAAAAACATTATATCTGTAACAGACATGTTTAGGGCTAACAACACATCTTATTATGTATTTAAACATATTGACGGGGAGTTATTATCCGAACAAATCAAACGGAGAAACAAGGTATTAAACGATATCGTAGTAAAAACATATTTGATGGATATTCTAAAAAGTTTATCCACATTTCACCAACATGGTTTTTGGCATCTAGACATTACACCATCCAATATAATGATAGACAATGATGGTCATGCAATTTTATTTAATTTTGGACATTACAAACTCATAAAGGATAAAAACTCAACAAATGTAAAATCAGATTATGATCCAGAAGAACTGCAAAACCAAGACGTTAACAACATTGGTCCATGGACAGATTTCTACATATTAGGCTCAACACTTTATAATGTAATAACCGGTAAATTACCACCACTGCCCTCTGAGAATAATGAATCAACAAAAAAAATCTACCATTTTCCAACGTCCATAAGTAAAAAAATGCAACGTCTAATATTATGGATGATGACTCCAAATATATTCAGACGCCCACAAGACATAGGAGAAATAACAGATTTCCTTGTAGGAATGCAAGAATCTTCAAAAGAACAATCTAAAAAAAATGATGACGTTGATAACACGATATTACAAATAGAAAAGAGCAAAAGTACGAATTCCAAGTCTAATATAATCAATGATTACGAATCTGACGACGATGAAAATGAAGACGATGATGGAGGATTAAGTAATACAACAATTAAATCCATGCAAATATTCATCTTTATAGCAATAGTAGCTGTAATTGGCTTTTTAGCATATAAATACATATTTGCTGATGATTCCAAAGAAAGCGAGAGAAATAGTATTAGCATAAAAAAAGACAGCGGTGAAGACATTTCCGAACTAGTAGACTCATTACGCACAAGCGCAGACATATTTACAGAAGAAGAGAAAAAAGAGGAAGAGAAAAAAGAAGAAATTAAGCCTGATACTACAAACAAGCCAAATCCTATACAAGAGCCTGCCGAGGAAGCACAGTCTCAATCAGAAACACAAGACGATAAAGAAGATAAAAACCAGCCGAAAGAAACTGTGCCAAGTCCACAACAAAGTTCCGAGAATTCTTCCACAACAGAATCACCGGTTCAATCAAACCAAAATGCATCACAAACTCTTTCAAACCAGTCCGGGTCTGCGTCTCACGCCCAACAAACAACTCAAACTCACACAAAAATAATTGTAGGAAGCTTTGAGAATCCAGATAATGCAAACAACAGGCTTGAAGAAGTAAAAAATAGTGGATATAATGCAACAATTATACAAGAAGGGAATTTATACAAGGTTATTGTACAGTCATCATCAACGGAAGAAGCACAAAAGGCTCTTGAGCAATTGAAGCAGAAATATAATGACGCATGGATTCCAAAATAGATCATATTTAATGTTTAAAAAGATGACATTTCTGATTATATTACTTGTAACTATTATTGCTATTCATACATATGTATATTGGCATATATGGTATATATTACCCTTATCAGCAATATGGAAAACTCTAATATTATCACTAGCAACACTTTCCTTTTCTTGTTTATTTTTGTATCTAAGTCCTATTCAAGATAAAATGCCAATGCCTCTGGCAACAATAGTTTATGAGTTGGGCACATCCTGGTTAATTGTATTTCTATATCTATTTATAATCTTTATTCTTCTTGACATTTGCACATTATGCCATCTTGTTCCTAAGGGAGTCTGGCACAATAGTATTCCATTTAGTACAGGAATATCATTGTTTCTATTACTCCTCTTATTTTGCGGTAATGTAAGATACAATCATAAATATAGAAGAGAAATAAACATTAAAACGGCCAAAGGAATTGACAGACCATATAAGCTATTGATGTGCAGCGATTTGCATTTAGGTTACAATAATTTGAAATCTGAGTTTCAAAGATGGATAGAATTAATTAACAATGAGAAGGCTGATGCAATATTAATAGTTGGTGATATTATAGATGGGAACATACGTCCCTTAGAAGAAGAGCAAATATATGAAGATTTCAAACGTTTGAATGCACCCGTATATGCATGTTTGGGAAATCATGAGTATCTTGCCGGAAAAGAAAAATCAATAGACTTTTATAAAAAATCAGGTATACACTTATTAATTGATGAAATTAACACATTAAATTGTATTAATATAATAGGTCGAGATGACAAAAGTAACATTTCAAGAAAACCTTTAAAAGATCTAACAAAAGGAATTAATAAGAATTTCACTATATTATTAGATCATCAGCCGTATAATTTGGAAGAAGCGGAAAAATGCAATGTTGACCTTCAATTAAGCGGCCATACTCATCATGGTCAAGTATGGCCATTGAATTGGATAACCGATTTAGTATATGAATGCGCCTATGGTGAATACAGCAAGGGTAATACAAAGTATTACATTAGTTCTGGCCTTGGTATTTGGGGCGGCAAATTCAGAATTTGCACAACTTCAGAGTATGTTGTTATAAACATTGAATAATGTTGCGAATCATCTTTTCTTTAGAGTAAGCACATTAAATTCAGCCCAAGCTCCAAATCGGAAAGCCATATTGCCTCCTACCCCTAAAGAAACATGCAGAACCTGTTTCTTCTCTCTATAAACGCCCCCCCACTCTCTATAAACCAGAAAAGATGGATTAAAACCGAAAATACTAAATTGCATGCCGTGGGTATGTCCTGACAATGTAAGATTAATATTAGTTTTAGGAATCACCTCTTGGCGCCAATGAGTGGGGTCATGCGACAATAATATTTTAAAAGCATCGTCTGGTATTCCCTCAATAGCTTTTTTCAAATCTGCTCTCATTGGGAATGGGGGTTTACCATTATTTTCCACACCTAATATATAGATATACTCTCCTTTTTTTTCAATACATCTATTTTCATTAATCAAAACATCCCACCCAAAATCTTTTTCTGTCTGAATAATTTTTTCAATATTTGAATTCATTTCTTCATCAGAAGAAAAATCTGCATACACACAATAATCATGATTGCCAAGAATTGACAATACTCCGTAATCAGATTTTAATTTGGGCAAAATTGATATAAACGGCTTTATTTCAATAGCCCTACTATTAACGATGTCTCCAGTAAAAACTATTAAATCCGCATTTTCTTTATTGACAGCACGAACGAGCTTTCGACAGAAAGCTCTTCTTTTACCAAAAGTACCTAAATGTAAATCTGAAATCTGAACTATCTTAAAATTATTGAATTGTTCTGGCAATTCTTCAAAAGATAAATCTTTTCGGTCAACCTTAAACCATTGCCAACCCAGTGTTATTCCATAAAGCATACAAAATGCGGAAATACCAAGCATTACAAAACCAATAATATTAAATATATCCATCAATGGAGGATAAGCCATGCCCAGCGGCCAACCCATAAAAGAAACAATAGTAAACACTAATTTGGGTACGCCAAGCAATAGGATAATTAAGAACAAAGTCTTAATCATTTTTCTGGACGACCCATTCCATAAAGCCACAACAGCAATAATAGCAATAATAGTTGGAAGCCAATAAAGAAACATAACAATTGGCTCATTAATATAATTACGTGATATATAAATATCAGGTAAGAAAAGTAATAAAAGAAGAATGACGTACATCATCATCAAGCCTCTCCAACTATTAATAAATAAAAAAAATCAAGATTTTTCCGGATCAACAATTAATTTTTTATGAGGTATTTTTATAATCAATTTTTCATTAGTTTGTTTTGAGGAAAATTTATATATAATTCCAGCATCATATTTTTTGCACAGCTTTATTAAAGCCATTGAATTTTCTATTTTATCATTATTCAGTTTGTCAATTAGATCATTGGTTATTGAATCTTTCTTTGATTTTAACAAATCAAAGAACTCTGCATCTTTATCAGTATTACAAAAATATACAATATCACCATTATTACTAATCCCTAAAGAGTCAACAGACCAACATTTTTCTTCTACAGGACACTTTTCATTAATTTTATTAATCAATTCACTAAGTGATTCCTTGTCATCGGAACATGAAATGAAGGAAACTAAGATGAAACATAAAAACAAAAGAAATCTCATAGGGCAAATTTAATTAGAAATAAAACAATTAATTTATCTATTTATTTACAACAATTGCAGATACAAACTTATTATCTCCTTTTATATTCTCCTCAAGTTCATAATGGATTCCATTTATATCAAAACTATAAATATCATCTGTTTTTTGTTTACCTATCACCTTTCTTACATTATTTAGTTTAATAACAGATTTAAAATCCATAAATTGGCAAACATCATCAACAGTTTTGATTGATGGGGAAGTTACCCTAATTGACGTAATGATATTTTTTTTATCACAATCCAATTCAAGAATTTGCTCATTATTATAATACAACAGACACACTTTACCCCCAACACCATTAGAATCAAATTTCACTTTATCATATAATCCATCTTGTTTAGAAGGTAATGCTTTTGCATTATTTCCAATTTTAACGATGCCTATTCCTGTATTATCAAGATAATAAGAATTATTGACATTAGTTTTTGAAATTTCTCCATGTGCAGAAACTTTGGAAGCTTGTTTTAGTTCGGCTATCCTTATACTATCGCTTTCGCTCAAGGTGTTATCTAATTCAATATTTACAGTGTCATCTATTAAAGATGAATCAGATAGATTTACCAAAAGAGAGTCAGAAATAACAGGTTTATTTTGTCGTTTTTTTTCAGAACAAGAAAAGCAGAAAAAACAGAAACAAAAAAGTTGGAAATAAATAAAAAATCTCATAATTAGATATCATTTAAATAATCAACAATTTTAGAAAAGTATAATTATAATTTAATATAATCCTTTGTTAACATGTCATAATAAAGTGACTCAAGTTCTTGCAAAGATAATTTTGATATAGAGTCTTCAATAATATGAATGAGTTCATCACGCCTTATTTCATCGTTTTCCAATTTATGTTCCCAGTTAGGCATAGTCTTTTATTTTAGCATTGAATTTAACGTCGGGTCAATTTTTAATTTTTCTAAAGGAATAATACAATTAATTTGATCTTCACCTTCATTATCAGATAGCTCTTTATTTATATATACAAACTTCAAACCATCACGTGTCATATAGGGAGGATTTAAAGGCAGTGTAAACGATTTATATCTAGAAGAAGAAAGAAATTCTTCGTATTTATCATCAGGGAATTTAAGAAACTGATTATTTACTTCATGTTTAAGGACATCTTTTATATTACTGTTTTCAAACATGCCCCAAGACATTACGCTTCCATCATATTTAAAGAAAGTAACGCCTTTAATTCTTGTTTTACTTTGCATTACACTATAATTGCAAATATAATTATTAATTTCATATGATATCACATCTTTAGATTCATATATTTTTTTACATTTAATGTCACTATCAATACCTAATTGAGGTCCATTGTAAATTTCAAAATGTTTATTTGCATAGAACAATGCAATTTCTCTAAAATCTAAAACATTTCCAGAGTATTTTTTATTAATTGACGATTGTTTTTTTTCATTATCTGCAATAGTAGTATTCCTAGATTGCGAACATAAAGTATATAATGATTCATCATCCAAATTATTAATAATCCAAGTCATAATATTTTTATCAACATCAGACGAATCATAATTTGGCAAATCAATTTCTAAACTAAAATGATTATTGCCATTACTTTTGATATAAGTTAGTTGTTTTTCTGTAATTGAAATGGAATCAACGTCATTTTGCCTTTTAGGCGTTGTGTCAATAGTATCTAGACTGCTATTACTTCTAGTAATATCAATGTCATTAAATTCAATTTCAGCATTATCTTCCACATGTTTATGCTGATCTTTACAAGACAGCAGACATAAAGCCGTAAAAAAGAACAAATATATACGCATATCTATAACGGTTACATAACAAACACCATAAAAATACCATAATTAAAATACAAAATTAACGAAAATATATTAAAATAATAACGTTTATTTAATAAAATTATCTAAAAACAAATAAACAATAAGAAATTATTTAATTATAAACAAAGTTAAGAATTATGTTCGACAAAAACACGTATCTTTTCAGTTTCACCAGCAACGACAATTATGTCATTTTCAAATATTGACGTTTCTGGAGATGGATTCATAATTATGTCATTCCCACGTTCAATAGCCATAACAATACATTCACATTCTTCCCTAATTCTAGACTCCCTAATTGTTATACCACAAAGACGAGACTTGTCTGTAACTTTAAAACGTTCCAATGTAACGTGAGTCCTTTTATGTTGGCTATCAGATTTAATGCTATCAGATATCATATTAGCAAATTTTATTATCTGTTCATCACTCCCGGCAACAGCAACAACATCTAAAGGATAAAGTATTACATCACCGCCAGGAATATTAATGTTCATGCCATTTCTCACAATCCTAATAACACTAACACCAGAAATAGTCCTAATTCCAATGTCTTTTAGTGATTTACCACAGAATTCAGAATTAACATCCAATTTGAAATCAGATATATGGATATCATAAGGCATAAGGGAATTTGTAAACCCGGAGCTAACAGGTTTTTGTGATTCACGCTTCTTTTCTCTAGCTGATAAATTAATATCGAGTAATTTTGATAACACAAACGCATGTTTCCTCACCGTTCTGGAAATAATTATAACGAATAGGAAAACGAGACTTAAAACAACAATCAATCCGAAAGTTAATGAAAGAAGTTTAAAAATAGGATAACTGACTAAACATACACAACTAATAAATTGTAGTAAAAATAACCCTGTCAATTTGGCCTTTTGGACATTACCCTCAGACCATAATTGACGATATTGGCTATTTTTTATTTGGTAAAGCACAATTGACCAAATAAACGGAGAAATAGCAGTCAATATAATTATCAAAAGGACAATGTTCAACAAAAGTCTGGGGAAATTATCAGGAAAAATCGAAACTATAAATGGGGATATATATATGAAAAAAACAGTATATATAAAAACAACCACAATTCCATAAACTACAATTCGTGTTAATGATCTTTTAAATAAATTAGAGAACACATTTTCTTGTGTGACAGTATTTTTATTACTAGAATATTTATTTATGAAAGTTTTTAAGGACTTTGGCAAACGAGGTTCTAACCAATTGTAGAATGGTAAAGAAAATTTAATAGCATAGGGAGTAAAAAAAGTTGTAATAACACTAACTGCTACAACTATTGGGTATAAATTTTCATCAATTACTCCAAGTGACATTCCCATTGTGGCAATGATAAAAGCAAATTCCCCTATTTGAGTAAGTGAGAATCCTGTTTGAATTGACACTTTGAGTGATTGACCTGAAAGTAAAGTTCCAGTTGTTGCAAATATCATCTGTCCTAATATTACAACAACAGTAATAATAATTATTGGAAGCCAATGAGTGGCTAACTGAGCCGGATTAATCATCATTCCAACCGAAACAAAGAAAATTGCACCGAAAACATTCTTGATAGGTTGTATAATGTCCTCAATACGTTCTGCCTCCACAGTTTCGGCAAACAGAGAGCCCATAACAAAAGCACCCAAAGCAGAACTAAATCCAGAATTCACTGCCAGCATGACCATACCAAGACATAATCCTATAGATAAAATGGTCAACAGTTCGTCATTTAAATATTTCCTGAACAGACGCAAAAAAGTGGGAAGTAGCACTATCCCAAGAAAAAACCATATGACCAGATAAGCCATCAATTTCAAAACCTCAAGAATTAATAAGTCACCTTGGAAAGAACGAGAGGTAGCAATAGATGAAAGCAATACCATAAGAATTATTGCAAATAAATCTTCTATGACGAGAATACTAAAACAGATTTTAGAAAATTTTTGACTTCTTAAACCAAGATCATCGATAGCTTTAAAAACGATTGTAGTTGAGGACATTGACAACATTCCACCCAAAAACAATGAATTCATTTCATCCCATCCCAACAATCTGCCTGTCATAAATCCTGAAAACATCATACCAACAACAATAACACCAGACGCTATCAAGGCGGTACTTCCCATTTTTAGGAGTTTCTTGAAAGAAAATTCCAATCCCATGGCAAATAGCAAAAACAAAACTCCTATTTCGCCCCAAGTTTTAACACTTTCTTCATTTGAAATCCAAGAATCACCAATAACATGTGGACCAATTATAATACCAGCAACAATATAACCAAGAACGACCGGTTGCTTTAGCAATTTAAAAGCCAAACTGGTTATAGCTGCAATTAGCATTATGACACATAGATCTGTAAGCATACCTAAACTAAAATCTTATACTATAATTAATATTGAGAACAGAGCGAGATTTTCATTTCTTATATTGATTTTTTTCTTTTGCAATTTTTACCAGAGCTTTAAAATATGCAATTCCTTCATCATATGACATAAATTTATCAGCGTCATTAGCTCTTTCTAAATGTTTTTTCACAGCAATCTCTGGATGATATTGCACACCGATAAAGAAAGTTTTATCTATTCTCTCAATAGCTTCAATAATGTTTGTGTTACATGTTCTAGTAACTGCGGTAACTTTAAGGCAATTAGTATCAACCGTTTCTACGGCCTGATGATGCCAAGAAGGCGTATTAAAGATATGATTTTGCTTTACAATATCAAACAATAAAGAAGAGCTGTCTGTAATTATAACATCATGACTGGCAAAGCATCTTCCGTCATCATCCTCACCACGATGTTCGAAACCATAATTTTCACCTTTTTGAGTGAAATACATGTTAATATCTTGAATTAATGAGGAACCAGACAATATTGCCAGTACCTGCATGCCTCTACAAATGCATAAAGTGGGTATATCATTATCCAAACACCATTGCATTAGAAGATAATCAGAAACATCTCGCGTTGAATCATAATAGATTTCAGATTCTATTCCGTGCCATTGTTGTGGAACCGAAAATAAAGTCGGACTCATATCTTCTCCGCCAGGAAATACCACGGCATCGATTCCATTTAAATATTGGGTTTTAATGTCTATATTATCATATAAATCATTCTTAACCATATCAGCATATTTCTGAAGAAGAATTCCATGACTATCAACACATTCTTCTGCTATAACACTATCGTCATATACTATATTCGGAGAAAAAACAGGTCCAACAACAATGGGTACAGCACCTACTTCCTTTATAGCTGTAATTACACCTTGAAATGTTGATGAAGTAGTATCTGCACGCCAGACCACACCAACTTTTAATGTTGAATCTTTATCAGCTGAATATGTTTTCTTGGATAAATTACAACTATTAACAATTAATATAGTTATTAATATTTTTATTGACCAAACAATTATTTTAAAAACTTTCATCTTTAAAGATTGATTAAGAAATGTAAACTATAAGTCACAAAATTTAAATTTACAATGATATCATTTCATTTAGTTTGAGATAATTATGCAAATATACAATAAATTTCAGATTTATCTTCAACATTATCCAATCAAAGATAGTTATTCATTTGTAAAATAGTAAAAAAGATGCTGCCAACAAGATAGACGGGTGTGGACGTGCTCAAGGCGCTCGCAAAAGAGCCTAACCGCCGCAGCAGTCTCGAGCAGCAGGCGCTGGCGGAATACGGAAACATGCTCCTCGCCGACGAATACGCCCGCCATAATGGGGGAGGACAGGCACAAGCGGAAGGGCAGAACGGGAATGCACAGACTCTGGCTGATGTAGATACTGGAAATCCCGATGCAGAGGCTTCCGGCATCACGCCGCCATCCTTTAAAGAAATCATACGCACAGAGCGTGATGGGGTGTCGGAAGACATGTCCGCAGTGGAACTCACCGCTGAAAACATCCTCGCAGCCCAGACTAATCTTGACGATGTGCGGCGCCAGGTTGTGGAGACGCTTGACGGTGAGACCGTAGAGCGTATCATGAGTGATGACCCGACTGTGTGGGACGAACTGGACGGTGCTTCTGATGAAGCTAAGGTTGCGGCTCTTAAACTTGTGCGTGCTAAGGCTACTTTCCATGCGATGACGGAAGGACGGCTGCAGCAGGCTCAGGATGAGGCTTACGGCATGTGGCAGCAGGTGAACAGCACTGAAGGCGGCGCGACTCCGTTCGTGTTCAGGGCTGAGGACGGCACGCCGAGCGTGGAGACTGCTTACCTCGACGCGAGGAAGCTGGTCTACGTGATTGACCTGCAGGGTGAGGAGGGTTCCGACATGGTGCGCTATCTTGATCCCGAGACGGGGGAGCAGGGCGTGGAGCATAACTCTCGCTTCCAGGCGGGCGAGATCATCACGGAGGCTGAGGCTTTGAAGATATATACCGACTACCGGACCGAGCCTGTGTCGAAGACGATTCTGGATGCGCTTGAGGGGCATGAGGGGGATGCTCCGGAGGAGACGTCAACACCGCAAGGGGAACAATCGACACCGCAAGTGGAACAATCAACACCGCAAGTGGAACAATCGACACCGCAAGCGGAACAATCGACACCACAAGTGGAACAATCGACACCACAAGTGGAACAATCGACACCGCAAGTAGAACAATCGACACCGCAAGTGGACCCTGAACCTGTGGGGCGCGGATTCTTCGGGAACATATACGACCAGTTCAGGGGAAAGGCTAAGGCTGCGATTGACTTCCTGATGAGGAAGAAGGAAGGAAGCGCAGTGGCGGCATTGCATCATAAGGATGTGGGCGACATTGACTTGTGGTATGGCAATGACAACGCCGGATTGAAGAAGATAGCTGAAAAGCATCCTGAGGTTCTTGATGACCTTCAGGGAATCATTGACGGCATGCATGTGGTGACGGCTTCGGAGAACAGGGTGATTCTCGAGAGCGACACGCACAAGGCTGTGGTGAGCAAGGATTTCTTTGGAAAAAAGGCAGACAACTGGTTGTTGACTGCCTATGAAAAGAAGGACAACTCTGGCGGTAGTATTGACATCGGTCCAGAACCCGAAGGCATGCAGAATGGCACAGCTCCTCTGCAAGAAGTCTTTCCTGACGGCAAAGATAGTGAAATTCCTCCGACCGTGCAAGAAAGCGGGGAAAATTCTTTACCTGCTCAGGAGAGTGCCACCGCCATGCCGATGACGGAGCGTGACGGAAAGCGGGTGCCTGACTTTGCGAGTGCGGGTGCTGAGCGGACTCATGCTTATTTCTTCGGTGACAGCGGGATAGAGGCTGATGAGGCTGCTGCGATTCTTGAAAACCGCACACGGAAGGCTGAGCAGGCGCTGGAGGAGATTGAGGCTCGCCAGCCGAAGGCGTCGGACTATGACGACCTGGATGATTACCGGCAGGCTAAGGCCCGGTGGCAGGCTGAGGCGGACAACGCACAGCGGACGCTGGATGCTCTGCGGGGGGCGATGGAGAAGCAGCGTGGAATGCAGCAGGC
>ERZ842401.2586-NODE-2586-length-24031-cov-4.560143_pt1 | contig 24031 bp, 20 predicted proteins | sample MGYA00521270_ERZ842401 | MGnify/ENA primary metagenome ERZ842401 (study PRJEB31892, sample SAMEA3878208) | bioreactor metagenome | biome: Moose rumen | place: Sweden | collected 2011-10 | study: EMG produced TPA metagenomics assembly of the PRJEB12797 data set... | reverse complement strand
GAGAAGATTTGTTTTCAAAATCACTCTGACTTTAGCTGTCGCGAAAGCGACAATTAAATAGTTCCTTTGCTAAAGTCAGCGTGAAGCCGGCTAGCCGGTCTACGCAGTCTGGGCAAGCAGCTCGGAAATGCTGAACGCGTGGTCGCCGATTTTTTCAATCTGACGCACAAGGTCAAGGTACAAAAGCTCTGCCTTTACGTCCGCTCCGCTTTCAAGGCGTTTGCGGGCAATTTTCTTAAGATTCTTGCGGTACAGATCAATCTGATCCTCAAGCTCCTGCGCCATCGAAAGCTTGTCGGCATTCAGATGCTTGTTGATGTTTATGCGTATGAATTGCAGGAACTGGCGGGCAAGCTCCACATACGGAATGAGCCGCTCCATGTCCTCCGGCAAAAATTTCATTTTCTTTTCTATGCTGCGCTCCAAGAGCATTCCCGCGGCATACACCTGATCGGTCATGTCCTCAAGCTCCTCAATCACGCTGGTCATGATGGAAAGGTTGTTGCGCTGCGTGTCCGTAACAGAAAGCCGCTGGCAATTCAGAATGTAGCGCACCAGCTGCTCGTGCATCTGATCGCAGTAGTCCTCCTCGTCCGCAAGGCGCTCAAGATGCTCCTCCAGGAATTCCTTTCCGCGGTTCATAAAACCAATCTGAAGCCGGTCAAACATGTTCGTGGCAACGTCAGTCATGTCGGCAATTTCCTTCTCAAGGCGGATTACGTGCATGGCGACATTTTCTTTTCCGAATGCGGTCTCATGGAATTCAAGATGGTAATTTTTGAGCGATTTTGACGCGTCATCCTTTATCAGAACCTGCGTGAGTTTTATGATGTAATCAGAAAGTGGCAGAAGTATGAGCGTGTTCAGCGTTTTGAACACCGTATGCAGCATGGAAATTTGAATGGCTATGTTGTTCGAGGGCGTAAGCCACACGACGAATGAAATGAACGGCTGAAAAAACAGCAGGACAAGCACCGTTCCGAACACATTGAACAGAACGTGAATGAGGGCGGAACGCCGCGCGTCCGCATTTGAGCCGAACGATGCCATGATTGCGTCTACCGTTGAGCCGATGTTACTTCCCAGCGTCATGGCACAGGCAACCTCCCACGTGATGATGTTCTTGTATGCCATGGTGATGACGATTGCCGTAAACGCGCTGGAAGAATGCATGAGCGCGGTAATCACCGTGCCGACCGCAATTCCTATAAGAATTGAAAAAATGCCCCAGCTTTCTATTGCCTTAAGAAAGTGCAGCTCGGACGCGTCAAAACTGAACACATCCGAAAGTCCGCTCAAGCCCATAAAAAGCAGGCCAAAGCCCATGACGGCCTCGCCAATGTTCTTGCTTTTTGCATCCTTAAGCACCGTAAGAAAAAAACCGAGACCAAAAATCGGAATTGCAAAACTGGAGATTTTAAAGTTAAAGCCGAACAGCGACACAATCCACGCGGTAATCGTGGTTCCGATATTAGCACCAAAGATAACGCCCACAGACTGCGCAAGCGTCAGAAGCCCTGCATTTATAAAAGAAACGACCATGACAGTCGTAGCCCCGGAAGACTGGATTATCATGGTAATAAGAAGACCGGTAAGCAGACCGACAAAGCGGTTTCCTGTCATCATGCTGAGCGCACGCTGAAGCCGTTCTCCCGCGCTCTTCTGAACGCCGTCACTCATGAGGCGCATTCCGTACAAAAGAAAGCCGAGACTTCCGACAAGCAGAAAAACCGATTGTATAAATGCAGTCATGAATCAATAGTACAGAAAACGCCTGATTTGCGCAACGGCGCTAAAAAGCGGATTATAAAAGAGAACGGCTACTGAAAGCTGCTCTTATGCAAATAGTTTTTTAAGCTGTTCCACTATATCACGGAACGTATCGCAGGCAGCCTGAACAGGTTCCGTTGACTCCATGTCTACGCCAGCCACGCGGAGGCTTTCGATAGGGTAACGGCTTCCACCGCTCTTAAGGAATTTGAAGTAGTCCTCGCGTTCTTTTTCTCCGCCGGTTGTAACGCGTTTTGCAAGCGCAAGGGCGGCAGAAATTCCTGTGGCGTATTTGTACACATAGAATGCGCTGTAGAAGTGCGGGATGCGAAGACCTTCCATGTCGCTGTTTGGCTCAAAATGCATTTCCGGCCCGAAGTACAGCTCAAGAAGCTCGCGGTACATTTTTCGCAGGAGTTCTGCTGTAAGCGGAGTTCCGCCTTCGACGGCTTCATGTGCCTTAAGCTCAAATTCTGCGAACATCGTCTGACGGTGAAGGGTTGCAAGGATATCGTCTGCCCGCATCGCAAGAAGGTATTTCTTTTCGTCTTCTGTCCTTGCGTTTTTCAGGAGATATTCGAATACAAGCTCTTCATTGAATGTTGAGGCAACTTCGGCTTCAAAAATCGTGTAATCGTACGACATGAACGGGTTGTTGTGAACGGAATACCATGAATGCATGGAATGTCCGCCTTCATGAGCCATTGTGAACACGTCACGGATATCGTTCTCGTCATAGTTCAAAAGGATGTAAGGGTCGCCGATGTACGAGCCGCTTGAAAAAGCTCCGCTTCTTTTTCCGACGTTCTCATAGCGGTCAACCCAGCCGTTTTTGAGTCCGCCACAGAGCCTATCGGTATATTCTTTGCCCAAAGGCGCAAGGGCATTGCGGCAGATTTCTACGGATTCGTCGTATGTATGGCGCATTTCAACTGATTTTACCAGCGGAACGTAGACATCCCAGTGGCGAAGCTCGTCCAGCCCAAGGATTTTTTTGCGAAGGCTGTAGTAGTCGTGGAGGGTGCCGAGGTTTTTGTGCACGCAGTCTATGAGGTTATGGTATACGCTGAGTGGCACTTTGTTTCCGTAAAGCGCCTGATGAAGGGAAGAATCGTAGCCGCGGGCACGCATTGAGAACACGTCCTGATTTATGGAGCCTGCATAAAGGGCGGCGATTACGTTCTGGAAATCCTCAAATTTTCCGTAATACTGTTTGTATGTTTTTTCGCGCACGCTTCTGTCCTGATTCTTAAGAAGCGTAGAGAACGTTGTCTGCGTAAGGGGCTTTTCCTCACCGTTTACGCTTATTGTGCCAAACTGTTTGTTCAGGTCTACATTTTCCATAACGCTGAATGCATTGTACGGCGTTTGTGCCGGCTGCATCTGAAGAGAAAGCAGGCGCTCCTCTTTTTCGCTGAGGGTGTATTTGTTGTAATGAAGGAGTTTTTCAACGTAGATTTTGTAGTCGGCAAATTCTGGAGCACAAATCCAGGCACGCAGAGTTTCTTCAGGAATGGCAAGAAGCTCCGGGTCAAAGAATGCAATCTTGGACTGGAATTCCGTGTAGGCCATCATTGCCCGTCCGTCCCGGTCAGTTGCTTCCGTGTCGTCTTCATCTGCCTCATGCTGAAGGCTTGCATAGTGATATACTGTTTCCAGCTGGAGTGATGCCGCCTCAAGCGCCTTTAGGGCGCAAAGCAAGGTCGCAGAATTTTCCGCAAGCTTTCCCTTGTAGGATTCAACCTTTGCTGTAAGGGAAGGATTTTTTTTAAGCTCTTCTTCCCACTGCCCGTTTGATTCATAAATTGAAGATAAGTCCCATTTGTCCTGTGCCGGAACTTCTGAGCGTTTTGGAATTTTGTTGTTCATACTTTAAATATAATGAGTTTTAGACATCCTTGAAATAGATTTCCGCATAAATTATACTTTTTAAAGAGGTGTGATTATGAAAGTTTTAGTTATCGGTGGTGCCGGATATATTGGAAGTCATGTTGTAAAAGAACTTATGGCAAATGGTCATAAGGTTACGGTTTTTGACAATCTTTCCAGCGGTTTGCGGCAGAACCTTTTTCCGGAAAATGATTTTATATATGGAAACATTTTGATTCCTGCTGATTTGGACGCGGCGTTTGAGCGTGGGTTTGATGCTTTCATTCACCTTGCTGCATTCAAGGCAGCCGGCGAGTCCATGACTAAGCCTGAAAAATATTCAGTAAATAACATTACTGGTACGCTTAATATTTTGAACAGTGCAGTCAATCACAACTGTCTGAACATGGTATTCAGTTCAAGTGCCGCAATTTTCGGAAGCCCGAAATATCTTCCAATCGACGAAGACCATCCAAAAAATCCGGAGAATTACTACGGTTATACAAAGCTTTCCATCGAAGAGTTCATGACATGGTACAGCCAGCTTAAAGGACTTCATTTTGCGGCGCTGCGCTATTTTAATGCCGCCGGCTACGATGTTGACGGCAAAATCACTGGTCTTGAGCAGAATCCTGCAAACCTTCTCCCTATAATCATGGAAACGGCCGTGGGAATGCGCCCTGGAATGAAGATTTTTGGAAACAATTACGACACTCCGGACGGAACCTGTATCCGCGACTACGTTCATGTAAACGACCTTGCTTCTGCACACGTAAAGGCGCTGGAATACATCTCCACCAAAAAGGAAAACCTCAAACTTAATCTTGGAAGCGAAACCGGAACTTCCGTTACGCAAATGGTAGAAGCTGCCCGCCGCATAACCGGACAGGAAATTAAAGCAGAATACGTTGACCGCCGACCGGGAGACCCGGCAAATTTGGTTGCAACAAGCAAAAAGGCTCACGAAGTTCTTGGGTGGAAGGCAGTGCACAGCGACGTGGACACCCTTATTCGCACAACGTACAACGTATATAAACTTGCAGTTGAAAAGAAGTAAATGTCATGCAGAAATTATTTGATTATGTAAAAAACGCGGCGGCTGACATGGTTGCCCTGGAAACTTTGCTCACTTCTCATCCCGCCCTTGCCCCGGAAAACGGCGGACAGGGAGAGCTTAAAAAGGCCCGCGCGCTGGTGGAATGGCTCAAAACACAAGGCGTGCAGGATTCCCAGATTCAGGAATATGACGCGCCTGACAGCCGGGTTGAAAGCAAAATCCGCCCGAATGTGGTAGTTACAGTTCCAGGTGAAAGCGATGATTACGCAATCTGGGTTATGGCACATCTGGACGTAGTTCCTGTTGGTGAACTTAAACTGTGGGAAACAGACCCTTGGAAAGTCGTTCAAAAAGACGGAAAATTGTATGGTCGCGGCGTGGAAGACAATCAGCAGGGGCTAGTAAGCGGAGTTTTTGCAGCCCTTGCATTCATAAAGAACGGAATAAAGCCGGCGCACACCGTAAAATTGCTTTTTATGGCAGATGAGGAAGTAGGCTCAAAATACGGCATAATCTGGCTTTTGCACAACACAAGCATATTCAGAAAGGACGACCTTTATCTTATTCCTGACGGCGGAGACCCTAACGGCGAAACCATTGAAGTTGCAGAAAAAAACATTCTGTGGCTTAAAGTTCATGTAAAGGGACTCCAATGCCACGGAAGCCGCCCAGACCAAGGAAACAACGCGTGTACGGCGGCATGCGACCTTTCGCTCAGGCTGCATGATTTGCAGAACGTCTTTAACAAGACTGACGACCTTTTTGAGCCGAATTATTCCACGTTCCAGCCGACGATGCGCTATGCAAACGTTGCCGGCGTAAACATTATTCCTGGAGAAGATACGTTCTGCATGGACTGCCGCATTCTTCCGTGCTACAGTCTGAACGAAGTGCTTGGTCATGTTGAGCGGTGCTGTGCAGAAATAGAAGAAAAATACGGCGTTGAAGTCTGCTATGAAACACCGCAGCAAAGCCAAAGCCCGGCAACTCCCATTGATTCGCCTGTCGTAAAAAAACTTTCCAAGGCAATAAAGGACGTTCACGGCATAACAGCCCGCACCATAGGAATAGGCGGCGGTACCGTAGGGGCAGAACTCAGGCGCGAAGGCATTCCATGCGTCGTATGGAGCACCATGGACGAGCTTGCGCACATGCCAAACGAATACTGCAAGATAGAAAACATCCAGAAGGACGCGGAAACGCTCATTTCCCTCTTTGCGGAAAAAGACTAAAAAAAACGGCGGTTTTGAAAAGTTCAGAACCGCCGTACTTTTTAACGAACCTTAAAGAACAGCCCGAGTACAGCAACGGTAATCAAAAGCTGCATAATCATGAACTTAAGCAGAACCTGCGTCGCCGACCAGCCACGATTTTTTCGCATGTGGTCATGCAGCGGGAACCTGACGTTCGGAAAAATCTTGATTTTGAAAAAGCGGAGCAGCGCAACCTTCAACAGCCCCATGCCGCCGTTAAGGAATATGACAGTCGACGTTGCAAGCAGAAGCATTGGGTTTCCAGTTATAAGCACGGCACATCCGATAAAAAAGCCCAGCGCGCGGCTTCCTGCGTCTCCCATAAGCACATGGCTCGGGAATGCGTTGTGCCACAGGTAGCCGGTAAGCACGCCCGCAAGCGCAAATGTCATAAGCGCCCACTTAGCGCCGTCTGCAAGGTGCGGAACCAAAAGGTATGCGGCAATATCCTTGTGCCCAAGGATAAAGTAAAAAATCGTTCCCATCGTAATAAGGGCAATCAGAACCAGCGTTCCGCTCAGCCCATCAACGCCGTCCGTACAATTGGTAGTATTGATTGAAGCCCATATAAGCACAACGCCAACAAGCACGTATACCGCCGGATGCACGGCAATCGGACGGCTTACAAACGGCAACCAGTAGCAGACGGTGCCATCAGCCGACGCGTTTTTGGCACACCAATACAGCAAAAGGGAAGCCGAAACGCTGATAATCAGGTCAAGAAGCGCCTTTCGGTATTCGCCCCAGCTGCTTACGCTGCGGTCATCAAGATAGCCGGTGAGCATGGTAAGCCACGTGAGCAGCAGGATTCCACCATGCACCAAATTCATCGGAATAAACACAATGCACAGAAGCGCAAAAATCGTTATGAACACCACCCCCGCGCCGGTAGGCTTTCCTTTTGCGGCCTCGGCAGTAAGCGTGAATTCGCGTCCGCGATCATGCGGAAGCAGGTCGTAGAATTTTGGCAGCAGCAGATAGGTCAGCAGATAGCCTGAATACAGCGCCAGCGCAATAAGAACGGTATACGACTGAAAAAGACGAGCCGGTCCAAAATAATTCTGAAGATAACCACCCAAATAAAAAAGCATACGTTCCCCATCACAAATCGTGTCGGCACCTCAAAAATCGCCGGAAGCTTTTTTTTGTGATGCCGTAAAAGCAGCGGCAAATGCGTGCACGCCGCCTAAATTGCAAGATGCTGAATGCCGGTAAAGACCATCGAAATATTCCGCTCGTTGCAGAACTGAATGAATTCCTCGTCGTTCTGAGCGCCGCCGGTCTGAATTATGGCCTTTACGCCGATGTCAGCAAGAAACCGGATTCTGTCATCAAAATAAATGACGGAATCGCTGACTAGAATTTCGGCATTCCGGTCGCCGGAATTTACATTATTCTGAAAATATCCCGCGGCATCCTCAAGCGCATAGCGCACGGCACGGCGGCGGCTGGTGTTTCCCGTAGAAATTCCCACCGTTGCAAATTCATTAAGAACGAGCGCGGCATCGGATTTTGCAATCATCGCCACCATAAGCCCAAACGCCATTGAATCAGCCTGCGCCTGCGTTGGGCGCGACTGAGTAACAACCTTCCAACGGTCAAACAGATTGCGGTCCGGCTGCTGAACGATAAGCCCGCCGTCTATGGATCGCTCCTCGTAATATTCGCTTATCGGCTTGGACGCAATGACCAGACGCATGTCGCGCTTTTGCGAGAAGATTTCCTTTGCCTCGCGGGAAAAATCCGGCGCAATGATTGCACGGAAGTCCAGTTTTATAAGCTCCTCCGCAGCCTCGCGGTTTATTACGGAACTGCATCCAAACGTTGCGCCCGCAAGCGAGTCAGGATTGCAGGCATACGTCTTTCTGAATGAATCCAGAAGGTCGGAACCAAGCGCCGCGCCAACCGGATTCACGTTTTTTACCGCAATCGTAAATACGGAACCGGCCGCCGGGGTAAACTGCGTCATGAACGGATAGTCGTTGCAGTCCTTGCTTTCCACCGTAAACGGATTCTTGATAATCTTAAGGAACAGGCTGATGCACTTCCATGCGGTAAAGCAATTCTCCAGAATGTTGGAATTAAGCTCCTTTCCCTGTATTTTTTTTACGCCACTGAGCGCGCCAATCTGATTGTTCACGGTGTACACGTACGCCGTCTGATGGTCGTTCATACCGTGTCTAAGCCGCGTCAGTTTTTTGAACGGAACCATGTAGTATTCCGGGTAATTTATTCCGTTGTTCTGCTTTAGGATTGAGCAGCTGCACGTGCCGTCGTATGCGGCGGTCAGGTTAAGCGCTTTTCCGGCAAGGTACAGCCGGAATTTTGAAGTCATGCTGTCCGTCTTTATCTGGATGATTGCTTCCTCATAGTCGTCAGGGTCGGTCAGAACGATGACATTGCTGTAATTTTTTGCTCCCGCACGGATAAGCGAGATGAGGTTCATGTCGATGCAGTTGTCAGATTTGTTGTCCTCTAAAAAATCCTGAATCGGGTGGAATTCCGGCTGCAAATTGACGCACACCAGATTGATGAAGGATTCCTCGTACACTTGAGAGGAATGAATAGCACGCCCCGTAGAAAGAACCATCCGCAGAATTTTCATGAATCCCTCGTCGGGAATGGAACGTGCGTCCAGCGAGCGGTTTATCGTTACCGCAATGTTCTGCGCCCGCAAAAAATCCGCAGTTGCGCCCGCAGAAATAATTTCCCAGCCCTCATGCACCAGGGACTGCGCAAGCGTCGCAAGTTTTTCAAAATCGTATGTATACAGAATGGCTCGTTTTTTCATACCCTAAATGATAACAGAACATCGCAAAATCTGCTATAATAAACGCCGTATGAGTTTTTCAATTCACTGGAACGACGTGCCCGAAGCCGCAGACAGCGACGATAATATGGCACGGCTCCGCCTTATACCGGACGAATCAAGGCGGCTCTGCGCAAGCGACGGAATCACCCACACCTTCATTGAGGGCGACAATTACCCGGCGCTCCGCCTTTTGCTTGCTGAACGGGCAGAGGCGGTTGACGTCATCTACATTGACCCGCCCTACAACACGCGCAAAACTCATTTTACCTACAACGACTCCTTTTCTGACGACGAATGGCTCAGTTTCATGCGCCGCCGCCTTGAATGCGCCACGCGGCTTTTAAAGCAGAGCGGCTGCATTTTTATTGCCATCGGCACGGAGCGCGTTCACATGCTCAAGCTGCTGTGCGACAGCATTTTTGGTGCTGAAAACTTCATAAACGACTTCATGTGGCTTCACGGAAAGGGAAAAAAGGACAGCTTTTCTAGGACGATGCAGCAGTCCACGCTGTGCTACGCAAAGAACAAGCGCGCGCTGCATCCGTTCTGCGATTTTGAATACACAGACTGGGCTAAGACCAATGCCGACGGAGACGTCAGGGGCGCATGGTTCAGCGGAAGCATAAGCTTCAGCGAGGAGCGCTCAAATCCCGCTCACCCCAATTATTACCAAATCACCAGCCCAAGCGGCAAGGTCTGGAAGCGCCAGTGGCTCATAAGCCGCGCCCAGATGGACGCGCTGATTGCTGAAGGTAAGATTTACTGGGGGCAAGCTCCGCAGTATGACAACGTTCCTCGTAGAAAAATTTTTAACGGAGAAAAAAGCCCCATAATTCCCAAGAATATGATTGACGATGCGGACAGCACGCGAGCCGCCCAGGGCTATGTAGACGCTCTTTTGGGCGAACGCGGCGCATTTGACAACCCAAAGCCGGTAAATCTTATTGCCCACCTGCTTCGCATTACCGCCATGCCCAACGACAGTACCGTGCTGGATTTTTTTGCGGGCAGCGGAACCACGCTGGAGGCTGTAACCGCCCTTAACGCCGAAGACGGCGGAAAACGCCGCTGCATTCTGATTCAGAAGGCAGAAACAATAACGCGCAAGGAAAGCGTCTTTAAAACGATTGCGGATTTGTGCTATGAGCGCATAAAGCGCGTTCTTGCACAAACCCGCAACGGTCTTGACTATTATTCACTGTCAGAAAAATGAACGCCCGGAACACGGACGCCGCGCATTCGCCTTAAGCATTCCAGCTAGGCATTCACACTGGCAAACGCCGCGTCAACCTTGGCGCACCAGTCAGCCTTTTCCTTTTCAGAAAGGTATGTCGCCTTGAACGCGTTCTTAACGAGCGTCTGCACATCTCCAAGCGAAAAGCCCGCCTCTGTATGCAGTTTGTAGAATTCGTCGATGAGCGAAACCTTGAAGAACACCGGATCGTCCGTGTTCACGGTAACAAAAAGCCCACGGTCATAGAACATGCGGATTGGATGCTCGGCAATTGATTTTACGTATTTTTTTGTGAATACATTGCTAGTTGGGCAAACCTCAAGCACGGTTCCCCGCTCCTTGAGCGTGTCCATAAGATTTTCGTCCTGAGATGCCGTAATGCCGTGCCCGATTCGCGCGGCATGAAGCAAATCAATTGCCTCCCAGATAGATTCAGGGCCGACGTCTTCGCCGGCGTGGGCAACAACCTTGTAGCCATCTTTAATCGCCTGCTCGTATACCGGTGCAAAATCCCGAGCAGGTCCCTTGCTTTCCGCTCCGCCCAAACCGATTCCAATAATATGCTCGCTGGGGAACTGCTTGAGCAGATTGTAGTTGTTCATGGCGTTCTCGCAGCCAAACGTGCGGCTTACGTCCATAAGAAGCTTTATGGTAATTCCGTGCTTCTGCTTGATTTCCTCAATCTTGCGGTTGAACACGGCAACCATGTCCTCATATTTAAATCCGTTCTTAAGGAATGCGGTTGGCGCAAAAAACGCCTCCGTGTATACAATTCCGTTCTCAACAAGGTAGGTCGCAAGGTCATTAAAAATGTAGTCAAAATCCTCTACGGACTTATACAAGCCTTGAATTTTGATGAATGCCTTTATAAAGCCGTTCAAGTCGTCATACGTAAAAATCTGTGTTATTTCCTCATCAGAAATTTCCGTGCCGTTTGCCTTCTTGTACAGCGCTTTTATTGAATCAATCGTAGGAACTGCCTCAATGTGAAGATGAATCTCGGCCTTTGGAACAGCCTTTAAAAAAGTATAAAATTCGTCCTTATTCATAAATACTCCACAGATAATAAAATCCTATAACTAATATCGGAAGGATACCACTCAAACTTTAACAGTATTTTGGCTTCAAAACAATTATTTTTGAAATCTCTAAAAATTGCAATTCTTAGAGCTTCCCTTTTTGCTTTGCAGTTTGCGCTATTATGAGGACTGAACAGGTCTGCCGTTCTTTAAATGAATTATACGCTGATTCTCGCTTCCGCGGAATTCGAGCATGAGGTTCCGCTTTTCCTGAACGAACGGGCCGTCAACCAGCACGTCAATCGCGCAAAGCATCCGCTCGGTAAATTCGGTGTGCTTGCGTTGACCTTCCAAAAGGTCTTTTTCCAGCACGTAGCCCGTCCAGCACCAGATGTCCTTTGCCGGATAAGTCTGCTTTATTTTTTCGAGAAGAGGAGCCAGAACAGCCTGATTTTCCGGCTCAAACGGCTCCCCGCCCAAAAGACTGAAGCCCTGAATGTGGGAAGGCGAAAGCGCTTCAAGCAACTGGAGCTCCGTTTCTGCGGAAAATTCCGTTCCGTAATCAAAATTCCATGTCTGCGGCTGAAAGCAACCCGGGCAGCAGTTGCGGCATCCGCTTACAAAAAGCGAGACGCGCACGCCCAAGCCGTCCGCAACGTCAAACCGTTTGAGAGCGCCAAAATGCATAATGCCTACAGGTGCAGAACCCGCTCCTTTATTTCCTGCGTGCGTCCCTGGTTCCAGTATTGGGTTCCGATGTAACCGCAGGTACGGCGGGCAACGTTCATAGTGGACTGGTCGCGGTTTCCGCACTGAGGGCATTCCCAGATGAGCTTTCCGTCATCGTCCTCAATCACCTGAATCTCGCCTGTGTAACCGCACTTCTGGCAGCAGTCGCTCTTTGTATTCAGTTCGGCGTACATAATCTTTTCGTAGATGTGCTTTAAAAGCGCCATGACAGCCGGAATGTTGTTTTCCATGTTCGGAACCTCAACATAGCTTATGGCACCACCCGGACTGAGCTCTTGGAACTGGCTTTCAAACGTGAGCTTGCTGAACGCGTCAATGTCTTCCGTAACATGAACGTGATAACTGTTCGTGATGTAATTTTTATCGGTTACGCCCGCAATCTCGCCGAAGCGTCTTTTAAGCGATTTTGCAAACTTGTATGTGGTAGATTCAAGCGGCGTTCCGTACAAACTGAAGTCAATGTTGTGCTCTGCCTTCCATTTTTTGCAGGCATCGTTCATGTGCTGCATTATTTCAAGCGCAAACGGCGTTACTTCCGGGTCGGTATGCGGCTTACCGGTCATGTAGCGCACGCATTCGCACAAGCCCGCGTATCCCAAGGAGATTGTTGAGTAGCCGTTAAAAAGGAGCTTGTCGATTTTCTCGCCCTTTGCAAGGCGAGCCAAGGCACCGTTCTGCCAAAGAATCGGAGCAACATCGCTTGGAGTTCCCAAAAGGCGCTTGTGGCGCAGCATGAGCGCGCGATGGCACAGCTCAAGCCGCTCGTCAAAAATCTTCCAGAATTTTTCCATGTCGCGACCAGAAGAGCAGGCAACGTCAACAAGGTTGATTGTAACTACGCCCTGATTGAACCGTCCGTAGAACTTTGGCTTTCCGGTCTCGTCACGGTATACGGTAAGGAACGAGCGGCAACCCATACAGGTATAGCAGTTGCCTTCCTTAAGCTCGAACATCTTCTTTTCTGAAATATAATCCGGAACAAGGCGCTTTGCAGTGCATTTTGCGGCAAGCTCGGTGAGGTACCAGTATTTTGAGCCTTCCTCGATGTTGTCCGGCTCAAGCACGTAAATAAGTTTTGGGAACGCTGGAGTTACCCAGTAGCCCTTCTCATTCTTTACGCCCTGATAGCGCTGCTTGAGCACTTCCTCGATGATAAGCGCAAGGTCGGCCTTTTCCTGCTCATTTTTTGCCTCATTCAGGTACATGAATACCGTTACGAACGGGCTCTGACCGTTCGTCGTCATTAGCGTTACGACCTGATACTGAATAGTCTGAACACCGCGCTTTATCTCGTCTGCAAGGCGGCGCTCCACAATCTGGTCAAACTGCTCCTTTGTGAACTGAACTCCGGTTTCCTCAATCGTCGTATTCAATTCCTTGATGAGTTTTTTGCGGCTTACTTCAACAAAAGGCGCAAGGTGAGAAAGCGAGATTGACTGTCCGCCATACTGGCAAGAGGCAACCTGCGCGATAATCTGAGTTGCTATATTGCAGGCGGTTGAGAATGAATGCGGCGTGTCAATTTTTGTTCCGCTGATTACCGTTCCGTTCTGCAACATGTCCTCAAGGTTCACAAGGTCGCAGTTGTGCATGTGCTGTGCAAAATAGTCAGCGTCGTGAAAGTGAATGATTCCTTCGTTATGCGCCTGCACGATGTCTTCATCCAAAAGGAAGCGTTTTGTGATGTCTTTTGAGACCTCGCCCGCCATATAATCTCGCTGAACTGAAACGACGGTTGAATTCTTGTTTGAGTTTTCCTGCTTTACTTCCTCGTTGGCGCATTCCAAAAGTGAAAGAATCTGTTTGTCGGTGGAATTTGCCTTACGCAAAAGCGCGTGGCGGTAGCGGTATGTGATGTAGAGCTTTGCAATATCAAACGCGCCGATACGCATCAGTTCCGTCTCAACCAAATCCTGAATGGCCTCAACGTTCATCTGCACCTTGCTCGCCTGGCAAGTTTCGGCAACTTTCGCGGCAACGGCCTTTATGTATTCTTCAGAAAGGCGCTCTTTTTCTGGAACAGCATTGTTCGCTTTTTCTATAGCGGTCTCAATCTTTCTGATGTCAAAAATGGCCTCTTCACCGTTACGCTTGATAATCTTCACAATTTCCCCCTGTATTTTTTTGTTATACCAAGAGATACCGCCTAATAGCGTTATTTTTGACACAACATAAAAAAATCACCCTAGATATAGCGTTACTGCGTGCTAAAAGTGTACTATTCCTGCCCGCTTTATTCAATATGAAAAGGGAGAAAATCCATAAAATAAATAAAAGTATTTTTCTTGACAAACAGCGCGTTTGCACCTTATGGTCAGGACAAGAACGGCGGCGTTAAAAGCAAAGCGGGGATGCCTAAATTGAAGTTATCAGACATCCCCGTTTTTTTTATAAAAAAAGAACGACTACTGGGCGGCAAGCACGGTGGCTCGCGCCATAGCTTCGGTTATATTGTCAAAAATGTTCTCGCGCCCGATTTTGTCAGCCATGCCGGTCTTTTCACATAGCATGTACGGCTGCGTGTGAATTCCACTCAAGACGATTTTTACGCCCCGTCTGTCGCACGCTTGCTTGCACTGCTCCAACGAACGGATTCCGCCCGCGTCAAGATAAATCGTGTTACGCATTCTAAGCACCAGCACCTTGAATTCCGCGCCAGCGCGCTCTACGGCAACCTCAAATTTACGCACCGTTCCAAAGAAGAGCGGACCGTCAATCTCGTACACCAGGACACCAGCAGGAACGTCAAGCTGCTCCTCGTGTCCGTCGCCGGTAATGCCGGTTACAATCGTTCCCCGGCTCGTCTGCACCTCCGAAACGTCAATCATCTTCTTGATGAAGAAGAACGCTGCGAATACAAGACCGATTCCGATTGCGTAGGTCAAATCCACAAACACCGTGATAAGGAACGTAACCACAAGCACCGTAATATCGGACTTCTGTCCCTTCAAGAGCGCCTTAATCGAAGGAATTCCCGCCATTCCCCATGCAACATGCACAAGCACGGCGGCAAGCGCGCACATCGGAATATACTCAACGTATTTTCCAAAAATCATCATTATCAAAAGCAGAACGACCGCGTGAATCATGCCGGCAACCGGGGTGCGGCCACCGTTATTTATGTTCGTCGCCGTGCGCGCAATGGCACCCGTAGCCGGAAGCCCCCCAAAGAGCGGGCTGAAAATGTTCGCGATTCCCTGACCGATAAGCTCGTTGTTTGAGTCATGCTTTGTACCAATCATACCGTCGGCAACAACCGCAGAAAGCAACGACTCGATGGCGGCAAGCACGGCAATAGAAACCGCCGTCGGGAACACGGTCGTAAGCGTAGAAAGGCTCAGATTCGGAAGCTGCGGCTTTGGCAGCCCGCTCGGAATTGAATAGCGGTCCTTGATGATGTCCGTATGCCAGGCAGAGCTGTCGCCCGCAAAATGAGAGACAAGAAGATTTACCAGCGTTGCCAAAATGATGACGATGAGCGAGCCGGGAATTTTTTTGGTAACGCGTGGCCACAAAAAAATGATGACAAGGCAAACCGTCGCCATCACAAGGGAATACACGTTAAGCGTCGTAAAGGAGTTTGCATATACAAGGATTTTTCCGGCAAAGGTTCCTGGCATCTTTGCGTACTCCATGCCAAGCACCGTCATAGGAAACTGCGGATGCATTCCAAAAAAATCACCAAGCTGACCGGTTGCAATGGTAACGGCAATTCCAGCGGTAAAACCCACGACGATAGTATAGGGAATGAATTTTACCAGACCGCCCAGCTTGAACACGCCAAGCAGAATAAGAAGGATTCCCGCAATGACGGTTGCGGTTGCAAGCCCGCTTACACCAAGCGCAGGGTTGTTTACGATTGCATAGATGATTACCGTGAACGCACCTGTCGGACCGCCAATCTGACAGCGGGTTCCACCAAATGCCGCGATACAAAAGCCCGCGATGATTGCAGTGTACAGTCCTGTTTCCGGGCTGCAGCCGCTGGCAATGGCAAATGCAATGGAAAGCGGCAACGCCACGATTCCTACGATGATTCCGGCAATCAAATCCGAAACAAACTGTTTTCCTGTGTAATTTCTTAGGGTGTTCAAAAGCTCAGGTTTATACATCAAAAAACTCCAAAAAACATTTTATATAAGTAGAAAAATACATCTTTTAACAAGAAATAGCAACAAATGCGAGAAAGTATTCAGCAATTCAAAGTCATAATCATAACGGAAGCAAGCTTTCGCAGTCTATGTACAGGTAGTCCATGCCGTTCAGCTCCTTGAGCGAAAGAATGCCGGTAAGCGTTACGTCCGCCATCTCCGCAGGAAAGTCATCAGGGTAGGATTTTGCATCCGGAAACAGAAACTGCAAGCCGGTCTGGCAGCAGGCCGTGGCATCCCACATCAGCACGGAATAATGGCGCATTCCATTGTTCTCGTCAAAGGCAGAATAGAATTTTCCGCTCAGCCTGACGCGCTTTCCAAGATAGCGCTCCGTCTCAATCATCATGTTAAAAATCTGCGCGGATGCCATGTTGTAGTTCATTTTGGTCAAATCGATGTCAATTTTTGTGGAGTTTTTTTTGTCCGCAGACTCCAAGGCAGCCGCACCTTCCGAAGAGAAAAGCGTCTCGCCGCGCTCCCCTGTTTTTTTGCAGCCAAAAAGCAGAGCTACGCACATAAGCGCGCACGGCAGAACAAAGCCCGCGCCTCGTACAACGCCGCTCATATGATACCTCCCGCCCGCTTACGCAATGCGTCAACAAGCGCGCACGCACCAAAGGCAATGATGTCCGCCATGACGATTGTGGAGCCGACCGGCGTTCCCGCCACAATGGAAACAAGAATGCCAAGCAGCGCGCACACAAGTGAAAAGACGGCGGCAAACACCGTAACCTTCTTAAAACTCTTAAAAAGCAGCATTGAGGAAACCGCCGGAAAAATTATCAGCGCGGAAATCAGCAGGGAGCCAACAAGGTTCATCGCAAGCACGATGATGACCGCAACCACAACCGCCATCACAAAATTGTACAGGCGCACTTTTGTTCCGCAGGCAGCCGCAAAATTTTCGTCAAACGTGATTGCAAACACCCGATTGTAAAAGAAAATATAGAAAAAAATCACCAGCGTACAAAGCACGACAGAAAGAATGACCTCGCCCCTTGAAAGCGTAAGGATTGACGTTGAGCCGAACAGCGTGCTGCACACGTCGCCAGAAAGATTGGTCGGCGGCGCAAAAATGTTCAGAATCATGTATCCAAAGGCTAGCGCACCCACGCTTATCATTCCCACTGCGGCATCGCCCTTTATCTTGGAATTCTGCTTTGCACACAAAAGCATCACCGCAAACAGCGCCGTAAGAGGAAGCACAAAGTACATGTCGTTGTTAAGCTTCAAAATGGTCGCAATGGCAAGCGCACCGAATGCCGTATGCGAAAGTCCGTCGCCAATGTACGAGAAGCGCTTTAAAACAAGCGTCACTCCCAAAAGTGAGGCACAGAGAGAGATAAAAACGCCCGTGATGAGCGCATAAATTACAAACGAATACTGAAAATACGTCCTGAGAGTAGAAATTATTTCTGCCATGTTACAGTTCCTTCGGTTCTGTTCAGCTGAAGAATATGACCGGCGTATTTTGCCGATGCGTCCAAATCGTGGCTTATCATGATGACCGTCATGCCGTCCTTGTTCAGCGCCTCGATAAGACCGTACATCTCCTCCGTCGCCTTTGGATCAAGCCCGGTTACCGGCTCGTCCAGCAGAATCATCTTTTCGGCGGCGCAAAGGGCGCGGGCAAGCAGAACGCGCTGACGCTGACCGCCGCTCAGTTCGCTGAACGATTTTTCGGCGATAGCAGAAATGCCAAGGCGCTCAAGGTTCTGCCAGGCACGCTTTTTGTGGGAATCGTTGTAGAACGCAAAGAATCCCAGCTTATTCTGGCAGCCGCTGAGCACAATCTCAAAAACGCTGGCAGGAAAATTCTTCTGAAAGGCGTTCTGCTGCGGAAGATAGCCTATTTCCTTTGCAGAAAAGCCCTTCTCAAATTCCACCGTGCCAGAAACCGGCTTCAAAAGTCCCAGAATCGTCTTCATCAGAGTGGATTTTCCGCTTCCATTATGCCCCAGAATGCACAGGTAGTCGCCCGCATTCAGCTCGAACGAAATATTTTTAAGCACGGACTTCCCATCATAGCCAATGGAAAGGTTCGTGCATTTCAGCAAAGCCATGTTTCCTCCACACTACTTCAGGCGGTGAAGCATCCAGAACAATTCCTCAAGAGATTCCTCACTGCCGGCACGCAAATCTTCTGCAACACAGCCGCGTATATGGTCGCCCATAAGCTCACGGGAAAGGGAATCTATTCCCGCACGCACGGCACTCACCTGAATCAGGACGCTGGTGCAGTAGGTGTCCCGTTCTATCATTCCACGAATGCCACGGAGCTGTCCTTCCAGCTTGTTCAGGCGTGAGCTGAGTTTTTTCTTCTCTTCCTCAGAACGTACAGTTTTTTTGTTCCTGATGCTGTCATAAAATGAAACATGCTTTTCTTCCATGAAAAATCACCTCGTAAAACAAAGTTTGCTTATATTACCCCCCTAGGGATATGATAGTCAAGTATGCTTGTACACCAAAGTTTTTTTTTCTATAATTCGCTCATGAGTTACCGCTGTCCTCGCTGTCAAAAAAAAGGCGAATTCTGTCTGTGCAAGTATACAAAAGAAATTGATTCCGGCATAAAATTCGTGTTGCTGATGCATCCAAAGGAAGTAAAAAAGAACCGAACCGGCACCGGCTGGATAACGCGAATCTCGCTCAAGAACTGCGAGATAATCGAAGGACTAGATTTTTCTCAGAACGCACGGCTGAACGCCCTGCTTGCTGACCCGCAGTATTTTCCGGTGCTGCTGTATCCCGGGGATGACGCATGGACCGCAAAAAAGCCGGGCTTTGCAGAGGAAGCAGGCGGTCGCACGATTCTTGCCATAATCATTGACGCAACGTGGTTCTGCAGCCGCAAAATCATTCAGCATAACCCGGAGCTTCTGCGGCTTCCAAAGCTGAGCTTTGCGGGCGAATACCGCTCAATCTTTACGTTCAAACGGGAGCCGCGCCCGGAATATATCTCCACAATCGAAACCTGCTACTATCTTATAAAGGAGCTTCAGGGCATCGCCCTTGCCCGTACGGACTGCGACCCGGAGCCGCTCATGGACGTGTTCAAGCAGATGATAAAAGACCAGATTCGCTGCGAGAATGAGAGGATTATGGGTCTGCGCCCGAACATCCACGAATCAGACAGCCATTACAACAAGTTGCGCAAGATGCCGGAATTCTAGCCGCACGCCCCTGCTGTCCGCACCAACTGCCTATTTTTTGAACGGAACCGTTCCCTGCGCCTGATATTCGCCGCATAGCACGCCGAACATTGCCTTTACCGTATAGTCAGAATAGCTGTACCCCATAACAATATCATCCGCCCAATCCATATCAAACGAGGTCGTTGGCGTCATGATAGAAAAAATCACCGTTTTTTTACCGTACTGTCTGAGCCATTGTGCAATGCGCGCCGTGCGCTCGCTGTAGACCATCACCACAAAGGAATCGTAGCCGTCAACAAGCTTGCCGATGTTGTCCACAACCCACTGCGTCTCGTTGGGGCCAATCTCATAAGAAAAGCGGAAGTCGCCCGTTAAAGAAAAGCGCTTCTTTCCTTCCTCAAAAAACGTCGGAAGGGAACCGACCAGCAGTACCTTGCCCATGTTTGCGTCAGAAAGCGGCAGGCTCTTATTCTTATACACCGCGATTGAGCGGCACGCCTGCTCCAAAAAGAATTTCTGTCCGTCACGGTCAGGAATGTGAGATGCGATGTTTGCGGCATCCGGATACAGGGGAGCGGCGTTCCCGCCCTTAAAATAGTCAAGCTTTGCCTTAAGCACGCGCCGCGCCGCATCCTTCACGCGCTCGCGGAACGCCTCGTCAGTACGCATCAGGGCAAGATTGTTCGTCCACAGCGCCTCGCCAAGCCGCGCCGTGGTTGATGAAATGACTATATCGTTACCCGCCTCAATGGCCATTCTGAACGCCGCCGAAACAGAGCCGGCGAACATCGTGGCACCGTTCATCATCATATCGTCGGTGATGATGAGCCCCTCGTAGCCAAGGCTTCCACGCAGCAAATCCGTCAGAAAATACTTGGAAAGGCTCGCCGGTGTTCCCGTTGGGTCAATTTTAGGAAAGCTCAGGTGTCCGCTCATTACGGCCGGAACCTTCTGCTTTATAAGATACATGAACGGAACAAGCTCGCGCTTTTTGAACGTCTCAAAATCAACGTCAATTTCAGGAAGATTTATATGGGAATCAAAGCGCGTGTCGCCATGCCCCGGAAAATGCTTTACCGTAGGAATGATGCCAGCCGCAATGCTTCCGCTTGCCCAAGCATCACCAAGAATGCCCGCCTTCTGAGGATCGTCTCCAAAAGAGCGCGTTCCTATAATCGTGGAATCGTGGTTTGTGAACAAATCCACCGTCGGGGCAAAATTCATGTTGATTCCAAGCACTTTTATCTCGCGGCTTATATAATACGCCGAATACCATGCGTCCGCCGGATACCCGCTGGAACCAATAGCCATGTTGCCGGGCGTAATTGCAGTTTCTCCCTTTACGTGGCGAATCCAGCCGCCCTCCTGATCGGTGGCAACAAAAAGCGGAATCTTAAAGCGCCCCTCCGAAGAGCGCCGCTGAAGCCGCGTTATGGATTTTGCAACAAGATTTATGTCGTCAGTATTCCAGCCAAACACTTTTACGCTGCCAAGCCCGCGGTCAACCCAGTCAAAAAGCAGCTTGTCCGGCTCCGCACCCGCCCAGCCGAACATCAGAATCTGGCTCAAAAGCTCCGTGTCGCTCATGCGCTCCACAATCGCGCGCGAAAGCTGGTCGCTGGGATAATCGCTCCAAAAGTTCACATCGTCATTTACATTTATAGAGAACTGACAAAAAACCGGCACGCACAAAAAAAATCCGGCAAGAAACGCAAAAATTCTTTTCACAATACAAAGATTCTACCGAAATTCCCGCAAAGTGTCATTCGATTGCGAGAGCAAACACATTATAATTTTGAACGCATAAAACAGAAGAAAAGTGTAAAAAAAATAACGCGAAGGAAAACCTGCGGCTTTCAAATCTTCAACTGGAAGCTATTTTTTTATCTTATCCAGAATATTGTTCGTAATGGAACTGGTCTTGAAACTTAAATCCTTGAGGTTTCCAGTAAGGCTGCTCAAATTCTGCATGAGCACGGAATCGCTGAACATAGACGCAATCTGCCAGCGGTACAGCTCCTCGATTTTGTAGCGGATAATCGTTCCCTTTGCGCTCAGCTCCTCGCCAACTTCAAACTGCTTGTCCAGGAAGGCGAATTTTCCGATTTTCTCAAACGGCTTGAATCCGGTCTTTGGCGTTACAAGGCGCTCCAGTTCCTTGAACATAAGGTTCCGCACCTCTTCCGACTTGAGCACGGCGCTGAAATTTTCCGTATCCAAGCCCTGCTCCTCGGCAAATTTCTTGATATTTTCCTTCTGAGGAATGATAAGCGCGCCAAGCGAATTCTGATCCTGACCGACAACGACCGCCTGTGCAATATATGGTGACTCAACAAGCTTGTTCTCAAGCGGAAGCGGCTCCACGTTCTCACCGGAACGAAGCACGATTGTATCCTTTGCGCGGCCTTTTACAATAATCTCCTCGCCTACAGTGCGAACGACAAGGTCTCCGGTATTGAACCAACCCTCCTGCACCGCCTCTGCCGTAAGTTCCGGCTGCTTGTAATAGCATTTCATTACGTTGTCGCCTCGAATATACAGCACGCCCAGCTGACCGGGACCGCATTCAACGCCATGGCGGTTCACCACCTTTGCCTCGCAATACGGAAGAGCCTTTCCAATCGTTCCCATGACGTTGTTGCGGTAATTCCGCATGGAGCAAATCGGGGCGGTCTCCGTAAGCCCATAGCCTTCAACAAGACGGATTCCCACAGCATTGTAGAAGCGGTCCAGCTTTGGCGCAATGCCACCGCCACCGCTCATGGCAAGCTTGAACGAGCCGCCCATAACATCGCGAATTTTCTTAAAGAACACCGCCTCGCCCAGCATTGCAAACGGTGAAAGGAACAGGCACGGAACAAAAAGCACGCGGTCAAACAGCCGGTGAATCCACAGCTTTTTCTTGAACAGCTGGTTCCGCCCATAAATAATGTTCAGCAGCCTAAGCCGAGTGGTCGCAGAGCCGGTGCACAGCTTGAACAGTACCTTGCGCCGCTTTGATTTATTGACAGCCTGCTTTTCCATGACGTTGTAAATGCCGTCCCAAATACGGGGAACGCACGCCAAAAACTGCGGCTGGATTTTTTTCATGTCAGAAATCATCATGCTTACGACTGGCTTGGAATAGCACATCGCCACGCCTACGTAGGCAAGATAGTATTCAATTTCACGCTCATATACATGCCATACCGGAAGAACGGTCAGCGCCTTGTCTCCATGCTTGAGCGGCAGAATCAGGTTCAAGTCCTTTATCTGACAAAGAAAGTTCTTATGCGTAAGCTCAACGCCCTTTGGAATTCCTGTGGTGCCTGACGTAAAAATAATCGTCGCCGTCTCGTCCTCGGTTCCAAGCTTAAGGATTTCCTCAACCTCGCCCGGATGTTCCTCGCGGTAGTCCTTGCCCTTCTGCAGGATGTCCTCATACGTATATACCGGAACATCAAGGGCGGACGCATCAATTCCGTTCGGGTCAATGACCACAAGATTCCTGAGCGCCGTGAGCTTGGCGCGGCATTCTATGATTTTTGAAAGGCTGTATTTGTTCTCAACAATGACAGTGGGGCATTCCGCAAAACTCAGGATGTACGACAAATCCTTTACGGTCGCCTCGCTTCCGCGCGGAATGTCGCAGCAGCCAATAGACATGATTCCCATGGAGCACACAAACCATTCATGGCGGTTGTCGCTTATAAGTCCTATGTGTCCGCCACGCTCAATACCAAGAGAAAGAAGTCCCGCGCCAAAATAGAGCATTTGCTGTGAAAAATCTATGTAGCTGACCGGATGGAAATTTCCCGCTTTGTCTTTAAAAAACTGAATTGGACTTGTAGGAATATCCATTGCCTTTTCATAAAGCATCTGCGGAACTGTTTTTGCCATATAATTCTCCGGAAACATTAAGCGACACTTTCTGTGTTTTTGTCGCATACATGATACAAGATTATAAAAATAAATTCCACTGAAAAATAGCTCCCTGCCCTCCTTGCCAAGCTTGAAGCGCCCCTTCGTCAATCGGAAGCATTGCGCTGTGCAAGCAGGACGGCAGCAAAGACAAGGACGCAACCGGCAATGCCCCACGACGAAAGCTGCTCACGTTCCCCGTTCACGGGAATCAACAGGCTGAACAGCATACCGAACACGCTTTCAAAGCTCATAAGGATTGTCGCAAGCGCAGGCGGAAGATACTTCAAGCCCACGTTCTGCAAAACGAACGCCAGCGCCGTACTGCCAAGCCCCAGATACAGCATGGAAGCAACGAATGCACGGCTTGCAAACGCGCCCACAGGAAAGCCCTGCACCGCCAGCGTAAGGCAATTGCGGGAAGAATCGTAGAACGGCGCGAACAGCCAGGGCGCGGCGGTCGGTGAAGTGCCGGTGAGCGAATACGGCGCCGACCTGCTGGAGGGCTACACGGACGCCGCCGTGATCGTACCGCCGGAGATCGTCGTTGTACCGGTTCCGGGGAGGTACATTGCTGTACCGGTGGACGTAAGGACTGCGCCGTCGTAAATGTTGATTATCGCGTTCTGGGTATCTGACCCGTTTGTCAGAACAGCGAAATCATCGCCGCCGTCAATCGTGCCGGGGAGTCCCGTGCCGGCGAAGCTGGCGGCCTTTTCAGGCGGGACCGTGCACTCGAACGCGAGTCCGTCGAGCGAGACGTTCTTCACGTGTCCGCCCTTCCCGCCGCGGATCGAGAGGAGCGTCCCCGTGCGTGGGGCTACGACCTCCGCGCGCGTCATGTCCTCGCCGGGCCTCGGCCAGTAGTAGAGGCGCCCCGCCGTCGTGTCGAGATACCACTGTCCCGGCTCCGTCATGCCGTCGCGCGTGTTGTAGACGACGTAGCCGTGGTTGCCAAACGAACCGGCAGGATGGCGGGTGGGCGTGCGGAAATGCAACACGGCGTTCTCGACGTCGTTGGAGAGGACGCGCACAAGCGAATCGTCCCAGGAATGGTA
>ERZ842401.2585-NODE-2585-length-24054-cov-4.829743_pt1 | contig 24054 bp, 26 predicted proteins | sample MGYA00521270_ERZ842401 | MGnify/ENA primary metagenome ERZ842401 (study PRJEB31892, sample SAMEA3878208) | bioreactor metagenome | biome: Moose rumen | place: Sweden | collected 2011-10 | study: EMG produced TPA metagenomics assembly of the PRJEB12797 data set... | reverse complement strand
GTTCACGTCTCTGTCATCCACATAAAAAGAACCCGAAAGGGTTCTTTTTATCAGCCCACGACGAGACCGTCTTGACTTGTTCGCGCTAAACGTGACTTCGGTTGCGGATTTCGCAAAACAAGTTTGCTCTTCCGCAAGCCTCCGCACTCCGCTCACAAGTCGCTCGAACTTTTGTTGTGCTTCGCACAAATGAGTTCACGTCTCTGTCATCCACATAAAAAGAACCCGAAAGGGTTCTTTTTATCAGCCCACGACGAGACCGTCTTGACTTGTTCGCGCTAAACGTGACTTCGGTTGCGGATTTCGCAAAACAAGTTTGCTCTTCCGCAAGCCTCCGCACTCCGCTCACAAGTCGCTCGAACTTTTGTTGTGCTTCGCACAAATGAGTTCTCGTCTCTGTCATCCACATAAAAAGAACCCGAAAGGGTTCTTTTTATCAGCGGACGACGAGACTCGAACTCGCGACGTCAACCTTGGGAAGGTTGCATTCTACCACTGAATTACGTCCGCAATATCCTCTGAAATTATTACATAATGATAAAAATTTTTCAATTACTTTTTTTTATTCTATAATCCTCCTATGAACAATAATCAATTATCACTTAAAATAGCTCATCTTTATCCGAAACTTCTCAACCTCTACGGTGATATCGGTAACGTTATAACCTTGAAAAATCGCTGTCTATGGCGCAATATTAACGTCTCAATTGATAATATTAATATCGGTGATAACGTCTCAGGCTACGATATCTACTTCATCGGCGGAGGGCAAGATAAACAACAAGAAGATGTTGCCTCTGAACTTTTTTTACAAAAATCCGCATTAACAGATGAGCGCGACAAAAATTCCGTTTTTCTCGGTATCTGTGGCGGCTACCAACTTTTCGGGCACTACTATCAGCCCCACAACAAGCCTCGACTCAACGGCATTTCTCTCATTGACGCTTACACTGTTGCAGGAAATAAAAGATTTATCGGCAATGTCACCGTTCAAACAGATTTTCTTTCACCAAAAACCCTTGTAGGATTTGAAAATCATAGCGGACTTACATACCTTCAAGGTGATACCGTTGCACTTGGTAAATCTTTGGTCGGTGCAGGCAACAACGGGCAAGATAAATTTGAAGGCGCAAGATTTAAAAATGTTTTTGGCACCTACCTCCACGGCTCGCTTCTTCCTAAAAATCCGCATTTTGCAGATTATCTCATTTCCCTTGCATTAGAAAAAAAATATAATGATAAATTTGAACTTTCTAACCTCGATGATACACTTGAATCCAATACCCATAATTCTTTAATTTCTAAGGCTTATTAAAATATTTGACCTGCGATTTTTTATCATTAATACAAATAGAGGATAACAAGCTCTATATCTCATTGTATTATCTATATATCAGACAAAGGGTAGGTAATGTTTTCAAATTTTATTCAAAATTTACTGAACACAAGCGGTCAAACAACAGCTCTACAGCGTTATTCACAGATTAATAACACTGTAAACAAACCTGCCGTCAATCAAAATCCGCTTGACACTCTCTACCCAGCAACTTCATCAAATACCCCAAGTTTTGAGAAAGTTCTTGCATCGACCTCAAAGGTTAATTTTGGAACTCTGGTTGCAAGCGGTAACAAAAAAGTCTCGGCTGAACTTTTAAATTCATACCTGAAGCAAAGTCCCGTATCAAATATGCTTCAAGTTCAAGCTCCGCCGGCAACATCATCAATTATTGCGCCTAATCAAAACGCAAGTCGCTCGCAAATCCTAAACATCGTATCTCAAGTTTCTAAAAAATACGATGTTGACGAAAATCTTGTAAAAGCCGTCATAAAACAAGAATCCGGCTTCAATACAAAAGCAACTTCAAAAGCAGGCGCTATGGGTTTAATGCAGCTTATGCCATCTACGGCAAAGCATCTTGGCGTAAAAGATGCTTACAACCCCGTACAAAATATCGATGGCGGAGTTCGTTATCTAAAATCAATGCTTAACAAGTATAACGGGAATATTATCCTTGCACTTGCAGCTTATAATGCCGGTTCGGGTGCCGTTGATAAATATTCCGGTGTTCCGCCTTATGCCGAAACCCAAAATTACGTTAAAAGTATTCTCGCTAACTATATTCAATAATTTTTTGTAAAAAAAAGTCGCTTACGCGACTAGAACAATAATCTTGGGAGGAGATTTGGGGATAGTTGTAAGTTTATATTACTCCAAGCATGTCAAATTTGTTACATTTTGATTTAAAAACTTAATAAAAATTTACAATTACTTGATTTTATGTTATAATTCTGCAAGGAGAAAAAGTCATGAAAATTTTGGTTATAAACGGCGCAAATATGAATATGCTTGGAATTCGCGCACCTGAAATGTACGGGCATGGACAATTAAAGGATTTAGAAAAAGAATTATACGCACAATGTTTTTCCTTAGGAATAGAATTGGAAACATTCCAAAGCAATATTGAAGGTGAAATTGTAGGGAGAATTCATAGTGCCCTAAATGTATTTGACGGAATTATAATAAATGCCGGAGCTTACTCGCACACCGGTATTGCAATAAGAGATGCTCTTGAAGCGGTCAATATCCCAACAGTTGAAGTTCATATGACAAATGTTTATAAAAGAGAAGATTTCAGACAAAAATCTTTTATTGCACCTGTTGCAATAGGACAAATTTCAGGCTTCGGATTTGATTCTTATAAACTTGCACTAATTGCAATCGCAAATTATATTAATAACAAAAATGACTAAATTTTTGCCGTTTTTTGTTCTTTTTTCCACTGGTACAAAAAATAAATCCCGACAAACAAATAGGTTAACCACATTAAAACTGTTGCTAAGCAATTTGAACCGTTTATGTATGCACCTACCCACATTATTGCGGATAAAAAGTTCACAACGGCCCAAACATACCACTGTTCAATACATCTTTTAACCGTCAACAAAAGTCCGAGTATAGAGCCGATTGAAGTTATTGCATCAATAATTGGGTTTGCATCATTCATTATTTTTAAAATAAAATAAAGCAATATAACAGTTAGAATTACTGCACTTATATAAATAATACGCTCTTTTGCCGTAAGTTTTGTCTTATAAATTTCGTTTGTATCTTTTTTTAGGTGAGATTTCCACTTAAAAATTCCGATAAATTGCATCGGCATACAATAAAACATATATAAAGCCAAATTCCCCCAAAAAGCATTTTTAAAAGAAATATAAGAATAACAAAAAGTTCCCATAAGTCCGACAATATAACAGGAAATTTTGCCTTTTCCTGCCAAAATAGTATATCCTATCCCGCAAATAGCAGAAACAAGAGCCACTTTATTATCATGCATTATAAAAGATAGCATAATAATAAATAACAAAATAGATGGAAAAATTATCCTCTCATATTTTCCCCACCCGCTCAGTTCTTTTTTTATAAAATCTTTAATATCCACTCTATAAGTTACCTTAATTTAAACTATGCGAGATATTTTCTGACAGTTGCGTTATCAAACACTTCAACACTATCCTTTGAATGAATAAAAATCATACAGGAAATCAACGATTTCAGCGTAGTAAAATCTGAAAATGCCATTTTGTTTCGCAAATCTTCCATATTATTTGCGAGAAATTCCATTATAATAGTCTTATTTTCAAACACAAGGTTTGAAAAATAATCAAAAACATCCTTAGATTTAACACCTTCCAAATAAATTATATCCGGTGATTGAAATTCAATAAATCTTGCGGCTTTATCAAGATTAAACCCTATATTTTCATTTAATTCACACTGATTAACACCTTTGAGAGAATATTTTGAAAGACTCTCAAGCGTCATAATATTTTTACCCGAACTGTTATTTGCAGCCTCGGTTAAAAGTGAATATATAACGTGTGTTTTACCGCTCAAAGGTGAGCCGCAAACAAGTATTATACCCGCATTATTGAGAGCCGATTTAACTATGGAAAGATTTCTTTCATTTGTAATAATCTCATTTAAGCTTCTCGGAGGCTTATAAACCTTCAAGAAAATTCTTTCACCCATAATAGTCGGAAAAGTTGAAACACTGGCAATTATTTCCGTATCATCTACTTTAAATGATAATTTTCCCAGTTGAGGGACTTCACTTACGGAAGGATCAAGTGCCGATAGCATTTTTAATTTTGAAGTAAAAGATGAAGTTAACACCTGAGGAATGCTTCCTTTGTTGACTAGTTCACCATCTTTTTTGAATTTGATGGAAAAACCCTCCTCGTCATTTTGACAGGTAACTTCATGAACATCCTCAATCAATGCTTGCTTTAAAATTGCATTGATAATTTTTTGCATGTGCCTATCGCTTAAATCTTCACTGTGAAGTTCATCCGTCCAATCAAAATTAGCTGTTTTTTCTTTTATTGACATACTCCCGAGAGTTGAACTTTCGCCATAGTATTCTTCAATTTTTGTCAAAACAACACTTTGAGATGCAATAACAGGCTCAATTGAGCATTCCGCACTTTCCAAAATCTTATCTATTGCAAACAAATCCAACGGATCCGCCATAGCAACAGTCAGCGTATTTTCTATTTTAAATAGAGGTATAATCTTGTATCTCTTTGCATCTGTATAAGATACAAATTTCAGGCATTTTTTATCAAGAGAATAGTCGTTCAAATCAACAAAGGGAATATGTAATTTTTCTTCAAGAAATTTAAGGATGGCTTCTTCAGTGAGAATTCCGGAATTAATAAGTGCTTGACCTATATTTATATTTTGTGCATCTGCAATTTCTTGAGCCTGCTCAATAATCTCATACTGCACAAGTCCGGAACGAACAAGGTCGTATTTTAATTTTTCTAAAGTTTTATTTGTAACTGCTTCCATCACTTCAAATACCTGTCAACTGTCTTAACAACTTCTTCCAGCTCAAACGGTTTTGTAATATATTCATCTGCGCCTGTTTCTTCCCCAATCTTCTTATCCTCCTCCTGACTCCTTGCCGTTATCATTAAAATCGGGATATCTTTGTATTTGCTGTCATATTTTAAAAGACGGCTTATCTTATAACCGTTAATTTTAGGCATCATGACATCCAATATCATTAAATCAGGCATAATTTCTTTTGCCATTTTAAGCCCATCTTCACCATTGTAGGCAGAATAACAAGAATAATCCGCAGATTCAAGAACAAATTTCAGACTTTCAACAATATCCAGCTCATCATCAACTATCAAAATCTTCTTCATAAAAAACCTCTTGATAAATTCCCTATGGCAGGATTATATCATAGCGCAATTATAGTACAAAATTTGTTAATATTTATTAAATGTTATTTTTAAAGGTAAAACATCCGTTTTTGCAAAAAGTATTTGTCTGTGCTAAAATCATTGTATAGGATTGGAAATAAGGAAGATGTTTGTGAATAAAGAATTACTGAAAAGTTATATAAAAAAATTGTCCGAACCGAAAGTATTGATACTTGGTGATTTGGCAATAGATGAGATGATATATGGTGATGCGGAAAGGATTTCCAGAGAAGCGCCGGTTTTAATTTTGCAACATACGCATACGAAAATTATTCTTGGCGGGGCTTCAAATGCCGCACATAATGCTGCCACATTAAGCAAAGGAAATATAAGTGTTTGCGGAGTTTGCGGAGAGGATTATCAATCCGGACAGATGTTTGAAGCATTTGAAAAAGCGGGAATTAATACACAATACTTAATTAAGGATGCAACAAGAAAAACAACCACTAAAACAAGAATTTCAGGTTCAATAACAACATCTATAACTCAGCAGATAGTGAGAATTGACAGACAAACAAACTGTCCTATTTCAAAAGAAACTGAAGATAAGGTTATTGAAGCAATAGAAAAAGCGATACCTGAAAATGATGCTGTTATATTATCGGATTATCACATAGGAACACTTACGGATAGAGTTATAGAAAAAGCCATTGAGCTTGCAAATAAAAATGATAAAATTATCGTTGTTGATGCACAGAAGAATCTTGAAAAATATAAAAATGTCACATCAATGACGCCAAACGAACCTGATACTCAGAAATCAACAGGAATAGAATTAAAAACAGAAGAAGATTTAAAACGCGCAGGAGATAAATTATTAGCACAAACAAACGCAAAATCAATACTTATAACCTGCGGGGCAGACGGTATGTTTGTTACAAAACAGGGGGAAAATTATACAAAAATACCTGTATTTAATAAATCCGAAGTATTTGATGTAACAGGCGCAGGCGACACGGTTACGGCAGTTTATACTCTTGCGCTGGCGGCAGGCGCTGATAGTGTTTATGCGGCAATCATCGGAAATATAGCAGCAAGCATCGTAGTCCGCCAATTCGGATGTGCAACAACAACCATAGATGAACTTTTATGCGCCGTTGAAGATTTATAAGGTGCGTTTATTATAAAGGAGAAAAATTTATGTGTGAAAACTGTAAATGCAAAGAAATTTTAGCAAAGCTAAAAAGTATTAAACCTGTCGAGGTAATAATCATTTGCGGGGTAATACTATCACTTGCCGTAGGTTTTTTAACATTTACTAAAGTTAGACAAACTGCGGATAAACAAATTGAAGCAACTTCTAAAATTACGTTCCAAGTTTTTTTGCGGGGAGTAACTTTGACAGGTGACAATATACCGATTAAACAAAGCGAAAAAACTTTTATTAGTATCAGAAATGTTCCGTATTCAGATTTAGAAATTTCGTCAGTAAAAGCGGAAAGGAAAAAAATAGTTTTGCCTTTGATATCAAATAAAAAAATTATGGTTACAGATGATGTTTCTCAATCAAACATGTACGATATAATTGTAACCTTAACAGATACCGCTAAAATTACAAAAGACGGTGCTATAGTTGGCGGAAACAAAATTAAGATGGGCTTACCGATAACTTTGGAGGGTAAAGATTACAAATTAACGGGAACGGTTTCGGCACTTCAATTAGGAAATATTGATGATAAGAGTTTAAACGGCAATAACGATGTTCAATAAGATACTTGATTTTAGTCAAAAAAAAACAGTTTACCTCTATGAGAACAGCTTAATTTTACAAAATATTGACGGATTAATTTTTCTTTCAATATGTGCGGTATTTTTGCTTTCCACATTTATGGTATCGGATACAATCGGATTTTGCGCACTTGTTTGCGGATTTTTGACAGTTGTAAAATTATTTACAAAGTCAGGCGAAAGAATTTCTTGCCGAGGATTTGAAATATGGCTTCTTGCTTATTTTATGCTTGTTATTGTAAGTTTATTCGGTGCAAGCTTGTTTATACTAAGCTTGAAAGGATTTTTCAAGACTTTAACTTATCTTATTTTTTATTCATCTGTTGTCATATATTTAAAAGATAATAAAGAGAAAATTCCGTTTTTTATGGGATTAATTGGTTTGTGTCTGGGTTCACAAGCAATTGTCGGAATTTTACAAAATTTCTCGCAAGTAAATGAAATTTCAACTTGGCAAGATGTTTCAAGGTTAAATCCCGAACAGGTTATGACAAGAGTTTACGGAACGTTAAAACCTTATAACCCGAATTTGTTAGGCGGTTATTTGTTAATAGGAACACCGTCCGTTTTTGGAGTATCCGCAATAAAATTTTTTGAAAAGAAAAAATATTTAGGGTTATTTTGGCTATTAGTCGGCGGACTTATTGTTGCAGCAACATTTTTAACAGGCTGCAGAGGGGCATACCTTGGAGTGTTTGGCGGATTTTTGGCGGTGATTTTAATTTCATTTAAATTCTTTTGGAAGCAGTATAAAAAGGCTTATTTAAGCATTATTGGCGGATGTTTAACTCTTATCACAACAGCAATACTTTTATTATCATCACTTAGGGCAAGAATAATTTCAATATTTGCAATGCGCTCGGATTCATCCAACTCATTCAGGTTCAATGTTTATAATTCATCATTGCAAATGTTCAAGGACAACTGGCTTTTGGGAATAGGTTTGGGTAATCAAAATTTTCGAGAAATCTACGGGTTATATATGATAACCGGATTTGATGCGTTGAGTGCTTATAATATCTTTTTGGAAACTGCAGTAGAAAGCGGTATTTTTGCACTAATTGCATTTGTGGGATTTTTTGCCTGCATAATTTATCAAGGGGTAAAATTTATTGTAAAATCAGACGATATGATATCATCAATAATAATTTCAACTGTCGTAATTTCAACATTTGTAACGGCAATCCATGGGATGGTTGATACCGTATTTTTCAGACCGCAATTGCAGTTTGTTTTTTGGTTTATGATAGCTACAGGTTCGGTAATTTTAAACAGCAAAGATAACAACAAACTCTCGCCAATTGGCTAATAGATATTTACTCAACTTCTGTTTTAGTATTTATATTGTAATCTTAAATATTTATTTTAAATAACGAGGTAAGATGGCAATATTACTCACCAAACAAGAAACAGAGGTGTTGGAATATATCAGATTTTGTACGGAAAAACGGCTTAAAAAATATATTAAACCGACTTTAAAAGAAAAAATTATACGAATCTTAAATTATATATTACACCCCAACGAAAATTAATAATTAGTGTTTATCAGATTGTGATACTTCTGATGAGTTTTCTGTAATATATCTATGTAAAACGCACGGGCATAACTTGCCCGTTTATTTTTAACATTTTGTCAAAAGAAAAGGGTATCACAGCTTAAGGAGGCGTGACACCCATTACTAGAAAAACGAAAGGAGGTGCATGCGCTCTTCACGCAGCATGCAATGAAAGTTCGCTTTCCATTACACATAATATCATACCTTAATAATCGAAATTTGTCCAGTTTTTTAATTAAGTTATATAAAGCTTGCCATACATCAATTACCTTGCCTTATTACATAAATTTTGGTATTATAAACTTATGGGAACAAGTCAGACAATCAGATATCTAAAGCAGTCTGCAACTTATAAAATTTTTTCGGGAATATTGAAGGAATTATATAAATTCACTGAAACACTTGGAAAAATTATTATTTGGGGCGGAGAAACTTTTAAATTTATACTGAAAGGTCAGATAAATTTACACGAAGTATCCGAACAATGCTATCGTTTCGGGATAACGTCATTGCCGATTACACTTTCAATTGTAGGGATGACCTCTGTGATTGTAGCATCACAAGTGGCACCGGAGATGGTTAAACAGGGCGGGAGCAATTTTGTCGGACTTTTAATGTCAATATTGATTGTTAGAGAAGTTGCAGCTGTTATGTCAGGTTTTGCAATAATTTCAATGATAGGTTCTTCAATTGCAGCAGAAATTGCGACAATGAAGGTTACCTCACAAATTGATGCGATAAAAGTTTTAGAGGTTAATCCTATAAGATACTTATTTGTTCCAAGGGTCCTTTCAGGAATTTTAATGATGCCTGTTATCACTATAATTTCGGGATTAATCGGTATTATTGCAGGTGCTGTAACATCTAATTTATCTGCAAATTTAAGCTTTATGGCATTTTTTGATTCGGCATGGCTTGGGATTTATATGAAAGATTTAGGAGTATCCCTTTTGAAGGCGGTATCTTTTGGAGGAACTATTGCCCTAATCAGCTGTTGTGTAGGATATGATGCCGATGGCGGAGCAAAAGGCGTAGGTCTTGCCACAACAAAAGCCGTTGTTTGGTCATTTGTCGCTATAGTTATATGGGATATGATTTTTGCGATGACATTTTTCTTTTAAGTAATATAATGAGATTGAAATTATGAGTATAGAAGTAAAGAATTTAATAAAAACATTTAACGATAAGAATATTATTGACGACGTATCATTCAAGGTTAACGATGGTGAAGTACTTGCGCTTGTCGGTTTTTCAGGCTCAGGCAAAAGTACAGTATTAAAGTTAATTTGCGGATTGATAGAAAAAGACGGCGGAGAAATTATTACTCCGGAGGGGGATATCGCAATGGTATTCCAGTATTCTGCGCTTTTCGATTCTATGAATGTTGCAAATAATATTGCGTTTGCACTTAGGGAAAGAAAAGATTTAAGAAAAAAATACACAGAAGAAGAAGTAAGAAAAATTGTTTCCGAAAAACTTGAACTTGTCGGATTGAAGGGGATAGAGCGAAAATTCCCATCTGAACTGTCAGGAGGGATGCAAAAACGTGTGAGCTTTGCAAGAGCAATAGTAACCGAACCCAGCACAATACTTTACGATGAACCTACTGCAGGATTAGATCCGATATCATCTACGCTTATTGAGGATTATATTGTAAGATTAAAGGAAGAAACTAACGCAGCCTCAATCGTTGTAACCCACCAAATGTCAACAATTACAAGAACTGCCGACAAAGTAGTTATGTTATATGACGGTAAAATTGTTTTCACGGGCACACCTGATGATCTTTTAAGAATGGATACACCTTACACAAAACAGTTTGTAACGGCATCATTGGATGGCCCTATGAAAATTGCAGCTTAAAGGAGAAACAATGGGATATTTAAAAGAAAATCTGTTTAATAACGAAACAATGCAGCTCGAAAATTATATTATGTTTAGATTAAAAGAAGATGCTGCAAGATTGACACCCGAACTTGTTAAAAGAGACAGGAAACCTATATTTTTGTCAATGGGTGCGCCCACCGCAAATCCGCCGCAAAAATTGCTTAACGATTTAAAAGCATCACTTGATAAATCAGGTATTCACACCTATTCATCACCTAAGGGCGAGAAATATTTCAGGGATGCAGTTCAATTAAGAATGAAAAACAGATTTGGGGTTGAGCTGGATGCCGATAGGGAAATTTTTTCACTTATCGGTTCAAAAGAAGGACTTGCAAACCTTATAAAATCGATTTGCACCTCAAGAGAAAATGAGAAAGAAAAAGATATTATTTTAACACCCGATCCTTGTTATGCTTCATATTGGCAATTTATAAAGGTTGCAGGAGGTCTTGCCTACCCTATGCCGCTAACTCAAGAAAATAATTATATGCCCGATCCTGACGATATTTTAGGTAAATTAATTTCTCAAGGGTATAATCCTGAAAAAATAAAAGCGCTTATTGTAAATTATCCGAGCAACCCGCTGGGTGCTGTTGCTACAAAAGAATATATGCAAAAAATCGTTGATTTTTGTAAAAATCACGGAATTTTACTTATTTCTGATGCGGCATACGCAGATATATATTCTGAAAAAAAATACAGACCGTTTTCAGTTTTTGAACTTGAAGGCGCGAAAGATATTGCAGTTGAGTTTTTCAGTTTTTCAAAACCTTATGCAATAACCGGCTGGAGAATAGGCTGGGTTTGCGGAAACGGCGAAGTTGTACAAAGATTTGGCAAATACAAATCAACTATTGATAACGGAGCATTTAAGGGAATACAGTTAGCTTGCGCTGAGATATTGAATTCAAAAGAAGGCGATGATTATATAAAACAATCAAATATCGATTTTGCAAGGAAACAAAATATTTTAGTTAAGGGATTAAAAGAACTTGGCTGGCCGGTTGACGAAGCTTCAATTCCAAAAACCACATTTTATTTATGGCTTCCGATACCTGAAAACTTCAACAATGCGATGGAATTTTGCAAAGCATTAATGGAAAAATCAGGAATAGTAATTGTTCCGGGAAGTGCGTTTGGAAATTATGGCGAAGGATTTTTCAGAGTTTCCTGCGTATGTTCTGATGAAGAATTATATCAAGTTATCGACCGAATGAAAAAAGACGGATTTTACTATAACAAAAAATAAAGGAGAAAAATTATGCCGGAACCTACAATTACGGTAATTACACCGGTGCACAATTTGGTAAAAAATCAACAGCTGGATGCTTTCAACCTGCAGATTTCTCTTTTGGATTTGCAAACGTACGGGAATATTGAACATATTGTGATGGACAAAGCTTCTGACGACGGAACACTTGAAATGTTGAAGGATTACAAAAATAAAGGATTTTTCAAACTATTCTCAGGTAAGGATAACGGGAAATTTAATGCACTTAACGAAGGTATGATGCATTCAATCGGCAAGTATGTAACATTTTTAAGTTGTGACGATTTTATCCACGATATAACTGCATTTTCGGATATCATAAATCTTTTAGAAGCTAATAACGGCGATTTTACTTTTGCGCCTGCCTATTGCAGACATCCGCAAGGTTTTACCTTTTTGTTTATGCCATCCATGTACAACGGATTTCAAGTATTACCTTGCGCAAGACAAGCTATGGTGTTTAAAAAGGAAACAATTGCAAAACTTAATTATTTTGATGAAAAATTCAAATATTTTGCAGATTTTGATTTGATAATAAGACTTTTACTTAATAAAAGCGCAGGACTTTATTTTGACACAAATTATGTAACATATAAATTTTCAAAATCTGCAAGTGAAGATGAAAATCGACTTGTAAATGAAAGCAAAGCGATATATTACAAAAACTACAGAACTCTTTATCCTGAATTAAATGACGGAATGTTAGAAGATATGGCAAGACTTTCGGCATTTCCTAAACCGCTGTTGGAAAAACTTTCCACGTATTTTCCGGAAGCAGACAAACAATTATTCTTTGACCGTTGCGAAGAAATGCACAGGATAAGGGTTAACGCTATGAATAACGCAAATTCCTAAATTATTGCTGAGCGTTTGCGCCTGAAATTACCTCTATAATTTCATTTGTAATCGCGAATTGTCTTAGCTTGTTGTATTGCACCGAAAGTTCAGTAAGCATTTTATCAGCGTTGTTGTTTGCAGCAGACATTGCAGTCATTCTTGATGCAAGCTCGCTTGCCTGTGCCTCCAGTAGCGCTTGAAAAATAATATTTGTTATATATAAAGGTATAACTTTCTGTAAAATCTGATGAAGATCGGGCTCAAAAAGCATCATCGATTCCAAGATATCATCGTGAAGCCTTTCATAATCATCATTCAGTCCTTTAAGCGGAAGCACATCCCAAGTTTCAACACGATATGTCATCATATTTTTAAATCTTGTCGTAACAATCTCAATTTTATCAATTTTTTGGGCAACAAAATATTCCGCGATATCTTCGACAATAGTTCTCGCATTTTCAGGTGTAGCATCTTGTGCCGCTTGAAGGTAAGTATGCACTATTTCACAATCCAAACCTTTTGTCCTTTTTTCTAAAGAAGAAATACCTTTTTGTCCCACAATAAAAAGAATACATTTTATACCTTTGGAATTGTATTCTTTTATAATTTCTAAAGTACGCCTGATTACATTTGCATTGTAAGCCCCAGCAAGCCCTTTATTTGACGTTAAAACAAGAAGTCCTGCGGTATTTAGCGGCCTTATTTTCAAAAGGCTCGGATAATCATCAATTGCTGATTTTATATTTAAAGTTTCAGATGTATAAAAGTTTACGGCATTTAAAAGCTTCTTTACCATGTCTGTTAATTCCGTTGTAAAAGGACGGGAAGCTTTTACTGTATTTTCTGCTTTTTTAACCTTTGCAGCCGCAACCATCTTCATAGCACGCGTAATTTTTCTCGTGCTTTGGACACTGGATATTCTTGTTTTAATATCTTTTAAATTTGCCATAATTTATTACTCTTAAAAAGTTTTTTTAAAATCTTCTATTGCAGATTTTAAACTTGATTTTTGCTCATCAGACATCGCAATTCCGTCATTCAAACTCTTTTCCAATTCCGAAAGATTAGCTGAAAAATACGTAAACCATTCTGATTTAAAGCGTTTTATATCAGAATTTTTAACGTCATCAAGCAATCCTTCATTTGCTGCAAAAAGAATCGAAACCTGTCTTGCCACGCTCAATGGCGAATATTGCGGTTGTTTTAAAACTTCAGTTAATTTTTCACCTCTGAGCAATTGCTTTTTTGTTGCTGCATCAAGATCAGATGCAAATTGCGCAAAAGCCTCCAATTCACGATATTGTGCAAGGTCTAATCTCAACTGTCCTGCAACCTGTTTTGTCGCCTTTGTCTGGGCTGCACCGCCCACACGAGAAACCGAAATACCTGCATTAATTGCAGGACGCATCCCGCTGTTAAACAGTCCGCTTTCCAAGAAAATTTGACCATCCGTAATCGAAATTACATTGGTTGGAATATATGCTGAAACGTCGCCTGCCTGAGTTTCAATAATCGGAAGTGCAGTAATACTTCCTCCGCCCAATTTATCATTAAGCTTTACGGCACGCTCCAATAATCTTGAATGAAGATAGAAAACATCCCCCGGATATGCTTCACGTCCCGGCGGTCTTTTAAGTAGCAAACTCATTGCACGATAAGCCTGAGCATGTTTTGACAAATCATCATAAACAATTAATACGTCTCGCCCCTGCTCCATAAATTCTTCACCTATTGGAACACCTGCAAATGGCGCAATATATTGAACCGGTGCCGGAACATCAGCCGTTGCCGAAACAATTATTGAATATTCCATTGCCCCATGTTCCTCCAAAGTTTTTGCCAATTGCGCAACAGTAGAGGCTTTTTGACCGATAGCAACATAAATACAAATGACATTTTCATCTTTTTGATTAATTATTGTGTCAATAGCGATAGCAGTTTTTCCTGTTTGTCTGTCACCAATTATTAATTCTCTTTGACCTCTGCCGATAGGAGTTAAAGCATCAATCGCTGTAAGCCCTGTTTGAAGCGGCTGACAAACTGATTTTCTGGTAACAATTCCCGGCGCAACACGCTCTATGGGACGAGTTTTTGAATATTCAATTTCACCCTTTCCGTCAAGCGCCCGACCTGTCGGATCAACAATTCTGCCTATCAACCCGTCACCAACCGCAATTGAAGCAATTTGACCTGTTGTTCTTACTGTCATTCCCTCTTTTATATGGGTGTAATCACCTAATATTACAACGCCGACATTGTCTTCTTCCAGATTCATAGCCATTGCAAGTGTGCCCATATCATCATCAAATTTTACAAGCTCATTAGCCATTACATTCCTAAGCCCGTAAACCCTCGCTATACCGTCACCGACTTCCAATACCGTCCCTGTATTTGTTATCTCAGTTTGGGCCTCATAATTTTCTATTTTACTTTTAATTATCGAACTGATTTCATCAGGTTGAATTAGTGCCATTTTATTACCTCATTATATTTTTACTCAAATCTTTTAATTTATAACGAATACTTGTATCCAAAACGTTATCATCAAATTTAAATACAAGTCCTCCGATTATTTCTTCATCTTTTTGCCAATCAGGCAAAATTTCACTCTTAAACTTATTTTTAAGCTTATACATAATCTTAGTTTTTATAACTTCATCTAAATCTATTGCCGAAATTATCTGTACATTTTTTTGATTAAGCTTTTCATTTACCATCTTTGAATAAGCATTATATACACTTTCTATTTCACTTAGCCTTGATTTTTCAATCAATAATTTTAATAAATTCAAAAGTTTTTCGTTTATTTTTTCTTTAAAAATTTCATCAACTACTTCTATCTTTTTTGAATTTTTGATTAATTGATTGCCTAAAAGTGATGATAATTCATTTGACGATTTTATAGTTTCCAATAAATTTACAAATTCCAATCTTACCTTTTCAAAACTGGTTTTATCGTTTATAGTTTCACACAAGGCTTTTGCATAAACATTCGAAATTGAAGATATATATTTTTCATCTGTCATAATGCACTCTCCAATTCCTCCAAACTTTCGTCAATAAATTTTAAATGCAAATCAGGATTTGACTTTAAAGCATTTATTATACTATTTTCGGAAAGCTTTATTGCTTCTTTAGCTGTCTTTAAAGTTATTTCGTTTGCTATATTTTTTTCTTCAATTTTTACAGATTTATCTACATTTGAAATAATTCTATTTATGGATTTATCGGCAGATTTGTTAATTTCACCACACAAAACAGAAGATTTATTTTTTGTTTCTTTAGAAAGCTCCTCAATCTTTTCAGGCAAAGTTTTCAGTGTTTTTTGAGCCTTTTTAAATTCTTTATCTGATAATTTTTTTTCATTTTCAGAATCATTTATCGACTTTGCAACATTATTTATTGAATTATTCAGGTTTGATTTAATATCAAATTTTTTAAAAATCCGGACAAACAGAAGTACCATAACTAAAAAATTTATGGTATTTGTTTGCGCTAAATATTCAAATATTGAATTAATTTCCTGCATTAAACTTTGCCTCCCGTGATTTTAGCAGAAATTAAATTTTTCAACTCTGCCAAATTCACTTGAGTTAACAATTTTTCTCTTTCGCTGTTAAGCTCAGCCTTTCTTGATTGAATTTCATTTACGGCATTTTCTTTTGCTGTTTTAATTTTATCTAACACTGCATTATTTGCTCTTTCTACGGCATTAGAAATAATTTCTCTGTTTTTTATGTTTTCTTCAAGTATTTTTTGATTGTACTCATTTGTGCAATCCTCAGCCTTTTGAGAAAGCTTTTTTGCATCATCATAATTTGAACTTATATATTTTTCACGCTTATTAATGATGAATAAAACAGGTTTGTAAAATATGGCATTCATAATAAACATGAATACAATAAAACTCACCATAGCAACTATAAATGTAGCGTTAAATTCAATCATTACACATCCTACTTAATTAATTGAAGTGCGATAAATAAAGCATAAATTGCTGTTGCCTCAGCCAAACCTGCACCAATAATAAAATTTTTAAAAGCTTCACCTTTTATTTCAGGTTGTCTTGCTATTGCATCCAATACACCTTTTGTTGCAATACCAAGTCCCAATCCTCCGCCTATTGCCCCAAATCCTACAGCTAAACCTGCGCCTAATTTTGCTAATTCTAAACTCTGTTCAATTGCCATAATTTTCTCCTTATATTTTATTCCTCTTGAATTGCCATTGATATATACGTGGTTGATAAAAGCGTAAATACTAACGCCTGAATCACTGCCACAAAAATTTCAAATAACATAAACGGTAACGGTAACGCTACGGAACACAAGCCCAAAAATGTTGAAATAAGAATTTCTCCTGCCAAGATGTTCGCGAAAAGTCGCAGGGCAAGAGAAAACGGCCTTACAAAAAGTTCTAAAGTGTCAACAAGCGTTATTATTATGCCTGCAACATCAAAGCCCTTAAAGAAAAACCTGATACCGTTTTGTCTCACACCATAATATATATAATAAATCGATACAACTATTGCCATTGCGGCAGTCATATTTATATCATTATTTGGGGATGCCAATTCACCGCTGTGCAAATGAATTAACCTTAAAGGCAGCTGCCCGAAAAGATTTGCCGTCAAAATGAACAAAAATAAAGTTAAAATTATAGCCAAATGTTTTTGCGCATTTTCATTGGTCATACTTGTTTCGGCTATATTATTAAAATACTTTATCACGCCCTCTGCCATCAATTGCATTTTTGAAGGGACTAAAGAAAGATTTCTTGTCGTTATAAATCCAAGAACTATAAGCAAAAGCATTGTAAACCACATAGTCAATATTGTATCAATATTAAAAGATACACTATGCCCCAATATTACTGTCGTATAAACCCAATGCTCCATATATCTTCCCTTCAGTACAATAATAATATAGAAAAGATTTTTTCGCAATTACCTTAATATTTTTTATAATTATTAAATTTTATGTGATAAAATAAATATTGTCGAGATTATATTGTATTACGGAAGAATATTAATGATAGAATTTTTATCAAACACCAATTGGATTACGCCGCAAATTGATTTTTTAGTTTTTTTACAGAATTTAAGAACTACAAATTTTGAAGCTCTTAATAATTTGTTTTCAACAATCACGGTATTTGGTGAAATTTGGCTTCCTACACTAATTTGTGCAATTGTTTATTGGTGTTTTGACGAAAAGAAGGGAATATATTTATTTTCCTTATTCAGCATTAATGTTTTTATAATCCATTTTTTAAAAATGATAGCCTGCGTATACAGACCGTGGGTATTAAATGACAGAGTACATCCGTTCGGTAATTCAATAAATATGGCAAAAAGTTATTCATTCCCGAGCGGGCATTCAGGAATGGCAAGCTCTGTTGTAGGAGGAACGGCTTACCTTTTAAGAAAACATTTTATAATATGCACACTTATCATAGTTTTAGTTTTATCAATAGGATTTTCAAGACTGTGGCTTGGAGTTCATACTCCTCAGGATGTATTAGTCGGATTAATTTGCGGGGGAATTTTAGTATTTGCGCTTGCAATGTTAATCCCTTGGGCAGAAAAAAATGATAACAGGTATCTATATCTTTTAAGCATAATAAATATAACGGCACTAATCGGTTTATTATATGTCAGATATTTTAATGTATACCCTATGGATTACGTAAATGGCGAACTTTTAGTAAATCCTGCAAGCGGAATAAGAGTAACTTTAGCGTATTACGGATATGCATTGGGATTAATCAACGGGTGCTACCTTTCAAGAAAATTTTTCAAATTCCAAGCATCATCAGGCACTATTTTAAACAGAATTATTCGCGGAATATTAGGTTCATTAATGGTTTATTTCTTTATGATAAATAATGTCTCTGATGTACTGGGTTGGAAATACGGCAGCAAATTTGTCTTTGTATCAACCTTCATAACAGGATTTTTCATAACAGCCATTTATCCTTTTGCTTTTATAAAAATGAGCGAATGGATTGAAAATACCTTTAATAAATTAATTTTGAAAGACTAAGATAAAAGATCGGTAATTGCTTTACTTTTAACATCCTGCATCATTCTTAGATAAAATCCTGCAGAGGTACCGTTATCGTCTTTTACAATCTTGCCATTCTTTAGAGTATCAACAAGTCCGCCGATACCTATAAGATGCATACCTGCAAAAAGTCCGGCAGCCGTAATTTCAACTGTTTCATAACGCGGGGTTTTTCCGTTTACGGAAATGTATAATTTAATTTTTTTGCCGATGAATTTGTCTAAACCAAAGTGCTTTATATATCTGGCACCTTCTGTTTCCAAAAATTTTTCTATCGTTTTTTGTTGAAGTGATGGGTTGCCACTTATATTTGAATATTGTATTTTGACATCTTTGCACATACTTTTACCGATTTGGTACAATCCGACAAATTGTCCGCTTTTTGCATTCAAATCAAAGGACGATTCCATAAACGCCAATCGTTTGAAAAATTCCATTGCCGCAGGATCATTTTGGTAGCGCGAATTATTCAACGCCGTATTTATTGCAGACGTAAGCCTTACTCCTGCATAATTGGAATCCGCAGTATTAAAAGAAGACTCTTTCAGACCTATAACATTACTGTATAATTCAGGAATAACAAGCTTCTGTCCTATTTTTAATTTATTTATATTTTCAGGACTTATTTTGTTAGCTCTTGCTAAAACTGCCAAAGGTATTCCGTATTCTCTGGAAATTTTACCCGCCGTATCTCCGCTTTTCACGGTATATACGCTTCTTCCTCCCTGTTTTTCGGAAGATTTTTCTTGAACTTTGTCCTCTTTTTTAGTTACATCCGATTTTGCTTCAGGTTTTGTTTGAGCTTTTACCTCAGGTTTTGGCTGAGGTTTTGGGATAATAATTTTATCACCAACTTTTATGTCTGCTGTTAAATTTGGATTTGCGTCCATTAATTCCGCCATCGTTACCCCGTTTTTCTCCGCTATTTGAGATAGGGTGTCTCCATATTTGACCGTGTGTGTTTTTACATCCGATTTGGTTTCCTGCTTTTTGTCAGCTTTAACTTCCGTCTTTGGAGTTTCTGTTTTTGGTGCAGGTTCAGGCACAGGTAAAAGTATTTTTTGTCCTTTTTGAAGATTTTTTGATGAAAGTCCTTTATTTATATCGGTTATTTGTTTTACTGTGATACCGTTTCTCTGGGCAATTTGAGATAATGTATCACCGCCTTTTACAGTATACTCTTTTATATTAGGTATAATAAGAGATTTTCCTTCCTGAATATTTTCACCTGTAATATTATTGGCTTTTTGCAACTGTTTAACGGTAATCCCATATTTTTTCGCAATTACTGAAAGATTTTCACCTTTTTTAACTGTATGTTTTACCCCTTCAGGATTTCCTCCGCTGCCACGCTCAACTGCAACTCCTTTAGTTGAAACTACTGATACATCATTTGAGTCAAATAATAGAATATCTTCGCGATTTTTAGATGCATCAGTACCCTTTAAATTAAACAAGGCATCATTACCAATATTGCTAAATCTTATATCCATAGTAATCCTACACTTTAGCTATCATAAATAATCTATCGGCATGGATTTCAAAAACTTTAACATATGTAAATTAAATTTTACAAAAAAAATTTAAGGCGGACAATTTCAATTGTCCGCCTTAATCTTTTTCATACTAACCGTTTTTTATTTTTTCAAAAAGTCCGGTATTTCAATATTAGTAAAGTTTGTGCTTGTTAATCCCGGAATAGATGGTTTCACATCAACTTGAGGTTGAGCAGGAGATACATTTGCAATACCCATTGAAGAAGATTCAAAAGGTCTCGCAAAGAAATCTGCAGCATTTAACTGTCTTGAATCGGTAATTTTTGCAATTTCTCCGTCACTTTTCATTTCAAATCCTGTTGCAATAACAGTAACTTGAATTTCGCCTTGGATTTTTTCATTAATTGCAGTACCGATTATAACTGTTGCATCATCCAAAACTGCATCGTGTATAATATTTGCAGCATCGGTAATTTCGTGAATTGTCATATCAGGACCGCCCGTAATATTAACAATTACGCCTGACGCACCGTTAATTGAAGATTCAAGAAGTTGAGAATTAATTGCATATTGTGCAGCCTTAATTGCTCTGCCTTCACCTTGTGCACGACCTATACCCATTAATGCCGAACCTGATGAAAGCATTACCGTCTTAACATCTGCAAAGTCAACGTTAATCAACCCAGGAACGGTTATGATATCGGTTATACCCTGAACACCTCTCAATAATACTTCATCAACTATCACAAAGGATTCAACAAGTGAAACCTGCCTGTCTACAACTTGAAGAAGTTTGTCATTAGGTACAACAATCAAAGCATCAACTGCCTCTTTAAGTTTTTCCAAACCTTGAACCGCTTGATTTGCTCTTTTCTTACCTTCAAAGCCGAAAGGTTTTGTTACTACGGCAATTGTTAAAATTCCCAATTCTTTGGCAATTTTTGCAACAACAGGAGCAGCACCGGTACCTGTACCACCGCCCATGCCGGCAGTGATAAATACCATATCAGCACCTTCAAGTGCGTTTGTAATATCTTGTTGAGCTTCCTCTGCAGCTCTTTCGCCAACTGAAGGATCTCCGCCTGCACCAAGCCCGTTTGTAGATTTTGAACCAAGCTGAATTTTGTTATCAGTTTGACCAAAATTCAATACCTGCAAATCGGTATTCATTAACCAAAATTCAACACCCGAAAGTCCTGATTTAATCATTCGATTGACAGCATTTCCACCGCCGCCGCCAACTCCGACAACTTTTATTTTCGTAGGGTTTACCGGTGATCTGTAAGTTGATTCCGATGAAACCTGATTGCTTGTAACACTGTTTGTTGTTTCATCCTTCTTTGAAAAGATATCTGATACGAAATTTTCCACTGTTTTTACCTCTTTTATACTTTATTTACTTATTTTTCCGAGCTAGTTTAATACATTAACCCAATTATCATAACTATAACAACATACTATTTTAAATAGAAAAAAAGTACAAGAAAATCTTGTTAATTATGAACAAATATTAATAGATTTGACATAATATTACATTTTAAGTTTTTCACAAAAAATACCTGCCAATTAAAGCCTTGGCAGATATTTCTTATTATAAAGCTGTGCTTTATACGGCAGCCTTTGATTTAGATTTTTCAACTGCTTCAATAACTGCATCGGCAACTTCTTTTTGCTCCTCATCAGTCAATTCAGGGAACATCGGAAGTGACATTACAACGTCTGTATTATGCTCGGTTACAGGAAGTGAGCCTTTACCCATTCCTAAATAGTTATGAACTTTTTGCAAATGCAATGGAATCGGGTAATAAAGCATTGCACCAATTCCCTTTTCATGGAGCATATCAAATACTTCATCACGGTTTGGAACTTTAATTGTGTATTGATGGTAAACACAATAAGTATTATCCGCTTCAACAGGAGTTTGAATATCCGAATGTCCTGCAAATAATTCGTTATATCTGTATGCATGAGAACGTCTCAATTCATTCCATTCATCAATGTGTCTTAATTTAATTCTTAAAATTGCAGCCTGAATTTCATCAAGACGGCTGTTAACACCGATTTCATCGTGATGATAACGAACTGCACCGCCATGGTTTCTCAGTGCAATTACTCTGTCACGTAACTTTTCATCGCTTGTCATTATAAGTCCGCCATCACCCATACCGCCGAGATTTTTGGTAGGATAGAAGCTTAAGCATCCGAAATCACCGAAAGTACCAACCATTTTACCCTTATATTTAGCACCGATTGCTTGAGCGCAATCTTCAATAACGTGTAAATTATGACGTTTTGCAATATCCATAATTACATCCATATCGCAAGGCTGACCGTACAAATGAACAGGAATAATTGCCTTTGTTCTAGGGGTAATCAATTTTTCAATTGATGATGCATCCATATTGAATGTGTCGGAATGAATTTCACAGAATACAGGTTTTGCACCCACAATTCCGATAGCCTCAGCCGTTGCAACAAAAGTAAACGCAACTGTTATAACTTCATCACCCTGACCTATATCCAAAGCTCTCAATGCAAGATGGAGCGCATCTGTTCCTGAATTTAAGCCAACTGTGTATTTGCAACCGATATATTGTGCCAGCTCATTTTCCAAAGCTTTAGCATTTGGGCCCAAAATATAACATCCTGAGCGCAAAACTTCGCAAACCGCTTTTTCTACTTCACTTCCGATTTGATTGTATTGTCTTTTTGAATCAAAAATAGGTATCATCTTTTTCTCCTTTATTAAATAACCACATATCCAGTATAACACATGCTTTATACACCTTTATATAATATTAATATGTTTTTTAAATTTTAAATAGCAAATTTTATTTTTACGGTTTTTTACTATTATAAAATTCGACAAAAAGGAAGGGTTCAATGATTAACAATATTTCAAATTCAAACAATGTAAGTTTTTCGGGCGGATTTCTTGTTGATTACACAAGGGGCGCAAAAGGTTCAAGAGAAATTTTAGAAAATAAATTTTTTAACAAAGTACGACATAAAACTTTTGATAATTGGAGGGGAAATCCTAAACAGGTATTTTACATGCTGCGTGACGGAAGTGATTATGAAGCTGCAAAATTGCTCCATTTAAACGAAATTAAAACCGCGTATTTTCCAAACGTGCATACAACAAACGATTTCTACCCGTCGTCACCTGAAAATTTTTATACATACATTGGAAGTCTGCCCAAAAGTGAAATAATAAGAGGGCATAAAAGGGCACTGGATTATACGTTAAAAAACAGAACCTCGCATTTTTCAAAAGCAAAGAAGGCACTGAAGGCAAATCCTTCAGACATAATTATATCAAGTCTAAATCCTCATTTTAAAATAAAACTCAGCAGTGTAAAAAAAGGCGTAAAGGTTTTTAAAAATGCATCGGGAGAAAAGGGTGAAATACAGATTTCGCCTAAACATAACGGATTATATTACGTAAGATACGAGGAGCACTCCCCTAATGAACCTGTACATTATTACAAAATAGATGGCGCCGGTAATATCGTAAAATCATATAGCGCAGATGAAATTCCCGATTATATCAGAGAATTTAAGCAAGCTGTAAGAAGCTTTGTTGAAGCCAATAAATCATAATTCTGTAAAAAATATTTTCATTGACATAAATATTTTTCCATTTATTAAAAAATAGTTAATAATAACAATTTTAAAAAATTTTTGAGATAAAATAATGATAAGAAAAGGAAAAAATAATTATGTGGGATTATAGTGAAAAGGTTATAGACCATTACAGAAACCCGAGAAATGTCGGGAAGATAGATAATGCCGATGCAATTGGTGAGGCAGGTTCACTTGCTTGCGGCGACAGTTTAAAGATTTATTTAAAGATAGAAAACGGAATAGTGACCGATGCCAAGTTTCAAACTTTCGGTTGCGGCAGTGCTGTTGCAAGTTCCAGTATACTTACTGAA
>ERZ842401.2584-NODE-2584-length-24060-cov-3.911602_pt1 | contig 24060 bp, 10 predicted proteins | sample MGYA00521270_ERZ842401 | MGnify/ENA primary metagenome ERZ842401 (study PRJEB31892, sample SAMEA3878208) | bioreactor metagenome | biome: Moose rumen | place: Sweden | collected 2011-10 | study: EMG produced TPA metagenomics assembly of the PRJEB12797 data set... | reverse complement strand
CCATCATAAAGATTTTTTACCGTTGGATGATGATTATATCCATTATTCTCAATATCAGGCCAATTAGAATTAATGCTACTAACGTATGTCCAACGTCCTTCAGCTTCGTCGCCATATTTAAGTTTTGGATTTTCAGCAAGAAGTTCACCATCATCCTTATCGCAGACTTCCCAAGCAAGAACACTAACATCAGCCGTTACATAGTTATTAGTTACAGTAACGTAATCATATTTTGGACAAGTGATATTTCCATCGGCAGAAGTTTGTTCAACAACCCATCTCCAAACAGATTTTCCAAGAGGAAGTTTATCAATAGAAGTTTGGTAAGCAGTAGAGTTATTAATAACACCACCTTCAGCACCAGAATAATATTCCCAATGTCCAACACCAATTTTTACTTCTTGAGCAGAAAGAAGTATTTCTGTAGCACCAACAAATTCAGGATCTTGACAAGTTTCAACCTCAGCTTTAAGTACTTTAGCATCATCAGGACTCCAGTTGGTAACAATCATATCATCAGAAACAGTACAAACACCTTCATACTCGCTAACACCATTAGACAAATCATACTCATAATTGTTATCACCATGCTCAACAGCCATAGCAGAAGTAGCGGTAACAGTCCAAGTTAAACGAGTTTCGCCTTGAGGTAAATTACGAACAAAAGCATTCCAATTACTATTGGTAGCAGCTGTTGCACCATCAGAATCATCAGAGAATTTAACGCTTGGATTATGACCACTTGTCCAAACTCCTTGGCCCCAATTTGGATTGGTAGCATTAAGTTGTACATAATCTTCACAAGAATTAATATTATCACCAGCTTCAGATTCAACGCTGTTGTTGAAAACTACAACCTCGTCAGAAGCTTTACAACCATTACGATATACTGTCCAAGTAAATTTGTTTTCATAAAGTGTAAGATTTTCAACATTTACAACATAATTAGTTGATTCGGTAGCAGGAACAAACTGTGCAGAAGTACCTTCATCAATAGTCCATTCTCCATAATAAGGTTCTGAAGCAAGATCATATTCACCAGGCTCCTCTCCTATTAACGTAGCCTTATCACTACAAACTATAAAGTTTGGTTTGTCTGCAATATCAAAACTATTGTTATAAATGCTTACAGTGTTAGATGCAGAACAAACACCTTTTCTTATAGTCCAAGTAAAGATGTTTGGCAAAGAACGGTTTTGTGTACGAACCAAATTTTGAGCAAGTGCAGTAGAAACATGAGGTTCGTCAGCCGATGCAGTAGTAGAAGAAGACCACGTTCCTTCAGCTTGAAACTCATTACCATCCCAAGTTGAAGGATCGTTACCATGCAAACGATAGGTATCTACACAAATATTAACAATATTTGGATTTGGAATAATAGTGGTATCTGCCTCTGCATAAACTTGATTATTCCAAACTACAACTGTATCTTCTGATATACAAGGATTACCCAACCCATCTTGCTTATAAGAGATAGTGAGTTTAAATATAGTTTTATTTATTGGCAAATTAATAGCCTGTGGATTAGTATATTGATTATCAGGAGTGAATGAAATACCTGATTCTGAAATCACAGCCAAATTGTCGTCAACAACAGTCCAACTACCTACTCCATGGTTTTCTTTTGTATAATTAAGATTTACTTTATTTTCGCAAACTTGTACATTTTCGCGAACATAACGACCTAAATTAGTAGCATACGCCATAGCAATAGCCGAGTCAGGAATATTCATTGTAATAAGCACTGTATCACGCGCTTCGCAATAACCATCACCAGATTTTTGACGTGCTACCCACTGGAATTTATAATCACCAGATTGTTTAAATTTAACATCAACTTCGTAATGTGGCGAATGTTTTTTGCCATTTTCAACCACCTGATCGCGAACAAAATCGAAAGTACTTTCTTCGCCAGTTACAAGCTCCCAAAAGCCCCAACCACCTTCAGGAAGGTTTCCTGCTTTAAGAGTAGCAACATTTTTATAACCTCCTTCATAAGAAGAACCATTCCAAGAATAATCGTCATAATTGTTATTGGTTGCATCAACAGGATTTCCACAAAGAATTTGATTGATACCTGCTTGAGCTGTTATGCTGTTGTTTCTAATAGAAACAGTATCATAAAGATGGCAATAATACAAACCATCATCGTGCAATTCTCCAATTTTTCTTGTGTCGGGATTAACCGTTGTATCACCTTGCCAGTCAACATTTTTACGGTAGAAATTATATTGGAATGTTGTCTTTCCAAAATTAAGATGATCAACATTAGTATTATAAGAATTAGGACTTTCAAATTCTACAACTGGTTGTGCATCCGAAGTCCATTCGGTATAAGCACCTTTTTGCATTTTGTTACCAACAAGATAACTTGTTTCGGTACAAACATTTTTAAATTCGCCAGCTTCAGGATCAGGGTCTGGTAAGTTGTCAAATACCCTAACTTCGTCTATATCAGTACAACTTCCCCACTTAACATTCCATTGGAAAGAGTTGAAACTACGAGAAAGACCATAAACAACAACACGGGTAGCCGCAAGAGTCGTTCCCGAATTGCTGTGAATTGGTTCGTCAGACAACTCAACAAAATATTGACCACTATGGCTCATTGTACCCCAATAACCCGAAGGATTACCAGCAGGATCGCCAGTAGCAATTTCATTTCCGTTTCCGTCAACTGGATGATTGGTAACTTCCAAACTTGCTTCCAAAACAACAGTGTCGGCACAAACAAATTGATCAACACCAGCGTTGGCAGTAATCTTATGGTTATAAACAGTCATTGTATCTTGAACCGTACAAGTCTTGGTAACTACATAATTCTTTGGAGAAGTCCATGTGTTACTTACAACCCATAAGAAAGTGTTTGGACCTTTGTCCATACCAACCACATAAGCATCGCATTGAGCATCGTTACAAGATTGTTCTGTAATCTCTGCACCACCCTGAGCAACTTTCCATGTACCATCTCCACGAACAGGCAAGTTAGCAGAAATCATTGTATTTTCGTCGCATTCTTCTCGATCTTCTCCAAGATTTGCATGTGATGGTTGAAGATTATAAACATAAGCATCATCTGTTGAAGTACATGTTAGGGTTTGAACATTTTGTTCAGAGGTATTATTCAAAACATCAACAGTAAATTCAGCATTCCAACGATAAATATTTTGGTCATACGACATATTTTTTACAATAACATTTGGATCTGTAGAATTATCAACCCAATTACCATCATCGTCTAATTTTCCAAATGTACCTGCTCCATGAACAACGTACCACCATGTTTTAGGATTAGATGATATTACATTACCATCAGCATCAGTTAAAGTTGGCAAAGAATAGTTAGCACTATTCATAGGAGAAGGATTGGTAGCACCAAGTACAGCAGAATCTGCACAGACAGCTTGCTCACCACCAGCATTAATATCCACCTGAAGTCCAAGGGTTGTTACTGTAACATCATCCCATGTGGTACAAGAAACCAACTTTTGTTTAGTTTCAACGATATTGCCATCAGCGTCTAATATATTCCATTTCCAAAGCAACTCATTGTGTTTATACCAAACAAAATCAGTCTTTGTAACTCCTTGGGTATGATCTGATGTAGTTTGTAGTCCTTCAATATGAGTGTTGTAAACTTTATTAGGAACGGTATAACCATTTGGAACACCCGGATTAGATTCTCCTCCCGCTCTTGGCGCATAAGAATAATTTTCATCGACATTGGTAATATCCCCATTTTGCCAATATATATCACGTTGCCAAGAAATTATATACTCAACATCGTGAATGGTAACAGTATCTGAAAATATAAAATGCTCAACTGTAGATGCATTATAATCATCACCATTAGCAATTGAACGATTTACCGATTCACTACTATTAGAAACCAACTGACCATGTCCACCCCAATAAGGATTGGTATAACTTACATTAACACCCGAACTACCAGAGTTGTAAGCAGGCATCCACCAATTTACCATAGCACCATTACCTTGGTCTAAAGCATTAAGGTTTACATCATTACCGCAAGTTACTTGATCATCACCAGCATTAGCATCATAAGGTGCAAGCCAAATAATCTGTACAGTATCTGAGTTAGTACATTCGTGACCAGTGTCAGGATTTTTATATGTTACTCTCCATTCATAAACATTGGCTGTAGTATAATTTTCCCAATAGTCTGGACGAGTCTGTTGTGTATAATGCTGCATACCAGTTACTTTGGTTACATTACTGGTTTCATTTTCAAAAGTAGAATTACCATTTACATTATACCAATGACCACTAACATCACTTGCAGAATGTAAACTTGTAGCAAGTTGACCATTCAAACTACTATACTCATTGATATATGTTTGGCTCTTTGTTCCAGATGAATTATCTTGCTTAGCAGTACCACAAGTAACAACATCTTCACCAGCATAAACTTTACCAACTTCGTCGTTCCAAACAATAACATCAGCAGAGTTAGAACATTTGTGAACTACACCATTTTCATCTTCAACCGAAACTGTAACCTTATATGTAAAGGTATTCATACCTTGTGTCAAGTTTGATACAGCTGTCATCGGCGAATTTGGACTTTCAATATAAACTCCATTGCCATTGCTCTTATTTGACCACTCTACTTCCCACGATATCCCTGGCACATTTGCATAGGAGCCAGAGTTGCTGGTAGCTTGTAAGTTTGCTTCATCTACACAGACATATTGAACACCGCCTGCATCAACTTCAACAGGTAAATAATAAACTCGGGTAACTGCCTCACTTATACATTTATCCGAACCTTCACCTTTTGAAAGTGTCCAACGAAAAGTGTTAAGACCCTTTTGCAAATTATAAACTCTAACTTGCGCATTGGTTTTGATATCGCCTTCAAACTTGGCTGTACCTTCAACACTTTCCCACTCACCTTGTCCATTGATACCATTTGTAGCTGTTATAGTAACATATCCACCATAAGAAGACTCGGTGGAATAATCACAAATGTATTGGTCTTGGCTTACTTGGGCATCTTCTACACCATTATAATATATAACAACATCATCAGTAGCTGTACAAGTTTTTGATCCATCAGGACTTGTACGATATGTTGTCCATGTAAAAGTGTTTGGTCCAGAATACAAATCAGAAACTGAAGTTACGGCATTGTTTTTATCAGCAATGGTAACACTACCTGTAGTTGACCATTCACCAGTAGTTTCAGGAGTTGTTGCTGGAAGTGGTGCTGCACTTAAATTTGCTGTAGGTTCACAAACCGTTTGATCATCACCAGCATCAGCAGTAACACTTACCATATAAATATCCTTTTCACTTTCGGCAGTACACTTTTGACCAGTTGGCGTTACATATTCTACAAACCATTTAAGAGTATGCTTACCTGTAGTAGTAGTTTGAATATTACTAATGGTAGCAAGATAATTTGTACTATTTCCACCAACAAAATCACCGCCCGAAAATGTCCAATGACCAGTACCAGGTGCTGGATCTTCAGCAGTTAAAGTTATTGAAGCGTCAGATTTACAAACAGCAGTTTGCGAAACTGTAAAACTACTTTGAATGTAGTAAACATTAACATCAACCGATTTTGAACATCCCGACGTGGAAGTCATTGTCCATCTAAAAGTATAAGTTCCTGGTTTACCAAGAGTTACAGAAGTTGAACTATTTTGAGGAGCAGCAATAGTGGCTACATAATCACCACTACCACCAACCTGTGTCCAAACACCAGTTGCCCCTGCTGGCAACGAAGAACTTGTTGCTTGAATGTTTGCGGTATTTTCTATAGTACAAACTTCGTTGGCATCAAGATTAATTTCTTCTTTAACCACAGCCTCAGTAGCATCAGACTGACAAACCTTAGTAGTAGTCTTTCCGTCTGCATTAGTATAAGAGGAAGTAACTGTCCAAGTGAAAGTTACAGCACCTGTACCTGTAATGTAAGCAGTGGTAACATTAGAAGTTTCGTTGGTAATTTCACCAGTACCATTAATAGTCCACCTTCCTGAAGCATTCGGTAACCCATCGACATTTGAACCTGTAAGAGTAACGGGTTCGGTGGGATCGCACACGTAAATCTTATTGACTTTAGCAGTAGAATAGGGTTTGTAAACCACAATGTCTTTGTAAACAGGAGAACAATTATTAGTATTAACAGTAACCCTAAAATTGTTTGCTCCATCTACAAGATTTTTTACCTTAACTCTCTCTGTAGTTTTAGAACCATCTATTGCTGCCTCACCCATAGCATCCCACATAATATTAACACCTGAAACAGAATTTGTAGAAAGTTTTGGCAAAACTGTAACACCTAATACTGCAGTTTCTTGATTACAATCAAGAAGAATGTCATCATCACCAGTTATTGAAATAGTATTATCATAAATGGTGAAAGTTTGGTCGGCATAACAATTTGTTTTGTTACCAGCGTCGTCCAAACGATAAACTCTCCAAGCAACTACATTTTTTGTGCCAGGAGTCAATCCAGTTATAACTGTATTAGGAGAAGTAAGATCAGCAATAGTACCAGAACTATTTACATATTCCCAATTACCAGTATAAATATCACCCGATGGCATGTACGCATTTAGTATCTGCTGATCATCGGAACAAACATAATAAGGTTCGGGATCTTCTCCTGCATAAATCTTATAATTAGGAACATGGATTGAAGCTTGCTTTGTTTGGTTTCCGTTATACGTAACAGTAACTGTAACATCAGCACCAGCTTCAGGAGCCATATTAGCAATATTAAGTGTTACAGTTTTAGCAGTACCATTAGTAAAATTGAAAGGTCCTCCACTTCCACCTGCTGGAAAACCACCATTAACGGTATAAGTATATGAATATTCACCACTTCCACTAAATGTCATATTAACTGTTCCTGTTCCATCACACTTGGCAGTACCAAGGGTTAATGTAATATACGGATCATCTGACAATATTTTAAAAGTAGTGGATTTTGTACAAGTATAATTACCTTTACCACTAACAGTTATGGTTGCAGTTCCAACCGAAATGTTATTAGTATATGAATAAGTAAAATCAGTATTATTAGCTAATGTTTTACCCGCCAAAGTTACAGCAGGAGTGGGTTTTATCTGATTTCCAGTATAATTTTGATCCGCAACAGCTGCTATAGTAGCACCATCAAGACATTTTGGATTGATAGTAAAAGTACCTTCTTTTAAATCAACACAATAGTCTTTAGGATTAGTAAGTGTATATGTAGCTTGAATTTTATATGTTCCAGCATCCTCGCCAGCAACACGTTTATATGTTATAGCAGCATCTGCACTACTAACAAGCCCTTCTGTAGTACCAGTTAGAGTGGGATCAGTATCTCCATAAGTTTTAGAATCATCAGTTGGAGTAATTGTAAGTGTACGACATGTGATACTAAAAGTTTTTTCAAAAGTACAATCGTAATTACCTATACCTCTTACAATTACCTTAGCAGTACCAGCATGAATATTATTAGCGTATGTTACAACATAATCACGATTTTTAACAAGAGTAGTTCCATTATACTTAACAGTAGGAGTAGGTTCCTTTGCAGACCCATCATATACAAAAGAATTGCTTGACAACGAAGCAATACCATTGATACATGGTGGAGTAATTTGATAAATTGCAGTACCAGTTCCATAAAAACTTCCTATACCTTTAACTGTAACATTTACCGCTCCTACATCTTTATAAGAATAAGGATAAGAAAGCGTATAATCAACACCTTCAGTTAAAGTTTTTCCATTATAAGTTAAAGTAATATTAGATGCTACATTACTGCCTGTATATTCCATATCAGTAGTAGTAACTGTGGCAGCAGTAATAGCAGTTTTATTAATAGTAAAAGTTTTTGAAGTTGAATTACAATAATTACCTATACCTGTTACATATACCGTTGCAGTTCCAGCAGCTGTGTTGTTGCTGTAAGAAAGAATATAATCTGTACCTGCAACTAAATCACGACCATTTTTTGTTACTGTTGCAGATGGTGTTTTGGCAGTTCCATCATAATTAGCAGAATTATATTCCAAAGAAACATTAGCATTGCTAACAGAAGAACATGTTATATTGAAAGTTTCTGTACGAGTACCATAAAAATATGTACCAGTACCAGTAATTTCTACCGTAGCAGTGCCTACATTTGTATTATTTTTAAGTGTATAAGTATAGTCTGTACCATTTGTAAGTATATAATTACCCTCACCAAAATAGAGTCTCAAACCTTCAGGCACCAATTCATTTCCAGTATATTCCCTATCCTCGAGTCCTGATGTTACCGTTACACCGCTGTTAATATTACGTTTCGTAATTGCACCAGCATGAATATAACCTACACCATTGCTTATACCTGTAACAGACACTTCTTGACCTTCATACGCACCCTTTCCAACAATAGTAATGGTAATATTTCCAGGCTCTATGTTGTTTGAGTACGAAACCTCATAGTCTGTACCCTTGGTCAAAGCTTTACCATCCTCACCCGTTATAGAAAAAGAAGGCTCCCATTCTTTATTATTCCATGTATAAGTTGATGGATTAAGCGAGAACCTAATTTTACTTAAATCCTTGGTAGTCTGCTCAATAGCATCAGATTCATCTATACTAAGCCACTCACCAATAGGTATGTCTGGCAAACCAGAAATATCTGACACCGCAGAATATGCGGTGTTAAACGATAACAATCCGATAATCAACAATATCGGAAATGTTTTTCTAAACACTGATGTAGTCATCATGGTATATATTTAATTCAACTCTTATTTACTTAATTATACGCAAAGTGTACAAACACACTCTTCAACTCAATATATATAACTCTAAAAAAAACAAAATATTATGTTTGTATTCATATAATTAGACCCTAAAATTAATTATTTTGTTGCTTATAGCATAAAAAAAAGAGAGTTTTTTTTAATATTTTTTTACAAAATATTGAAAATCAGTTAAATATTTTTTTTACAATGTAAAAAATTTAGATGCAATATTTTATGCAAAAGATTTCATAAAATAAGCTTTATATTTCAACTAATATCTCGACGAGAATTTATTATAATAAAAGCATCTTAATAATCAATAAGAATAACCAAATCTAAACGAGTTATCATTTTAACACTCTTATAATCAGCAATTTACAAAATAAAATATAACTTCAAAACAAATTTTTTAAGATAAAATCGCATTTTATATATACACACGCAAAACTTTGCAACAAAATTTCATAAAAAAAGGCGGAAATTATCCGCCTTAAAAAAATTTAAGAAGCGTTTTTATGCTTTTATACGTTCCAAAATAACACCTAACCGAGCATCAGCTTCTGCTTTTTCTGCATCTTTAACGTTTTCTTCAAAATAAACGTTGGCTTCAAAGCTGCTACGCATTCCCGTTGCCCATTCGGTAAAGAATTTTTCACCCGGAAACTCCACTCCAAGTTTTAAATCTTTTTTTGCAGGAGATTTAACTGGAGGATGAACAAACACCGGCAATGTATCAGTAGGTTTTACCTTAGGACGTTCATTTTCTGATACAAAATCCCAACCAAGCGAGTTGACAAACTTATTAATCAAATTGGCAGAAATACGTGCAACGATGTCGATATTAGAAGTAAGTTGGAAAGTTTCAACGTGTTCTCTTACTGCATCAGCAATAATTTTTTTAAGATTTACACGATTTTTGCTTTTATTCAACTCATTGATAATCAAATCGGCAACCTTTTTACCCATTCCAAGTTCAGCCAAAAGATTTTCATCTTTCAACGCACTTATATATTCAAGCCAACGGCTCAACAAGTTTTCTGAAAAAATAAAAGCGCGATCTTTTACTTCGCCTTCTGTTTTTTCTGTTTTTTCAGCAATAAGTGTCTGAATATCAATACCTGTTTCGTCGAGAATCTTTTTAAGTTCGTCGTTGTTGTCAATGCCAAAATAATCTCTAAGTTTAGAAAGAATACTATCGGCACTTTCGTTTTCGTCTATAGAAATAAACTGACTTAACATTTCAATCAAATCGATAGAAACAGTACGGTTAGAAACCTTATTTGCAACAGGAGCAGCCTTAACAGCATCTAAATCAATCTGTTTGTTCATCATAAGATCGAAATAAATTTTCCAAGAAAGGTCGTCAGTAATAGTAAGACGGTCGAGAAAATTGCCAAAAGTATTTTTATCTTTTTGCATTTTCATCAAAGCCATAAAAACTTGAGCAGCCGAAAGCCTTGCCTTTTTAAGTTTTTCATCAATGTTACCACCTTGATAAAAAGCAGAAAGTTCATCATAAAGTTGCTCTTTTAGCGAATCAATACCAGCTTTTATTTGCTCACGTTTAATTATGGGGTTGCAAGTTGGAGTCATGTACTTGATAATATAATCAATACCGCTCTTGTTTGGTTGTGTACACTCGTTCCAACATTCAAGTGGATTATGAACATGAGCCACAACATCAGGATGATTAACCCACGAATTTTGCATGTCGGTGAATTTTTGAACATATTCAGGACGCAAATTAGTTTCCTTTCCATCGGTGTCAAGCCCCTCAAAAAATGATTTTGACCACTTTGGATCACGCAAAGGAAATACATTTTTAAATGGTCCCATATTATCCCAATTTTGAATCCAAGAATCTCCAACAGAAATGCCCATTTGATCAGCAAAGTTAGCACCAATGCGAGCTTTCCATTTTGCGTTGTGAGTATCCAATTCACCAGGACGATCTGTGGCTGGATTACCAGCAAGTTCAATATTAAATTTGGTAAATACTACCAACAAAGGAATTAATTTTTCAATATCGTTTTGTCTAACAAGCGATGCAAGTTTACGCTCACGTTCAGCTCTTTTTTCTGGGCTTCCACCATGCGTGTTGCGAATCCATTCGTATAGAAATTTGCCAAGGTCGGTAACTTCAGGTTGCTTATCGTCCATACAAAAAAGTAAGGTAGAAATTTCATAATTAAAATTATACCTTGTAAAAAGAAAAGCAATTTTACCACGCAAGAAAACAAGAAGTTTATCATTGTTGTCTTTTTCCTCAAAAGTATTTTCAGGAATTTGTTGACGACTACGAGCTCCTGGAAAGTCAAGAATATCGGCATCTTTAAGAAAACCACGCATTGGATGATTTGCAGTTTGGTCGGCAAGCGGCAAAACAACTTCCGCAGTTAACGCACTGAGTATGCTACGATTAAGCGTTGCAATAAATGTTCCACCATCATAACAATTAACAGGTGGTTTCTCTCCATCTTTATAAAGTTCTCTCAATCGTTCAACATCAAGAATGGTGTCAGATTGAGGTGTTAAAGCATCCAACTCGGTGCGAACCTCTGAAAGGAAGTTAAGTTGTTTGAGTCCATCGCTAAGTTTTTGGAAAAGCTCTGTAAAGAATGGTTGTTTACCCCAAAGCACTTCAAAAACTTTATAACGCTGCGACGCATCAATATACGGAACAATTGATGCAATATCTTCCCAAAAGTTTATGTTGTTTAAATCCTTGATAATAAAGTGGTCGCGAAAATTTGAATTACAATATTCCTTTACATCATAAACTTCGTCTTCAGAAAAACCAGCACATACGCTACTTTGTAAACCTGATGCCAAAGTCTGAATTGTTTTTTGAATTTCGTCGCGATTTACATTGTATGTATAATGTGTAAGGTCTGACAAATATCCATTGGCAATAATTTTTACCAAATCTGCTTGACTAAAAAGTTTTAGAGCGTAAGGTTTAAAACCGTTTTGCCAAGTATCCAGTGTTGTAAATCTCGACACAAGACCAGTTGCTTCCTTTCCACCTCCTGGCGGATTAATGTTGGCAATAAAATCAACCTCTTGACCAGAGTCCGGCACTTTGACAAAAAGCGACGCTGCTTCAGGTGTTTTGGCAAGGTTTGATACCAAATAAGACTTACCAACCTGACTTTGACCAAAAATTGCTGCCGATGGACGTTTGGGCAGCGCACTTTCGTAACGTTTGGCATCACGCCGCAATTTTTTCAAATTGTAAATGGTTACGGCCTGCTTGTCTTTTTCTACATTGGCCGAAACCCATTTCATACTGTCTTCAATCACTTGTTTTATAACAGTACATTGATTGAGCAGTTGATTAGTTTCCGGAGTGTTTGACATATTTTTGTGATGTTTAAAAGTTTCTGTTTAATTTTTGTATTTTTTGTAACTATAAATCAAATACCACTAAGCAACAAAAGCATAAACGATAAATAAGCAGCAGAACCTGCCGCGCCATATCCAAAGTTTCGCATCACTTTTCGGCATTTGATTTTTTTAGCTTCATTTTTATAGGCATTATAATAAATATCGTTTTCAAGGCAATGCTTGTCAGCAAGAAGATTGCGATCAACAACTGGAGTTGTAACAGCAGGAATAATCAACGGACTAATTAAAATACCAAGAGGAATGGCCAGCCCACGGAAACCTCCACCGTCAAACTGACTACGGGCATCTTTTACCGCCATATTTGCTATAGACGTAGAATCCATTGAGTTTAAACTCAATGACTTTGCGCTCTTTCCCGCATCTCTTGTTGGAACAGAAATGCTGTCAACTTTTTTCGTTTTAGATGCCTCTGGTTGAGAATTTTGTTCATCAGAAAATTCATAGACATCAAAATCCTCCCCATATTGCGCACTCACACCATACGGGATGCCGACAAGCACCAAGATTAACAACAAATTATACCCTAATATCCGCATATTTTACAGTTTTTTTTGTATCTCGCCTAACAACGGCAAACGATACACCTTCTTTAATTTGAGCATTACCAAGCCCACCAGCATTATGAATGTCGGGGTCAGCATTGAGAGTTTGCTCTGGCGAAATAAAATCGTATTGCGAAAAAAAAGTACTACAATGTTTTGCCGTATAGTCCAATATTATACGCCGCTCGCTAACAAAACATCCCGAAATGTTGGCAAGCAACTTTGTTAAGGCATTATACACGTTGTCAAGATTTACTTTTTCGTCATCGCCGAGATTTGCAATAACAGATTCAAGGTAAACCCAACCCTTGGCAAACTTAATCGCAAAAACTGGAAATTTGCTATCTGAACCATTTTCAAGTCCTTCATTAAAAGCTTGTATCAATTGTTTCTGAGGCTCAGTTTCCTCTCCTGGATTGCGAAACATTCCATTAACAAACAAATCTAATGGCAATGAAGCATTAAGTTTACTTTCTACAGCAGCCTTTTCTCCTTCAAGATTTTCCATTTTTTCGCGCATTTCTTGAAACTTGACATTATATTTTTCAATTTTTTCATCCATGCGCTGTTTTACCAAAGCCTCAACTGTAATATTATCTACTTCTTCTGTACCAGATTTTAAGCCTCCAATAGCTCTATTGATTTGCAAGATACTATTCTGCGAAAAAAATGTTTTAATAATTTTTTCGAGCCATTGTTTGGTATCAATATCCTTGTCAGTATAAGGTAATTGTAAATTAGGATTGTTTTTCAACTCATTAAAAACTTCCTCACCTACAAGACATTGAAGCCATTCAGCAATATCAATAGCCGATGCAGAAACGTCACCAGAATGAGCATTTTCAATACGTTGCGTTAATCCATGACTAACAACATTATCAGTCTCGGAAGTATCCGTAACAGCATTAATTTTTTTTGTCAACGAGAGTTGAGGACGGCTTTCATTGTCCGCCCCACTCTCCTTGTTAGTGTTGGTGTTTACCGACAAACTTAATTTAGCCATATAATCAAGTATTTATGACGTTAAACAACTAATTATCAAACAATTGAATAAGGAATATACCTGAATCCATCCAATAGCCATGTTCATCGGCAAGCGATTGTAACGAAAGTTTCAAGTTTTCGGCAGCAACTTTTTTGCCGTCCCTATCCATAACATTACGCAATGGCTTTAAACGTTCCTTATCTCGCGGATCTCGCTCAATATCAAAAGTTAACGGTTCACGATCTTTTAACTGACGAGCAGCCTCACTCGACGAATAAACAAGTTTGTACATAGGAGCAGAAATCCAATCGTCGGTTGGCATCTGACGCATACCAAGCATCATGTGCCCAAAAAACTTAATATTTTTTGTATCGGTGTCTGGATCAAGGAAAATCTCTTTCAATCGCGCTTTGTTAGGATCGTACTCACCAATGTAATCGGCAGTAGAGCAGAAATTGCGTTTCAAAAGCGAAGTGTCGATTGTAAAATCATCAAGACGACGCAAGTTTCCTGCCATTAGTGCAACTGTTGCACCAACAGCCACACATGTTTTAGGATCTTTTATAACACCGGTACCTTCTGCAAACGGATACCATGTGCCAATTCGATAATGACCAAGTTGAATAATCTTGTCTGGTGTAACAGGTAAGTATTTAAGGAACAAATCTCTAACAACTGGCAAAAGACTTGGACGCCCCGATAGCAGAACATAATCACACTCATATTGTGCAACAATACCACAAAGGTCGCCAATCATTTTTTCGACAACGTCTTTTACAACTTTGTTGGTTCCTTCATTGTCAAGTTCCCACGTAATATTCTCTATATTAAAATCTGTACAACCTTCATTTGCAAACTCGCGGTTGATATATTCCACCAATTGCTGGTTAGGATGCGGATAGTTGACAAAAAACGAATCAAAACTACGTTTTTCGCGTGGACGTTCTTCTGATGCGTGCTGTAATACATCCGTAGCAATAGGAATAGCTATCTGCATAGCAAACTGCTTTTTCATAAGTTTGTCTTTTGCAGTGGTGCGTCCCAAGTAAGGTCCAAAAAGGAAATTCAGTACGTTAACCGAATTACGACAACCATGCTTTTCGGCATAAATTTTAATAGTAGGCAATACAATGCGTTCAATTACACGCTTTAGAATATCATCTCCAGCCAAATTGAAACCTTCCCAAAACATTGGAGCAGGAGTAAGCACCGAAATATTTGCACCCGGATTTGCTTGATAATTAGCAATCATAAGGTCGGTTGTTCCACCACCAATGTCAACACTTGCAATGGTAACAGCAGGTTGATCAGGATAAAGTGTGTCGGAACGTTTTTTACCAACAGTGTTAATATAAAGGTTGGCATTGTTCATAAACCTATCCTTTATCTCTCCATATACAAATGTGAGTTGGTTACAAGTTGCTTCATCGTAATTCCAATCTTCACGTTTTTCAGCATCGCGACGTATATCATCGGCATCAGGTATAATTTTAAGATTTTCGTCAATAAAATTAGTTCCAAAATAAGATTTTAATGCGCTAAGAGCTTCTTTGGCATGGTCGCGAAGAATAACCTGCTCTGTTTGCAACATGGCAGTTGGACATGTTAACACAATACGTTTGAGCCTACGAGGAAGATTTTCTTGACCTTGGCGTTTACGAAAACGATAAGAATTTACGTAAGTAACAGCTTGCATAAAAATTTCGCTCAACGCAAAAGTCATCAACGAACTTCTACTGAAATAAGGATTCATTGCTGGATAAGGCTTTTTCATTTCTGGGTCTTGTTCTGCCTTTTCACGCTCTTTTTCAAGTAGTTTTCCATCTTCTGTAAACAATTCTGCAATACCATAAAGCGCAGGTTTTGCAAATGCTTCTTGTGTCTTTGAAATATAAGTCCAAGGGAATGCGCGTTTTTCTGTATCCCAAAGATAACGTTTGGGACTGCTCATCACCGAATTGGAATTATCGGCGGTGTTAAGCACAGTAAGTCTTGCAGCTTCTTTGCCAATACGCACAAGACTCGGCCATGCAAATGCTTTTGGATTTCCACTCATTATAAATTGCGACTCATCACCAAGCGTTGTTTTTACAAACGCGACACGCATATCAAATGGGTCGCTATATGTACGATCTGGATAAGTCATATCCCTTATTTCCAACGGTACAGCATCGGTAAACTCAAAAGGTTGTCCTGTTTTTACCGACTCTACCAAAATTCCTGTAGTACGAGAATTGCCTACATCAAGAATTAAATCAACATCTATGCAAACATTGTGTGTATGAAGGGTAAGTTTAGGAAATGCCTCTGCTTTACCCAAAACTTTCAACAACGTAAGATAATAAGATGTGTGAAGAAAATTGTATTCATCGTTTACTTTTCCAAGAGCTTCACGTTTTTTTTCAAATTCTCCTCTTAACCATTCTTGAACCCATGGTCGCGCGCAGAAAAAGAAATTATCTTCCTGCCTTGTAGCGCAATCAAACACAGAGTTTTGAGCATCACGAACTGTTGGTGTCAGATAAGCCTCTGAATTATCTTCGCAACGTGTGTCAAATGCCAACACCACATTGTGGGTGTATTGACTATCTTCATCGGTACCAGAAATACGGCTAAACCACATCATCGCCCACGTTTCGGGTCCTTGCTGCAATTTTTTTCCATCATAACTGCGACGAAGGTAGGGAATTGGAATCCATACACCTTCATAACATTCAACGGCTTCACGCGCCCTTACTGTAATTATTTTGTGTTCGGGAATAGTTTTTATAAGATTTTGCGGAATACGTGTTTCGTCAATATCACCCGTTTCAGGGTCGGCTGCAGCCTTTTGTATTTCATCGGTAAGTTCAATGTATTTTTGGAGTTTTTCGTGATAATAAGGAAACACAAATGTTATTTCCTTGTTACCTTCAATGTCTTCTTCGAGTTTTTCGTAAAAATCTCCGTTTACTTTCATAGCATTTGATTTCTGCCCCAAATTTATCTTAATGGAGTGAAACTGTATGCCAGAATTTGCTATTAAACTGAAATCTTTCATATAGTTATTACGGTTCTTAATTTAACATTCTTATTTATAATGTGTTATAATTCATCCTTTTAAATAGAAATATCAACTTCGTTGTCTTGTTCGGCATTCTTACCCTTATTTTGGCAATAAGGACAAACAACCATTGACGTTGGGTAAATTTCTCCGCAAAATTTACATAATGCCAATTTTCCTTTTGCCTTTTCAGGCTGCTGTACAACATTCTGTTCTTCAGAAACATTTGCAGAAGAAACCTTTGTTTCTAAATTAGATAGCAATTGAACACGCTCCTTAACTTGCACATTGGTATCTTGATTGGCAACAGCATTTTGCGTATAAAGATCAAAATAACTACGCTGACTTTGCCACCCTTTATCGGTAAGAAATCTTTCGTGATAACTTTCACCACGGGCAACACAATATCGCCCACAAATATTACCACCAACAGAAGATGTTCGTTTCAATGGCCTTCCAATAGTTAGTTTAAGTGCATTATTTTTGTTTATAACTGGCTTAATATCTGTTAAATCCAAAACATATTGAATTTCATTTCCTTGTTTGTTTTGAACAAAAACTATATATAGCCTCGGCGTACAAGCCAAAAGATGACGTATTAAACTGTTTTCTATAACAAAATGAGCCAAAACACCATCACAAGGCGTTTCTACATTAACTCCATTGGCATCCTGTCGCCACTTTAATAAATCCATAATGGTTTTTCAAATAGTTTTTATGAGAAAAAATCAATTTTTCGTTGCAAACAAATATATGTATTTTTTTTTTAAGAAAAACTTTTTTAGGTATTTTTTTATTTTTCGTTACCAAAATCATAAAAAACACGCTATTACAAAACTATTTTTTTAGAAAAAAATGTCTTTAAATAAATAATGAGAATTAGTCTAACTAACAAAGAAATAAGTGTTAATATAAACACTTTTATAATAACACTTTACAGTATAATTGAATACTAAAAAAGAAAAGCAAAATTTTTAATAAATACAATAAAAAAAGTCTAAAAAAATAAGTTCTCAAATTAAACTCACTTTTTTAGACTATATTTTTATAAAAAATATATAGCAACTTACCACTCCAATTTGTCAAGCATTTTATCTACAATGCCATATTGAAGAGCCTCGTTACTATCCATCCAATAGTCGTTTTCAATATCTTGCAAAACAGTATCAAAATCTTTACCGCAGTTTTCTGAAAGAATTTTTGCAGTTAAAGTTTTAGTTTTATTAATCTGACGTGCAGTAATTTCAAGATTAGATGCCTTATCTTGAAAATGTCCACCGATGCTTGGTTGATGTATCATTACTTCGGCATTCGGAAATATAAAACGACTTCCCTTTTCGCCACCCGAAAGCAATATCGAAGCCATTGATGCACAAAGCCCCATGCAAACCGTCCTCACTGGCGATTTTATGAGTTTCATAGTGTCGTATATTGCCAAACCTGCAGTTACCGAGCCTCCTGGACTATTGATATAAAAAGTAATTGGCTTACCTTGCTCTTTCATGTCAAGATAAAACAAACGGTTAACCACCTGTTCTGCAGTGTCGTCCATTACAGCTCCCCAAAGAAAAATGGAGCGTTTTTCCAAAAACTTTGAACTAAAATTAATATCTCCCAAGCCTTTGATTACGGTGTCTAAACCGTTGTTTTGTTCATTGTTTATCATATTCATGATTTTACTTTTTTTCTCTGATTAAAACTTGGTCTATCAAACCATATTCTTTAGCTTGCAAACTTGTCATCCAAAAATCGCGATGAGAATCCTTTTCTACTTTCTCTACAGATTGTCCAGTATGCTCGGCTATAATCTGATACAAATCATTTTTGTAAGAAAGTATCTGATTAACATCTATCTGTATATCAGAAGCTTGTCCGCCAGTGTAGCCTGATGGTTGGTGTAACATTATACGAGAATGTTTTAAAGCATAACGTTTACCTTTAGTGCCTGCGGCAAGCAACACAGACCCCATGGAAGCTGCCATTCCTGTACATGTACACGAAATATCACAATTGATATACTGCATTGTATCGTATATTGCAAGACCACCTTGGACAGAACCACCAGGAGTATTGAGATAAATCTGCACATCCTTTCCAGGGTCGCTACTTTCGAGAAAAAGAAGTTGTGCTTGAATGATGTTACAAACCTCTTCGTCTAAGGCTGTACCAATGAAAATAATTCTATCGGCCATAAGACGAGAAAAAACGTCCACTTCGCGGAACGGCATTTCACGTTCTTCTATAACAGCACGTGTCATATCAGTTACGGCACGAGAATATTGGTCGAATGTGTTGCCGGAAATGTTTTTGTGCATTACGGCATATTTTCTAAATTCGTTATTGTCCATATTGTCAATTATTTTAGCAAAGTTGCTGTTTTTCGTGTTGAATTAACCGTTGTAAGACGGCTTTAATAAAAAACTTTTGTCTGCAAGCGAAAAAACGCTATTAAAAACGCAAAAAGAAGTATCCCGAAATATAAACTTTCAGAATACTTCCGGCAATATTTTATTCTGTTTGAATATTATTGAAAAAGTTTGTTAAATTCGTCTAAAGTAATATCCTTTGTTTCAAGGTTAGATTTTTCTTTAACAAGATTAATTATTTTGTTAGAAATAACCATATTTCTAACAATATTCTTGTCGCGTTCACGTCCTAAACGTTCTTTTGCATAGTTGTCAAGTGCATCTGCAGGCAAATGTTGAGGTGTTATACCATACTGCATAAACTCAGAAATTGTCATTTCTTTAGCAGCTTCAAGTTCTTCGTCTGGCGAAACTGTAAAATTGTTTTCTTTTACAATCTTTCCTTGAATAAGATTCCAACGCAAGTCGTTTTCAAATGTCGGATAATCTTGTAAGAATGATTCTTTTGTCTTACCTTCGTTTTCTTTGCGAGTAAGCATCCATTTAACCATAAAATCAACTGGCAAATCAAATTTAGTATTTGAAGTAAGAACCTCTCTAACGTCAATCATAAGCTTATAGTCGCTGTCGCGTTCAAGCGTAGGTTTATAGTTCTCAACAATTTTTGCACGCATTTCTTCTTCGTTGTGAACAGTATCTGCGCCAAAAAATTTATCAAAGTTTTCTTGATTGAGTTCGCCCGGTATAAAATCTTCGATTTTATCAATATGGAAAGCAAAATTTGCATTGATTGTATTAAAATCGATTGCATTATTAGCAAGCATATATTTAGCATCGGTTTCATTAGGGAATGCCTTTTTCAAATCAAAATTAATCTGCTCACCAACTTTTTTGCCAATAAATTGTTTCTTTGTGTCCTCGTCTTTAACACTTGAAACAAGCATAGATGTATTGTTAGACAAACCGTTTTCAAGTTTATTACCTTCTGCATCTACTTGAAATACAGAACCTTCAAGTTTTGACTTTTCACCAACAACATCAGCAGACTCAAACTTACCAGCCTGCGATTTATAAGATTCAATTTGTTGATTTAAAAAGTCATCAGACAAAGTTACATTGTATTTTGTAAACTTAAGCGAGTTGTCAACAACTAAATCAAATTTTGGAGAAAGAGCCACATCAAAAGCAAAAAGCAACTCAGGCTGCTCAAAATCAGGTTGCGACTTTTCTCTTTCGCTTGGCAACGGTTGTCCTATATAGTCGATTTTTTCGTTATCAAGGTATTCAAAAAGTTTTTCGCCAACAAGTTTGTTAATTTCTTCAAAAGTAACCATTTTTTCGTATTGACGTTTTATCAAACCCATAGGTACTTTTCCTTGGCGAAAACCAGGCATAGCCACTCTTTTACGATAATCTTTAAGAGTTTTTTCAACATTTTCTTGATAATCTTCTTTTACCAAAGAAATTTTTATTGTGGCTATAAGCTCATCAATATTATTTTTTGTAATCTGCATTTGAAACTAAAAATTTTTCGTTTAGTTTTATAAACTATCAAACTATAATGTTTGTAAACAAAACAAAACCGCTTGCATGGTTTTAAAACATGTAGGCGGTTTTTCTGTGCGGATGAAGGGACTCGAACCCCCACGCCCGAAAGCATTAGATCCTAAGTCTAACGCGGCTACCAATTACGCCACATCCGCGCGTTTTTCGATGTGCAAAAGTAGAATTTTTTAATTGATACTTCCAAATTTTTTTGCAATTTTTTTTTATTTTTTTTCAAAATCTATATCCAAGTCCAAAGGAAATGTCTCCAGCGGCATATCCTAAATCTTCTTCATCGTTTGCTAACTTGTTTTTATGGTAATGATAACGCACCGTAAAATCTAACTTACGTTCGGAACCAAAACTTACTCCAAATCCAATATTAAAGGCAAACGATATCTTATATGCAGTTTTTTCCACGCGCTTATAGTCATTTTTTAACCATGGTTCACTCTCATAATAACTTGTTTCGTAAATAGTTTTTTTATGATTGTTTACAAACACTCCTGCACCAGCAATGCCAAAAACTGGTAAATCTATTGGATAATATTTTCCAAATGCTTCAATATATTGACCACAAAATTTATTGGTATATGCTTTTGTGCCGTCCAATGGATGTTTAAGGGCAAAAGCTGGTTTAATTAAGTTTATTCGTGCCTCAATACCAATATCAAGTTTATCTTCTTCTATAACGCGGCTAAGCGATACTGCAAGTGGCAAAAATCCGCATTGTCCTTCGTGTTCGTCGCAAATACCATATAACGAACGTGCATAACCTGCATAAACACCAAATTTTACATCTTGAGCTTTGGAATTTATGGCAATAGTCATTAAACAAACTATTATATATAAAGTGTATATTTTTTTCATAATGCTACAATCGCTGTTGATCCGACACAAATTTAAATCTTATTTTTTTCTTATTATTTTCACTATATTTTGTTGCTGGGCGTGTATATTTTAAATCACAGCCCACAGTAATAGATGACGAAAAATACTCAAACGACTCAGCAAAATCATCATCATCCTCTGGATACATTGCAAAACCTCGAAGACAAAACTTTTCTACACGTTCCTTTATATTCTTATCAATTTCCGTTTCGCTATTAAAAGCAATAGCAAAACTTTGAATTTTTTGGAAATCCTCGTCTTGATTAAGCCTACTAACTATATCATCTATGGTTTTGGTATCGGCATCAGACTTTTTTCCAGAAGTAAGCGTTACCATAACTCTTGCTGATACATCAGAATTGGCAAGTATCGTAATGGCTGTATCTAAACCACTATAAAGTAATGGTTGTCCCTCAAATTGCATTTGATTTATGTAACTTTCTGCCTGAGTAGCGTCAGTTAGTTTGGTTGCATTTATATCATCAGAAAATGCTACCACAGCAAATTGTGCAGTTGGCACTTTTGATACTATTCTGGAAATAAAATTTGTTGCACATTGTTTTAACAGCGCTGACGATTTTAGCATAGCTCCGCTGGCATCGAGCACCAACACAACGTCAAGCCCTTTCAATGGTTCTACAACAACAGGATTAGTGTTAACCGACATTTTTTCCCAAAAACCTTCGTCAGAATATTCTTCAACCTCAACATTTCTAACTTCAAAATAACCGTATTCGTCCGCCAATCTGATATTATCAATTATAATTTCAACTTGCGATGGATCATCACCAATCTGACCTTTAAAAGTTTTAGAATAATCAGTGTTAATACATTTTGAACTGTTAACTTTATCTAACTCCAATCTTGGACAATTTCCATAAACCGAACTACTATTTTTAGATGTATCTGTATTCCAAAAGTTAAGATACATACACGATGTACGATAGGTAGTGTTGCCATGCCAAAATGTTGAACTATCTTTGCAACCAAAAGCACAAACACAAACCATAAATACAAATATTTTAGAAACAAAGTTTTTCATAGTTTGTAATCTTATTTTATGCAAAAGTAAAAAATTGACTAAAATAAAACATTTTTTTTAATATTTATTACACTAAAAAACAAAATAACCTCGAAAACCCATTATAATTAATGATTACAACGCCAAAAATGTAGCCAAAAAGAGTTAATAAAAACATTTTTTTGAAAAAAATTAAAAATTCCTTGTCTAAAAAATTGAAAATGAAAAAAAAATACTAATTTTGCGCGTTGAATTTTATAAACAGACAACATTAAACATTAATAAATAAAAGAGATGTCATTAGAAAAGTTAAGAAACTTCGGTATCGCTGCCCATATCGACGCAGGTAAAACAACCACTTCTGAGCGTATATTGTTTTACACCGGAGTAAACCGCAAAATCGGCGAAGTTCACGATGGTGCAGCCACAATGGACTTTATGAAACAAGAGCAAGAAAGAGGTATTACCATTCAATCGGCTGCAATATCTGCACATTGGAAAGGATACGACTTAAACCTTATTGACACCCCAGGACACGTTGACTTTACAATGGAAGTGGAACGCTCCATGCGTGTTGTCGATGGTCTTATTTCTGTTTTCTGTGCCGTTGGTGGTGTAGAACCCCAATCAGAAACGGTTTGGAATCAAGCTGTAAAATACCGCGTTCCTCGCGTAGCATACATCAACAAGATGGACCGCTCGGGCGCAGATTTCGACTCTGTAGTTAAACAGATGGACGAAATGCTTGACGCACACCCAGTTAAAATGGAAGTTCCTTGTGGCTCTGAAGACGCTTTTTACGCCGTAATTGATGTTGTAACAGGAAAATGCTACAAATTCGTTGATAAAGATTACGAAGAAATCCCACGTCCAGCTGAATACGAAGACGAATACCAAAGTTGCCACAGCACATTATTGGAAAAAGTTGCTGAAGTGGATGAAAAATTAATGGAAAAATATTTCGAAAACCCTGACAGCATAACAGTTGATGAAATTAAAGCTGCTGTACGTAAAGCTTGTATCAACTTGGTTTTCACACCTGTATTCTGCGGTTCGTCTTACAAAAACAAAGGTATTCACTTTGTACTTGACGCTGTTGTTGACTATCTTCCATCGCCACTTGATCTTCCAGATGTACATGGAAAAGACCCTGACGACGAATCAAAAGAAATTATAGTTAAACCAACTCAAAATGCTCCTGTAGCTGCTTTGGCTTTTAAACTTATCAACGACCCATTCGTTGGTCAACAAGTTTTCACTCGTGTTTTCCAAGGTGTAATCAAACCCGGAATGACGCTCGAAAACTCAAACAAAGGCAAAAAAGAACGTATCGGACGTATATTCAAAATCAAAGCAAAAGAACGTATTGAAATACAAGAAGCAGTTGCTGGCGATATTGTAGCACTCATTGGTTTAAAAGAAACAAAGACAGGAGATACACTTTGCGACGAGAACAACCCTGTAGTTTTGGAGTCAATTGCTGTACCACCTCCT
>ERZ842401.2583-NODE-2583-length-24063-cov-16.029157_pt1 | contig 24063 bp, 29 predicted proteins | sample MGYA00521270_ERZ842401 | MGnify/ENA primary metagenome ERZ842401 (study PRJEB31892, sample SAMEA3878208) | bioreactor metagenome | biome: Moose rumen | place: Sweden | collected 2011-10 | study: EMG produced TPA metagenomics assembly of the PRJEB12797 data set... | reverse complement strand
ACTACTTCACCGACAGCCGCCGCGAGGCCACCGTCACGGAGATGGGCAACAAGCCTGTGGAGAAAATGAGCCTCAACGAGTGCCGCGCCCGGCTTCCATTTCCAGGAAGGGCACAGCTACAACTTCATAACGGCAGGAGACGTGGACAGCTTATCCTTCCTGAAGGCCGTGCTCAGGCAGCAAGACCTCGACTACTGCCTCGCAAGCACCTGGTGCATGGGAGCCGAGGATATCCTGCAATTCCGCGAATGGGTCGAGTCGGACCAGATAAAGAAGCTGGACATCTACGTGGGTGAGATTTTTTCAGGCAGCTACGCCGTGGAGTTCCAGATGCTGAAACGGCTCTTTGAAGATCACCCGGACATCGGCAGGTTTGCGCTCTTCAGGAACCACAGCAAGGTCTACGCCGGCACCGGCCCGCTCTGGAGCTTCGGCATTCAGAGCAGCGCAAACATCAACACGAACCCGAGGACCGAGAACACTTGCGTCACCATTGACCGCGGACTCTTCGAGTTCTACAAGCAATACTACGACGGAATCAAATCATTTGAGTGATGGGCAAGAGAGGACACAGATACACCAAAGCGCAGAAGGCACAGATCAAGGCCAACATCATCGAAGCGCTCCAGAAATCCGGAGGCATCATCGGCAGCGCCTGCAAGGCCTGCAGCGTCTCCCGGCAAACCATTCTCGACTGGCGCAAGGAAGATCCGGAATTTGCCAAGGCCTGCGACGAGACGCTCGAGATCGCGCTGGACCTTGCAGAGAGCGCCCTGCTGCGCAACATCCAAGCCGGCGACACCAAGGCCATCAAGTTCTACCTGCTCTGCAAGGGCAAGAGCCGTGGCTACGACCTGCATCAGGAGATAGACATCAATGCGACGGTCACCAGGCCCCGCGTCGTTTTTGAGGACGAGGAGGAAGACGGAAATGCCGTACAGGATTAATAAGCTCTACGAGCCGCTCTGGACCGCGACCACCCGATACACCATCGTGACGGGAGGCCGCGGCTCCGGCAAATCCTTTGCCCTCGCCTGCGCCATGCTGGACAGCACCTACGAGGACGAATACGCCATCCTCTACACCCGCTGGAACCTCACAAGCGCCGAGGTCTCCATCATCCCGGAGTTTGTCGAGAAGATGGACATCGGCAACTGCCGCGACGCCTTCCACGTCCGGCAGCGCGACGTGCAGAACCGCGCCACCGGCAGCCGCATCTGGTTTCGAGGACTGCAGCAGGCCAGCAAGCATCAGGTAGCGAAGCTCAAATCCCTCAGCCGCCTGAAGACCTGGGTGCTGGATGAGGCACAGGAGCTCGTCTCGGAGTCTATGTTCGACACCATCGACCAGAGCATCCGAGAGAAAGACGCTGCCAACCGAGTGGTGCTCGTTTTGAACCCAGCCGAGATCACGCACTGGATCTACCGGCGCTTTTTCGTGGAGCCGGGCGTGCCTTACGATTTCAACGGCGTCAAGGGCAACGTGACCTACATCCATAGCACCTGGGAAGACAACCGGCGAAACCTCTCCGAGTCCTTCATCCAGATAGCTGAGGAGCTCAGGGAGAAAGACCCGGACAAATACGAGCACCTCTACGGAGGCGCCTGGCTCATCCGCAAAGAGGGACTCATCTACAAGGACTGGCAGGAGATCCCTGCTGATGAATACCCTGACGGCCTGCCGCAATGGTGGGCTAATGACTGGGGCTACGGAGGAGATCCGGATGCCCTGGTGCGGATGTGTTACGACCCGGTCACTGGGACGCTTTACGTCAAGGAGCTTAAATACCAGACCGGGCTGCTGCCCAGGGACGTAGCTGCGGCCATCATTGAGGACGGTGCCCAGCTGGTCCATCATTACGAGACGCATCGCGATCCGGAGACGGAGGAGGTCATCAGGGACAAAGACGGAAAGCCGGTCCAGTTCCCGGTGCCCTACAGCCCGGAACTCTGCGAGGTCTACTGCGACCCTTCCCGTCCGGACAGCATAGCGGAGCTGCGCAAGATTTACGACATCAGCGCCGTCGGTGGCATCAACCGAGACAAGAGTGGCCGCGTCGGCTGGCTCCAGGGATTCAGGGTGCGCTACGTCGGTGAACACATCAAGACCGAGGCGGATGCTTACAGCTGGAAACCCAACAAAGACGACGAGTCCATCTTCACCGATGAGCCTCAGGACGGAAACGACCACGCGATGGATGCCATCAACTACGGAGCCTTCACGCACCTCCACCGGCTGGGCATAAGCAACCAAATGTAACAGAGACAAACAGAGAAAGCGGGCATCCGCGTATAACTTTGCATAAAACACAGGACACCATGGCCCCATTTATCAGCAAACGAAACTACGTCCAGCTCCAGGCCCGGGCCGACAAGGCCGAGGCGGAGCTGAGCGAGATCAAGGGATTCTACGACGGCAACAACGACGAAAACGAATATTTGAAGCAGCTCTCCAAACTGCTCACCGGCCTCCGTCTCCCGCCCATGACGACGATGGGCCGCGAGCAGATCAAGAAAGCATACGAGACCATCGCCCCGGTCAACGGAGTGGTGGACTACATCGCAGACAATGTCGGAGAGGTCATGAAATACCTGGAGCTCCGTCAGGTCAAGCCGGACGGCACCTACGAGTACATCGATCAGCACTGGCTGCTGGACCGGCTGCGCAAGCCAAACGACCGCTACAACCTGCGCCGCTTCGGGAAGGCCTGGGCCGTGAACCGTCTGCTCTTCGATGACGCCTTTGTCTACGCGCCGCTCACAAAGGGCAAGGACCGCCAGATAGATCCCAAGGTGGGGATGTACGTCCTGCCCGGCCAAAAGGTCGGAGTGGAGGCCGGCGGCATCAATAAACCGATGAAAGGCATCAAGCTCATCGGCACCAGCGGAGAGACCATCGACATCGAGGGAAAAGTCTTTGAGAGCTTCGGATACAGCCTGGATGATACCAGCTTCTATGGTACCAGCAAGATCGTGGCAGCCGCCGTATATTTGTCAATTCTTGACAAAGGCATGAGGCGCCAGGACACCAGTCTCGACAACGGAGGTGTGGCCGGCATCATCACCCCGAAAGCCGACACCGAATACGGCATCAAACCCAGCGACGCTGACCAAGTGGAGAAAGACGTCAACAGCTCCGGGAACTTCAATAAGGTCAAGGCCCTCCGCACGCCGATTGAATACCACGCCATCGGGAACACCCCGGTGGACCTGGCCATCCTCAACTCACACAGAGAAGCCGTCACCGCGCTTTGCTTTGTATTCCATCTGCCGGTGGACCTTTACTACGGCCAGAGCAAATACGAAAATGCCAAGGAGGCAAAGAAGACCATCTACGAGCAGCAGGCCATCCCGATGGCTGAGGAATTCGCCGCAGACCTTCTGGCCTACACCGGCCTGGACGCTCAGGGCTTCGAGCTGGTCGTGAACCGCGACGAGATACCTGCCCTGCAGGAGACACCCACCGAGGCCCTGGACCGCATCAACAAGATGCACGGCTCCCTGAACGAGCTCCGGACCGCCAACGGCTACGATCCCATCGAGGAGCCCTATGCCGATGAGCCCATCATCCCCTTGGGCGTGCAGTTCGGAAACGAGACATACGACATCGACGAAATCAACCCGGGACCGGATGCGTAAGAAGCGAATATCACCAGCGGAGCGAAAGCACCAGGACTACCTGCGTCGCAAGGGGCTCAAGGTCGGGCACGTTTACGAAGCCCGGCTCCTGCGTGCCCGCGCCCACGAGGTGAAACGCGTGCTGGCCATCTGCAAAGATTACGACAACCCCGCCCATTGGCCCGGGCTCATCGACACGCACCTGGACGAGACCGGCTACCTGCCTCAGTGGTTCAACGGCCTCTACAGTGACACAGGCCTGCCGATGTGCAAGAGTACGGCCCGAGACCTGAGCAAGGCCAAGGCTGCCGAAGATGAAGCGCTCTGGCTGGACAGCCTCCGGAACTACGCCACCAACCGGGCCGGCAGCAACATCGTCATCGTCTCCGGCACCCTCCGAGAAAGTCTCATCAACATCCTGCGAGACGAGCTGGCCGAGGAGGTGACCGTAGGAGTCGAGAAGCTCACAAAGCGCATCTACGCCAAGTACCAGGACATCGCAAAGTGGCAGGTCCGACGCATCGCGCAGACGGAGAGCATGATCGCAATGGCCGATGCGGCAGACATCGCCGCCCGGACCCTCGACATCGAATACACCAAGCAATGGTGCATCAGCGGCCTGGGTAACACCCGTGACACCCATCAGATGATGGACGGAGTGGAGGTGGACCAGTACGAGCCCTTCATCCTTCCCGGAGGCGACCTGATGTATCCGCACGATGGCAGTCTCGGTGCCGATGCCGCCGAAATCATCAACTGCGCCTGCTGCTGCATCCGCCGCCCCAAATAGCAGCCGTGCAACCAAATGCACGTGGGAAATTGAGAAAGACCCGAGAACCGTTTATAACTTTGACACAAAAGAACCGCTATGAGCAAAGAGACCCAATACAAGACCAGCATCCACAAGGTGGAGGTCAAGTCCAAGAGCGAGGACGGGAAGACCTTGCACATCAAGGCCTACGCCTGCGCCTTTGGCAACGTCGACTCCTGGGGAGACATCATCGACCCTGGCGCCTGCGACGATTTCCTCAAGAGCGAGGACGCTAAGCGAATGAAGCTCTGCTACCAGCATGACTCGCACGAGGTCATAGGCGTCATCACGGCAAAGGGCACCGATGCCATCGGCCTCTGGTTCGAGGCCGACATCATCGACACCGCCACCGGCCTCGATGTCCAGAAGCTCATCACCGCCGGAGCCATCGACGAATTCTCCATCGGATACTTCGCGGACCGCTACCACTTCGAAAAGCGGGACGGATACGACTACGAGCTTAGGATCCTGGAGGCCATCACCATCGTGGAGGTCTCTCCGGTCACCCGGGCAGCTAACCCCAAGGCCATTCTCCTGGACGCAAAGAGTGAAAGAGAAATGCAGAACAGCCTGCAGACGATGAGCGGCGAAGACTTTGAAGCTCTCAAGACCGCCGTGGACAATGAATTTGCAAGGCGAGTGCTCGCCAGTTTATAGAATTAACCCATAACCCAATCCAGCCATGACTGAATTTGAAAAGAAAGCGGAAGAAATCCGCCAGAGCGCTGAGCAGGCCAAGACCGAGGCTCAGGCCGCCAAAGCTGAAGCCGAAGCCGCAAAGGCAGAGGCCAAAGCCGCCAAGGACGAGCTCGCCAAAAAGGAAACCGAGCTCAAGACCGCCCAGGAGAACATCAACAACCTGGACGCCTCCGTCAAGGAGCACGACAAGACAATCGAAGAGCTCAAGGAGGCCCTCAAGGCCACCAAGGGCACGACCTTCAAGCAGGCCTTCCGTGCGGCCCTCGAGGAGAAGAAGGAGGACATCAAAAAGGCCTTTGACACCAAGGCCGAGAAGTTCGAAGTGACTCTCGAGCTCAAGACCGTCAACGACATCGGCACCTCCCAGATCAGCCCCAACAACCGCCTCGGCATCGCCGACGATCCGACCATCTACGCCGCCGCGCCCGTGTCCAACGCGTTCATCGTGGCCTTTGGCCTGCGTCCCCGCACCGCCAACAAGCTCGGATGGATCGAAGCCAGCAAACAGTCCGTGGTGGACTACGTGGCTGAGCTCGCCCAGAACACCAACAAGTCCGACGTGTCCTTCGTCGAGAAGACCCGCGCCTTCGGAAAGCTCGCATCCCTTATCCGCATCTCCACGGAGTTTGAGGACTGGTTCGAGCAGCTCTACAACTACTGCGTGAATGAGGGTATCCGCAACATCGAGAACAAGCTCGATGAGGAGATCTACAAGGGCGTCGGCGCCGACTCTGGTGCTGGTACCAGCCCCAACAAGATCTACGGCCTCAAGAGCCAGGCCACTGCCTTCTCTGCCCTCGCATCCCACGCGGTCGAAAAGGCCAACGCCGCAGACGTCATCCTCGACGCTGCAGACCAGATCGCGAAAGAGGGCTTCCACGCCAACGCCGCCTTTGTCACCTGGGCGATTTTCCGCACCATCAAGACCATCAAGGACGATGACGGAAACTACCTCTATGACAAGGTATCCGGCCTGCTCTCCGGCATTCGCCTGTATCCGTCCGACCGCCTGGCGACCGGCGAAATCCTGGTGGCTGACACCAACGCCGTCGAGGTCTACGCTGGCAACAGCTACGAGCTCGAGTTCATCCGCAACGGCGCCTACGATGCCTATGACGTGTACTTCCGCAAGGCCGCACAGACCAAGGTCCCGACTCCCAATAAGAAGGGCCTCATCTTCGTCGCAAGCGTAACCACCGCAATCACCGCACTCGCTCCCTCCGAGTAATGCTCACCTCGCCCCGGGAGCCGGCCCGCAACACCGGCTCCCTTTTTCCCAAAGCTGAGACACGATGATCAAGACCCGAATCATAGAATGCGGAGAGCCGCAAGCCGACCATCTCGAGCAGTTCAAACAGTACGCCTCGGTCCCTGACGACAGCCGGGACGGAGTGCTGCAGAAAATGCTCAAGAGGGCGATGCTTGCTGTCCAAGAGCACTCGGACACGGCCATCCTGCCTTGCAAAATCGAGCTCACCATCGATAACGTCCAGCCGGGAGAGACGGTCCGTCTCTATCAGGGAGGTGCAGAGGTACTCTCCGTCCAGGACCAGGACGGAAACGAGGTCGCCTATGACAGCGAAGCGAGGCAGCTCAGGATACGGCAGAGGTGCAAGGCCCTGGTGGTCGTTTATCGCAACAGCGTGAACGTCCCCGAGGCCGAAGCGCTCCAGCCGGTCATCTGGCAGCTGGCCACCGCTATCTATGACGGCGAGGACGCCAAAGCTCAGGCAAGCATCCTGAAAACCACCTACGGACCTGTATAATGAGACGAGACCCCCAGACCGCCCGCCGGTTCAATGACCGGATCCAGCTCACGAAGGCGAGCACGACCATTGACACGATGAGTCACGCCTCCATCGGAGAGCCTGTGGTCGTCTTGGAGGTCTACGCGCAGGTCCGGCAGATGAGCGCCACAAAGACCATGCTCACCTTCCAACAGGCGGACGTCGTCGGAGTGGACATCGAAATGCGAAAGCCCGCCGTGGACTTTGACGGCATCACCTGGCGAGGCCACGAGATCCACTTCCCGACACCCGAGGATGTCGACAACCGCGGACGGTACCTCCGCATCAGCGGCTGGTACCAGGCCGACAACCCGCAAGCGTAATGGCAGGGCCCCTGGAGGTCGAAGGCCTCGACAAGCTGCTCAGGGCATTCGACAAAACCACGAAGGAGGTCAAACAGGCAGCCATGAAGGGGCTCCAGAGAGCCGGGACCGACATCATTGCAGATGCGACGATGAACCTCCGCTCCAACGGATCCGTAGTGACCGGCCTGCTCCGCCAAAGCGGGAAAGTGCAAAAGGTGGACGAAGACAACCTCGATGTCGGATTTTTTGACAGCCAGAACAGGCAAAGCGGATACGCTTACTTTGTCGAATATGGCAGACGAGCCGGACGGATGCCCCCGCCGGATGAACTCGCCCAATGGGCGTACAAGAAATTCCAACTGCATGACCGGAAAGCCGCCCGGGCCGCAGGATGGGCGCTGGCAGTAAAGATAGCGCAGACCGGCACACAGCCGCACCCTTTCTTTGAACCGGCGCTCGAAAAGAACAAAGGCAAAATCATCGACGCCATAGGAGGCTCGATAAACAAAGAATTACGATGAGCATCTTCTCGCGCATATTCCAACGGAGGCCCCGGTACCAGGTTAGTGGATACCGGACAATCTACACCGCACTGGTGGAGAGGCTGACCAGGGAAGGCGTGCGAGTCGGAAGCTCAGCGACCTACCCCAGAGTGGAGATCCACTCCATCCGGGAGCAAGAGCGCCTCGACAAAGACGGAGCGCTCCGGCAGATCAACCTGACCGTGGAGAGCATCAGCAACAAGAGCCTCGGCCAGGCGACGCAGATGAACGAGGACAATCTGCAGCTGCTGACAGAAAACGACCTCGACCTCGGGGAGGACTGGACCTGCATCGGCATCACACCCGTGCAGCTACAGGACCTCACCGAAACAAGCGACACGAACAAAATTCTCTACCGGCTCCTCCAGGAGGTCGCCATCTACCTGGAGAGGGTCAAGACGGAGGACACAGATACGGAAGAAAACAACTAAGCATATACAACCATGTCAGTACTTGGAAACTCCCGCCGCGTTTATATCGTAACCGGCACCACCTCGCTCACCTACACTTGGCTGGCAGGCGAGCAGACAAACAGCTTCAACAGGACCGCCGAGGCCATCGAGGTCAGCGACAAAAGCACCGAGTGGGCCCAGTTCCTCTCTGGCAAGAAAGGCGCTACCGCCGAGGTGACTGTTTACACAGATGACGACGCCTCCGGTAAGCAGCACGCCGCCATCACCGCACTCCACAACGGCGCAAAGGTCAAGGTCTTCATTGGCACCCTTACGACAGGCACGACTCCGGCACCCTCCCAGGGAGATGTCTTCGAGGCCGTCATCACCGCCATCAGCGACACCAACGACAACGGTGCCGTCGCCACCCGCTCCATGAGCCTCACCGCCTCCGGAGCCGTAACGCATTATCCTGCAATCTCTTAAAAACGAACTACCATGGCAGTACTTGGAAACAGCCGCAAGGCTTACATAACACTCGGCAGCTCCGGCACCCCTACGACCTGGCTCTCCGGAGAGCAGACCAACTCGTTCAACAGGACGTCCGAGGCCATCGAGGTCTCTGACAAGAGCTCCGAATGGGCCCAGTTCATAGCAGGCAAGAAAGGCGCAACTGCAGAAATCACCGTCTACACTGATGACACCTCCGCCGGTCCTCAGTACAACGCCATCAAGGCGCTGCACACCGGAGCGACCGTCCGTGTCTTCATCGGAACGCTCAACAGCAGCACTCCCAGCGAAGGCGATGTCTTCACCGCCATCGTCACTGCCGTCAGCGACACCAACGACAACGGCGCCGTGGCCACTCGCTCCATCAGCCTGACCGCCACCGGAGCCGTAACCCACTATCCGACGATTTCGTAATGGCGACGCTCAGACGGAAGATCCAGCTGAAGGACGGAGTGGAGGTGGACACCCTCTTCACTCCGCACCTTTTTAGCTACAAGGACGAAAAAGGGCTCGCCTTGGAGGCAGAGACCAACAACCTCAACTCCGTGATGGAGGCCTACGCTGACATCTACTACCTGGCAGCACTCAACGCCTGGGAGCTGGACGAGAAGGGCACGGTCGACGAGTTCCCGCACACCCGTGGCGACTTCCACGAATACGCCGCCGCCAATCCGAGAGTCTTCGCGCATGACGTGGATTTTGCCGTCAGGGCCCTCACCGGGAAGACGGCTAAGGAATTAGTCGCCGCGCAGGAGAAAGTCGAAAATAGCGGCACTTCTGAGGTCCCCGAGGGTAAAAAAAAAGTTTTTCGCTGGATTGGCCGGCTATTGAAGCGTTCCTCATAGGGCGCTGCGGCCTCACCGAGAGGCAGGCGGCACTCACCGGCTACCACGAATACCGGCTCCGGCTCAAAGGCAAAGACGAAGAATCCCAGGAGCGCTGGAACCTCGCAAGGTGGATGATGTGGCAAGAGATGCTCCTGTCACCCAACATCAAGCCGGGACACAAGGCCAGGACCCCGCAGGCCTTCTGCCGTTTCCCCTGGGAGCAAACCGAAGCCGAGGAGCTCGCCGAGAAAGCGAAGCAGTACAGGATCACCCCGGAGGAGGAAGCCGAACTCAACCGTATAATGCAAGAATGGGAGGCCTCGCAGGCCCCGAAGACTGAAACACAAAATGAGCAAGATAGGTGATCTGTTTGTCCGACTCGGACTGAAAAAGGACGAATTCTCCAAGGGCATGAAGGAGGCCAAGAGGGAGAGCTCGTCTTTTGTCGATTCTCTGAAAAGCATCGGCAGCAAGGGCAAGCTCGCCTTTGCCGCCGTCACCGCAGCCATTGCCGGCACCATATCAGCCATCAAGAGCCTGGCGAAGCAGAACCAGGCGCTCGGCGACGCATGGAACCGGATGACTGCAGGGATGTCGGCAAGCTGGGACACGTTCAAAACCGCCGTGGCCCGTATGGACTTCTCGCATCTGCTCACCGACATGAGAGAAGCCAATCGACTGGCCCGAGACCTCTACGACGCCCAGGATGCCCTTGGTGAGATCGGCACGAGCTATAACATTTCATTGTCAAAGCAGCTCAAGACCATCAACGAACTCAAGGTCAAGCTCCGGGACATGAACCTCAGCGACGAGGAGCGCATCAAAGCTGGTGAGAAGCTGTTCGAGATTTACCGGCAGCTGGAGGCAAACCCCACCAGAGGTCTGGCAAATGTTTCTGACAAAACGCTGGATCAGCTGGCCTCGAAGATGGGCTACAACCTCAAAGGGGCCTCCGAGGATGCACTGAAAGCCACAAGGCGAGAGGTGGAGGAGTTCTTCATCTGGCTTGGCACCGAGGCCGGTGAGAAATGGAACAAAGCATACGCCGCCGCCTACAAGGACCCGGCGAAGTTATACCGGACGACCGTCAATGCCCAAAACGCCGGCCTGAGTGACAATCGCCGCGCCCTGCTCTGGAACTACCAGGCCTCCGTCGGAGACAAAGACCGAAAGAAGATGGAGGAGGCCGTGGTGGCCTACTACCAGCAAGAGGCCAAGTATTCAGGCGAGACCCTGCGGATCCAGACGCAGATAAACAGCATCAAGGCATCCGGTGCGAGGCAGAGTACAGGCAGCTCCGGAGACAATGACGCGAGCGCCCTGCAACGCATCAAGGACAGCACCAAGTCCCAGATCCAGCTGCTGCAGGAGCGATATGACACCGAGAGCGCGATGCTCCGGAAACACGGCGAAGACACCACCGCCCTGACTGAGAAATTCCAGAACGACCTCGTGGCCGCCTTCTCGGGTAAAGCCGCAGAGGGCAACCTGCTCGAGAGCGTTATGGAGCCCACCGAGGTGGTCCAGAAGCACTACGACGAGCTGCTGGCCATCATGGAGAAATACGGCCTCGACACCCATAACCTCGAGGTCAAGCGCATCGGGTTGATGGCGGATGCCCAGGCAGAGGAAGATGCCGTATTCCAGGAGGAGGAAGACGCCCTCGACGAATGGAGCCGGGCCTGGCTGGAGGAGTTCGAGAAACTCAACGGCCTGAGCACCGATCCGCTCCAGGACGAGCTGCACCAATTGACTGAGCGTACACTGGCCGAGCTCGAAATCCAAGAGCAAGCTCTGGAGCGGGCAAAGGAGATGGCTGCCGAGTTCGGAGAAGCGGTCGCCGGCGGTATCAGCGACGCCTGTCAGGAGATGATGGACCAGCTCGCCGGACTGGAGGACTACAACCCCGGACGGATCGTGCAGGCCCTCCTGGAACCGCTGGCCGACATGGCCGTGAAGCAGGGCGAGATACTGATTGCGCAGGGCATAGGCGTGGAGGCCTGCAAGGAAGCCTTGGAGAGACTGGACGGATGCGCGGCCATAGCGGCGGGTGTGGCCCTGGTCGCCATCGGAACGGCCGCGAAAGCGGGCCTTGCGGCCCTTGCATCGACAGGAGGTGGAAGCAGCGCCGCGAGCACGTACCAGGGGAGCTCAGTTTCAAGCACCCAGACCCAGATGATAGAAAGCGAACTCACCGTGTACGTGGAGGGCCGCATAAGCGGCTCCGATATCCTGCTGTCGGGACAGCGGACGGTGAACAGTTATAACCGATAGAGAAGATGGCGCTCAACTACAAGTCCGGAACTTACCGGATGAAATACTACAAGGAGTTCACTAACCAGCAGGGCGAGACGGTCCGGCTGGAGATCCTGCAGAGGGACTACAGCTCCTACGGGCCGCAGTATGAGATTGCGACCCTTCAGGCGTTGAAGTTGAACATCCAGGGGGACCAGGGGGCCATCGACAGCCCGATTGTCAAGACGAGCCTGTCTTTCACGATGGTGGACGCCGCCGACAAGGCGAACACGTATGTGGATGGGGTGCGGAAGAAGTACGGCCAGTGGGAGGAGTTTTTTACACCGGACAGCACCCTGTATCTCGTGACCCTGAGCGTGGCGGGAAACCCGGATGCGACCTACGACGAGAACAGGACGATCTGGTCGGGGTATATCACCCCGGACAGCTGGCATGAGAGCCTGGCGTATCGAGGGAGTGTGACGATAGTGGCGAGGGACAACCTCGGCCACTTGTCCGACTTCGACTTCGACCTTTCGGGGGACGACTGGGGCCTGGTTTCCGTGGGTGAAATTATCGAGGGGGCGATGACGAAAATCAACTTCCCGATGGGGTTGTATTACCAGACAAGCGAGAACGACTACAGGGCGGCCCTGGTCGCTGTGGATGCCGACACGTCGAACGATCTGACGGTCGTGGATCTGCGCGTGAACGTAAGCGCATTTGAGGGCTCGACGTGGTGGGACGCCTTGGAAAGCGTCCTCGATTCGATTGGGTGCGTACTGAGGTTGACGGACCATAATGCGTTCAACCTGATGCCCCTGCGGCACATGCCGGCGATGGGATGGGCGGAGGAAGACCCGGAGATTATAGCCCCGGAAATGGAGTTCTACGGAGGCAGCCGGATGCTGGATCCCGCCTACAGGGAAATCGTCGAAAAGATTGACTTCGGGCAGACGGACAAGCTGGAGTACCAGATGGCGGACGTACCGGCGCCGACTTATGGCAGCGTAGTGAACGACAGCTTTGTCCTGGAGTTCAAAAACGACAACGTTATCAACCCTTACGGCGGAACGGAAAGCCGCTCGAGGAGCGTGCAATATAGTGCTCCGGCGAGTTTTGCGAGCACGAGTGGAAGCGGGACCATTGGCAACCTGTCGTTCTTGTGTGGAAATATCGACCCGACACAGTACGACCTTCAAGACTGTACAAAAGAGACTGAGGGCGAAGGGTTCCGAAATTATCTGTTTATCGCTGCGAACTTGGGTACGATGAGCTACAGCAGCGGACATGTCAACATCACGTATGACGACTCGTATAATTTTGGCTGTCTTGCGAGGGTCAAGTCTGCGAAGTTCAAACTCAAATTGGACTTCGCAAGCCCGGCGGGTTTCGACGATAACGGGAAACTGGGGGCGTATCCATTCAAACTCTGGAAACTCAAATACAGAATTTGCTACCGATCCACTTTCGGAGGCGGCACACAGCGCTATTGGACGGGCGACAACTGGGTGGAGGCAAGCAGTAACGGGTATATCATAGAAAAGACCTTCGACCCCGAGACCGAGGACGTGACGAGCATCGAGGAAAGCCTGATACCGTGCGACGCGGTCGGCGAGTACGGTTATATGTGGATTCATATCGTTTCGATGGTTTACCGCACCGTTACATACTGGTGGACTTATAACAGCGGCTATGTCTTCAATATTCAGATGAGCAAAGGAGTGTACGCCCGACTGAAGTCTATCAGCTTGGAAAGCGAACTTACCAAGAAGATGGTCAGCGACACCGTGACGACGGTAAATAACGCCTCGTACAACGTGAGGTGCAGCCGCAATCCCCGGTTTGGATGTCTGAGCCAGAGCGTAGGATTCGTCTATCCGTCGAACTACCGAAACGCCTTCTTTTATCTCGATTCCAACGGATACCCGCAGGCGGCCCCGTATCTCTGGAGGTGGACCGACCGGAGCACGCAGCTGGGGTTCCCAGTGCAGATGGCGCTGCAGATTCTCCAGTACCATGCCGTCCCGCTGGAAGTCCTGGAGGGGGCAGCGGGGATGGTGTCAAAGGTGGAAAAACTGACCTTCAACGACTGGTATGGATACAAGGGCGTGTGGCACTTGATCCTGTCCGGGGCGTACAACCTCATGACGGCGAAGTTCGACAACGTCATTTTCCGGGCCTGGACTTCGTTCAGCAACGTGAGCACGAGGACGGCCGTCGTGGCCGCCGGGAGCGAAAGCAGCAGTGGAGAGGAGACCGAGGGCGGAGTCCACGCGACTATCGTAACCGAGAAAGTCCTGCAGAGGCTGGAGAGCCTGCGGGAGGTGGCGATAGCGGAGAGTGTGGAGGAGGAGACCACGGCGCAGGAGGAGACGCCGGCAACCACCTATGTCACGCCCACCCTGGGGAGCGGCACACTCGTGGAGATCACGGACGGAATGACGGTCGAGAGGGTTTTCAGTGGGGCCGCTGCTGAACTCTCCGAGGATTAAGCAACCAAATGAACAGCCCAAAGACGGCAATAGCGGAAAACCTTTAATAACTTGCAGACAAATGACACAGATACTCACACCCATAAGACAGCAGACCGACGTCACACTGCGAGTGACCCTGACCGACAACGGCACCAGGGTCAGCTGGCTTGATGCGTCCGATATCAAGGCCTTCCTCTACTCCGACAGGCAGCGCATCATCGAGGGCCCTTGCGCCTGGGAGGTGGACACGGAAGACGACACCGTCCTCGTCTGCCACTACGGAGCCCACCAGCCTCAGCACCTCGGAAAGACCAAGCTCATCGTGGAGGTGACGATCCAGGGCCACACCTCGACATACGACAAATACGCCTTTGAGTTCGTGGCCACCACCGATGAGACCGAGGATGACGGCTCCACCGTGGAGGATGAGGTCGCAGAGGTGGACATCGAGGTGACGGACGTAGACACGAGCATCCTCACCGGCGCCATCGCCGCTGCCCTTGCAGCCGCCGAAGCCGCCAATGCCGCAGCCGGCCATGCACCCTACATCGGCGCAAATGGCAACTGGTGGATCTGGGATGCTGCCGCCGGAGAGTACACGGATAGCGAGACCTCGGCCACCGGTCCTCAGGGCCCCGCCGGGCAGGACGGAGCCGATGGCCAGGATGGCACAGATGGAAGGGACGGAGCCGATGGCCAGAATGGCGCAGATGGAAGGGATGGAGTGGACGGAGGCATCCTCTACCCGAGCTTCCACATCGATGCTGCCATGCACCTCCAGATGAGCGATGCCGGGACCGACGCAAACAGACGGTTTGCCGTAAACGATGCCGGCCATTTCATAATGACAATTTAACGGAAAAGGACCATGACAATAGACCTCGGCAAAGTTGCAATCACCGCAGGAGGCAACTGGACTAACAACACAACCTATGAAGCGCTGACCTTGGTGGTCTACAGCGCCCTGGACGGAGGTGACGGCTGCGGGTACATCTCCCTTCAGACCAACATCGGAGTCACCCCCGGCACCGACAGCTCCGTCTGGAAGAAAGCCGCTGAGGCAGGCCAGAGCATCTACACCCTCTGCGTAGCCCACGGCACCTTTGTAGGCACGGAGGAGGAATTCGTAGCCGCCTACAACGACGCCGTGACGGCAGCGACCAATGCCGCGTCCAGCGCCAATGCCGCAGCGGCCTACGCACGCAACACCGCAGACACCGCCGCGTCTGATGCCGCCCGGACTGCCAGGGAGGCAGCAGAAGCCGCTGCCCAGACGGCAAGCCAAGCGGCCTCGCAGGCGCAGCAGACCGCAAGCGAAGGCGCCGCCAATGCCAATGCCGCCGCTGCTGCCGCGCTAATCCGGATGGAGACCTTTGACGAAAACGAGGATGCCCGCCAAAGGGCCGAAGCGGACCGCGTCCAGGCAGAGTCCGACCGCGTCCAGGCAGAGTCCGACCGCGTCCAGGCAGAGTCCGACCGCGCCATCGCATCATCCGAAGCGACCGCCGCCGCCAATGCCGCCGCAAGTGCAGCAAACGAAAAGGCCGGCGATGCCAATAACGCGGCCCGAGATGCAAATGCAGCCGCAGCTGCCGCCGTCGCCGCCACCGAAGACCTCGAGGAGCTGACTACCGGCCTCATCGGGCTCAAGGTGGAGGACGGAGAGCTCATCCTCGTCCAGAACGCGCAGACCGGAGTCGTCTCCGACGCCACCATCGACAGCGACGGAATGGTCACCATCGAATTCACAGCATAACATTTAAAAGCAGAATACCATGTCCGCAACATCCCAAATCCTTCTCGGGCCCATCCCGCACAGCAAAGAGAACTGGGTCTCCGGAACCAACTACAAGAAATGGGCTATCGTCTTCCACAACGGCAGCTCGTACATTTGTACGACGGCAGGCACCCAGACCGAGCCGTCCTTCACCTATGACTCGACGACCGGCCAGTACACCGTCTCCAGCGGATGGAGCCTCCTGGCAGTCGGAGTCGCAGACGACCTCATCAACAGCCTCGAGAACGGCTCGCTCGTCCCTGCCCTCGCCGAGAACCTCGCCAACTGGGCAGACCGCTCCAACCTCAACGTGGAAGACACGTGGGATGATCCGGTGCGCACGACGGCTGGCGATGTCTCCATCGAGTCCGACAACGGCGCCGTCCTTGTGAGCATCGGCCCCAAGTCCACTCTCTTCACCGCCTCGGCCCTGAAGACCACCGGCTTCAACCTGCTCCATGGAGCGACCGCCGTCGGCACCGGTTACTACTTCCTGGTACCCGCGCTGCCCTTCGGACCCGGAAAGCCCAACGGCCTGCTCTTCACGGACAACAACGGCAACAACCTCACCCCGACCGTCCGCTTCAAAGCGCTCGCTGACGGAGTGCCCACCAGCATCAACGACGGCTCGGTTTGCGAATACACCGACTCCAACGGCCATCGGTTCTACAACAGCCCCGCCGCGGGATACATCATCGTCAGCGGCATAACCCTCGCAAACACCTGCGCACATATTGGATGGTCCCGCCGCTACGACGAATTCATCTCCCCGACGGCAGCTGCCGATGCAGGCGGATCCATCGCGCTCACCTCGGTCATCAGCGCCCTCCACAGCTATGGCCTGATGATCTCCCTGGGCAGCGTCGCGGACAGCATCCGCTTTGGAGCGACCGCCGCCACCTGGGAGCGTTTCTGTGACCGCGTCGCGCCTACCTGGGTGACCGAGGATAACGAAGACGGCACCTACACCCACACCGCCACCATCGCCGCCATGCGCGAAGATGGAGCCGTTCTCTGTGAGGGCCTGACGCTGGCCGTGGACGGCACCTCCGTCAGCTACACCGATGACAGCCAGAACGCCACCAGCGCATACGTCTACTACGAGCTGGCCGTTCCCGTGACCGGCACCGTTTCCATGAGCCCCAATATCAGCATCGAGGACTGGGGCCTCGAGTACCTCGTGGGAGCGACAGGCAGCGCATACGTCACCACCGAATACAGCCAGGGCTATCCTGATACCCTCGCAGGCCTTGCAGCCGGGCGCCTGGACCAGAAGCTCCTCGTGCTCACCGAAGCCGTGGCCCTGCTCTCCGAGCAGCTCGACTCCCTGGACAAGAGGCTTGCCAAGCCCGGCAGGATCCTCCCCGAGTCCGTGGATGCCCGCGAATACCTCAAGGACCTCTATCCCGTCTCGCTCAGAGGAGCCGGAGCCCCCTCTGCAAGCATCCGTCCGAGCAACATCGATGACGAGCTGCCGTGGGACGGTTATCCGGTCTTCATCGGGCAGGAGTACCTCGACACAACTAACAAAAAGGTCTACAAGGCCTTCGGCGTTTCCGCCATCTCCGACTGGATCGCACTCAACTAATAAAAGACAAGAGCCATGATCAAACATTTTAATACCGAGGCGGAATACGCCGCCGCATCCCTTCCCACAGGTGAAAGCCAGGTGGCGCTTATCGCCGCCGGGAACCGCGTCAAATTCGACGGCAAGAACATCGTAGTCGGAGCCAAGACCGCCAAGACCGGCTCCATCGCCGTCCTGGACTCCAACAACGCCCTCCACTTCATCTCCGTGGACACCTGGACCACCGCCGTGCTGGCGAGCTACACCGTGGTCGGAGTGGTGGCCGTCGGAGTGGACCACAAGGACTACAGGGGCAAGATCGTCATCGTCAACAAGGCAAACGCCTCGAAGCAGTGGAGCGCCATCTACTCCTTTAAGCTGACCGGCTACACCTTGGACGGCACTGACCGCTCAGGCGTGCTCAACGTCAGGGACTCCTCCGCCTGGGAGACCGACGTGAACTACACCATCAACTACAACTGCAGCAACCTCGCAGACTTCCTCACCACCCTCAACGCCTACTTCCAGAGCACCGCGCCATTCACCACACAGCACTGGCGTGCCGATGCAGACGAGGACGGCAACGTGACCCTGTCCTTCCTCTTCTCCGATTACAGGCAGGCGAGTAACACCGCAAGTGCCGGCTTCACCCTGACGGCCAACCTCCTGCCGGACATCCCCGCGAGCTCCGCGATGCTGAGGATGAACGGCCAGCGCTCCGGAGAGGGAACCATCTCCAACTGGGACCGCGCCATCGCTTACTTCCGTCAGGACAACAGCAGCACGAACTACAACCCCAACACGAACGTGACCAGCCCCAAGCGCAGCTATCCGATTTGCCTGCCCGGCTACCTTGGCACGAGCGCTTACCGCATGGACGGCACCACGCAGCTGGACTACTGCGCCGCCCTGCGTGCCATCTACGGAGAGGGAGAGGCCGGATGGCTCAAGTTCATGGCCTCCTTCCTGCCGGTACGACCGACCAACTACGGCCCGGTGGGTGACAAGGCGACCTACGGTGATGGTAAGCGGAACACCTACCTCATGGCGGGCAAGACCTTCACAAAGCAGGACGGCAGCGTCATCGTGGCGCACCCCGCAGCAGACTACTGCGCAAATGTCGCCTACAACCACGAGCTGCTCGGAGAGGGTTCGTGGGTACTGCCCGACGCAGACACGCTGCTGGGCATCCTGAGTACCATCAAATACGGCACGAACTCCAACAGGAACGCCGACCCCATCAACAGGGCCCTCAATGCCATCAATGGCAGCGCCATCAGCAACGGTTCGTACCCCTGGTCGTCTTCCCGTTTCAGCGCCTACAACGCCTGGTACTCCAACGGCAGCAGCGGCTGCATGAACGTCAGCTACATGTTCAGCACGATCCTGGCGCTTCCCGTCGCGCTTTTAGATGTGAGCGGCAGCGAACTCTAATCCTTACTTTTTAACTTGGGCGAGGCCCCTCCCGGGGCCCGCCCCGCTTTCCAAAGATGGCGCCCTATAGCGAATACCACGACCCAAGGTCACTGCCCGGAGAAAGACCGGTGCCCAGCATCCGCATCGACGCGGGCAAGCTGCTGGACCTCTTGCTCCGCGCAGAGGTGATGATGACGGCGGTGGACCGGCGCAGATACTGCGACCGGGCCATCCACGCCATCATGGATATCATCGCAGATTTCCAGATGGCCTACGACTTCGAGGATGAGCGCCTCCATTATCTGAAAAAGCTCTGGGCCGACATCGCCGTCTTCCTGCAGCTGATGCGCATCATCGGAGAGCGCAACTGCATCAGGCTCCACCCGAAGCACGAACCGATGACACCGGACCAGATGAAGCTTGAAATCTACAACACCGTGGCCAGCCTCGACGAAGGCGCCACCAAATGGAAAAAGACAGTAATAAGGAACAAGGGCAAGACTCCCACCACAGGGTGACCGGAGCAGTCTCCCAATGAATAAAGGAGGTCCGGCTTGCGGACAACCCGCCAGCTAAGAGCAAGGAATGGACCTCGGGATTTAACGGTTCGAACACCTGGTCGTCTTCCCGTTACAACGCCAACAACGCCTGGTACTCCAACGGCAACAACGGCTACATGAACAACAACAACATGTACAACACGAACCTGGCGCTTCCCGTCGCGAATTATTCAACAAGGAATGGATACAAAGACCTTCATAGATGACTACCTGGGCTGCCGCTCCAACAAGCGACGCAGCCCGGACAGCGTTATCTTCGAGCTGCACTGGGAGAGAGACCTCAAGCGGCTCGAGAAAGACTTTGCAGACCGCTCCCTCGTTCCTTTTCTTTATGCCTTCATATCACCAAGGCCCCGCCCCCGCGAGGTCATCGCCTGCCTGATGCAGGGCAAGATCCTCCAGTACCACTTCGACATCAAGATACGTCCCGAGGTGGAAAAACGCCTGACGGACCGGACCTACAACAACCGCATCGGATATGGGCCGGACAAGGCCATCCAACGACTGATGCAGGACATCCGGAGAGTCTCGCAGAACTTCACCAGGGACTGCTACGTCATCACGCGGGACATTCAGGCCTACTTCCCCTCCACGAACCTCGACCGCTCATACCAGCGGTACAGGGAGCTCATAGAGGAGGCCTTCCCTGAGGGAGAGGAGCGAGATGACCTGCTCTACATTTTGATGCGGACCAACTACAGCTACCCGGCAGAGCACATCCACCTCCGGAGCCCGAAGGCCAAATGGGGCCCGATCATCGCAGCCGGCAAATCCGTCATCTTCAACAGCGAGCCCGGCAGAGGCGCCTGCCTCGGAAACCAGTACTGGCAGGTGGAGAAAAACTACGACCTCAACGACTTCGATCATTTCCAGGTGGACGACTGCGGCCTGCCCTACATCCGCTTTGTGGACGATATGGCCTGGGTCGTTGAAAACAAAGAGGCCGGCCTTGCGCACGTGGCGCTCTCCGAAAAGAAGCTCCTCGAGGAGCACGGCTACCGGATGCACCCGAAAAAGCGCTACTGCCAGCACTACACCAAAGGCGGGCAGTTCATAAGCGCCTGGTTCAAAATGAACCGCGTCTACGTGGGCAACCGCGTAGTCCGGAGTGCAGAGAACGCCGTCCGAGAGTGGAACCGGAACGCCGGCCCTGCACAGCTCGAGCACTTCCTCGCTTCCATCAACAGCTACCTCGGACTCATGAAACACCGGAACGCCTACGGCATCATCCGGAACCTCGTAGACCGCGCCCTCCCGCGCTGGGAGAAATACGTCCACTTCAACGACGAGCGCCGATGCTTCCAGGCAAACCCAGGTTACACCCATAACGAACTCCTCATGCAGAGATATCACTTCAAACTACACAAATACCATGGAAAAAACAGAACAACTCAACGCCTTGGAGTCTCGGCAGCTTGAGCTCCAGGCCGTCATGGCCAAAAGCGACGCGCACGCCGCGAAATGCGCCAAGCTGGGTCTCGTCTTTGCCACCCAGTACCCGGAAGACCTTGCTGACTACAGGGCCGCAAACGAAGAATACAACCTGAACGAGTCCAGGATCCTCGAGCTCAAGGCGGAGATCGCCGCCGAGCCGGAGCCTGAACCCGCCGAACCTGTGGAGGGATAAGACGATGGACTGGACTGAAATCATCAAGACACTCATCGAGACCGGCGGCCTCGTGGGCATTTTGGTGACCTTGGTAACGCTCACCGAGAAGAAAGGCGCCGCCATGCTCCAGAACGCCCGAGACCTGGCGACGAGCTACAAAGCGCTCGCCGATGAGTACCAGGAACGCGAAGCCGCCACCCAAGAGCTCCTCCGCCAGAAAGAGGCCGAGCTGCTCAACCAGATCAAGATGAACAGCGGCCTCCGCCACAGCTTGGATGACGCGCACACCGAATGCGCCGTGGCCAAGCTCATGTACTGCCGGAAGGCCAAGTGCGTAGACCGGGACCCGCCCTTCGGAAGCAATGCCGACATAGTTGTCAAGGAGTCCCGTGAACGAACCAAGAAAAACTACCAAAGGACAGATGGGAACGATAAGTAAAAACTTCAGCTACCGCGAATTCGAGGAGAGCGAGACCGCCAAGGAAAAAGGCATCGTCAACGTGATCACGAGCTTCGAGGTCCGGGATGCCGTCAGGGAACTGGCGGTCCAGGTCCTCCAGCCCCTCAGGGACGCCTGGGGACAACCCCTCAAGATCAACAGCGGCTACCGCTGCCCGAAGCTTAACGCCGCCGTCGGAGGAGTGCCCACCAGCCAGCACACGAAAGGCGAAGCCGCAGACATCCACGCCGACCACCCGGTCAAGCTGGCCCAGCTCGCATACGACCTCGGCCTGCCCTTCGACCAGATGATCATCTACCCGACATTCGTACATTTTTCGCATAAGCTTCACGGAGCTCAGCGACACCAGGTGCTCTACAACAAGAGCTACAGAGGCAGACACATCAACCAAAACAAATAACAATATGCGTAAAATTTGGAACTGGATCGTGGCCCTCATTTCCAGGGCGCCCTACGACAAGCTGCTGCATTTCATTGCGGGCCTCATCATCGCTGCTTTCTTCGGAATCACCCTGAAGATGAAAGCGGCCATCGTGCCGGTCATCTTCGCCGGATTCATCAAAGAATTCTTTGACAAGTGGACCACCGAGAAATGGGAATGGTGGGACTTTGTCGCCACCTGCATCGGAGGCCTTCTCATCCAGGTCTTCATCCTGCTGGCCTGATGGAAAAACGCCTTGCATACCTGGCTATCGCCCTGGTCTTTGCCGCCGGCCTTTTTGTAGGTCTTTGGATCCGGCGACCGAGACCAGCGGCACCGCCAGAAGTGCAGCGAGATACGACCTGGATCCGCGACACCATCCGGATAGCAGCGCCCACCCCAAAGCCCGTCAGGATCCACGACACCCTCTACCTGCCCGCACCGGTACCACCGGATACGACAGGCCACAAGCCCGACACCATCTATGTGCCAGTGCCACGGAGGACTGACTACTACCATGGAGAACAATACGAGGCCTGGGTAACCGGTTACAAGGCCAGCCTCGACAGCATCCACGTGTTCCAGAGCACGGCTATCGTTGAGGTCCCGGTCTATAAAACCGTGACCAAACGCGCCCGCTGGGGAGTCGGAGTACAGGCAGGCCTCGGAGTCCAATACGACCTCATAGGCAAAAGCATGGGCGCGGGGCCTTACATCGGACTGGGTGTAAATTACAACTTTTAGAGTCCTTCTCGCTAACCAAAAATCCAATGCCGGAGCCGCCCCAGAGCTCCGGCAATTTTTTTGCCGCCTTTGGAAAACAGTAGAAAAGTCCTATCTTTGTGGTCAGGAATACCGCTCGAAGGTTCAGAAGGGACACCAAAAGCCGGACCTTTCCGAACCGCTGCGAACTTTTATGAACTTTAAAACGTGACTGGAGAGCACGCAGGACGCGCCAAGACACCGAGTGACCTTTTATGAACTCTAATGGCGAATCCGCCCATCTCCACTGAAGATTATTGTTTAAGCTAAAGAATGATATGAAGAAAACTATTATCATCGCACTTGCAGTGCTTTTCGCTATCCCGGTTTTTGCCCAGACGAACAAAGAGGCTATCAAGGCTGCCGAAGAGCAGGTCCAGGCCAGACAGAAAGAGCTTGCGGACGCTCAGCGCAAACACGAGCAGCAGGCTAAAGACACTCAGGCCCAGATCGATCTGCTTTCCAAGCAGGTGGAACTCTCCAAGATTCAGTATGAGCAGGGCAAAAAGAACCTTTCCGTAATGAATGACGCCCTAAAGGCCCGTTCGAATGTCATCAAGGCCAAGGAAGAATCTCTCAAGCTTGAGAAGAAAGCCCGCAAGATCGACGATGGCAAGCTCGACGCGGAAGACAAGATCGAACTGCGCCGTCAGGAAGAAGAGATCAAACAGCTGAAGACTGAGCTCAAGACCGCCCAAAAAGAGTACAAGGAAGCTTCCGCAAAGGTAGGAGAGAGCAAGAAGGCCGTCCAGGACGGACAGAAACAGATCGCCGCAGCGAAGAAGGAAGTCTCCGCCGCCAAGAAAGAGGTGAAGGCCGCTGAAAAGGAAGTGAAAGCTGCAAAGAAGGAAGTCAAGGCCCAGGAAAACATCGCCGCGCAGCAGGAGGCCCTGATCAAGGCCCAGAAGGAAGCGGAAGAAGCCGCTCTGAAGGCTGAAGCCGCCCAGGCCAAGGCCGAGGTTGCCGCTGAAAAGGTAGAGGCTTCAGCCGAAACGGTCCAGCAGGTTGTCAAGGAGACTGCTGAAGCAGTCGAGGCCGTCAAAGACACGACCGTACAGGACTTCCCGCCTGTTGTTGAGTAGTTTTATTTATAGAAATAAAGAGGGTGACTATCAGTCTCTCGACTTTTAGTCACCCTCTCTTTTTGATCGAATCAGCTATTTTCTGCGGTAGGTGTCATTTTGGGGGGAGCACCTACCGCGGCATAAAAAGGTAATTACCTATCCATCAGTATTTTACATAAAACAAGCGCGGTAGGTGTCACCTCTATCAGGACACCTACCGCAAGC